>JAEEGL013300977.1_pt1 | contig 46066 bp, 40 predicted proteins | sample 9134231 | NCBI WGS metagenome assembly JAEEGL01 (sample SAMN16246548, study PRJNA631951) | gut metagenome | biome: gut microbiome; feature: rumen; material: fiber-attached | host: Bos | place: Iran: Karaj | collected 2018-10 | reverse complement strand
TACTGAAATATGCATATGTTATTCCAGATATTGCTATAAAAAACACTAATAGCGTTAATACTATTATTTTAATTTTATTACTTTTATTTACTTCATTATTTTCGGTTACTTTTTCTTCCATAACAAAACCTCTTCTACTATATAATACATTATATAAAACATTTGATTTTTTATCAAGAGTTAACTTAATAAAAATGAAGAAGAATTATTTTTCTTCTTCATCCATACTTAGAATAGATAAAAATGCTTCTTGCGGTATTGATACACTACCGATTTGTTTCATTCTTTTTTTTCCTTCTTTTTGCTTTTCAAGAAGTTTTCTTTTACGCGAAACATCTCCACCATAACATTTAGCTAAGACATTCTTTTTCATTGCAGGTATGTCTTCTCTAGCAATTATTTTAGAACCAATAGCAGCCTGTATTGGAACGCTAAACATTTGTCTAGGAATTATCTTTTTAAGATTTTCCACTATTAATTTTCCTCTTTTATATGCAAAATCTTTATGTACTATAACACTTAAAGCATCAATCATATCTCCGTTAAGAAGTATATCCATTTTAACTAATTTACTCTCTTTGTTGCCTATAAAATCATAATCTAAAGATGCATAACCTTTAGTATAACTTTTAAGTTTATCAAAGAAATCATAAACTATCTCGGAAAGTGGTATTTCATAAGTAATATTTACTCTCTTTTGATCTATATATTCAATTGATTTATATATGCCTCTTTTATCTTGACAAAGTTCCATTACAGATCCAACGTATTCTGAAGGAACAAATATATTTGCTAGTACAAATGGTTCCTTAATTGAACTAATTCTAATTGGTTCTGGCATTTTAGAAGGACTATCTACATAAACAATACTTTTATCAGTAAGTTCTACTTCATAAATAACTGAAGGAGAAGTTGCAATCAAGTCAATATTAAATTCTCTTTCGATTCTCTCTTCAATTATTTCCATATGAAGAAGTCCTAAGAAACCACATCTAAATCCAAAACCTAAAGCAGTTGAAGTTTCCGGTTCAAATACAAGAGCTGAATCATTTAATTTAAGTTTTTGAAGAGCCTCTTTTAAGTTATTGAATTTTGAAGAGTCTATTGGATAAAGTCCTGAATAAACCATTGGTTTCATTTCTTTGTAACCAGGAAGAGAATCTACCCCTTCTCCACTCTTACATATTGTGTCCCCCACTCTTACATCTTCAATACTTTTAATACTTCCAGATAAATATCCAACTTCACCAGCAGATAAAGTTTTTAATTGTTTTTCTTTTGGAGTGTGTTTACCAAGCTCTAAAACTTCATAAACCTTACCGTTAGACATCATTTTAATTCTATCTCCAATAGAGATACTACCATCAACAACTCTAATTAATGTAACTATTCCTTTATAAGAATCAAAATAACTATCAAATATTAATGCTCTAAATTTATCACTAGTGGATTTGGGTGAAGGTATTCTATTTATAACTGCATCGAGTAGTTCTTCTATACCCTCTCCGGTTTTAGCACTGCAAAGAATAATTTCATCTTTTTCAAACCCAATAAGATTCACTAATTCTTTAGTTACTTTTTCTGGGTCTGCAGCAGGCAAATCAATTTTATTTATAACTGGTATTATTTTTAGATTATTATCAAGAGCAAGATGCAAATTAGCTAGTGTTTGAGCTTCTATTCCTTGCGTTGCATCCACAACAAGAATAGCTCCTTCACAAGCAGCTAAGCTTCTACTTACTTCATATGAAAAATCCACATGCCCCGGAGTATCTATTAAATGAAGAGTATAATCTTTATAATTAAGTTCTACTGCATTCAATTTAATTGTGATACCTCTTTCACGTTCAAGATCCATATTATCAAGTATTTGATCTTTCTTCTCTCTTTCTGTAATTGCCCCACATTTTTCAAGTATTCTATCAGCTAAAGTACTCTTACCATGGTCAATATGCGCAATTATAGAGAAATTTCTTATTTTGCTCTGTTCCATAAAAATCACTACTAAATTATATCATAACTACCAATTATTGTAAAAATAAAATAACAAATAAAGTAAATAATATAATTAGGAGGATATATGAATACAAATAATGAATTATTAATACATATTTATGAAACGTCTGATATGGGAGTTAAATCAACTAAAAAGCTATTAAAAATATTAAAAGATAAAGATAATAAAATAAAAGATGAGATTGAAAGAGAATTAAAAGAATATGAATCTATTTATAAAAAATCCAAAAAAATATTAAAAAAAGAAAAAATTCAAGTTACTACCAATATAATAGCTAATATATCTGCTAATACAGCTATGATTATGGAAATTAAAAAAGATAATTCTGATTCTAAAATTGCAGACATTTTACTTCGAGGATTTATTATGGGAATTGCTAAAATCGAAAAAAAGATTAAAGATTACAAAGATAAAGTATCAAATGAAACTATGAGATTAGCAAAGAATTTATATAAATTTCAAGAAAAATCAATTAAAGAGGTTAAAAAATACTTATAAAAGGTTGAAATAATTTTGTATTATTGTATAATATGCCCCAATAAGGAGGTATATTATGAATGAAAATGATAACTGGACATATCATATAAAAAAGAATTTTAACACATTTAAAAATAGTGTTATTACTGAAATGGTAAAATATTATGGAAAAAAATATGAAGATATAATTACCCAAAGATTAGATGATGTAAATTTCATATTTTATGGAACAATTAAAAATGGTATACCTTCTAGAAAGCAATCTTTTAATGGTAGAAAAGGAGTAGTATTTCGTACAAAAGAAATTGATTACAATATTGATACTAAAGAGTCTATAAATTCAGATATTGATTCTAAACTAATCTGTTTTAATACAAAATATGATTTTGATAAAAATGAATTAAATAAATACATTTTAATTCCTTTATTCGCTACTGATGAAGATATAATACATGAAATGATACATGCTATAACATATACTCCTCTATATTTAGATGATGAAAATGAAAAATATAAAGGCAAAACAGGGCTTGCCGTTTCAAATAACGATGGTGAAATATTATTAGAAGAAACAATTACAGAATTAGAAGCTAAAAATATATATAAATTACTTAAAAAGAAAAATAGTAAAACTTTTCTAGCTGAATACTATGATGTGACAAGTAACTGTTATTATAATCATTTCATTAATTTAATTTCAAAATTTTATAAATATTTCTTCAATGAAATTACATATTCCAGAATTACACTAAATAAAAATAGTTTGGTTCAGCGTGTTGGAAAAGATTTATATGAAAGATTAACAGAATTCATTGGTTACTATGCTGAAGATTTATATTCACTAAGTAAAGAAAGATATATTCCATTAATAAATTGTACAGTAGATAAAATGAAAGAAAACTATAAAGTTAAAGAACTTGTATAGTTTTTTATTTGAAAAAAAATATATTGTATGCTATAATATGTGACAATTAAAAGAGGGGTTTATTATGTATCTTTATAATTGGAATAAACATTTAAAGGAAAACTTTGATTCCTTTAAAAATAGCGTGATTAATGCAATGATAGACTATTATGGTGAAGAATATAAAGAAGATATAATTGAAAGATTAGATAGAGTTAATTTTATATTTTATGGTAATAAGAAATTATTGATACCTTCCTATAATCAATCAAAGTATAAAAAAATGAGGATTATACATTCTACAAATGGTTTAAAATATACTCCACCTTCTAAAGAATATTTAAAGTATTTAGTTAATGAAATCAGTATATCTCACACAACAATATATGATCCCAACAATGATTCAGTTAATTTCTTTATTCTTTTCCCATTATATTCTTCTGATAAACATTTAATACATGAGATGGTACATGCTATAACAAATATACCGCTTTGTATATCAGAAAATGGAAAGTATTATGCTAAAACAGGCTTAGAAACATGTGACAATGAATCAGAACTTTTATTAGAAGAAACAATAACTGAAATAGATGCTAGTATTATATATCAAAATTTAAAAGAAAAAGGAATAAAACCATTTATCAGAAATTTAAATCCAGATACTTATGAGCACAGTTGCTATTATAATAATTTTATTCCAGATGTAATTGACTTTTATAATAAATATTTTAATGATATAAATTATGCTAGAATAACATTAAATAAGAATTCTTTATTTAAAACTGTTGATAAAAAAGAGTATAATCAGTTATTACAAGAAGTTAGTAATTCTGAAGAGGAATTAATTAAAAAATTTGGAAAAATAAATAACTGTAAAGTTAAAAAACTTTAACAGTTATTTTTCATTTGTAACTTTTAAAAATTTAGATATTAAATCAACGCTATCTACTACATTATCAATCTTATCTGTAACTCTTAGTTTATATTTATCTTTCATATCTTCAATCATTTTATCAAACATATTAGGATCTCTATTAAGTATTTTATACCATTCAGAATGTTCTCTTATAAATTTAGTGTATATGGGTTTTTCTTTTAGTTTTAAATATATATCAAATCTCATTAATCACTATAAAATCTATCTATGTTTTCATCTTTAAATGATTTAGTGGTTTCACTTTTTTTATCATCTTTTTTAGTGAATTCTTCTAACAAAGATACTGCCTTTCCAATACTTTCTAAATTGTTTTGAAAACTATCAAGATTTATTCCTTTCAATGATTCAATTATTGAAGCTAAAGATAAAGAAGAAACAGTATCTTTTACTGCTTCTTCTTTTATTTTATACTTATCCCAAATAGTTGAATCTTCATCATATAAACTATAAAGTTCAAATAATTCTTGCCACGAAGTAAGACCACTTTTTACAGAGTCTACAAATGATGGATTCTTTTTAATAAATTCTTTAAATTCTTCTTTAGTCTTCATATTTTATTATATGAAAAACTATAATTTAAATTCATCAAAGAAATCACTCATTGTAAGCTTCTTTTCTTTTGGCTCTTCACTCTTTACTTCTTCAATCTTTTCTTGAACTTCTTCTTTCGTTTCTTCAGAAGAATTATCAATAGATTTTATTTCTTTTAATTTTGAGTAAACAAATATATCTAATACATCTTTTTTAGTAAATACACTACCTACACTCTTTAAATCCATTATATTTATGTCACTGGATTTTAAATATGCAGTATCTTCTCTTACAATACCAAATATTGTTTTAGAAGATGTATTAAATGCTTTAAACACTTTGTATTCTTTTGATTTAGGAGAAGTTATTATCTTATTACCTTTTTTAGCTCTTGATATTTTAGAAATATCTTCTACTTTTACTCTTTTAGCTGTATTTCTATTAGTAAATATTGATACAAATTCTTTATCATTATCTAATACAAATGCATTAATAACTCTATCTTTTTCACCTAATTTAATAGCTTTAACACCACTTGCTTTAGGTCCTAAAACAGGTATTTCATTTAAATTATATTTTAAAGACATACCTTTTTCAGTTATAAGTAACACTTCATTACCATCTGGTATTGAAACATTAACAAGTTCATCATTACCTTTTAATTTAAACATTGTTATAGGTTTAGTATATCTTAATACTTCTAAGTCTTTTACATTAAATGATTTAGTCATACCATTTTTAGTAAATGCAGTTAATATGAATTTGTCTTTTTTAGTAACCCCTATACTTCTAATAATAGTTTCGCCTTCAGAAATAGATACTATATTACTTACGTGCATACCTATATCTTTATATTTAAATTCATTTATATTTCTAACTGGAATATATAAGTAATTTCCTTTATTAGTAAATATTATTAATGTATCTAAGTTATTTAGTTTATATAATCCTTCAATATAATCTCCATCTTTAAGACCAATTTGATCTTCTGAAGATGCATTAAATGATTTTAAAGAAATCTTCTTTATATAGCCACTTTTTGATACACTTACAACATAATCATCTTTACTTACCATATCAAGTTCATTTATGACTATATCGCTTACTTCTTCTTTAATAACAGTTTTACGTGGGTTTCCATATTCTTTTTTGATCTCTCTTAATTCATTTTTCATGACAGTTTTTAATTTTTCTTCACTTTCAAGAGTTTCTTTTAAATCAAGTATTAATGCCTTTAAGCTTTCTAGTTCATTCTTTAAATCAGTTACATCTGTGTTACTTAATTTATATAGTTGCATATTAACTATTGCTTCAGCTTGAACTCTAGAAAATTCAAATTCTTTTATTAAGTTTTCAATTGAATCTTGTTTATTTTTACTTCTTCTAATGGTTTTAATAACTTCATCAAGTATATCAAGAGCTCTTATAAAACCTTCTAAGATATGTACTCTTGCTTCAGCATGTTCAAGATCAAATTTACTTCTTCTTAAAACAACTTCTTTTTTATGAGCTATAAAAGCATCAAGGATTTCTAGGAGTCCTAATGTCTTAGGTCTCCTATTAACTATAGCTACCACATTAAAATTATAATTTATTTGTAAATCTGTGTTCTTAAGTAAATAATTAATTATTAAATCTTTTTTAGCTTCTTTTTTAATATCAATTACTATTCTTAAATTATCATTTTTATCAGATTCATCTCTTACTTCAATAATACCATCAATTTTTTTATCAAGTCTTATTTCTTCTATTTTTCTTATTATATTACACTTCAATGTATCATATGGTATTTCATTAATAACAATTTGATCAATTTTTTTACCAGTAATAAACTCATATTTAGAAGTTACTACTACTCTACCTTTACCAGTTTCATAAGCAGATTTTATTCCATCAATTCCTTCAACTATACCACCTGTTGGAAAGTCAGGACCTTTAACTATTTCCATAATAGTTTCAAGTCTTGAATTAGGACTATCTATTCTTTTAATAGTTGCATCAATTACTTCAGATAAATTATGAGGAGGTATATTTGTGGCATATCCAGCAGATATTCCGTTTGCTCCATTTACTAATAAATGAGGGAAATGTGCAGGAAGTACAGTTGGTTCTAATGCTTCATCATCAAATGTTGGGGCCATCTCTACTGTATCTTTTTCAATATCTTTTAATAAAACGTTACTTATTTTAGCAAGTCTTGCTTCAGTATAACGCATTGCGGCTGCATCGTCACCATCTATTGAACCATTATTACCTTGCATATCTATAAGAATTTCTCTTTGCTTCCAAGGTTGACTCATACGAACCATTGCATCATATATGCTTGAGTCCCCATGAGGATGATATTGACCCATAATATTACCAACTGCTTTAGCAGACTTTCTTGTTGGTTTATCATATGTATTTCTATCTTTATACATTGCGTAAAGAATTCTTCTTTGAACAGGTTTTAAACCATCTCTTACATCTGGAAGCGCTCTATCTTGAATAATATATTTAGAATATCTTCCAAATCTATCACCCATTATTTCTTCTAGTGAGTAGTCAAATATTTTTTCAATTAAAGTTTGTGTTTCTTTTTTAGCCATTATTTAACCCTCCTAAAATCATCTTCAAGTGAGAAGTCTACATTTTCATTTATCCATTCTTTTCTTGGCTCTACCTGATCACCCATAAGTACACTCACTCTTTTTTCAGTAAGATGTGCATCTTCAATAGTAACCTTTACTAACGTCCTATTAACTGGATCCATTGTAGTTTCCCATAATTGATCAGCATTCATTTCACCAAGTCCTTTATATCTTTGTAATGAATAATTTCCTTTAAATGTATTTCTAAATTCTTGTAATTCTTCATTTGTATTAAAATACTTATGTCCATTATTAAACTTAACTAAATATAATGGTGGTCTTGCAATATAAAGCATACCATTTTCAATAAGTGGTTTCATATATCTATAGAAGAATGTTAAAAGAAGTATTTGAATATGTGCCCCATCATCATCAGCATCGGTCATAATTATTACTTTTCCATAATTGGAATCTTCTGGTGAAAACTCTGGACCAAATCCGGCACCAATCGCATGTATGATTAATTTAATTTCTTCATTTTTTAATAGTTCAGTTATACTTGTTTTTTCACTATTTATTACTTTACCTCTCAAAGGAAGTATTGCTTGATGGTTTTTATCTCTACCTGTTTTGGCAGTACCACCAGCAGAATTACCCTCTACTAAAAATAGTTCATTATTCTTATAATCTTTACTACCAGCAGGAGTTAATTTACCTAAAAGAGTTCTTTCAATTGTCTTTTTGGTTTTACCAGCTCTTGCTTCAGCTCTTGCTTTTCTAGCAGCTTCCCTTGCAACTTTACTCTTTAAAGCTTTATCCATTATCTTTAAAGCAACTTCTTTATTTTCTTCAAGATAATAACTTAATTTTTCATAAACTAAACTCTCAACAACACTTTTTGCAGAAGGTGTTCCTAATTTGTTCTTAGTTTGTCCTTCAAATTGTAATAAATCTTCGGGTATTTTTAGACTAATTATTGCACTTAAACCTTCTCTAACATCTCCACCCTCTAGTGAAGCATTTCCTTTAAGAAGATTATTTGCTTTAGCATAATCATTAAATACTTTAGTTAGTGCGGTTTTAAATCCGACTTCATGTGTACCTCCATCAGATGTTTTAACATTATTTACAAAAGATAATATATTTTCATCATAACTTTCAGTATATTGCATTGCTACATCAACTACAATACCATTTTTTTCCCCATGAATATCTATTACTTTATTTAACGGTGTTTTATTATCGTTAATATATTCAACAAAAGAAACAAGTCCATTATCATAATGATAACTAACTTCTTTATTTTCTTCTTCATCTATGACATTTATTGTTAAATCATTAGTTAAAAATGCATTTTCTTGCATTCTTTCACATATAGTAGTGAAACTAAATTTAGTTGTAGAAAATATTTCATCATCTGGCATAAATCTTACAGTTGTTCCAGTTTTCTTAGTTGTTCCGATTGTCTTTAATGGAGTATCAACTTTACCTCCGTTTTTAAATGTAATCTCCGATATTTTACCTTCTCTATAAATAGTAACCTTCATCCATTTAGATAAAGCATTTACTACGGAAGAACCAACACCATGAAGACCTCCACTTACTTTATAGCCACCAGCTTCAAATTTACCGCCAGCATGAAGAATTGTATAAATTACTTCAGGAGTTGATTTACCACTTTCATGCATTCCGATTGGAACTCCACGTCCTTCATCAGCAACACTTACGCTACCATCTTTATAAAGAATGACATTAACTACATTTCCATAACCATTTATAGATTCGTCAATACTATTATTTACAATTTCCCATACTAAATGATGAAGACCTCTTTTATCAGTTGATCCTATATACATACCAGGTCTTTTTCTTACTGCTTCAAGTCCTTCTAATATTTTTATCGATTTTTCATTATATTCTGCCATAACTTACTACCCTCACTTAATTATTATATCACGAAAAAAAAAGAGTGAAAAGAATTTAATTATCATCTTTTTCAACCCTTTCTATTGTTTCTCTTTCGGCAGGAGCACTATTTATAAAGCTTTCATTTACATGAGTATGTTTTGCTCTATAAGGCCCTTTATTTTCGTTACTTTCTTTCTTAGTAGAAAAACCTCTAAATATACTGTCATCCGGATTAAATCTATCCTCTTCAGGCTCTTCTTGAACAACTGGTTCTTCTTTCTTTTCTTCTTTCTTTGGCTTATCGTTTGAAAAATCTCCATATGCAAGTACTGGTATGAATATTCCAGGAAGAAGCATTAATCCAAAATCAACAATTGTATTAGTATCAAATCTATCTTTTAGTTTATAACCCATAAACATCATCATGATTATATTAACACCCGGGATTAAGAACAATAGCCCCATTTTTTCATCATAGCCGTTAATAGCACAAAATCCAAATAAATTATATAAAGGAATAAACACTTCAAAAGAAGAATCATAATAATCCTTAAATATTGGAAAAGAAATTGCGATTACTAAACCAAATAAAATTGTAATAATCCAACTATAAACAAAAATACCAGCTATAACATTCATTTTATTACTCTCCTATAATAAGTATACAAGATTTTTTGAATTTTTCAAGAAAATAGTTGCAAAAACATGAAAAATATTATAGAATATAAAAGTCAATGAAAAAATGGGCTTGTAGCTCAGTTGGTTAGAGCGTGCGTCTGATAAGCGCAAGGTCGATAGTTCAAGTCTATTCAGGCCCACCATTTTTTTGGCCTGTTGGTGAAATGGTTAACACACACGCCTTTCACGCGTGCATTCACGGGTTCAAATCCCGTACAGGTCACCAAATTGTTATTAAAAGCAACGAATAGTTGCTTTTTTTATTGCTTTTTGATATAATATGCTCGATTTTTAGGGGTTGTTTACTGTTATAAAATTATAAAAAGGAGTAATTATGGATGCACTAGGAAAATTAAGAATTAATTTACAATGCTTAATCAGGTTAACAAAAACTGAATTATATGATTCTTTAAATGATATTAAAAGAAATATTGAATTAATAAAGCATTACACAGAAATAGACTCAGTAAAATATGAAGCATTAATAAAAGAATTAGAATATATTAAAAATATACATATTGATTCTGTAATCGCTATAAATAATAAATTAAAATCATATTATAAAGATTTAAATGAACTTAAAAATAATACTGTTATTGAAGAAACTAATAAAGATTTAGAAAATATAAATAAATTACATAGTCTTTTAGAAGAATCAATTTCAAAATTAGAAATGAATAAATTAAACGTTATAAGATTAAATAAAATTATTAAATTAAAAGGAATAACAGTCATTTCAAGTGAAACAGAATACCTTGTAAGTGAGGTTTTACGTAATTATGAAACTCTTAATGAAGCAAGATTAAAATATTATAATAATAAACACAGTAATGTTTTAACTAAAAAATACAACTAAATAAACTAGTTGTATTTATTTTATAAACAAAATGTTATATAATACTTATGTTTATTGCCCCATGGCCAAGTGGTAAGGCTCTGGACTCTGACTCCAGCACCGGAGGTTCGAATCCTTCTGGGGCAACCAAAAAGGAGTGTCATTATGGACTATAAAAAATTAGCAGATCTTCTATACCCGGATGTTACTGACACAGTTGAAGATTTAGAAAAAAGGTATCCTAAAAGAGAATTACCTGAAGGAGCTGAAGTTACTCGTTTTGCACCTTCCCCTACTGGAAGAGTTCATATGGGTAATTTATATGCATCTTTTATTCCGGAAGTATTTGCATATCAAACTAATGGTGTGTTCATATTAAGAATTGAAGATACTGATGCAAAAAGAGCTATTGATAATGGTATAGAGCTTATTTTAAATGATTTAAAAGCCTATAATTATGTAATTAATGAGGATCCTATACAAGGTGGTAATTATGGACCATATATTCAAACACAAAGAGTTAATATTTATCATACTGTTGCTAAATATTTAGTATCTATTGGTAGAGCTTATCCGTGCTTTTGTTCTGAAGAAGAAATTGCTCATATGAGAGAAGTTCAAACAGAAAAGAAGGATAGAATTGGATATTATGGAGAGTATGCTAAATGTAGAAATCTTTCATATGATGAAGTTAAAGCACATATTGATAATGGAGATAAATGGGTTTTAAGATTAAAATCTATGGGTGACTTTAATAAGCAATTTACATTCAATGATTTAATTAAAGGGACTATTGAGCTTCATGAAAATGATATTGACCAAGTAATAGTTAAATCAGATGGAATACCACCATATGCATTTGCTCATGTATGTGATGATCACTTTATGAGAGTTACAACTGTTACTAGAGGCGAAGAATATATATCATCAGTTCCATATCACTTAGAATTATGGAACGCTTGTGGATTTGTTCCGCCTAAATTTGCTCATACACTTGCAGTTAACATTAAAGATGGAAATACTGTTAGAAAAATAAGTAAAAGAAAAGATCCTGAAGCTGCTATTTCATTTTATGCAGAAAAAGGTGTACCTACCGAAGCAATTAAGTTGTATCTTGCTACTTTAGTTAATACAAACTTTGATGGATGGCTACTAGAAAATCCAGGTAAATCATATAGAGATTTTACATTCTCATTTGATAAAGTTAGTACAAGTGGTCCCCTATTCGATTTAGAAAAACTAATTAATATATCTAAAACTTATATAAGTAGATTAAAAGCTAGTGATTTATATGATAAAACCTTAGAATATCTAGAAATATATGATAAAAATTTTTATGAATTGCTTAAAAATAATAAAGAATATACAATTAACATTTTAAATATTGAACGTGAAGTTGAAAGGCCAAGAAAGGATATTAGTTGTTATTCTGATGTTAAAAAAGAAATATCATTTATGTTTGATGAATTATTCACTATAGATAATTATACAGACTTAGAAATAAAGAAATTCTATAAATCAGAAATACTTGAAGATTATTTCAATAATGTTTATAATAAAGAAGATGAAAAACAAGATTGGTTTAATAAAATCAAAGAATTTTCAGTAAAATATAACTTCTGTCCAGATAACAAAGAATATAAATTAAACCCAGATAAGTATCTTGGAAATGTAAGTGATATTTGTGAACTTATAAGAGTTATGGTAACAGGAAGAACAATGTCACCAGACTTATATGAAATACTTAAATTATTAAGTAAAGAATCAATTAATAAAAGAATTAGCTTATTTAAAGAATATTTGAATAAATAATTCTTTAATGGCCCATTGGTGAAATGGTTAACACATCGCCCTCTCAAGGCGACATTCATGGGTTCAAATCCCATATGGGTCACCAATAAAAAAATAACCAACATATAGTTGGTTTTCTAATGCTGAAATAGCTCAATTGGTAGAGCAACTGAATCGTAATCAGTAGGTTGCGGGTTCAATTCCTGCTTTCAGCACCACTCGAAATTAACACTTTTAATTAAGTGTTTTTTTATTATATAATTAAATTGGTGATAATTGTGAAGTATTATTTTATAGGTATTAAAGGAAGTGGTATGTCTTCCCTAGCCTGCATTATGCATGATTTGGGTTTTGAAGTTTTAGGAAGTGATAAATCTGAACATTTCTTTACTGAAGTTGAACTTAATAAAAGAAATATTAAAATATTAGAATTCAATGAGTCTAATATTTCTAAAGATTTAATAATAGTTAAAGGTAATGCCTTTGGAGAAGAAAATATTGAAGTAAAGAGATCTTTAGAACTAGGATGTAAAATTTATACATATCAAGAAATGATTGATGAAATTACTAAAAACTATAAATTAATCGCGATAAGTGGCTGTCATGGTAAAACTACCACATCTACTATGATGAGTAAAGTTTTAGAACCACTTGGAGTAAATTATCTTATTGGAGATGGAACTGGTTATGCACAAAAAGATAATAAATATTTTGTATTAGAGGCTTGCGAATATAAAAGACATTTTTTAGAATATCATCCTTACTACTCTATTATCACTAATATTGAACTAGATCATACAGATTATTATAAAGATTTGGATGATGTTAAAGATGCTTTTATATCATTTATAAATAAAACTAAAGATACAGTTATTGCTTGTGGTGATGATAAAAACATTAGAAGCATTAAAACAAATAAAAAAATAATATACTATGGATTTAATGAAAGTAATGATGTATATATTAAAAATATAAAAGTTAGTGATAATAACACAACTGGAGATGTTTATATAAATAATGAATTATTTGATACATATAAATTTCCTTTTGTAGGCGATCACCTTCTATTAAACGTTTTAAGTGTTATTACAGTGTGTTTTCTAGAGAATATTGATAAAGATACTATAAAGAGTCAAATTCTTAAAATAGAACCCGCTAAAAGAAGATTTATTGAAGAAAAATTTAAATCAAATATATTAATAGATGATTATGCTCATCATCCAACCGAATTAAAAGTTACTATTGAAGCTGCAAGAAAAAAATATCCTGATAAATATATAGTTGCTATATTTAAACCTCATACTAAATCAAGAGTAAAATTTTTTTCAAAAGACTTTGCTAATGCTCTTAATTTAGCTGATAAGTCTTACGTAATGGATATCGGTGAAGATAGACTTGAAATTGGTTATGATGATGTAACATCTGATGATATAATAAAAAACTTAAATAATGGGGAGCATATATCTTTAGAAGAAGTTGATAAATTATTTCAATATAAAAATAGTGTACTACTATTTATGAGCAGTAAAGATATATATGTTTTAGAAAATAAATATAAGGAACTATTAAATAAATAGTTCTTTATTTTATGTCAACAATTAAATTTCCTTTATAGTTTTTATGATAATCATGTACTAAACCACTAATAATAGCTTTATTATAATTTCCACCTATTATATTTATAACTACATTATTCATCTCATATTCACTTAATACACTAAATATTTGTCTTTTAATGTGATTAATATTATTGATATCAGTGTCTCCAATTATATCAACATATAGTGTTTCATCCTTATAAATCATATTCATTTTACTCACCTATTTATTATTTTATATACTTTTACTTTACATTTCATTAATATCGACAAAACTAGTTAAATATAGACAGAAACATCATTTTGAGGTAAAATTATACTTGGATGTGAAATATTTATGAGAAAATTTTTAGCTATAATAATTTCAAATTTTATAAATAAATTAAGTAAATTATTTGGTAAGCAAGGAACAGTTATCGGAGGAAGTATTGCTCTTAAAATTGATCCAAATATATTAAAAAAAATAAAATATCCAAAATATGTTATTGGTGTTAGTGGATCTTCTGGTAAGGGTTCTGCAACTAATATGATAGCTGGTCTTCTTAAACACTATGGATTAACTTATGCATACAATTCTGAAGGAAGTAACGCAATTAATGGTATCGCATCTTTAATACTTAGAAACGTTAACTCTAAAGGAGTTTTTAAAAAAGATGTCTTACTTATGGAACTGGATGAAAAACATTCTGTAAGCATTCTTAAGAATTTTGATTTAACTCATTATGTCCTTACAAATATAACAAGAGATCAACCACCTAGAAATGCTCATCCAGATTACATTTATAATGAGATGAAAAAGAATATTAATAATAATGTTCATTTAATTGTTAATGCTGATGATCCAATAATATATAAACTTGCGTATAAACATAAATTAAATACATATTATGGTATAAATAAAAATGATTATTCTAAAAGCTTTGAATATAATTATAAAGATGCCACTTACTGCCCTATTTGTGGAGCTAAAATGGAATATGAATACTATCACTACGGACATTTAGGAAAATATAGATGCCCTAATAATGACTTTTATAGACCAGCTTTAGATGTTCATGCTGACAATTTAGATATTGAAAATAAAATAATTAGTATAAATGATAACAAAATTAAAATGAGAGATAATTTCTTTTATACAACATACGCTTATTTAGCTTGTTACGCTTTAGGCTTATCTATAGGTATTCCAGAGGAAAAAATATTAGATTATTTTAGAACTATAAAGTATGAAGATCCACTAGTGTTTATTCATAATAATAGAAAGTGGCATATCTTACTAAGTAAAAGTGAAAACAATTTGAGCTATAAGCAAACACTTGATTATTTATCACATGAAAAAGGTACTAAAACTATTGTTACAGGTTTTAATCATTGTTCAAGAAGATATGCTGAAAATGATTTATCTTGGTTATGGGATATAGATTTTGAAGAATTAAAGGATAAGTCAATTGATAAAATAGTTATTGCTGGTAAATTTAGATACAACATATTAAATAGATTATTATATGCAGGTATTGATAGAGATAAGTGTATTTTAGTAGAAGATTATACAAGTGAATTAATAGATGTTATTGAATCACAAACACTCGGAAATATTTACCCTATTGTTTGCTTTGATACTGGATTATTATTAAAAGAATTATTAAAAGGTGATAATAATGATTAAAATAGCACATTTATATTATGATTTAATGAACTTATATGGTGAGAACGGAAATATAAGAGCACTTAAGAAAGCGTTTGAAAGACAAAACATAGATGTAGAAGTTTCGTTTCTTACTATTGGTGATACAATTGATTTTAACAAATACGATATATTTTATATTGGAAGCGGAACAGAAAAATATCAATTATTTGTACTTGAAGATTTAAAAAAATATAAAAAAGAAATAAAAGAAGCAATTGAGAATAATAAATATTTCTTTGTTACAGGTAATGCTATTGAATTATTTGGTGACTATATAGTAGATTTTGATAAGAAAAAAATAAATACTTTAAAAGTATTTAACTATTACACAAAAATAATTGATATTGAAAATTACACCGAAGAAATAAAATTTAGAATAACTGGTGAAGCTTTGTTGAAAACAGATTTAATTGATGAATTAATAATAGGATTTCAAAATAGATGTGGAACTCTCTATAATGTCAATTCCCCTCTGTTTTCGATAGTAAAAGGTTGTGGAAATTTTCCTGGAGATATAAACGAAGGATATACTTATAAAAATTTCTATGGCACATATACAATTGGTCCTTTATTTATGAGAAATCCCTATTTAACAGATTACTTCATAAAAAAAATATTAAACGAAAAAAATATTGAATATAAAATAATTGATAATACTCCAGAAATTGATGCTTATAACGAATATTTAAATAATTTTGTAAAAGAAAAAAAGTATGATTAATATCATACTTTTTTTAATCTTCATCCCAGGTTGCTTTTACATATGTATACGTTGTTCCCATTCTTAAATTAGCTCCATTTACCCATTGCGATCCTCCGCCTCCACTACCACCAGACTGGATTGAGTAATCAGAAAAAGTATATCCATTTTTAGTTGGAGTCCCTAACGAAATAATATCACCACTATATCTATAAGACACTTCTTCTACTGAATCAAGGGTTCCTCCATCTAAATCTATTATTAATAAATTATAAGGGTCATTAGTAATTGCTGCTGGACTACCAGAAACTAAATAAACATCGCACGTCGTAGATGGTTTTTGATCAGCAATTACTAATTGATTAGACACTTTTGATATGCTTGATCCGTCTGTACAATAAGTTCGACTTGTATCAATTGAATATGACGATAAATCTGGTAACATACTAACATTATTTCCATTAACGAAAATACTTATTGCGTCACTCACATTTGTTGTTACACTTCCTCTACTAATAGTTATATTACCTGTAAAATATAAATTAGCATTCTGAAGTTGATTATATTTAGGATCATTTATATAATATACAATTAATTCATAGGAATGAGTTTCACCAGGATCAATAGATATATTATTAATTATTGTTGTTGAATTTGAAGGTAGATATTTTGGAAAGAACAAATCCTCACCAGTATCTATATTAATTATTCTATACATGAAATAATTCTTATCAACGAAAGTGTTAGTTACATCATTCCATTTTAAACTATATGTAAATTGATAATCAGAATTATTTTCAATTTCAAATGTCTTGTGATATTCTTCTCCTGGTGCTAAATCAGCAACGTATACATTAGAAGTGCCTTGAAATGAAGCAGATAAAACAACAGATTCAACTGTGACACCAGATGTTGTTTGAACAAAATCACTTGTTGTCCATGCATATGTTACAGTAACTAAAGTTATGATAAAAAGAGCTAAGCTAATAGCCACAAGTCTTATTTTAGAATTAACTTTTATCTCTTCTTCCATATATAGCTCACCTATTCTCTAAAAATAAATATATCATATTTTTTCTGTAAGTTCAATTGATATATTAAATATTATTACTATCTAGCATAATTGTTATTGGTCCATCATTTAAAATACTAACTTTCATATCTTCACCAAATATTCCTGTTTGAGTATTAATTCCATTTTCTTTTAAAGTTTCATTAAAATAATCATATAATTTAGATGCATCATCATAATTCATAGAATCTATAAATGATGGTCTATTTCCTTTAGAAGTATTTGCGTATAATGTAAACTGACTTATACTTAAAATACTGCCACCAACATCTAGTAGGCTTTTATTAATTTTACCTTCTTCATCTTCAAATATTCTAAGATTTAATAATTTATTTATCATTCTATTAACTATTTCTTTAGTATCTTTATGAGTAAAACCAACAAATATTACATATCCAAAATCAATACTACCATTGATTTTACCATTTATTTCAACACTGCTCTTTTTACTTCTTTGTATTAATAATCTCATTAATTAAATGACCTTTCTACTTTTAAAATATTTGATAATTTTCTTAGTTCTTCTATAAATTTATTTAAATCTTCTATATTTTTTACTTTTAATATTGTTTCATAATATGAGGAATCATCAAAATTATTTTTAAGATTAAAGCCTTCTACATACACATCATTTTTAGTAGCAATTGTAATTATATTAGAAATATTTTCAATATTTGAAATAACATATATATTTAATATAACTTTATATCTATTATTAACATTTTCATTCCACCTAACACTTACAAAACGTTCTTCTAAGTTATCTACATTAGGGCAATTCTTTGAGTGAATCTTAATTCCATTTCCCTTTGTTACGTAGCCAACAATTTCTTCTCCATATACAGGATTACAACAAGAAGCAAAAGAAGTTAAAATATCATCACTTCCCTCTACTAAAACATCATTATTACTTGTTGAAGAAATTGAATTAAATTTAACATCTTTTTCTTTTTTAGGAAGTAATCTATTTATTAATGTATTCGGAAGAAATCTTAAAATAGATATATTAAAGTATAAATCATCTACACTATCAATCTTTAAATCTTGAAGTAATTTATCTAAGTTTTCGTTATTAAATAATTCATTAAAATCAAGACTTCTCTTTTTACATTCTTCTTCAAGCATTTCTTTACCAAGTAAAATGTTTTTATCTCTTTCCTTTTTATAAAAGAAAGATCTTATTCTACTTTTTGCTTGATCTGTTTTTACAAATTTTAACCAGTTTTTATTAGGGGTTGACCCTTTCTTAGTATTTAATTCAATTATATCTCCATCTTCGATAATATAATCAAGCTTAACCATTTTATTGTTTGCTAAAGCACTTATTGTTTGATTTCCAACTTCAGAGTGAATTTTATATGCAAAATCTATTGGAGTTGATCCATATGGAAGTTCAATAACATCACCTTTAGGTGTGAAAGCATATATTTCTCTACTTTTAAGTTCATTATTTATGTTTTTAAAGAAATCCATATTATTGTCAATATCTTTAGACTCAATTAAAGTTCTAAAAGTCTCAAGTCTTTCTTCAAGAGTGGTTTTTATTTTACCATTTGTTTTTTCTTTATATGACCAGTGAGAAGCAACACCAGACTCAGCTATCTCATGCATTTCATATGTTCTTACTTGTACTTCATATTTTCTATTATTTACACCAAAAACTGTAGTATGTAAACTTTGATACATATTACTTTTTGGATTAGCAATATAATCTTTAAATCTTTTAGGAATTGGTTTGAATTTTGAATGAATTAGTCCGATTACAAGATAACACTCCTCAATTTTATTTACAAGTACTCTGAGACCTAATAAATCATATATATCATCCCATTTTCTTCCGGAATGTAATTTATTGTATATTCCTCTTACGGATTTAACTCTACTAAATATTTCAAACTTAATATTATGAGATTTCAATAATTCTATTAATTCCTCTTTCATAGAATTAAGATCTTCTTCTAATTCTTCTCTACTAGCATTGATTTTATTCAAAATTTCATTATATTCGTCAGGATGAGAAAACTTTAAACATAGATCTTCTAATTCAGACATTATCTTTTTAACACCAAGTCTATGTGCGATAGGTATTAAAATATTAACAGTTTCATCAATTATTTCTTTTTGATGCTCGTCTGATTTGACATATATTGTTTTCATATTATGAAGTCTATCAGCAAATTTTATAAATAATGCTTTAGGATTTTCTGCAAGTCCGACTGTAATTCTTCTATATCTTTCAATGTTATTCTCTTTTTTAAATGTTCTTTTTAAATGACTTATCTTTGAAGTACAGTCTAAAATAATTGCAGTTTCTTCTCCAAATTTATCTTTAATTTCCTCAAATGTTCTCTTTCCAAGTGTAATAGCTTCATGTATTAATGCAGAGCCTATAGTTACTGGATCCATTTTAAGTTCAGCTAAAGTGTATGCAACAGCAATAGGGTGATAGATATAATCCTCACCCGTTTCTCTTTTCATATCTTTAAAGATATCTTTAGCTTCTTCAAAATATGTATCAATAAGTTTTAAATCATTCTTATCCATATAAGACTTTAATGTTTTTACTAAGTCATCATATGTGATAATTTCAACTGTATTATTCATAATACTCCTTAGGAATTTATTCCTTTAATAGACATTTCTTCTAATTCTTTCTTAGGTGCTTTTTTAGGTTTATTTAAATTCTTAATTTCTAATAATCTCCATAAATTAGGTGCAAATATTAGTGAAGAAATTGTTCCGCCAACTAAACCTATTAAAATAGCAACATTAAATGTAAATATTTCATTAACACCTAATACTAATAATGAAAGTACTGCAATAATCGTAGTTATAGATGTCATAACATTTCTAACTAATATATTATTTAAACTTTTATTTACGATACTAGATAATTCTTCTTTTGATTTAATAGATTTACTATTCTCTCTTATTCTATCAAATATAACAATCGTATCATTTATTGAATAACCAATAATTGTTAAAAGAGATGCTATAACTATAAAGTTTACTTGTAACCTTAAAATTATAAAGCAAACTATTATTAATATTACATCATGAATTAATGCAACTAGACCTGATATTCCAAATGAAAAGCTAAATCTAATCGCAATATAAATGATTATTGCAATAAAAGATATTAATAAGCTATATACTGCATTTCTTGTTAGATTTTCAACAACCATCGTACTTATTTCGTTAACTGAAACATCAATGCCTAAATCAGTGTATTTACTTATTATTTCTTCTTTATCTTCTTCTGAAATAATTTTATTTAATTTAATATATCCTTCTTTTGATGTACCTACATAGTAATTATATTCATCAATATCATAATCACTAACATACTCAGATAATTCTTTTATATCAAAATTTTTCTCACTTACAAGTGTTATATTTGTTCCACCAGAAAAATCTACACCTAAATTTATTCCTTTTACAAAGTAGAATATAACCCCGGTTAGTAATATTACTATAAATGTAATTAAGAAATACTTAGAAGTTTTAACAAAATTAATATTTGTTTCTTTGTTCTTTTTTCCAAATAAAGATATAAATTTTTCGTCAAAAGAACCAGTTTCCACTAACTTTTTAATTAAAACCCTATTAATTATAACCATTGATACAATTGTTACTACTATAGAAATAATTAACATAGTTGCAAAACCTTTAATTGAACTTTGACCAAATATATATAGAATAATTGCTATTATTAATGTTGTTACATTGGCATCTATTATAGCAGATAAACTACTTTTAGAACCATTTTCAAATGCTTCTTTTAATTTATTTTTATATTGGTCTTTGACCCTTTCAATAAGAATAATTGAAGAGTCAACTGCCATTCCAATGCCAAGAATTAAAGCAGCAATTCCAGGTAAAGTCAAAACTCCACCTAATAAATTAAATATTACGAAAGTTAGCAATGAGTAAATTAATAGTGAGATGCTAGTTAAAAGTCCACTTAATCTATATTTTAAAACTAATAATATAAAGATTAAGCCAAGCGTAATTAAACCTGCTATACCGCATTTTTCTATGGTTTTTGCCCCAAAAGAAGCAGAAACCGAATGTGGAGTTGAATCTTCTACCAGTTTTGTTGGAAGACTACCAGAATTAATTAGCTCTGCAAGTCTAGTAACTTTTTCTTTAGTAAAGCTTCCTTCGATTATTACACTAGAACTATTTAATCCTTCATTAACATATGCGGCTGATAAACATTTTTTATCTTCTTCTGTTCCACATGTATATTGAGAATTTAAAAAACTATCCGTTTCTTCATCAAAATCTAACCATATAACCATACGGTTATCACCGCTTTTAGATATTTGATCTGTAATTTTATAAAAAGTGGCAGTATCTTTAATATCTAATTTTACCACTGGTCTTAATGTTTGACTATTAGTATCAACTGAAGCACCACCAGAACCTAATATATCAGATGACATAAGTAAATTATCAGAAGTATCTCTAAATGATAAAAGACCTATAGTACTTATAATCTCTTTTGCTTCTTTTTCATCTTCGACACCAGGTAATTGTATTCTAAGAGTATTATCTCCTTCAAAAGTTATTACTGGTTCACTAACACCTAAAGTATCAATTCTATTTACTATTGCCTTATAAGTATTATTCAGATCTTCTTCTGTAACTTTTCCCTTTCCAGTTAAAGGCATAACTTTATACAATATTTCAAAACCACCTTGTAAATCTAAACCAAAATTAATATGTTTTAATGTTGGTATAAATAAAAGAATTGTAATAACAGGAATTAAAATATATGTAAATATTAATATAAGTTTCTTTTTCATAATAAATCTGTCTCCATTTCGTTTAAATCCCTTTTACTCTCTTTTAAAATTTTTAAGCAATAACTACTTATTAATGAATTATCTAAATACAATATTTCACTTGTTAAATCACTTATAGATAAATTATTCTTTTTTGACCACGAAGACTCTAATAAATAGTTAAATATGTCTTCTTCTTTTATATATTCCAATCCATTTCTTTTTAGTTCAAGAACTTTAGAATATAAAGCTGGTTTAAGTCTTTTATATAAATCATTTAAGGTCTCAAATTTATCATCCATTTTATTCTCCTAAAACACCAGATTTGATTTTTTCTATTGCATCTTTTATAGGTAAGTCAATTACATCATTATTATCTCTTCTTTTATATTCAACTATTCCATCTTTGATTTTATTACCAACAACTAGTCTAATTGGTACACCTATTAAATCAAAATCATTAAATTTTATTCCAGGTCTTTCATCTCTATCATCTAAAACAGTTTCAATTCCTAAAGATCTTAATTTATTATATATTTCATTTGCTTTTGTAGACATAACTTCATCTTTAGAATTTATAAGAACAATTCCAACTTTATATGGGGCTATTTCCATAGGCCAAATAATGCCTTTATCATCATGGTGATCCTCCACTATTGCGGCCATACATCTTCCAAGACCAATACCATAACTTCCCATATAAACAGGATTTAATTTATTGTGTTCATCAGCATAATATAGATTTAATGCTTCACTATATTTAGTGCCTAGTTTAAATAAATTACCAATTTCTATACCATTTTCAAAAGATAAAACCTCACCACAAACAGGACATTTTTCTCCTTCACTAACAAATGTTATATCTTCAAATTTATCAACTTTAAAATCTTTTAGATTAACATTTTTAATATGATAATCTTTTTTATTTGCTCCAGTTATTCCATTTTTTATATATTTTATTTTTCTATCTGCAATAACCTTTATTTTAGAATTAATTGGTCCTACAAATCCTTTTACAAGTCCTAATGAAGATATTTCTTCATCACTAGCAAGTTCTAAAGAAACAGACTTTAATACTCTTTTTAATTTTGTCTCATTTACTTCATCAGCACCAAGTGTTAATACCATATAAAATTTATCATCAGATTTATATATCAAACTCTTAATAAATTTATTCTTGTCTTCATTCATATAATTTGATATTTCTTCAATTGTTTTCATATTAGGAGTATATACCTTTTCAAGTGTCTTTTCTTTTTCAGTAGACATTTTATAATCTTCTTTTGAATAAGCTATGTCTATATTTGATGTATAAGAACATTTTGTACAAAAAACAAGTTTATCTTCTCCGGCAGGATTAATAGCTTGAAATTCTTCAGATAAAAGACCTCCCATTGCTCCACTATCAGATTCAACAACAAGATAATTAATTTTCATTCTATCAAATATTCTTTTATAAGCTTCATACATGTCTTTGTAGCTAAGATCTAATCCTAGTTCATCAGCATCAAAAGAATAAGCGTCTTTCATTAAAAACTCTCTTACTCTTAAAAGCCCATATCTAGGCCTTGGTTCATCTCTAAATTTATCACCTATTTGATATAAATTAAAATGTAAATCTTTATAACTTTTTACATTATAAGAAGCTGCGATAGTAAATAATTCTTCATGAGTAGGACCCAAACAATAATCTTTACCAAATCTATCTTTAAATGAAAACATGTCACTACCAAATCTAGCTCTTCTCCCAGTACTTACATATACATCTTCCTGTATTAAAGATGGCATCAATAATTCTTGAGCACCTTTTCTATTCATTTCTTCTCTAATAATTTGTTTAATATTATCAAGTACTTTATAACCTAAAGGCAAAAACATATATACACCCGAAGAAGTCCTTTTAATCATTCCACTACGAGTTAAAAGATTCCCACTAACAGAATCTTCATCCTTAATATTTTCTTTAATTGTATAAAAATAACTATTCTTAAGTTTCATTATTGACACGCTCCTTCACCATATGTTGCGGTTACCTGATAATCGGTATTTACATTTTCAGTATATTTTTGAATGCTTGCTTCTTTTCCAGAATAAAGATTTTCATACTTAACACATACACATTTATTATTGAATGTTCCGCTTTCACCAGGAATTAATAATTCACCATTTGTAGAACCATTCGTACCAGTATTATCTCCTGTTATATAGCCTTGTCTTATTAAGTTGTTAACTGATATATAATAGCAACTAAAACCTAGAGAATTTAAATTATTTTCTCCCCATTTTAAAGCTCCAGTTTCAATATACTTAATCTTTTCATTTTTTAATCTTTCATTAGAATTTTTATTTACAGACATTACTGAAATAGCCGTTATAGTTACAACTATTCCTAATAAAACAATTACTGCAAGTAATTCAATTAAACTAAATCCTTTTTTCATATTACCCTTCTTTCTATTAAATTATATCAAATAAATACAAAATAAAAAAGATGATATTTATAAAATAATACATTGAAATATTAAAAAATGTATTGTATAATTTTATATAGAATAAAGAGGAGACTAAATTATGAAGCAATTTGATTTTGAAAGTATGCCTATCGTTGAAATTGTTAATGAAATCATAATGGATGCAGTTAATAAAAATGCTTCAGATATACATTTAGATCCTACTAAAGAGAATCTACGTTTAAGAATTAGAATAGATGGTGAACTTAGTGATTATGGTATTATTGAGAAAAAATATCAAAAAAATATCATAAGCCGTATTAAAATGATATCAGGTATGAATATCATGGAGACTCGTCTTCCTCAAGATGGTGCTATCAAGAACAAAATTGGTGATAATGTTCTTGATCTTCGTGTGTCTTCTCTTCCAACAAATAATGGCGAAAAAATAGTTATTCGTATACTTGACTATTCACAAAGTTTAAAAGGTCTTGAAACACTTGGATTTAGCCAAAGAAGTTTAGACAAGATTTATAAAATGATAAATGTTCCTAATGGAATAATACTTGTTACCGGAGCAACTGGTACTGGTAAATCTACTACAGTTTACTCTATCTTACAAAAATTAAATACCGAAAATGTTAATATAATTACAGTTGAGGATCCGATAGAGATGGATATAAAAGGTATCAACCAAGTTCAAACAATGTCTGAAATTGGACTTACTTTTGAAACTGTTTTAAGAAGTATTTTAAGACAAGACCCTAACATAGTAATGATTGGTGAGATAAGAGACTCAGAAACTGCTAGAATGGCTGTAAGAGCCTCTATTACTGGTCACTTAGTGTTATCTACAATACATACAAATAACTCTCTTAATACAATCGAAAGACTTACTGATATGGAAATAGAAAGATACTTACTAGGAAGTGCTTTAACAGGTATCATTTCACAAAGACTTGCTAGAAAACTATGTCCTAAGTGTGCAATTAAAAAGCCAACAAATGAATATGAAAAGAATGTTTTCAGAAAAGTTCTTGGAGTTGAAGTTAATGAGATGCTTCACCCTAACCCAGAAGGTTGTCCTGAATGCTCTCACGGGTATAGAGGACGTGTTGCTATCCTAGAAGTACTTAGAATTTCTGAAGAGATAAAAGATGCAATTGTTAATTCATTACCAAAATCCGAATTAAGAAAACTTGTATATAATGGAGATGTTATAACACTTCTACAAGATGGATTAGAAAAAGTTATAGAAGGAATTACTTCATTCGAAGAAATATTAAAGATAATTGACCTTGAAAACGATTTAACAAGTTATCAAGACTTTAACTTAAAAACAAATCTAGATGTTAGTACAATTAACAATAAAAATGACGATAATAGCAGTAATAACCAAGTGCTTGTACCAAATCAAGATACATCAAATGTAATTAATAATGTCACTACTACACCTGAGCCTGAAGTTATAGCACCAATTGAAAGTACTCCAATTATGCCTATAGTAACAGAAAATCAAACGCCTAATCAGGTAATTTCCCAACCAAGCATAGATGATGTTGTACAGATTGTAGATGAACCAGTAAATCAACAGGCCGATTCAATTGAAGTTTTTAGTTAATAAAAAAGAAGAAATCAAATTTCTTCTTTTATTTTATTCTTCTTTTTTTATTCCAGTAATAACTTCTAGAGCTTTTTTCATTCTCATATCATATTCAATTGCTTCTTCGCTGCCAACATTTTTGATTAATTCTTCTTTAGTAATACCATATTTCTCTATCATTTTAGATATTTCTTTTTCTAATTCCGCAGCTGTTACTTTAATATTTTCTTTTTCTGCAACTGCATCAACAATTAATCTATAAGTTACTCTTTTGGTTGCATCTGGTTTCATTTGTTCAACTAAAGCTTCTTTTGTTGAATTAGTAATCTTTAAATATTGATTTATATCCATGCCTTGCATAGAAAGTCTTTCAGAAAATTCACGATATATTCTTTCTGCTTCATCATCAATTATTTCTTTATCAATTTCGTATTTAGCACCTTTTATAACTTTATCTAAGCATTCAAGTATATATTCTTCTTCACTTTGTCTTTCTTTATTAATCTTAAGATTATTTTTGATTTCCTCTTCTAATGTTTCTTTAGAGTTTATTCCATCCATACCTAAATCTTTAAAGAAATCATCATTTAATTCAGGAATAATTCTTTCTTTAACATCATTAATCTTTACTTTAAATACAACTTTTTGTCCTTTTAATTCTTCAACGTGATAGTTTTCTGGAAAAGTAAGTTCAAGATTCTTTTCTTCACCCTTTTTAAGACCAACTAATCCTTCTTCAAATCCTGGTATAAAAGTATGACTTCCGATTGTTAATGAATGATTTTCACCTTTTCCACCATCAAATGGAACACCATCTTTAAATCCCTCGAAATCAATTATAGCAATATTGCCTTCTTTAATTTTAGAATCTGTAGATTTTAATTCAGCAAATTGTTCTCTTAAATGTTCTAATTCATGATTAATTTCTTCTTTAGTAACTTTAATTTCTTTTTTCTTTATACTTAAATCTTTATTTTTATATTTACCAAGTTTTACTTCTGGCATACTTATAATTGTAAATTCAACTTCTAAAGCTTTATCATCAATAGACTTTAAATTAACTTGAGGTGTACAAGCTGGTTTTAAAGTTTCTGGATCTTCAAGTAATTTATCAAGCATTACTGGTAATGCATCATCAATAGCGTGATCATATAAATGAGCAACACCAAATTTTTTAATATAAATATCTCTTGGAACTTGTCCCTTTCTAAAACCATCTACTTTTACTTCTTTTGCTACATGTTTGAAAGCATGATCTAATATGCTTTCCCATTCTTTTCCTTCTAATTTTGCTGTATAATTCTTTTTCATTTTTCTCTCTCCTTCTTTTTTGCAAAATATATTATATAACTTTTTTTTATGCTTTTCCAGTTATTTTAGATATTTCCAATCTTTTTTTAGTCATGTTGTTTTCTATTGCAATCCTTTGCACAATAAATAGCCCCGTTAAACACGTTATTGTAAATGAACCACCATAACTTAAAAGTGGTAATGGAACACCAGTTAAAGGCATTAATGCAAGTATCCCTAAGAAATTTATTAATAAATGTGCTAAAAATAGCATAGCTATTCCATAACATATTATTGAATTTCTAATGTTATAACAACTTTTAGATATCTTAATAATTCTATATATTAAATATATGTATAAAAGTAAAACTGCTAAGCCTGCTAAAACTCCTAGTTCCTCTACTAATATTGTAAATATAAAATCAGTATGCGCTTCTGGCAAGTATAAATATTTTTGAGTAGATTCACCTAGTCCAACACCAAATAACCCACCATTATGTATTGCTATAAAGCCATTACAAACTTGATAACCGGTATCCTTAGTATATCTAGTGCAAGGCTCTCTAAATTCAAATCTACTTCTTTGAGTTTCTGTTAATATTGAAGATGAAAATGTTAGAAAAATTACTATCATTATTATACCAGCACCAGCAATTAATTTAAGTATAGAAACAATGTTATTTTTCCGAAGTGGTATCGCAATAAATGTTAAAAATACTATCATAGCTATTATTGTTGCTGTACCAAGATCAGGCTGAGCTGCAACAAGTAAAAATACTACACCACATATTGTGAGAAATAACCATATTTTTTTCTGGTTAGCATCTTCTTTTATATATTCAGAAAAAAATACACCCATATATATTATTAAAATTAATTTTGCAAATTCACTCGGTTGTATTGAAAAAGGGCCTATCTTAAACCAGCTTTTAGCACTATTAACAATTGTTCCATAAAAAAGTAAACTTGCCAGTGCGATAAGCAAAACTATTAAAGCTATCTTTATTAAAGGTTTATACTTATTAATATCAATTTTAATAATCAAAAAGAATCCAACCAGAAATGAAACAACAACAAATAAAAGTTGTCTTAAAAAGAAATAATATGGTCCAACATTGTATCTAACAACTGCTGCAACAGAAGATGCAGACAAAACCAAAAGAATTCCTATTACTGAAAATAAGAACATTATTAATAATAAAGGTTTATCCATATATTTAATTAATTTTGGTTTATTCATACTTTCTCCTTTTATTATTTTAACATAATTATTAAAAATATTTAATATATTTAGGTAAAAAGTATGTCAAATTTGATAATTTTGTCATATAAAATTATAGGTAGTTAAAGGAGGTAAAATTATGAATTATTATGGATACACAAGTGGATATGGCACAAATCCATACGCTTACTCATATGGAGGATGCTATAATGCTATGCCCTATTATGGTGGTGGATATGGTTTTGGATATGGGGCAGCTATTATATTAGTATTATTCATACTTCTTGTTGTAGTATTTGGAGCCGGTTTTTTAAACGGTAACGAAAGATAAAAGAAAGAATTTTCTTTCTTTTTCTTTCTCTAAATAAAAAAAGTTGAAAAAAAATGACTTTTTTGATAAAATATACTCCGAAAGAAGGGGTATTATGCTTAAGCAATCACAAATTCTTGATGAAAAGAATAAGATTTTAAGAAAAAAATGTGAAGAAGTAACCTTCCCTATCAGTGATGAATATAAAAAAACAATCAATGATATGCTAGAATATTTAAGACTTAGCCAAGATGATGAATATGCTCAAAAGCATAATATCAGAGCTGGCATGGGACTTGCTTTTCCACAGCTTGGAATTTTAAAAAGAATATTTGTTATATCATATAAAAATGATGAAGATGGTTCTTTTGAAGAATATGTAGTAATAAATCCACAGATAGTATCAAATTCTGAAGAAAAAGTCTATATTGAAGAGGGGGAAGGATGTTTATCTGTTAATCGTCCAGTTGAAGGTATTGTTCCAAGATACGCAAGAGTAACAGTTGAATATTATGATGTAGATGGCAATAAAATTTCTTCTAGAGTTAGAGAGGAAATGTCAGTCGCATTCCAACATGAAATTGATCATTTAAACGGAATACTATTTGTTGATAAAATTGATAATACTAACAAAGATCAAATGAGAGCAATTTAAGCTCTTTTTTGTTGAAATTTTATTAATAATAATTTATAATTAAATTAGGGTGAAAAGAATGAAAACAAGAGATTTAATTAGATTATTAATATGGGGATTACTTTTTATAGCCGCTTTAGCATGTGGAGTTTATGGCTTTTTAAATAAAAGTGATGATAATAATTCAAACAACTATCAAGAAAGTCCAATAAATTATGAGCCTATTGATGATGGTGCTGAAATCCCAGAAAATAGACCGATTTATATTGATGAGAACGCTCCAATAGAGCAATAATAATTACTCTTTTTTTTGTTTAAAAATTAGAGAACACTATATGTTCTCTAATTTAACACTAACCAATTTACTTACTCCACTTTCTTGCATTGTTATACCATATAAAAGATCTAAGTATTCCATCGTTTTTTTCTTGTGAGTAATAATTAATAACTGAGTTTTACCTCTATAATTTGATAAATATTCTCCGAATTTTTCTGCATTAACTTCATCTAAGGCAGATTCAACTTCATCTAAAATTACAAAAGGTACATTTTTTAAATTCATAATTGAGAATAATAAACTAATAGCTGTTAATGTTTTTTCTCCACCTGATAAAAGTGATAATGGTTTTAATGTTTTTCCTGGTGGAATCGCAATTATCTCAATTCCAGTTTCTAATAAGTTATTTGGATCTGTCAATCTTAGATTAGCTTCTCCACCACCAAATAAGTTTTTAAAGACTTTAGAAAATTCTATATTAATTTTATTAAATGACTTTTCAAATTTCTCTTTTACAATGTTATCCATATCATTTATTATTTCTAATAAATCTTTCTCACTATTTTCTAAATCTTCTTTTTGAGAATTTAAGAAAGTAAATCTTTTATTAACTCTTTCATATTCTTCAATACTCTCTAAATTAACATTTCCAATTGATTTCATTGTTTTTCTTAATTCAGATACTGTTTTTCTTGCCTCGTCTTCAGGAATTTCAAGAGAATACTTGCTTTTAGCTCCTTCATAAGTAATTGAATAATCTTCACTTAATCTATTTAATAGGCTATCTAAAGACATATTAATTTTTACAATATCTATATCTAATTCATTAACTTTTGTTTGTGATATAGACCCTATAGAACTAGACTTTTTAACTTTAGATTCAATATCATTTATATTATTTAAAACTTCTCTTCTCTTAATTTCTTCAGCATTTATAGACTGCTCTAATAAATTACTTTTTTGTTCTTCATCATAATAATCTTTCATTATTTTTTCAATTAATTTATCTTCAGATGTATTTTTACTTAAATCTTTTATTTCATCTTTTACTCTATTACATTCTTCTGATAAATTAAGTAGCGTTGTTTCTTTTGTTGAAATAATTTCTTTATACTTAGCAAGTTCAACATTCAAATTAAGTATTTTATTTTCAATAAGTTCTTTATTATATTCTAATTCTTCTATTTCTTTTTTTATAATTGGTTCTTTAGAAGTAAGATTTTTTGTAATTATTTTTAATCTTTCACATTCATTTTTATCATTTGTTAAAGAGGTATTATACTTATTACTTCCTCCACTTAATGATCCACCAACATGCAATATTTCTCCAGATAAAGTAACAATTCTGTATCTATAATTTATTTTTTTACTAATCTTTATTGCATTATCGATGTTATCAGCAACTATAATATTACCCAATTGATTTTGAACAACATTATAATACTTCTTATCATAATTAATTAAGTCAGTAACAACTCCTAAATAGCCTTCACATTTTGAAGCAAGATCTAAAATACTTGGTTCAACACTTTTTGGCTTAATTACAGAAAGCGGAAAGAAAGTTGCTCTTCCTTTGTTATTATACTTTAAATATTCAATAGCACTTTTAGCATTTTCTTCATTATCAACAATAACAAAGTTTGAAGAACTACCAAGTGCAATATCAAGCATTATAGAATATTCTTCAGAAGTATCAACTACATTTCCTAAGTAATCTAATATACCATTTAATGAAGGATTATCTATTACTGCTTTAACCGCATATGGAAGTTTTGACATATTCTCTATATTTATATTTAATAAGTCAATTTTAGAATTTATTTCAAACTCTTTTTTCTTTAAATCATTAAACTCAATATTTTTTAAAGATAAATTTTTATTTTCAACTTCTAGTGATTTAGTTAATTCAAGTAATTCGGATTTTTTTGTATCAAATAACTTTTTATCTGTTTTAATATCTTCTTCAATGCTCTTAATTCTGTTATTTAATTTAAGTTCTTCATCTTTAATAGAAATTAATCTATTTTTAATCTCACTGCTTCCTTTATCATATTTACTTCTTTCAATTGATAAGTCTTTCTTAGAAGCTAAATCGGATAATACTTTTTTACTTTCAGAAAGTTCACTTCTTAACTTTGAAATTTTTTCATCTAATTTTATATTTTCAAGTTTTAATTTTTCTAACTCTGTGCTATCTTTTGTATTTTCTTTTAATAGTTTATCAAGTTCTAATGTATATTTATCTTTTTCTTCTTTTTTTATTTTTAATGTTTCATTAAAATTTGTAATATCATTTACCATTAATGCAATATCAACATTTTCTAATTTATCTTTTGTTTCTTTATATATTTTTGCCTTTTTACTTGCTTTTTCTAGAGGTTCAATTTGAGAACTAAGTTCATTAATAATCATATCTACTCTATCAATATTCTCATGAGTTTTAGCAAGCTTTCTTAGTGTTTCTTCTTTTCTTTTTTTATACTTTAAAACACCAGCAGCTTCTTCAAATATAACTCTTCTTTCTTCTGGCTTGTCAGATAGTATTTCTTCTATCTTGTTTTGAGGAATTATATTAAAAGACTCCCTTGAAGAAAAAGAATCAACGAGTAAATCATTTATATCTTTTAATCTGCATTTTTCATTATTTAAATAATATTCATTATCTCCGCTTCTAGAGACAACTCTTTTAATAGTTATTTCTTTATAATCACATGGTAAATAATTATCACTATTATCAAACGTAACAGATACAGATGCGGTATTAGATGGTGTTCTACTTTTAGAACCACTAAAAATCACATCACTCATACCAGAGGACGCTCTTAAAGTTTTTACAGATTGTTCCCCTAATACCCATTTAATTGCATCAACAATGTTACTCTTTCCACTACCATTTGGGCCAACAATTCCAGTAAAATTACTATCTAAGTTAATATTTACCTTATCTGCAAAAGATTTAAATGAATTTAGTTTTATTTCTTTTATATACATATTATTACCTACTTTGCTTGTTTAGAAAAAGCGTCTTTTGCAGCATTTTGTTCTGCTTCTTTTTTACTATTTCCTATACCAGTTCCATATACTATACCACCAACAGAAACTGTTACTTTGAATATTTTTGCATGTGCTGGGCCACTTTCATCAACAACTTTATATTTTAATGATTTCTTTTCTGTTTGAACTTGCTCTTGAAGTAAACTTTTATAATCTTTTAAGAAATCTGCTTCTCTTTCAATATATGGAACTATTAGTTTATTAAATAATTCTCTTACTTTATTTAATCCATGTTCTAAGAATATTACACCTATTACTGCCTCAAATACATCAGCAATAACAGTTTTATTTGCTTCTTTAATACCATTTCCAAGTCTAATATATTTATACAAATCTATTCTTGTTGCATATTCATATAAAGCATTTTCACAAACATAAAGACTTCTTAACTTACTCATTTCACCTTCTGGAAGATGAGTCTTTCTATAAAAATAATCACTTGATACAAGTTCTAAAACAGCATCTCCTAAAAACTCAAGTCTTTCATAAGATTCAACGTTGTTTTCATTTGCGTATGAAGTATGTGTTAATGCTTTAGTAATTAAGCTTTCCCCATCAAATTCAATACCATATTGTTTTAAAAAATCCATATAAGTCACCTCTCTAGATTTACATAACAATTCTATTATAGCAAAAATAATTGTATCATTCTAGTATTATCTGTTTACACTTTTATTTTATTTTGTTTTATATTTTATAAATTTATTGTATAATTATATTGATGAAAAAATTATTGATTGCATTAATACATTTTTATAGGAAATTACCTATATCTTCGCACACTATGTGTAGATATACTCCGACTTGTTCTGTCTATATGGAAGAAGCTATAAATCGCTTCGGAGTATTAAAAGGTTTATATTTAGGAATTAAAAGAATTATTAGATGCAACCCACTAGGAAGTTACGGATTTGATCCAGTTCCATTAAAGGAGGAAAAATGAGAACAATAAAATACATATTACTTATTTGTGCTTGCTTAATGCTTACAGCCTGTTTAAATGTTGATGATTTTAGCGATGAATATATATATACAACTATTTATCCAATTGAATATGCAACAGAAACAATATATGGTAATAATTCAAAAGTTGCTAGTATATATCCAAATGGTATTGATACTAAAAATTTTAAATTAACTGAAAAGCAAATAAAAAATTATTCAAAAAGTGACAAGTTTATTTATAATGGCCTAAGTAAAGAAGGCTTAATCGCAAGAGACTTATTGAATAAAAATAATAGTATAGAGATTGTTGATGCAATGAAAGGAATGAGTTACACAAAAGGCATTGAAGAATTGTGGCTAGACCCATCAAATTTCTTAATGGTTTGCAGAAATATTAAATCAACTCTTATTGACTATGAAGATAATGTTTCAGTGAAAAACGATATTGAAAATAATTATCAAAAATTAAAAGAAAGTATTTCTATTATTGATGTTGATATTTATAACTTAAGCAAAAATGGAAACTATAAAACTTTATTAGTAACTAATGATACATTTAACTATTTGACAAAATATGGTATTACAGTTATTTCAATTGACCCCTCTAATGATTCAATTGATAAATCTTTATCTGAAGCAAAAAGATTAATTGCTAAAAAAGATATTAAATATATATATTCAATAAAAGGTGAAGATATGGTTGAATCAGTAAATAGTTTTATTAATGATAATAAACTTAATAAAATTGAAATTGATCCTTTTGTAACAATAAGTGAAGAGCAAAGATTAAACGGTTCAACTTATGTAAGTTTAATGAATAATATAATTGATGAATTTAAAAAAGAACTATTTAAATAGTTCTTTTTTTTAAAACAATTGTAAATTTTTATCTATTTTAAAATATTTATAAGTCTTCTCAGTTACTTGTCTACCTCGAGAAGTTCTTTTAACATAGCCTTCTTGAAGCAAGAATGGTTCAATTACGTCTTCAATTGTTGTTACTTCTTCTCCGATTGTTGATGAAATGCTTTCGATTCCAACAGGACCACCATTAAACTTATCTATTATTGATTTTAAATATTCAATATCAGTTTGATCAAGCCCAGAAGAGTCTACCGATAATCTATCTAATGATTTTTTAGTAATCTCTTTTGTTATTACCCCTTCACCTTCAACCAAAGCAAAGTCAGCAATTCTTTTAAGCAATCTATTTGCGACTCTTGGAGTTTTTCTACTCCTTTTTGCAATTTCTAATGCTGCAGATTCTTCTATTTCAAGATTTAAAACTTTAGCAGTTCTTGTAACTATTTTAGTAAGTTCTTCATCTGTATAATAATTAAGTTTACAAACAATACCAAATCTATCTCTTAGCGGAGAAGATAAGTCCCCTGCTCTTGTTGTTGCTCCAACTAATGTAAATGGTGGTAAGTCTATATTAATACTTCTAGTTCCTCCATCACTGCCAACTATAATATCCAATTTAAAATCTTCCATTGCACTGTAAAGAATTTCTTCAATATACTTTGGTATTCTATGTATTTCATCAATAAACAAAACATCATTTGGTTCAAGGGTTGATAAAATAGCAGCAAGGTCACCACTTTTTTCTATTGTTGGACCACTTGCAGTTTTTATATTTGTTCCAAGTTCATTTGCGATTATATGAGCAAGAGTCGTTTTGCCAAGTCCGGGTGGGCCATATAAAAGCACATGGTCCAATACTTTTTCTCTCATCTTAGCCGCTTTTACAAAAACCATCATATTATTTTTAACTTCTTCTTGTCCAATATATTCATCAAAGGTTATTGGTCTAATCGTTTTTTCATAACTATCTGATGATAATTCTCTTGAAGTTACAATTCTCTCATCTTCCATATATTCTCCTTTTAACTAAGCTTAAATCTTCTTTTTTTACTTCTTCTAAAAAATGTCTTTCACAAAGTGGAACATATTCTACATTATCTTTACTTCCATCTATTACCACTTCCCTGCCTTTTATAACAAATTCTCCATTTACTTTTCTTCCTACATATCTAGCAATGTTTTCTTTTTCACATAATGGACATAACGTTTTAAGTTCAATTATCTCATCAGCATCAGTAAATAATGCTTCACTTCCTTCAAATAATTCACCTTTAAAATTAAGCCTTAATGCATAACAAATAACAGGTATATCTACTGCGACTGTTAGTAATCTAAGCTCTTTTACTTGATTCTTATTTAAGAATTGTGCCTCATCAATAAAAATACAAGCAACATCGTCTAATTTACCAGATAATAATTCAATTACACTGTCTTCTTCGCCAATTAAACAGTCAACTTTTCTTTTTAAACCAGCTCTTGTCATTATGTAATCTTCCGCTTTTGTATCCTTAGATGGTTTTAATACTAAAGTCTTAAATCCGCTTTCTCTATAATTATAATCTGTTCTAATAAGATCAAAACTCTTACCAGAATTCATTGTTGCATAATATAACATTAATTTACTCATAACTACCTCAATAATAATTTAAGTGCCTCTTTCACTTGTGCCTCTATTGGATTTTCTTTATTTACTTGTTTGATTATATTGTTAATATCACTTGATTTATATCCTAAACTTATTAAAACTTCATATAATTCATCTTCAGTATTTACATACTCTTCTTTTGATTCAACTTTACCTTTTAAATCGAGAATTATTTGTTTAGCAACTTTTTCACCTATCTTTGGAAATTTCTTCAGATATAAAATATTTTCTCTATTAATGGCATCCTTAATTCCATCAACAGAACCAGTAGCGAGTATTGGAAGAGCAAGTTTTGGACCTAAGCCTTTGACATTAATAAGCTTTAAAAACAATTCTCTTTCTTCTTCTTTCTTAAATCCATATAATGTGTTTTCATCTTCTCTTACATGAGTATATAAATAAATTTTTTCTTCTCTACCTTCTTCAAATACATATGGATTAGGAGTAAATACCTTAAATCCAATGTTATTAACATCTATTACAACATATGATGAATATACATCAACAATTTTACCATATAAATAATCAAACATAACATATCCTCCAATTTAATTATATAATATATATTAAAATAACACAAACATTTTTTTGTGTTATTTTTTATTTTTAAAATAAAGATAATTGTGAACTTTCTGGAAGTCCATCTAAAATTCCCATTTCTTTCATTTTTTCTATTAATGTTGAAGATACCTTCCCCCTATTCTGCAAATCTTCAATACTTACAAATGGAGATTTTTCTCTTTCTTTAACTATTTGATTCGCTACTGTATCACCCAAGCCATCTATTGTAGAAAAAGGTGGGTATAAATTATTTTCATCTTTTAAGATAAAATTAGTGCTTCCACTTTTATTTAAATCTATTGGTAAGAAATTAATATTACGAGCAGTTGCTTCTAATGCTATTTTTAAAGTTTCTAACACAGATGTTTCTTTATTTGAAGCATCATACCCTTTATTACTTATTTCACTAATTTTTTCTTTAATTTTGTCATATCCACCAATCATTGCATCAATATCATAATCAGTTATTCTTGAAGTAAAATAAGTTGCATAGTAAAGAGCTGGCATATGAACTTTAAACCATGCTATTCTAAACGCACTTATAACGTATGCAGCAGCATGAGCTTTTGGAAACATGTATTTTATTTTTCCACATGAATTTATAAACCACTCTTCAATGCCTGCATTTCTCATAGTTTCAATGTGTGATGCCCAAGTATCAGGATCTTTTGATGCTTTTCCTTTACGAACAAATTCCATTATTTTAAATGCTTTGATCGGTTCTACTCCGTGATACATAAGATATACCATTATATCATCACGGCACCCTATTACTTCTTTAAATGGAACAACTTTATTTCTAATTAGCTCTTGTGCATTTCCAAGCCACACATCTGTTCCGTGTGATAAACCTGATATTTTGATTAATTCAGAAAATGTTTTTGGTTTAGTATCTACAAGCATACCAATTGTAAAGTTTGTTCCAAATTCAGGAACACCTAATGTACCCGTTTCACACATTATTTGATCTTTTGTAACACCTAAAGCATCAGGTGACAAAAAGATTGACATTGTCTTTTTATCATCAAGTGGAACTTTAGTAACATCCATTCCAGATAAATCTTGTAAATATCTTAATTGAGTAGGATCAGAATGTCCTAATATATCAAGTTTCAATACATCTTGATCAATTGCATGGTAATCAAAATGTGTTGTTCTCCAAGCAGAATCAGGATCATCTGCCGGATATTGGAAAGGTGTAAAATCAAATACATCCATATATTTTGGTATAACTACTATTCCACCAGGATGCTGACCAGTTGTTCTTTTTATACCAGTACAACCTAAAGCAAGTCTTTCTATTTCTGCTTTTCTTTTAAATATTCCTTTTTCTTCTAGATATCCTTTTACAAAACCAAAAGCGGTTTTTTCAGCAACAGTACCAATAGTACCTGCTCTATATACATTATCTTCGCCAAACAATACTTTTGTATATTCGTGTGCATCTGCTTGATTTAAATCTGAAAAGTTAAGATCAATATCAGGAACTTTATCTGCATTAAATCCTAAGAATGTCGCAAAAGGCATATCTTGACCATCTTTATAAAGTTCTTCACCACAAACAGGACACTTTTTATTAGGTAAATCATAACCAGATGAATATGTTTTACCTAATGATTCACCATTTTCATCTGTAAATATGCTATGTTTACATTTTAAACACCTATAATGTGCTGGAAGTGGATTAACTTCAGTAATTCCCATTAAGGTTGCTACAAATGATGAACCAACTGATCCCCTTGAACCAACTAAGAATCCAGAATCATTTGAATGTTTTACTAATTTCTGAGCTATTAAATATATAACATCAAATCCTCCACCAATTATTCCACCAATATTTTTCTTTGCTAATTTATCTAATTCTTCTTCTGTTAAATCTTCATTATCTTCTTTTAATTTATTTTTAACCACTTCTTTTAATGAATCAAATCCTTCTAATATTGTTTTATGTAATTCATTTAAGTCTTTAAAATATTGTATTATAGAGTCACCATATAATTCTTTAGCTATTCTCTCTTCAATATTATCAGGTAATTTTTCTCCATATAAAGAAGAAGCTTTATCATATACCATATTTGTAACTTCAGTAATAGAATTTTCTATTTTAGGTGAAAAAGGAACACCACCAGTTTCAATTATAACCTCTATAATTTCACACATATCAAATATCTCGTTAGAATTTTTAATTACTAACTCATATTTTTCTTCTTCATCTAAAAAATTAAATTCATTCATCATTTCTTCAGTAGTTCTAAAATATAGTGATGGGATATTATCAAGCCCATATTTAGAAAGCGGATGTCTTCCACCTCCAGGAACCTTTTGATTAACAATTATCTCTCTTGTTATCTTATCTTCATCATTTAAATGATGAACATCTCCAGTAGCAACTATAATCTTACCTGATTCTTTTGTTGATTTTATTATTTTCTTTAAGTGATCAATTAATTCAGCTTCATTTGCAAATTCTCCAGTATTAATCAAATGTTTATAACAAGATACTGGTTGAATCTCAACATAATCATAAAAATTAATTATGTTTGATAATTCTTCATCACCTTTACTTCTGGCTTCAATAAACACTTCACTTTCATAACAACCGCTACCAACTAATAAACCTTCTCTAAGCTTTGAAATTTCACTTCTTAAAATTCTAGGAGTTTTATATAAATACTTCGTATTAGCAAGAGAAATTATTTTAAATAAATTCTTTAATCCTTTTTTATTTTTAGCAATTAAATTAACATGATAACTTCTACCATATTTATAAATTTCTTCTTTTGAAACAAGATTATTTAACTCCTCTATTGTTTTGTACCCTTGATTTTTTAATTTATGTAACATTTTATTAAGTACTAAAGCTGTTCCCTCTGCATCATAATCAGCTCTATGATGAGCATCTTCATCCCAAGGAACATCATATCTTTTAACAAGTGCTGATAAACTATGTTTTCCAAAAGATGAATCAAGTGCTCTAGAAAGTTCTAAAGTATCAAGAACAGTATTTTTATATTCACCCAAATTATACTTTTGATAACATTTTTCTAGAAAGCTGACATCAAATTTAGCATTATGAGCAACCATTGGTAAATCACCATACCAAGATATAAATCTCTTTATTGCATTTTCCTCGTTATCTTTATCTTTTAACATCTTATCTGTTATATTTGTTATTTCAGAAATTTTTGGGTTTAATTTGTGTCCAGGGTTTATTAATTCATCAAATCTATCAATTATTTCACCATTACATATCTTAACCGCACCTATTTCAATAATTGAATCTTCTCCACCAGCATTAAGACCAGTTGTTTCAAAGTCAAATACAACATAAGTGCTAGTAAGAATGTCATCTTTTGTTGGTCTTACAACAATATTAATTGCATCATCTATTAATGTTAATTCAGAGCCATATAATGCTTTAAATGGCTCTTCTCCTTCTTTAAGATTTGAATTAATATCATTTACAGTGTGATAAACATCAGGGAATGCTTGGCATCCATTATGATCAGTTATTGCGATTCCTCTATGTCCCCACTTATGAGCTTGTTTAACCAAAACGCTTGCATCAACACAACCATCCATTTGACTCATAAAAGTATGTGTGTGAAGTTCCACTCTCTTTTCTTTATAATTATCTTTTCTTTCAACTTCTTTTATATCAAGAGATTCAATACTTCTTATATTTAATACAAGTTCATTAGTATATGTGTCATTACTTATATATCCGCTAAATTTATACCAACTGTTCATTTTTATATTCTTATCTATATTTTTAACATCTGCTTCATTTTTTAAAAACATTTTCGCATACATACTATCAGTTTTATCACTTAGTTTAAATGTTACTAATGTAAACTTATTTTGAATGTTTTTAACATCTTTACCAAATACATATGCATCTATTATGATATTTGCTTCCTCGCTAAAAATATTAGATATCTTAGTAACCTCACCCTTTATAGGAGAACCAAATATAAGTTTTGTTTTTTCTTCTTTTATTTCAAAAGATGCTGTATCTTCTAGCATTTTCTTAACATTATTTCTTGCTTCTTCATTTCTTCTAGAAGAAAAATCTACATCTTTAAATCCCATACTTTTTAAAAACCCAACAATTTTAGTTTTTAAACTATTTATCTTCTTCTCTTCGGCACTATTTATAACATCAAATATAATACTATTTTCTTCAAAAGTTATAACATTATCTTTCATGCTTTCAAGCATAGGACAATTTTCAATTAAAATATTAAAATAGTAGTTAAAATAATCTTCCAATAAAGAATAATCTAAATTTTTAACATCAAAAACAAAGTGAACTTTATTCACGTCTTTAATATTTTGACTAAGTTTATACATGTTCTCAAATGTATTAATTGGTATTATATTTTCTAAATTTAAATAAACTGTCCACTCTTTTTTTTCTTTATCTACATCGACTTTTTTAACAGATGAACCATTAAAAAAAGAATATTCTGTTTCTTCAAGTTTTATTACATTAAAAAACCTTTTAACTCTATCGTCCATCTTTACTACCTCACTATAATCTAGTATACATTTGAAATTTAAAAGATACAACTTTACAATTAATTTACTAATATAAAAATAAGGGGTTAACCCTTATTTTGCAGGACAAACTTGCCTTGTCTTTATTCTTCTAATTGCAGTACCTAGGCTTCTTCCAACTTCTAATGCCGCATTTACTGCTCTTATAACAGCATTTAATACAGTACCAGTTATTGAAGAAGCGCCACCTACAACTAAAACTAATTCCTCTTTTCTCATTTATTACATTTTAATGGTCTTAAATAACCATCTATAACACCTATTACAAATGTTACACCTGCTGCTATTAAAGCAAGTACACTAGCTTTAATAGCACCTGCCTTAATACTGAATAAATCTTCATTTGTTAGCATCATTTCCTCCTTCCTTTTCAAACAAATATTTATTTTCAAAAAAGTCTATTATTTCTTTCTTATGCGATATATAAATAATTGTTTTATTTTTATATTTTTTAAATATTTCTTTTATAATTTCAAGTTCTTCTTTAAAACCTATTTCACTTAATGCTTCATCAAGAATTAAGATATTAAATTTCTTCAGAAGTCCTCTTGCAAGTATTATTTTTTGCCTTTCACCACCACTTAAATTAAAGCCATCTTCTTCAATTAAAAAATTATTTCTTGAAGGCTTATCATCTATTATTTTATCTACTTTACATAGTTTTATTATTTCATTATATTCTTTATCTTTTATGTTTCTTCTTAAAATAATATTATTTTTAATTGTATCTGAGAGCAATATTTCATTCTGAGAAATATAAGTAAATGAATTTCGTATTATATCATTATCTATATCTTTTAAATTAATTTTATTTATTTTAATTTCCCCTTTATAACCTTCAAAATATTTTAGTAGTATTTTTATAAATGTACTTTTACCTATTCCGCTATCGCCATGTATTAAAATTTTTTCTCCTTTCTTTATATTTAAATTAATATTATTTAAAACGTTAGTCGTGTTATTATATGAGTAAGACAGATTTGAAATAGATATATCTCCATTTATCATTTTTTTGTTTCTGTTATTCGTATTCTCTTTCTCAATCATAAGTAAGTCATTTATCCTTTCATAAGAATTTGAAGCATATTTTATACTTGGAACTAAATTTAATAATTCTTTAATTGGCTCAGTAAAAAATAATACTAATGAAGTAAACATTATTACATCACCTATTGTCATTAATCCTTTTCTTACAAATATTAAACTTAATATAGAAACAAATAACATGCCCAAATCATTTATAATTTCTTTTATCATTCTTTCATTTGCGTAGGAGTTTTCAAAAAGCTTATATTTATTTAAGTATTTATTGTAACTACAGTTTACATTATCAGCTGTTTCATTTATTAAATTTAAATTCTTAATTGTCTCATATCCATTTAAAGATTCAACTAATTTGGAAGAATAAACACCCTCACTTATTTGAATTTCATTTATTTCATTTTTAAATATAATTGAATATATTAAAACTATTATTGAATATAAAATTATGACAATAATACTTATTAAGAATAACGACTTATTTAAAATGATTAATATTATCATACTTATTACTACTAAAAAAATATTCACAAATATGTTCAACATAATAGTTGAAACTAAATCTTTAAAGTTTTCTAAATTATAAAGTCTACTACTAATCTCACCAGTTGGTTTACTCTTTATGTGATGATAAGGAAGATTCATTATATGGTTAAATGACATATTTGTAACACTTTTACTTATAACTAATTTTAAATTTATTAAAATTTTACTCCTGATGTTTTCAAATATATTTTTAAGAAATATAACCATTATGAAACAAACAGATATAGTAATTAAAAGACCATTAGAATAATTTACTAATACATAATCTATATATACCTTTAAATATGTATTGATTATTATACTAAGCATTGTTATTACGAGAGATAAAAACAATAATCTAAAGATTTTGTTTTTATATATTAGAAAATTTTGAATTATTAAATTAAATAATTTATCTCTACTTTTTAATTTAGGTATTTCTTTTATTGGGTATATGAACAGTATTGTTCCTAAATATATTTCTTTAAAATAATTATGGCTTACTTTTTTTAAACCACATTGAGGATCCATTATTTTTATATATTTTTTATTTATCTCATAAATAACAACATAATGATACATATTATTAACATTTGTATGAGCAATCACCGGTAAATTGTCATAACAAAGTAACTCTTCATATGTCTTTTTTAATCCATATCCATCAAAGCCAATAGTTTTAGCTCCCTCAATAAGATTATAAGCATTTGTTCCATATTTATCTGTTTTTATTAAATAGTTTAATTCCTCTTTAGAAGCATTCCCACCATAATATCTTATTATAGAAAGCAAGCACGCAGCAGCACAGTCTCTAAAACCATTTTGTTTGACACTTAGTTTGTTCATATTCACCTCCCTCTATATATATTATCGACAAAAGTTTATCAAAACACTTTTATTTTTAAAAATTTTTTTAATTTTTTTTGTACAAAAAAAAGAGTGAAAATTCACTCTTTTTTAATTTATTTTATTTGACTCATTACTTCTTCGGCAAAGTTATCATTTCTTTTTTCCATACCTTCACCTACTTCATATCTAACCATTAAGACTACTTCAGCATTGTTTTGAGTTAAATAAGCTTTTACAGTTAAGCCAGAATCTTTTACAAAAGCTTGATCAACTAAGCAAACTTCTTCAAAATACTTACTCAATCTTCCTTCAATAATCTTATCAACGAATTCTGCTTTCTTTCCTTCTTCTAAAGCTTGAGAAGTAAGTACACTTCTTTCATGTTCTATTTCTTCAGAAGGAACTTCATCTCTTGATACATATGATGGTTTCATAGCGGCACTTTGCATTGCGATATCTTTTGCAACTGATTCGTTTCCGCCTTTTAATACTATTAAACTTGAAATTTTACCACCCATATGTAAATAAGAACCAAATATTTCATCATCTTTTTTAGTGATTAATTCAAATCTTCTTAAAGAAAGTTTTTCTCCAATTTTTGCTGTTGCAGCTACGATTAAATCATTAATAGTCTCACCATCAACATCTAATGAAGAAGCTTCTTCTACGGATTTAGCTTCACTATTTAAAATAGTTTTACCTATTTTTTCAACTAATTCTTGAAATTCAGCATTCTTAGCAACAAAGTCTGTTTCAGAATTTACTTCTAATACTACGGCTTTATTACCATCAATAAAGATATTAGAAAGTCCTTCTGCAGCTATTCTATCTGCTTTTTTAGCTGCTTTTGAAATACCCTTTTCTCTTAGGTAATCAACTGCTTTATCCATATCTCCATTAGTCTCAACTAGTGCTTTTTTACAATCCATCATTCCAGCGCCAGTCATTTCTCTAAGGTTTTTAACCATTTCAGCTGTAATATTCATAATTCCTCCTTATTTCAAAGATGATAATAATTCATCTTTTTTCATTGTGCTGTATCCTTTGATACCTTTTTCTTTTGCTAAAGCTTTTAATTCAGCAACTGTTAAAGCTGATAAATCTTCTTCTTTCTTAGTTGTTTTCTTAGTAGCTTTCTTTTCAACTTTTTCTTCTACTTTTTCTTCTTTTTTAGTAGCTTTTTTAGCTGCTTTCTTAGGTTTTTCTTCAACTTCTTCTGCTTCTTCTAAAGTTTTTTCAATAACTTCAACTTTTTCAGACTTTTTAGATTCCTTCTTAGTTTTAGCAAATTCTTCTTCAGAAACATAATCATCTAGTGGAAGACCAGCACTTTCACATACAGCATTATTAAGTACACCAAGTATAACTTTAATACTTCTTACTGCATCATCATTTGCAGGAATTACAAAGTCAACATCATCAGGATCTCTATCAGTATCAACAATTCCAAATACTGGAATATGTAATCTTCTAGCTTCTCTTACTGCATTGTATTCCATTTTAGGATCTACTACAATAACAGCTTTTGGTAAACTTGTCATTTCTCTAATACCTGAAAGTAAAGAACTTAATTTAGCATATTCTTTTTGAATTTTAGCTACTTCTTTCTTAGGTAATAATTCAAATTTACCTGTTTCCTCCATCTTTTCGATTTCAATCATTCTCTTTACGCTATCTCTAATTGTTTTAAAATTAGCTCGAGCTCCTCCACGCCACCTTTCCTTAACATAATATGAGTCAC
>JAEEGL011011916.1_pt1 | contig 46066 bp, 35 predicted proteins | sample 9134231 | NCBI WGS metagenome assembly JAEEGL01 (sample SAMN16246548, study PRJNA631951) | gut metagenome | biome: gut microbiome; feature: rumen; material: fiber-attached | host: Bos | place: Iran: Karaj | collected 2018-10 | reverse complement strand
TCCGAAGAGAACGGAAAACTCTGTGTAGAAATGCTCTCTGCTGATTTTTCGGGCACTAAAACAGGAGAGGCGGAGTTCTCGGTCAATGAAAAAGTGATGGAGATAAGGGTGCCGAGAGCTACACTGTCTCTCGATTCGGGAGTTAATTACTTTTACTTTAAAATTGCGGACGGTGTCGAAGATCCGTCGGATATTATGGACTATTACGTGACAGGAAAAGCGTTCCCGGTCGGGAGATTGAGCTACAGATATCTGGGTTGATCACGGCGGACCTGGCAGTTTTAAACACTATATCTTAGGGATAAATATCAGGGATGAATATGCAGAGCAAAGTTGAAAGATTAATAACAGATAAATTGCATTAAACGGAAAGAAATAAATCTATTAAGACCCTTTAGCGAACAAAAAAAACAGGCCTTCTAAAGGCCAAATGAAACCAAATAGATTTAATTTTACGTGCCAAAATGCGTAATAAAGCAGGAAAACGCCGATTTCGAGGCAAAACGTGGTTATGAGGCGGGAAATAAAATCTAAACCGTTCCCAAGACACATGATTTACGGTCTAAATAGATACGAAATCAAGAAAACCCGGGAACAGCCCGGGTTTTCGCCGTTTTCGGGGCAAAATCAGCCTGTTTTGAGCCCTATTGTCGCCCTTGAGCGACAGGAAAAATCGCCCGAAAATCATCAAAATAAATAGATACGAAATTGGGTTTTCGGGGTTTCTACCGGAATTGGACTGGGGAAAGCCCCGAAAACTTGAATTTGTTCATAAACGGGCGGTATAATATATTTTAGATGTGCAACAAGCAAATGGAAGGCAGAATTAAAATGTCTGTTTTCGAGACTATTTTTAATGCAATCAAAGAGAAGGAATGGAAAGACAGAATCCGGTTAAGAAGTCTATGAGAACTCTTCGAATACGAACAAAATTGAAAAGACGTCTCTGCCTGGGGTTGGCGATCTGGTTGACCCTGATGACTCTTGTTGCCTGCGGACCGGGAAATGAGATTTCTTCATCTCCTTCCCCCGAAAACTCGGATTTTGTTGACACAGCCGGCGAAGAACTCTCCCCGAGCGAAGAACCGACGTTCAGCGAAGCGCCTTCCTCGTCCACAGAATTCCCGACGCCCACCGAAGCCCCGACTCCTTCCATGACACCGACGCTCACCGAAGTCCCGACGCCCACCGAAGCCCCGACTCCTGCCATAACACCGGCACCCACCGAAACTCCGACACCTACCGAAGTTCCGACTCCCACCATAACGCCGACACCCATAGAAGCCCCGACTCCTGCCAGAACACCGGCCCCAACCAGAACACCGTCTCCAACCGGGACTCCGACACCCACGGCGGTGCCGTCTACTCCGGAACCTACAAAGGAACCCGAACCGGGGACCAGGGAATATTATGAAAAATACGCTTATCTTTGTACGGTAAAAACCGACTCGCACATTGTTCCGTCTCTTTATACCGAAGGAAACGCGATTCCCGACGGCCTGTCGGACGTCTTCTATACGTCCGATTCGCCGGGTGGAGAACCGGTTCGCGAGAATGGAAATATCTGGCTCTGTCTGAAACCCAAAAAGGGTTATCTGATCTCATCGGTGAAAGTCGAGGGATCATATAAGCAGATCGAAAACCTGGGACGGGATATTTATGTTATACGTGGGGTGAACAGCAACCTTACGGTTACGGTCTCCTCCGGGGCAATGACGTACGCGCCAAACGGTAATACGCTCCTGGCGTCATACGGTTACGGTATATCGGACAGCGGCCGGCTGACGATCACCTGGACAGAAGCAGAGGAAGAGCCGCTGCGTTACGTGGAGATCAGCGTTTCCGGCGGCGCGGGCAACGTCTCCAAAACATACGACGGTGAACTTGGCGGATGCGATTTCATGGATCTTACGAAGAACTCCGTTTATACGGTCACGCTGAAATGCTACGGCTATAAGCAAATCGGCAGTCCGGTCAGTTTCAGCGCCTGCTATGTACCCGCTGCGAGAAACCTTGCCTTTCCTCGCGTGGAAATCACGACCGAAGACTACGTCTGGCCTGCTTGCGAATATGTTTCACCGCCTGCCGGAAATATTGGCGCCGGCATCAGCAACGCGACCTGGGAGAACAGCATCGTGAAGATCTACGATGCCTCCGACAACGTCGTTTACGACTCCACGCTGGACTGTGCCGAAGAGGAACAGTATCAAGGCGCAAAGATGAAGATCCGCGGAAACACCAGCGCCTACGGCATAAAGAAACCTTACAAGATCAAGCTGAAAAAGAAGTGCGACCTCCTGGCACCGTTTATTGACCGCCCGTCGGACGGAAAATCCTACGCCGACAAGGAATGGCTCCTTCTTAATTACGGAACGGATATATACCGCGTTGCCGGTGATGCGATCGCGGACGTTGCCGGTACGCCCTGGTCGCCGGATTATACCTACGTTTCTCTGTACGTCAACGGCGATTACCGGGGACTTTACATACTCTCGGAATGCGTCAAGCAAGGGACGGGAAAAGGGGACTCCAGGTGGCGCTGCCCGGTGGAAGACGACGGATTTGTCATTGAATTTGACGCCTACTGGTGGAACGAGCCGCTGTACTTCACGACTCCGTCGTGCCAGAACTTCGTGATGAAGTATACCTTCAAATATCCGGATACCGATGATATCGACAAGAATTCCGACGCCTACAAATACATCAAGAACTACATGACCGAACTGGAGAGGGCTCTCTCCAGAAACGACAGCTCTTACCTTGACTACATCGATCTGGATTCTTTCGTTTCGTGGGTCCTGGTCGCGGACTATATGTGTCTCCTGGACTCCGGAGGCAACAATCTCTTTATGTGGAAGAAGGATTCCACCGAAAACAGCAAGCTCGTCATGGGACCGAACTGGGACTTTGACTCGTGGAAATGGAATATCGATTCTTTTGCCAATATCCACAGGGACGGTTCACACTTCTATTTCCCGCAGCTTTCCCGGAAGCAGGAGTTTGCACAGGCATACGTCGAACTGTTCCGCAATACTTATGATAAAGTGATTGCGGCCGTCAACGCCGAGCTGGATAAGATCAATGAGACCGCATACAACAAACTCTACAGTCTGGAGAGCACCCGTTACCAAACGGGACAATACCGGACTCTCTCCGATATGCGAAAATCCTTTAATACATGGATGACCGCCCATCTGGCATGGATGCAGAGTCAGATCGGATAATGAAGACACCGGCCGGTCACAACGTACGCCTTGGAGGAAAAACCATATGATCCTGTATTTGACAAAACACACCGCAGATGCTCGAAATGTTGACAGGTATTTTCAGTATTTCCAACTTCAGAGAAACTGATCTGATAAAGGCCGCAGGGACAGACATCGACGATTACGAGGATGCCGTTCAGGCAATCTGCGCGGCAAGGATAAAAGCGGATTATATCGTCACCAGAAACCTGAAAGACTGCAGGAACAGCAAGGTGCCTGCGATAAAGCCTTCGGAACTTCTCGAACGGCTGTAAAGCGAAAAATCATGGGACTCGTCAATAAAAAGAAAGATATGACCCCTTTCGACATGAAACGCAGACCCGTAAGGCAATCTCCGCTGCTCATGCCGCTGTACTATGCCGTTTCGGCATTTTCAACACGTGGCATAAAGAAGAACAAGATCCGTATGAAAGGCCTCAAACCGCCGTTTCTGGTCTATTCTACGCATCAGGGTTTCCTCGATTATTTCATTGTCCCGAGGATGCTTTTTCCGTACAGGAGCAATTACGTGTCAGACATGGAGGGTTTTGCGGCGTACGGTATCGGCCCCTACCGCGCGGGAGGGTGCATAGGGAAGAGGCGCTATGTTGCGGACGTATCGGTATTGTCCAACGTCAAATACGCTCTTAAAGTGCTGGAGCAGCCTGTAGTGATCTTCCCGGAGTCCCGCCACTGTGACGCCGGGATCACGTCAACTCTTCCGAAAAACCTTGGGAGACTGGCTAAACTTCTGGACGTGCCGCTCGTCCTCATACGCAGTCACGGTGCCTATCTGGCAAATCCGTTCTGGGACGAGGAGCACAGGCGAAAGGTGAAAGTCGAAAGCACGGCGGAACTTGTCTACACAGTTGATGAGCTAAGAGCAGCAGGAGCAGATGAAATACAGCGCACCGTCGAAGAAAAGCTCGCGTACGATGAATATGCCTGGCAGAAGGAAAAGAGAATAAAGATCCGCGGCAATAAACGGGCCCAGGGTCTTCATCTTCCTCTTTACCGGTGCGTTTCGTGCAAGGTCAAGGGGAAAATGCGAAGTTCGGGCACGGAGATGTGGTGCGACGCGTGCGGAAAACGCTGGACATTGACCGAGGAGGGAGATCTGAGGGACAACGGATCGGGCAGATCAATAAGTATTCCGGAGTGGTACCGGGGGGAGAAAGAAGAAGTTGACGCAGCGGTGAAAAACGGAAGCTACCGTGGCATCGACGTCGCCGTAAATGTTGAAGCGCTTCCGAACGAGAAAGGTTTCGTCCCCCTCGGAACCGGCCGCCTGATCCATAACGCGGAAGGGTTTACTCTGACCCTTGACAACGACCCCGGGATCACTCTTGACAGTTTCCCTCTCACCGTTCCGAATAAACGGCTCGAATCGGTCCAGACCGAGTACGATTACAAAAAACGTGGCAAGTGCATCGTGCTGTCTACCCAAAACTGCTGCTACTATGTATACTCAAAGGACGAATCATTTCTGGTCACCGAGCTGGAATTTGCGGTGGAGGCTTTATATCTTGTTTGTCTTTTGGTATAATATATAAAGAGTAGGCAGTGGCGTTCAATACCTTAACGGACACGGAACGCGACGAATGGTTTAATAAAGGAGGTCGGGGCACGATGTCTTTTCACAAAAAAAGCGGAAAATGGAGAAGCAGGCTTAACCGCGGATTGATCGCGCTGGCCGTGTTTGTGCTGCTGTGCGGGATATTCGTTGCGGCCGCCGATGCATACGTTAAAAAGATGCCGGCGAAGATAATCGAACTGGCCTATGAATATTACGAGACCCTTGACCCGGCCGAAGGAATACCGCCGAGGATATACCAGTATGCGGAGATCGAACAGTGGGACGATCTGACCCACGCGACGGTGCGCGTGTTCGGTAAACTGGAGAGCGGCATCAAAGATCTTCCGTTCAGCGAGTCTCTTTATTACGATCTGTTCGACCAGTTCCGGATCGAATTCAAGGGCGGAAAGTGGCGCGTGGTCAGCGCGGGGTACAGTTTTCAGGGACGGCGCGAGGCGTACGAAGCATTTATGAAGAAACGGGGGCTCGCCTGATGAACGGTGTAAAAGTACTTGAAGTGCGCGGCCTCACCAAAAAATTCGGCAAAAGGTGCGTGGTAAACGACGCCTCTTTTGACGTTTACGAAGGCGAAGTGTTTGGCTTTCTGGGTCCCAACGGCGCCGGAAAGACGACGACTATAAAGATGATACTGGGCTTTCTGTTCCCGGACGCAGGGGAGATCAGGATATGCGGCTCGGATCTGCGCACACGGTTCGAAGACGCGATGGCTAACGTAGGAGGCATCGTAGAGAACCCGGATATGTTCAGGGATTTCAGCGGATTGGACAATCTTAAAATGTACGCCGCGCTGCAGGGCGGAGTCACGCAGGAGCGGATCGACGAAGTCGTACGCACAGTGGGACTCGAGAACCGCATCCGGGACAAGGTGCGCAAGTATTCGCTTGGAATGAAGCAGCGTTTAGGCGTTGCCCAGAGCATATTGCACAAACCGAAACTGCTGATCCTTGACGAACCCACCAACGGCCTTGACCCGAACGGAATACGCGAACTCAGGCTGCTGCTCCGTAAAATGGCGGAGCAGGAAAAAGTGGCCGTGTTCGTGTCGAGCCATCTGCTGGCGGAAATGGATATGATGTGCGACCGCGTGTGCATAATCGACAACGGCGTGATAAAAGGCGAGATGACCGTCGAAGAGCTGAGGCACGCGGGCGGCAGCGAGCGGGAGTTCGCATACACTGTGGACGATACGGTCAAGGCGGAAAAGATATTCGCGGATATGGGGCTTGAAACCGTTCCCGCCTTCGATCGTTCTGCTTCCGGCCAGGCGGCTGATGGAGGCGCAGAAGTGGCTGTGCGTATGGACAGGGAGCGGCTGGCAGAGGTCAACAAGGCTCTAATCTCCGGCGGCGTCAATATCCTCACGGTCTCTGAGCGGGGCCACTCTCTCGAGGAAGTATTTATGTCACTCACGGGAGGAGGCGGCAGCATTGAATAAACTGATCGCTCTCTACAAAAACGAGATGAAGCGCGTGTTCGGGAGACCGGCGATCTGGATCGGCCTGGGGCTGGCGTTCGCGTTGACACTGGCTTTTAGTTTTGTTGCCCGTGAGAATATCATTGGCAGGCGTTCAAGTACGCCTGTGGGCGACCAGGCCGTCAGGGAACTGGAGGAGTGGATAACCGGCACGCGTAATCAGATCGAACGGACTAATGCCATTCTGGACGAAGCAAAGCAGAATCTGCAGAATTACCGCGCGGAATATGAAGCCGCCGCGTTTGCCTACGACGCCGACAGAACAAAAGAGAACAAAAAAGCTTATCAAGAAGCAGAAGCACATTACGCAGGCTCTCTGAACGCCAACTCAAGCTGGTTGTGCAAACTGCTATATGACAAGATCAATCTGAAAGTGTTTGAGCTCCGGCTGGAATATCAGATCCTGCGGGAGGACTACCGTGTATTGCCGCTCCAGGCGGTCCAGGAAGAGCTTCGGCTTAAATATCCGGATTATATCACCGAGGCCTCGCTGGAAGCCGCGCTGGAAAAATATGAGACGCTGACGGCTGATTTCGATGCCATCGTGCAGGAGTATTGCTACAAGATCGATAATTACAGGTCTGCCATCGAGAACGCCGATTTCGACTTCTTTATCAAAGAATTGAAGAAACTGGCCGAACAGGAAGAGGATTCGTTTAAAAGGACCGCCAAGATAGAAGCGTATGAGTTTATATTAAGCGGAGGTACCGGCAACGTCGGACTGGAGAGCGGCAGGGAAGCGGTGCGCATGGCAGGCGATTACGTGAGCGCCAGAAGCGACCAGCTGGACAGGCTCGAGAACGACACAACCATATCTTATCCAAGTACTAACGAACTGGCAATGCAGGTCAGGATGCTCGAGGCCGATCTGAGAAACAGGATCAGCATCGACAGGGCGGAGCGCACGAAAAAACTGGATGAACGACTTTTACCGTACATTGACGGTTCGGATCCGAACGTGGTGATCAACCAGTCTCTCGCTTTCGGCGGGATGATCGCGGTGCTGCTGACGGTCATAATAATTGCCGCCGGTTCCATCGCAGGGCCGATCAAAGACGGGTCGATAAAATCGCTTATAATTGCCCCCGTCCGCAGGAGCAAGATATTTTGGTCGAAGGTCCTGATGCTGCTTACCGTTACGCTGCTGCTCTCTGTGGCGACGGCAATTTTCGCGCTCATAGCCGGCTCGGCGGTGACCGGAGTGTGGGATCACGGGCGCGTACTTTACAATTCGGGCGATTCTCCGCGCATCCTGCCTTACTGGCTGGCAACGCTGTTCTCCGTGCTGATAGACGCGGTGGGTATCTTCTTTTTTGCGGTCCTGGCACTGCTGTTATCTTCGCTGACCCGCAACGCGCTTATTTCCGCCATCCTGCCTACAGGGTATTTTATCGTAAACCTGGTCATGGGCCTGGCTGCCGCAGATACTTTCGGACGGTTTACGCGCGCAGTGCTTCCGATGCAGAATCTGAGCAATCTCTGGTTCTGCCGCGAGGTGCCTTCGATGCTGAACGTGAATGCCATGTTCGAGGAGAGCGGCTGGTACGCTGTCAAATATATATTGCATCCGTTCGGCTGCCTGTATTCTGCGATCTACGTGGCCGTGCTTACAGGGGTGCTGCTGTGGGCGGCAAGAGATTCTTTCTGCAGGCGCGACATAATAATCTGACGTCGATGCAGGGACGTTTTTTGTACGATGAAAAAGACGGTAACGATAATTATAATATTTGCAGTATCTGCCGCAGCCTTGCTGGTCTGCGGCATACTGATCTATCGCAATTCCGTCAAAACGGACGTGCTCGAAATATGCGAAAAATACGTTCGCTTATATGAATTCGATATTCTCCCGGATGAATACAGAAAGGACAAATATCCCGACTGCGTCATTCCGGAGGAATTCGTTCAGGAAAATCTTCTGAAGATCGATGAACGGTACCGCGAGCTGTTTGACGTAAAGAAATACAGCAGCGAGGTCAAGACAAAAACAGATTGGTATACCGGCAAAATAATTACCGGCGAAGTTATTCTCGAGGGTTACCGCGTCAGCATCAAGGAGGTCCGCTCTTTTAAATTGAGTGGTTTCAATAAAGCGGAAATATTTATCATCGTATCGCAAAAAGGGGTCAACTGGATAAACAAGGGCGGTTATTACGCCGATGAATCATTTGCCGCAGACGTGGGATATAAGATTGTTTTGAATAAAACCGACGGTCAATGGAAAATCGGCAAGGTCTCTTTTATTTCGGGTATTTAGCCTGATCTGACAGCTGCCGGAGTCTGCCTCGAGGTCCCCGTTAATTGCCGCAAACTGCCGCCACCGCTTGAAAAAAATAAGCTTTTTAATTATAATAAACACGGTTTTGCGCCATAAACGGCGCTTTTAAACGAGAGAGGAGAAAACCGAAATGAAGAAACTTGTTTCGATACTGATCGCCCTGTCGATCCTTGTGTGTATGGCGGCATGTTCCGGCGCAGGCAGCGGCAACGCTCCCACGGACGTTCCCCAGAACGCTACGGAGGTACCGGCCGACAACAAGACTCAGGAACCTGCGGCGCCCACCGACGCTGCCACCGAAGCTCCTACGAAAGAGCCCACGAAAGAACCAGATCCGACTCCCACCAAAGCGCCAGCGATCGGATCCGATATTGACGCCATAATGATAGACCTGACCGACGACACCAGCTACAACGTCACGGGCGGTGAAGCGGAAATGGACCAGGGCGGTATCTGGCTTTCCATTATCTCTGGCGCCGGCGGAGGAGATAACATAGTCTTCACGTTTGAAGAAGGAACAGGCTTCGATGCTGCCGAGTATCCTTATATAGCCTTCAAATACCGCCTCGGATACGGAGAGAGTGTAAAAGGCGCAAACCATCTGTACTCCATAACCGGCGCTGGCGGTCCTGCGCCGAGCGAAGGCATGTTCTACCACCTGGATTATATTGGCGACCGCGACTGGCATACGGCAACGATAGAACTTGAGACCGCGTTCTCTGCGGCCGGTACTGAATGGCGTTCTCTTCGTACGCCTACCGCGGACAACCCGGGCGGGGAACTTGCATACGCCTGGATCGGAGCGTTCAAGAGCATCGAGGATATCGAAAAATACGACGCCGCGTTTAACGAAAAATACGGCGATAAACTGGTGAAAGCCGAAAAGCCCCAGACCGAGAAGAAGCAGTCCGTCCCCGACGTTGCCGACGCCTTCGACGACGTGTTTATCGACTTTGAGGATATGGACGAAGGCACGAACGTTTCGGCTATGGACCATATGCAGTACGTGGGCGGACTTAACAATTCCACGTACGTTGACCGCGACGGCGGAATTGCAGCGCAGATGCAGTTCGACTCGCTGTCATATTGGGAAATGGTTAAGAGCGGCGTCGCCTACACTGCCAGCTTCGACGTGATGAACCAGAGCGGAGGCCTGTTCGGAGGATTCATATTCAACTGGGGCGACGAAGGCAATACCTCGCGCAACTTCTACGAGGACAGCGGCCTTCAGACGCCTCCCGGATTGATGTGCGCCGGCGCCAGCGGCTGCGGCTTCTCGTTCGCAGGCGGCAACAAAGTGATCGTGTACGTTCCCGTCTGGGACGACGAGGCGATCAAATTGACGGTGGCGTCTGTAACGATCGAAGCGTCCGTGGATTTCGATGCGGCCTACAATACCTTCCGCATCGAGGACGACGGTACGTCGAAAGTAGAAGTTTACCTGAACGACGCGCTGTTTGTAACGATCGAGTATTCCGGCGAAGGCTTCAACGAAGCTCCTACCATGATGGAATATTATTACAATAACATCAGGGTCACCGGCAGCGACGGAGCCGAGCTGCTTAAGACCGACAAGGCGCTGTTCTCCATCTACAAGAGCATCGCGTTCGCAGGCAGAGCTCACAAGGTCAACTTCGACAATATCAAGATCTCGAACAAATGACGCAGCCTGACCGGCCGTAACAGCCGATGAGCTAAAGCGCCCGGAGAAACCTTTAACAGGCGGATCCGGGCGCTTCTTTTATATCTGCGATGCCGGACCCGGCTCCGGCCCTTGGCAATCTCGCGGCGCTGCGCTATAATTGACGCGGTACTTACCGTACATAAAGGCATGGGAGGATGATAGATGATGGCGAAAAGGCTGCTGATGATCGTGCTGGGCATTCTGGCTACGGCGGTGTGCGGCGCGTCGTGCTCTTGCCCGGAAGAAGCCGGATACGAAGTTTCAGAAGGCACGGGGGCGATAGCGGATCCCACACGCATTGACCTGGCTTCTTTCGACCGGACGTTGTTTGAAGCTTCTTTTTCGCCCGGTAATTCCGCCGTGCCCGAACTGTGCGCCGACGGAGTAAAGTTCGTTGCCATTGCCGGATCCCGGGATCCGTCGGTACACTGGAACGTCAGCAGCATGTACGAGGCCGCAGGATATCCCGCTCAGGCGGAAGGCCGTACGCACGTGCCTTTCAGCCCCGAACGGAAGAAAGTGATCGTGCTTAAGATCCGGGCCGAATGGGGCGGCGCCTTCGAGATGTTTTACGCAACCGGGGACAACATCGACGCCCGGGCAGGTTTTTCTTTAACTCAGACGTACGGCGGCGACTCCGAGTTTTTCGGAGAGCGGACGACACAATATCTGATCTTCGAAGCGACCGGGGAGACCCGGGGCTGGGAAGAAACGTTCAATGACAGTTTCCGCCTGGATTACACGAATTACGTTGAGGAAGGCGATGAGTTCCTGCTGCAGGCGATTGCGTTCTGCAAGGACCTGGCCGAAGCGGAAAAATATATTGCCGCGGACAAAGGCGAAACGGCAAAGCCCGCCGCGGTCGCAAAAGGGTATTACGTTTGCCTGTACGAAGACCGCCTCGGCGAGCCGGAGGGCAACGTGAAAGGCGCGGTATATTCTTCTCTTGACGACGCCGTCGAAGCCTGCGACAGCCTCAAGGAATACGGGTACCGTGTGGCCAACGAAAAGGGCAGGATCGTGTACAAGCCGTACCGGAAACTGCTCCAGTGCAACCTGCTGCGCGAAGCGCACTATATAACCGAATACGCCAGGACCCACGATTTCAAATACGGCGATTCATGCACGAACCCGGGCATCAACCACCGCCCGCTGCGCACGAGCTGCGACAGGCTGGTGGACTGGATCCTCTACCGCGCCGGATTTACCGACCAGCCTCTGGTGCAGGGCTGCGTCGTTTCGAATCTGTCCAAATGGTGCCAGGAAAAAGGGTTCATTAAGATCACGGATATAGACGATCTGCAGGCAGGAGACATAGTGTTCGTCCGACCCGATTCCAACGGCGAGCCCCAGCACGTGTTTATGCTGGCCTCCGAAGTAAAGTACGGTATGGCGCTGCGCTACGACCACGGCTCCGACAGGCGCATAGTGTCTCAGCAACCCTTCCACGAACCGGTCAGTTATGATGACGCGCCCTTTGCGTACGCATACAGGCCGGTAGCGACCAAACTCAACAATATTTACGGGCCGATATAAGGCCGGAACGCAGCTTATATTAAACCGATCCGTTGACCTTAATTGGAGGTAGTTATGAAGAAAATCGTTAAAATATTGACGGTCCTGCTGGTGCTGGCAACGGCGGCCGGGCTCGTTTCCTGCGGCCACGGCATCATGGAGGAAATATGCATTGACACGGATCCGAACAATGACGTTATCGAACCTGCGGAGGCGACGAATGATATGCTTGGACACAGACCGCTTAATTACAAGGCAGAGGACCTCACCTGGGAGCTCCAGAACGTTTTTGACGGCAATTACGTGAAAAACGAGACGGTGATGTTTATCGACAAAGGCGACACGAAAGAACTTCTGTATAAGATCGACAAAGTCATTTCCGTCACGTCGTACAACGGCAAAAAAACCTACGTGGAGGGCGACGATTACGAGGTTGTGGACGGCAAGCTGAGAGTGACCGAAAACAGCAAGATCCCCTGCATAACGAGTAAGAAATACTATTCCGGAGACGGCACGCTTACCGTCGAAGTCGACGGCGTGAGAAAATCCGTTTACTGGGGCGAAGGCACGGTGATGACCAATTACCAGGTGAACGTGGAGTATACCCATTCCGATACCTGGAGCGGCTACAGGCAAAAGTGCTTCGCGGGCATTTACGAGAAACTGTATAACAAGCTTGCCGCAGGGGAAGACGTAACGATACTGTTTTACGGCGACAGCTGCACGTACGGCGCCGCTTCGTCGTTTGCGTACGGTTATTCTCCGAAACAGTACTCATACGCGCTGCTGGTCACGAACGCGCTGGCGGATATATTCGGATACACGGTGCATTATCAGAAAACGAAGCTGTCGGGAACGGGGCCCATACCCAGTAAAGATTACGTTGCCGGCGACCGGGGGACCATAACGTACGTCAATACCAGCGTTGGCGGCTGGACCACACGCGACGGCGTCAACAACTTCGACAAACACGCCAAAACGTTTATCGAGAAGTACGGCTGCGATCTGTTCGTTGTCGACCTCGGGGGCAACGACGGGGGAATGTCTCCTGAAACGACGGCGGACAATGACGCGGCGATCATCGACATGGTCCGCGAGCTTGCCCCTGAGGCCGGTTTCATCATCATGTCGACGCTGCTTAACCGTCCCGGATCCAACTGGGCCGGAAACGACGCGCTGCAGGAACCCTTCCTGATCGAGCTGTCGGAAAAACTGAGGAACGAGGGCGTGCCTTGCGCCGTGTGCGGGATCACCTCGATGACGGCTTCAGTGCTCGAACATATAAAATTCGAAGACTTTTCTGGCAACAACATCAACCACCCGAACGACTTCTGGGCGCGCCTCTACGCCAACACGCTGTTCGAAACGCTGGTGGGGTACGAGAATCTTCAATAACAGCCTCGGTGCGACCCGCTGGAGCGAATCTAACCGCTGAGATCCCGGAAAACTCCGGGATCTCGTTGTTTCCGTGTCATAGTCCTGAAGCCGTCAGCCATTTGCTGGCTTCAGTTTTCACGGAACTAATTCAGTATAACGACCATGCCCAGCGACGACATGCCCGGATCTTCCGGCAGGACAAGCACGTTGGCTTTAAGTAGATCGTGTATTGCCATCATCCGGGTGGCGTACATTTCCATTCTGATGTTGTAGTCCAGGTTTTTGTGCAAGACTTCATGGCTGTATTTCTTAAAAACAGCCTCCAGTTTTTCATAAAAGATAATTTTACTTTAACATCTCTTTTTGGTATTAGTAAAGAAATTGTAATTACAAAGTATTGACAATTCTGATTAATTTGCGTATAATTATATCGTAAAGGAGGTGACAATATGGCCACTACAAACTTAAACGTCAGAGTTGACGAGGATCTGAAGAAGAAAGCCGAGCAGCTTTTCGCCGATCTCGGATTAAATATGTCTTCCGCAATTACCGTCTTTTTAAGGTCTTCCGTCGATTACGATGGTATACCTTTTGAGATCCGCAAGACAAATCGCTCAAGCTCAGCCAGTGATGATGAAGTTTTGTCATTATCCAAATCTTTAATTGATAAAAACCGCCAGGCATACGAGGTGCTTGCAAAATGAGGATTCTCTCAAAAAGACAGATCATTCTACTTCATGAGCACCTTTTGCGTGAAACCGGAGGAGTATCCGGGCTACGCGATGATGGCCTTCTTGATTCGACGATTTCAGCGCCGTTTCAGTCTTTTGATGGCAACGAACTGTTTCCAACGTTAATAGAGAAGGCTGCCCGCTTATGTTACGGACTTGTTAAGAATCATGCGTTTATAGACGGTAACAAAAGGATCGGTGCTCACGCAATGCTTGTTTTTCTCGCATTGAACGATGTTGAACCGGCGTATACACAAGAAGAATTATCCGATATTGTTCTCGGTATCGCTTCTGGATTGAAAGACTATTTAGATCTTCTGGACTGGCTAAAAGATCACATTGAGGTTTAAGCGCTATAATCCTGTTTTTTTGCAGTGATTATAGGAGTTTTTTGACACTTTAGTTATATTGCACGTTATTTTTATATTCTATTACGGAGGGTGAGCAAAAATGCTTGGAGCGATAGTTGGCGACATTGTCGGCTCGGTATACGAGTGGCATAACATAAAAACGAAAGAGTTTCCGCTGTTCAGGGACGACTGCTTTTTCACCGACGATACGGTAATGACCTGCGCAGTTGCCGAGGCGGTCATGAACGGGGGAGAGCGGGACGACTTTATTGACGCCATGAAGAAATACGGCAGGATGTACCCGGACGCCGGATACGGCGGAAGGTTTCGCAGGTGGCTCTTTTCTGAGGACCGCAGTTCGTACAACAGCTACGGCAACGGCTCGGCGATGCGCGTGTCGCCCTGCGCCTGGTTCATGGACTGCGGCTTTTGCGCGAGAACGGGGATGTGGCCTTCCAGAGGCAGAGCCAGGGCGGAATTGTCGGCAGAAGTCACTCATAACCATCCGGAAGGCATTAAAGGGGCCATGGCCACCGCCGACGCCATATTTATGTGCCGGTATTTTTTCGGGGGATTTCACGGAGATTACGAAGAACCCATCGACAACGACCCGGCCGAGTGCAAAAAGAGAATCAAGAACCACATAGAAGGAGAATACGGGTACGATCTGTCAAAAACGCTTGACGAGATACGCCCTGCTTACAAATTTAACGAGACCTGCCAGGAAACGGTGCCGCAGGCAATAATCGCCTTCCTCGAAAGCACGGATTTCGAAGACGCGATCCGGAACGCCATCTCCCTCGGCGGAGACAGCGACACGCTGGCGGCAATAACCGGCAGCATCGCGGAAGCGGCTTACGGGATCCCTGAATGGATCAAGGCCAAAGCCATTTCTTATCTCGACGAGCCTCTGAAAGCCGTGCTCAGGAGATGGAAGGCCGGTTATCCCGGGAACTGGAAAAAAGAAACGTGAGGTCGAAGCTGCGAAGAGCGGCTTTCTGATCATGCGAAAGGACGTCTGATGAAAAAATACGATCTTATAGTAGTCGGCGGAGGCATCGCCGGAGTTGCCGCGGCGGTCAGCGCCGCGAGAGAAGGACTGTCGGTGCTGCTCATAGAAAGGACCGGCCAGCTGGGCGGGGCAATGAGTTTCAGCCTCGTTTATCCTTTTATGCTGTATTTTACCAAAGACGCCGAAAGGCGGATCCTGTGCGGCGGAATTTTTACCGAAATGCGCGAACGGTTCGCAAAATACGGTGAAAAGTCCTGGGAATTCTACAAATTCGTATTTGACGATATGGTGACGGAGGCAGGCGTGCAGGTACTGTTCCACGCCAACGTGTTCGAAGTCCGGACAGAGGGGCGGAGGATATCGGGCGTGTCCGCGTCAACCAAGTCCGGAGTTGTGACGTTCGAGGCGGACAACTATATTGACGCTTCCGGAGACGGCGAACTGATGTTCCTGGCGGGGTGCGACCATCAGGTGGGACGCGAATCCGACGGCCTGTGCCAGCCGCTGACCACCTGCTTCCGCCTGGACAACGTGGATATCGACCTGTTCCTGAAAGAGAGGCCGGCGCTGAACGCGCTGTACGACAGGTTCAGGCAGGAGGGGAAACTCAAGAATCCGCGGGAGAACATACTGGCGTTCACCGGCCTGGGGAAAAACGTGCTGCATCTCAATACGACAAGGGTGATCAAACACGATCCCACTGACGCGTTTTCGATCTCAGACGCGGAGCTCGAAGGGCGCAGGCAGGTGTACGAGATGTTCCGGTTCCTGAAAGAAAATTCGGAAGCATGCAAAAACGCGGAGCTGACAGCGGTCGCCGGCCATATCGGAGTGCGCGAAAGCCGCAAGCTGAAGGGCGAGCACGTGCTGACGGCTGATGAGATCAAAAATATGGTGGATTTCGAGGATACCGTCGCGGTGGGCAATTACGAGATAGACATCCACAATCCCGAGGGCACCGGCACCACGCTGTACTATTTCAACGGCGGAGAATATTACAAGATCCCGTACCGGTCGCTGCTGCCGAAGGAGTACGACAATCTGCTGGTGGCCGGGCGCTGCCTTTCTGCGACCCACGAGGCCCATTCTGCGGTGCGCATAATGCCTGTATGCGCGTGCCTGGGCCAGGCGGCAGGGGTGGCAATTGCGGTCGCCCGCAAGACCGGCAGGAACGGCCACAGCGTTGACGTGGAGTTGGTACGGTCAAGATTAGAGGAACTGGGCGCGGTGGTGGATTGACCGCGAGCCGTAAAAAAAGATCCCCGCGGCGCGGGGATCTTTTTTTATGCATTGACGGCGATCAATATCATTTCTTGTTCTTGATCTGGATGTCGTCAACGAAGATGGCGTGCGCGCGGCCTGCCCATGCAAAGCTCTTATAGATGGAGAAGAGCGAGCTGGTGGAGGAGGCGAGCTCGGTGCCGGAAGCGTCGGTGATCTGCACGGATCTGTAGTACTTCTCGTTGTATCCCAGAGCCTTGTTGATAACGCCGGGATCGGAGTACTTGACCATGAAGAGCACAGCGTCGTTTACGTAGACGGTAACGGTATCGGTGCCGTTGTCCTCGACTTTGAAGTCTACGAAAGCGGCGTTGAAGTCGATCTCGGTCTCAAGAGTGACGCTGATATATGACTTCTTGTTTTTCTCGATATCCCAGATCGGGATGTAGACTTTAACTTTGCCTGCGCCCATGAAGAACACGCCGCAGCCGCTGTTGCCGGTAAGGGAGCCCATTCCGTCGCCTTCGAGACCGTTGTTCTCGAACAGGTCGCGGCTGGTGTTGCGCTCATTGCCCCAGTTGAATACGAAGCCGCCGAAGTTGGTGGCAGCGCCGCCGTTCTTGAATTTGAACGTGGCCGTATAACCTACGCCGGACTTGATGATGCCGTCGTAGTAAAGGGCGTCAAAGGAGATGTTGCCGACGATATTTCCGTCAACGTCGACCATCTTGGACTGGTTGGCGCCTACGCTGAAGTTGTACATATCGAAAATACCGGGGGACATAGGATCGAGGTCGTCGAAGTCTTCAAAATCAAGGACCGTCTCGTCGAATTCATCTTCGAGATCGGGAACGACTTCTTCTTTCTCTTCTTCCGGAGGCTCTTCCGCTTTTACGAGCTGATCACCGTACTGGGCATTGAAGGCGGCGTCGTATTTGGCGATATCGTCTTCGCTCTTGAAGGCACCGATCCACGCGATGGCGTAGTCGCCTTCCTTCGTGTCAACGGTGGGGAATCTAATGGCAGTCCATTCGCCTTCTGCAGCAGGGAACTGATTGGCCAGGTCGAGTATGCCGGTATGCCAGTCGAGGTCGGAGATCCAGGTGATGTCGGACCACATTCCTTCCGTGGGAGAAGGACCGCCGCTGCCATTGGTGATGGAATAGAAATGGTTCGTGTTGCGGACGCTCTGGCCGTAACCCATTCTGTATTTGAAAGCAATGTAGGGATAATCTGCGGTCTTGAATGGTTCGTCGAAATTGAAGATGATCCAGTTATCGCCGATGTCGGTAACGATGGTCAGCCACAGATCTTCCATCTCGGGGTTGCAGGCCTGAGGAGTATAAGGAGCCTCTTCCAGATCCAGTATGATGGCGTCAAGGTCGCCTACGTCCATAGTAGGTTTGGGCTCTTTGGTGGGAGCCTGGGTAGGAACGTCCGTGGGGGCCTGGGTGATAACTTCCGTAGGCACTGCCGTGGGGACCGCGGTGGCGGGAACTTCGGTAACTGTGTCGGTGGGTTCGGTCACTTCCGCCGGCTTGATCGCGCATGAGGCGAACAGGGACAGTACCAGAACGCATGCCACGATGATCGTGAGCAATCTTTTGATCATAATGATTAACTTCCTTTCAGAGAGATTACATGCTTATTATATACTAAATAGCGGATATGTCAAAGGGTTGTCGACGCCTTCATGGTGGACGGCACCGGCACCAACTACAACACTATCAAGAAGGACGACCAGATCAATATGGTTCAGGGCCAGACGCTCACCGTTCTGGGCTGGGCGTAGCCGCTCTGCTGGCAATGTCCGTTGCCGTGGTATTCATGAAGAAGAGAGCTTTCTGAGAAAGACGGCTTGATCTTTCAGACCCGGATCCCCTGTGAAAGGGAACGGTAAGTTGAAACAGTTAATAAAAAGCACCCCGGCCCAGGGTGCTTTTTTTTTGATCTTTTAGAGCCAAAGGCAGGAGAGAATTACAGGGTCTCTGCCTTTGCGCTTTTTTATTTCCGGGCTTCTATCACGTATGAAGCGTATATGGCCGCCCCCACGGCGGCTTCCTCCCGGTTCACGGGTACTATGATCTCGCAGCCGAATCTTTCGGACAACTTTTTTCGAAGCGGAGCGTTGGCGCGGATGCCGTTGCCAGCGGCCAGAAAAGATCCGGGCGCTTTTTCCAGGCAGGGGAGTATCCGGCAGTACAGGCCGTACAGTTCGTCAGCCATGCCGTCGATGAGGCCCCTGCAGAGAGAACGCAGGTTGAAATTGTTGACGCCGATATTGCCGATGCTGCCCCGGGCGGCAGGGTCTTCCCTCGTCCCGTCAAACAGCGTATCGACAGTCAGCCGTTCACCGCCATCCTCCCCGTCATCGCAGGAAGCCATCCTGTCCATCACTTTGTAAACGTTTTCGGGCAACGCGCCGGTGACGCTGTAAACCGTGTCCTCTATGAACGACTTCAGCAGCGCGTATGCCCTGCCGCCGCAAAGAGAAGATCCCACGGCAATATTTTTACCGAAGAAATAGGGCCTGGATTCTATGCCCGGAGGAAGCCGGACCGCGTCGCATATGACGGACACCTGGCCTCCGGTGCCCACGTTTATCACCGCCGCGTCCCTGCAGTCAACCGCAGCGCCCAGGACTCCGGCCTGATTGTCGCCGACGGCCACCGATACGGGTATCCCGTCCTTCGTAAAACCGGCTGCCTGAACGTCTTCAGAGATCGCGGGAAACGTTGACGGATCCATACCGCAGGCGGTTATGATCTCGCCCGAAAAACGCCTGTTTAACGCGTCATAGAGCCCTATGGAGGCAGCATCCGTAGGATGGACGAAAGGCTTATTGCCGCCGGTAAGCGACATTGCCGCCAGGCCTCCTATGGTGCAAAAACTTACGGCGTTCTCCGGAACTTTGCGCTCCAGAACGTTGTAATAATGTGTCACTGAACCGTACCCTGAAGAGAGCTTAGAGCCGGAAAGGCGGGAAAGACGCTGCGCGTAAGTCCCGTCTCCCAGAGCGATATCGCCCCGGCCGTCCTGCCAGGTGTACAGAGGGCTTACGGGCATGCCATCCGCGTCAATATAAACGATCCCGTGCATCTGGCCTGTGATCCCCACACCGCCTGTTTCTTCGCCTTCCCGAAGCTCCGCATATATCTCGTTTACCAGGGACAATATCTTCCCCGCGTCCTGTATCTTCTCGTAAGGCAGGGGAGAGTCGATGAAGCAGTCGTTCCGCTTCGAAAGGCTCTTTTCAACCAGCCCGGAGGCGGTATCGTAAACGACGCCGCAAATATTCGTGGTCCCTATGTCTAATCCGATGATCTTCATAACGATTTCACCCACAGCAGTTGACGCCCGGCCCCACGGCCTCTCCGTTTTCGTACGCTTAAGACGAGTTTGGACGGACCTTAAAGGCGCCCGGAACTGCGTTGCCCCTTTATTGAAAGTATAGCTGTAAACGGCTTAAAAATCAACAAAAGAGGCGCCTCACAACGGCATCGTATTGAGTTTTTGCCGCTCCGATGTTACAATTCAAAAAAGCCGGAGGCTCGGAACGGTTGCCCTTCGGCGTACCTCGACGGGAGGAAATAAGATATGTTCGGGACCAAACACATTATCCTCATAATTGCCTGCGTGGCCGCCTGCACGCTTATGTGCGTGTTTTTGCGCAAACTGAGCCTGAAAAAATGGTTCAGGCTGCTTATGTACGTGGGTATCGTGTCGGAAACTATAAAGGTGTTCTATTACATCCTTGCCAACGAATCTCTCTACGGCGGCTATCTGCCCAAAACGGACCTGCCGTTCCATCTCTGCTCCGTGCAGCTGATATTCATAGCTTTGCTGAATTTCACCAAAAGCGAGAAGCTCCACCGGACTTTAATGTCGTTCATGCTGCCCACCTGCCTGGTAGGAGGCTTCGCGGCGATCCTCATTCCCACGTCGTCATCGCTGAATTCGCCTCTGATCACGTTCCAGTATTTCACTTATCACACCGCCATCGTGGCCTTTGCGGTCTGCCTGCTTCTTAAGAGTAAGGAGATAGGCTGGACGGTCAAGGATTACACTACGGCGCTCAAGATGCTGGCCTTTATGGGATTCCTGGCGTTCTACGTCAACAGTATGGTCTACGACGTAGTGGAACTGACCCAGGAAGGCGGCGAGAAGGTGGTCAGCTACGTGAGCCGGGTCAATTTTATGTACGTGGTGGATCCGCCTAAGGAGGGGCTGCCTTTCCTGAACAAGGATCACGGCTGGCTGGTTTATTTCATGCATCTCGCATCCACCGGGATAATTGCCGTGACGCTATGCTATATCAAGCCCATCATCAACGCCATTAAAGGGACCGGCAAAAAAGCGGCGCCGGAAAACGCTCCTGAGAACGCTCCGGAAACGTTGACCGCGCCTGAAACCCGGCAGGACGGCGGAGCGCCGGATATCGACGGGTGACGTAGCTCGAACGCCTCCACCAACAGGCGAGAAAGCTTGAAAGATGCGTTATTGAACGCGCCTCTGACGCTCCGTAGAATGAGCCCGAAGCCCGGAAGGCCGGGCTCGTTGAAGGAGGTTTTTAATATGGATCTTGGAAAGAAAATAAGACAGTTAAGGTTCAAAGCGGGATTGACCCAGGAGCAGCTGGCAGAGAAGCTTGGCATCGGGCCACAATCGGTCTCCAAGTGGGAAAACGCAGTGGCAATGCCTGACATCACCACGCTTCCGCTCCTTTCGGAGATATTCGGAGTCACCATAGACGACCTTTTCGATCTGACCGCCGAGCAGCGCCTGAACCGCGTCGAGAACCGCATGGACGTGGAAGAAGAACTGGCGCCGGACGTATTCACGGAATTCGAGGAATTCCTGAAACATCAGCTGGAAGCAGAGGAGAACAGGGAACGGGCAACGGAACTGCTGGCGTATCTTTACTGGCACCGCATGAACAGCTGCGCCGCCAAAGCAAGCCGCTTCGCCAAGGAAGCGATCCGCAGGGAACCTGGGAAGAAAGGCTGTCAATGGATCCTTCAGAAAGCGGAAGGCCACGCCGTCTGGGACTGGAACTTCAAGAACCACTCAAAGGCCGTAGATTTCTACAAAGAAGTGGTCAAAGCCGCTCCCGAAGAGAGATTGCCGTATATGTATCTGCTGGACAATCTGCTTGCGGACAACCGCGCCGACGAGGCAGAGAAGGTGCTTGACCGCCTGTGCGCGCTGAAGGATTCCAACCCGGTGATGAATCAGGTTTACCGGGCGCACGTGGCGCTGGCAAGGTACGACCGGGATACTGCCGACGGCATCATCGAGGCGCTGGTTGCGGAGCATCCGGAGGACTCCGTCTGCATGTTCGAGGCGGCTCAATACTATGCCGGGAAGTGCGATTACGACAAGGCCGTGGAGTATTATGAGAAGTCTTTCGAGAATACGCCCAGGAGGCCCAGATTCCAGGACGAACTGATGGCAATCGCAGACGTTTACCAGATCAAAGGGGATTTCCGCAAAGCGGCGGAGACATACGGCAGGATCGTAGATCTGCTGGAAAACGAGTGGGGATTCACCGAAGAGACGGAACTGAAACACGCCAAAAGCGAAAAGGCGCGTCTGGCGGCAATGATCTGACGTTGACGGCGAACGGACGCATTCGGAGCAGCGCTTTTGGAGCGGCGCTTTATCAGGAGAAGAACGGAAACGGCGCGGAAAACGAGACCGCGCCGCTTTTTTGCGTTTCGCGCCTTTTTTTGCTTGAATTGACCGGGGATCGACTGTATAATTTTAACAGCTATCCGGACGATATCGGAGGACCGATCTATGGCGACAATGTCTTCGAAAGAAAGAATAATGCGGATGTACCGGCACGAAGAAGCGGACCGCGTTCCTATAATGGACGTGCCCTGGGCCGGGACCATACGCCGCTGGCACAGAGAAGGGATGCCCGAAGGCGTCGACTGGATCGATTATTTCGATCTGGACAAGACCGCCGAGATCTGGGTCAACAATTCTCCCAGGTACCCCTACAGCGTGCTGGAAGAGACGGACAGGTACGTTATCTACACCACCGAATGGGGCGTGACTCAAAAGAGCTTCAAAGTGGAAGATTCCACTCCGGAGCATCTAAAATATACCATAACCACCCCGGAGGCCTGGGAAGAGGCCAAGGCCAGGATGAAATTCAGCGAGGACCGGATCGACTGGAATTACCTCAAGAACAATTACGACAGGTGGATCGCGGAAGACCGGTGGATCACGGGCAATTTCTGGTTCGGTTTCGACGTCACCCATTCGCATATGGTGGGGACGGAGACGCTGCTGGTGGCAATGTATGAAGAGCCCGAATGGGTCATGGATATGTTCGACACGTTCCTCAGCCTGGACATCGAGCTTTTCGACAGGATCTGGGACGCGGGTTACCGTTTCGACTGCGTCACCTGGCCGGACGATATGGGCTACAAGAATTCGCTGTTCTTCTCCAATGAGATGTACCGGGAGCTGTTGAAGCCGTTCCATAAGAGAGCGGTGGACTGGGCCCACGAACACGGATGCGTTGTCCGGCTCCATTCCTGCGGAGACGTGATGGAGAGAGTGGACGACCTGATGGACATAGGCATTGACGCGCTGAACCCGCTGGAGGTCAAGGCAGGCATGAAGCCTGTGGAACTGAAGCGGAAATACGGTGACAGACTCACGCTGCACGGAGGGATCAACGCGGTATTGTGGGATAAAAAGGACGAGATCATCGAGAGCATCCGGGAAACGGTTCCGGTATTGAAAGAGAACGGGGGATACATATTCGCTTCAGACCATTCCATACCCAATTCCGTCTCTCTTGAGAATATGACGGCCATCATAAACGAAGTTAAACGCGTGGGAAAATACGACTGACAGGCGCCTTCCGGGCGCAGGGATGCCGGGATCCAGGCACGTTACGAAGATGTTTACGAAGATATTTACGAAGGTATTTACGGAGGTATTATGGAACAGTTTACAGTAAAATTCGGGACTCCGAGACCGGTAAAATTCAGGGAGACCATGGGGACCAGAGAGTTTGACTTCGATCTCGAAGCCAGGGCGGCGGGCAAGGTCGACGTTACGGATTACGACGCGGAACAGTACGTGGATCAGGAGGAGATCTCGCAGACTGTCAAGACCCAGATGCCCGTTATGTTAGAGCAGTGCCTGGCGGAGATGTCTGCGAAGTCCGTCATGCGCAGGATCGGCAGGGACTGGCCGCTGCCCGGATTGCTGGAAAAGAAGCTTTCGGAGGCCGGGATCACCGGGAAAGTCGAGATCATATCCTTCGTGCTCACGCAGGAATCCCAGGAGACGTACGACGAGATCGACCGCGTCTTTAGGGAACGGATCAGGCAGGAGTTTGCGGTAGACAGGACCGACAGGCCATGCAAGGAATATCTTGACAAATTAAAGCCCGACTGCGTGCTTGAAACTCCGAAAGGCTTCGGCCCTGCAGGTTTCTTCGTAATGCCCCAGGCCGATCAGGGAACGGAACAGCCCCGGTTCTGTCCGGCCTGCGCGGCCAAAAGACTTCCCGGCGCGAAATTCTGCTCCGAATGCGGCATAAAGTTCGAGAATTGACTATGAATACGGTTAAAAAGCGTTTCAAAATATCGCGGACAAGGCTTCCTGCGCTGCTGGCCTCGTTTTTGTTGCTTTTAGGCATTTTTGAAGCGGCGGCGTGGGTCAGATCATATTCGGAGGATGAGCGCGTGATCATCGGAATGGACAACGAAGACATCGTCTATATGGGGCGGTGGGAAAAAGGCGACGACGGGCTGATGCGCGGCTCCTTCGAGTGCGGCCTGGTGCTCAGGTTTACGGGCACGAGCATCCGCATAAACGGGAAAGCAAGCGGCAGCGCGCTGATCGCTGTTGACGGCGGGGAAGTGCATCAGAAGTCGCTGATGCGAAATACACGGCTGTTCATAAATTTGCCGGAGGGAGAGCACACGCTGGAGATATACGCAGGGGCCCAGCAGGCCTTTCCGGCCATAGAAGGGTTTTCCATCGACCCGGGCGCGTCAACGCTGCCTTCAGAAACGGGCAAAACCGTAGAATTCATCGGCGATTCCATCATGGAAGGGTACGTGGATCCGGCGGACGCGGTCAACAACGTTATCAATTCCTACTCGAACTCCTACGCTTTTTTGACAGGCCGCGCGTTGATGCAGAAGTACGGAGCGCGGTTCAACACCGTGGCTTTCGGGGGCATATGCATTGTGGAACGTGGAGACAACAACACGGGCAACGACCCGCTGGGGATGCCGGAGCGCTACTTCCTTGACCGGGAATACAGGGGAGGCGCCACATGCGCTTCAGAGCGTGAGGCCGCCAAAGCCTGGGACGTTTCCGCAAACGCCCCTGACTATATAGTGATCAATCTGGGCACCAACGACGTTTCCGTTACGGGCGCCAGGGTGTTATCCGCCATGCAGGCTTTCCTGAAAAACCTGCGTTCCGCGTACCAGAACGCGTATATTTTCGTGATGACTCCCTTTAACGGCACCATGGCCGAGCCTGTCAGGCAGTCAGTGAAAAACGCCGCCGACGACCGGATCATACTTGTTGACACGTCTTCCTGGAACGTCAAGGCAGGCAGCGACGGTCTGCATCCGTCTCCCGCAGAGCATGTGAAAGCTGCAGAACTGTTGACCGGGCTTTTATCGAATTATCTGGAAGCTGATATTTCTCCGGCTGCCGAAGCCACGGACGGCCCGTCTGACAATGCCACCGACGGCCCTGCAGATGCGTCTCCGGAAGGGCAGGGGCAAAACGGCAGCGGCAATGAGGCGCGGGACAAAAACGCAAAAAAAGGACCGCCTGCCACTCTGTTCGTTGCCGGGGGCATCATCCTGGCAGCTGTGATCGCACTGGTCGCGGTGATAATGCTGCTCAGACGTAAGGCGAAACGGTCCTAAAATGTCCTGATATTATCTTGTCGTTTTTATACGGTATCGGCGCTTACTTCTTGCGCTTCTTCCTGAGGGCGACGACCGTTGCCGCCGCTGCGCCAATGACGGCAGCGCCGCCTACTGCCGCCAGCACGGGCACCAGCGCAGACTTTCCGTCAGGATCCTTTTTTGCAGGCTCTTCAGGCTCCGGCTCAGGCTCGGAGGCGTACAGCTGCATCTCGGCAATGGATTTGTCGGCGGTGTTGCTGCCAAGGTTCAGCCAGAGCAGTTTGACGTACCTGTAATTTCCCGAAAGCGCCTCGCTGATGACGCGCTTGTTCTCCAGGTAGACGACGCTCTTTTCCCTGAGGGTGGCATCCGCTATGATCGTCCATTTAACGCCGTCCTTGGATCCTTCTATGCGGTAGTTTGGTATGACTGCCGCTTCGCCCACCTGTATATTGAGGCCTTTAACGGCTCTGAGATCACCCAGATCCATCATTATGGTCTGCGTGCCTATGGGCGCGTAGGGAACCCACAGCGTGCTCTCGTCCCCGTCGAACAGCGCTCCCACAGTATCGGTGGCAACACCTTTTGCGTCATAGATATAGCTGCCGGAACATTTGACCTCCGGGATCATCTTTTCTCCTTCGAAGGCGGGCAATTTTTCCTGCCTGTGAGTCACGTAAGCCGCCGCGTCGACTACCGCCGCCCAGTTGCCCGACACGTTGTTGAACGTGATCCTCAGGTACTTGCAGGTGACTTCTCTGACCAGCTGGCAGGTGAACAGTGACGTCTCTCCGAACGCCGCCGCGGGCTCGTCTTCGCAGCTGTACAGGGCGGTCCATTTCTTGCCGTCCGTCGACGATTCCAGCACGTAGCTGGCGGAACCGGTGCCGCTGTAAAGATTCATCGAGAAGGTGTTGAACGAACGCTCTTCCGGGAGCTCGTAAACCAGGCTCTGAGGGAATGAACCGTTGGAAGCGCACCACCAGGTGCCGAAATCTCCGTCAATAGATCTGGCGGCGCTGCTGTTTTCCGAGCTGATGCTGGAGGCCTCGGCTCTGGCTCCGGTCAATATATTGGTGCCGTTCCTGTTGGATTCTCCCACTTCCGCGTTGGGATCCTCCTCGGAAGCCAGGAACTTGTCGGTGTACGCCTTCTCCGTCACATATTCTCCCAGGTCCGTGCGGCTGGTCACCAGCAGCACCCAGTCTCCCTTGGTGGGTTTCTCCGGGATAGTATACTTGCCGCCTTTAACGGTGATCTTGCTGGATATTTCCACGAAGCATCCGGTAAGCGGATCGTACCATTTGGCGCTGTATTGGGCCTTTTTGTCCAGCCCTCTCAGTTCGCCGGTGGAAAGGTCGGAATTGTAAAAATATGCCACGTAGGTATCGGCATTGTCGGAAGCGGAAACGACCTTGTTCTCCTGGGTGAGGTCGGACCATGCTTCGTCGTTGAACCGGGGCACGAGTTTGCTGAAATCCACGTATTTGAAGAAATCCGCCATGTATTTCATCTCGTATGAGCCCGGCTTGTCGATGCCCATATACCAGGGCTCGAAACTGTAGGAGCCGAGCCAGCCGGTGTTGCCCGCGGTGGAGTAGTTGTTGGCCCAGACGCCGGTGACGCCGTAGGTGAATCCACAGCTGCCGCACAGATTGGCCTTCCAGGCGGAGATCCTTGACGCGCTGTATCCGTTGAACCTGCCGCAGGTTATGTCTTCGTAGTTCGCTTCGGTCTCCACGAACGGTTTCGGGTGTTCCAGGCGGGAATTGTTCCAGTAGCCTTCGTAGGTGCTCTTCCTCTCGATGGCGGCGCCGTGGCCTGCCTGGAGAGCGTAATACTGATGCCAGGGTTCCGCGTCAAGTTTTTCCACGTATTCGTCGTACACTTTCAATGGGTACTGATGGGCGCCCTGGGGATGGTCGTATCCGTCTCCTGCGGCAACGATCCTGGCGGACGAGACCCATCCGTCGAACTGATCCGCGCCTGTTATCTCCTGTGCCGTGATCCAGACAATGGGATAGGAAGCGTACCTGGCGGTGAGGTAGCGGGAGAACTTGTCAAGAGCGTTTTTGCTCATGTTTCTGACGGTGCTGTTATGGACGCCGTAGCCCAGCGCGATCACCATGCCGTTGTCCGCCAGATAATCGAACATCTTGTCGATCTTTTCGTTGAACGTGTCAACGTTGGGGAGCGTGTACTGGCGGGTCCAGAGGTTAGGCTCCTTTGTGGTGGCCCGTTGACCGCCTCCGTCGCTTTCGCCGCTGTCAAAGTAGGTCTGGTACACGGTGAAACCTTTCGCCAGCCGGTCGTCGACTTCGTGCTTGAACTGATTTCCGCATTCGCAACCGGGGTAGTTGCACTGTGTAATGGAAACGTAGTTCGGCGCCTGCCAGTTGGTATCTCCCAGCCAGTAGAAAGGCGTGCCGTCGTCGTATACGAAATACCTGCCGTTGTCCGATATCCTTACGAAACCGTGCTTGTCCAGGTCGGTGGAGCCGGTATTTTCGACTGCGTTTATGGCGCCGGTGACGCCGTTCAGGGAAGCGTTGTTCTCGTCCGAGCAGGTGACGGTGTAGGTCCAGCGTCCCACCTTGGTTGGGGCAAAGCGCACGCGCCATTCGCTGCCTCCGTTCCAGAAACCGTACAAATGTATGGTGGTGCCGTCTTCGTGTGTGAAAACGGCATCGATATCCACGTCTCTGTAAGGATTGGAATATTTTTTTTCGCTGACCAGTACGATATCCGTGCGCTTCCAGACGCTTACGTTCTCGGTCTTGTCGTCGCCTCCTTCGGCGCTGACTTCAGCCGATCTTGCCGTAAGGAACGGCATCATAAAACCTATTCCGAACAGGAAAAACAGGATCCTTCTCAGTTTCTTTCCCATAGCATTCGCACTTCCTCTCTGCGGCAGTTATCCGGGTTTTATACTGTTTGGAATTATACCCGACGCGCGCTTGCGCGTCAATTCTTCGGGAGGCATCGGATCGCCGGGTGCGCATATAATTCCTGCGGCCATACGCGACGATTTCCCGGGAGCTTGCGTGCGGATGATTCCGGCAACTTCACGCGCCATCCTGACCGTTATTGCGAACCCTTGCGCGGCCTTTAGTCGTAATGTATAATTGTACCTGATCGTGAGAAACGTGGCGCGACCGGCGCCGCTCGCGGCTTTTTTGGGACGACGAACGAGGCAGTACGCTCGCTGCTATCGTTTCCGGGCCTGGCCAGGAGAACAAAGGCTACGTTTCTTGCGCCGCTTTCGCCTCCGGGCATTGCCCGGAACTGTCAATGAACGGAACAGGGAGGTTGCTTATATGGACCGTAAGGACTGCAAAGACTACAAAGGCAAATATTTTTCCGTGGTGGGAGATTCCATCAGCACACTGAACGGGTACATACCCGACGGATACGCCCTTTATTATACCGAAGAAACGATGCAAAACGCGGGCATTGCGGGGCAGGAGGATACCTGGTGGGGCCAGATCATCTCCAGGCTGGGGGGCAAACTCCTCAAGAACAATTCCTGGTCCGGCAGTACCGTCAGCTACCACGAAGAATTCACTCCGGGCAGTTTCGCCTACCTGGATTCCAGAATGTCGCTGCTGGGCGACGGCAGCGTCAAGCCCGACGTAGTGCTGATCTATATGGGCGTCAACGACTGGGCTTCCGGCACTCCCATCGAGGCGGGAGAGGGAATTGAAGCAAGATGCTCCTTCGCAGGATCCTACAGGATCATGCTGGACCTCATCAAGGCCCATTATCCCGACGCCGAGATCTGGTGCATCTCCCCGGCGGTGTCAACGCTTCGCGGCGATCCCAATTTCGAATTTCCTTACTTCCTGGGCGGCAGGCACATCCGCGAGTACGCCGATGCCATCGGCAAAGTGGCCGCCGAGAAAGGCTGCGTCTTCGTGGACGCCAACCGCAACCGTACTCTCGTCGACGCCCTCGACGGCATCCATCCGGACAAGAACGGCATGAAGACTCTGGCGGACGAGATCCTGAGGGCAAGAGGGATCGAGTAGGAGAGGCTTGAGTATAAAAGGTCAAAAAAACGGTATAGCAGCCTTAAGTGAAAAAGGTCAAATAACTGTATAGCAGACTTGAGTATAAAAGGTCAAAAAAACGGCAGAACGGCGCCCGCTGTCCGCCGTTTTTTTGTTGGATCGAAAGGCTCTGGGAAACAAAAAACGGGGGACAGACCCCGGTTTCCAGAGGAAAGAGACCGGGGTGAAACGGGGGACAGACCCTCGTTTTTGCGAGACTCCAGAAGGCTTTTTGGCCGCAAAAACGAGGAAGGAAACGGGGGTGTGTCCACCGTTGCCTTGGGGATGCCCGGCCCGTTTCCTCGCCCGGTTTCCGTCCTTTTAGGGTCTTAGGCGGCACGGAAACCGGGGTCTGTCCCCTGTTGCGGGCGCTGTTTCAGATTGCCGCTTTGTTAACTGAATAAAACATATTTATTGAAATTGACACAAAATTACTGTAAAATGCCAGGTGAATTGACTCTCGGAAATGGCGGGTATTAATAAGAAAATAATCGAAATAAAACGTAAACAGGAGGAAAACATGAAAAAAGTCAACAAAATCTTTGCAGTCGTATTGACACTGCTCGCTCTGGCAATCGTCCTCAGCGCCTGCGGCGCCGGAGGGAGCGGCTCCGGCAAATACGACGTGCTCACCCACATCGGAACCTGGAAAGAATATGACACCCTTAAGATCACCGGCAATGCGTTTACTCTTGCCCAGTCGGACGAGGATTCCGACGGCGGCATCAATTTCACGCTCTCATCGGAGTACAAGGGCACCGTCACTCAGGACGGCGACACTCTTACCCTCAAGATCGTCACTGCCAGCGTGAAGTATGAATTTGATTCCGAAGACGACAGAAAAGCCATGCTCGCCGAACTCGAAATGTACAAAGATTATATCGGCGAAGACTATTATAATCAGATGCTGAAAGCTCTGGGCGACGGGTTCACGATGACAGCCGAAGAAGCCGCGACAGCCGGACAAGCCGGTGAAGGATACATCACCGAGATCGTGATGAAGGTCAACAAGACCGACAAGACCGCGCTGGTAATCAGCGAAACCGAGATCGACGGAAGCAAGACCGAGTATGAGTATTTCAGCGATGCGGGCGCCGTCAAGATCGAGAAGTTCACCGACAATGAAGGCGACGTTGAAACGTACGAGTATGACGAGAACGGAAATGACGTTATGTGATCATGTGATCTAACAGTGGTTGAACGGTCCCGAGGGCGCGAGCTTCGGAGGACCGGGAAATGAAAACAGGGCCGCGTCTGTGAAAAAAAGCAGACGCGGCCCTGTTTTTATCCCGGCCATTTTACTTAAGGAACGGCAGGGAAAAGGTGACTTGGAGCGGGGCGGCAACGGGGGACAGACCCCCGTTGCCATGTTCGAGGCGGCGGGTGCAACGGGGGTCTGTCCCCCGTTGCCGCCCTTTCGGATGCCTCCGGAGCAGTCGTGTTTTTGGTCCAGATTGCAACATATTGCCAAATGAAATATAATGGTAGCCGGTCAACGATATGGTTGACCGGCTGAATTGTTTGAAACGACGGAACGACCATGAAAACCTGCGATCTGCATTGTCATTCATATTATTCTGACGGATCGTTTTCCCCGGCGCAGCTTGTAAGAATGGCCGAGGAAAAGGGATTGTCTGCGCTTGCATTGACGGACCACAACACCTCGAAGGGGCTCAGGGAGTTCGTTGACGCGGGGGAGAAGAGCGGCGTTATCGTTGTCCCCGGCTGCGAGTTTTCTACGGATTTTGAGGGGACGGAGCTGCACGTGGTGGGCCTGTTTTTCAAGGAGGAAAGCTGGTCCGAGATCGAGGATTACGTGGAGCTGGCGAAGATCGCCAAGAGCAACAGCAACCGGAAACTGATCGAGGCGCTGAGGGCCGACGGGTACGACGTGACCTATGAGGAAGCGGCGTCGCTGACGGATGCGGATACGTTCAACAGAACGCACGTTGCCCGGATCCTGGTGGCAAAAGGGCAGCTCGAGAGTGTCGCTTCAGGGTTTCAGACGATCCTGAAGGAGGGCAACGGCTACTACGTTCCGGCAAGGCGTCTTGGCGCTTATCTGACGATCCGTTTTATAAAGTCTTACGGCGGTGTCGCCGTGCTTGCGCATCCTTTTTTGAACCTTTCCTACGACAGGCTTCTGGACTTTCTTCCCGTGGCAAAAGCGGAAGGCCTCGACGCAATCGAAACCCTCTATTCGACGTTTGACGAGGAAACTACCGCCAGGGCATTCGAACTTGCCGGGCGGTTCGACCTTAAACCCAGCGGCGGTTCCGACTTTCACGGAATCGCCAAACCCGACATCAAATTGGGCTCAGGCCGGGGCAACCTCTCGGTTCCCTTTGAATTCTACGAGGCGTTGAGGCCCTGATCAGTTGATCTTTTAACCTGATTTTCGAGAATTTTCACGGCTATCACGGTAATTTTCGGAGCCGTGTAATATTTTGTGAATTCGGGCAACGGGAGACAGACCCCGTTGCCGGTGGCTGCATTGGAGCATCCTGGCCACGTTGCAACGGGGGCGAAGCGAGCCTGCAACGGGGGTCTGTCCCCCGTTGCCGGGGAGTTGCCCGGTATTGCACAAGGAAGTCGAAAAATATATAATAGCGCCAGCGCGTAGTCGGGGAAGCGGGCGAGAATCCCGCACGAGCACGTCGCCGTGAGGCAATCAGGAAAAAGCACGAAGTCTACCGGGCTCCGCAGGCCCGGGAAAAGTCATTGACCGGGAGGTCGAGAAGGCGGACGGAGTGTGTTGCCGCAGTCGAAATACCCGGTACGAGGAACGCAGGTCCCGTGAATTGCCGCGAGCGCCGGCAGGGATCCACAACATATTTCTGTGAAAGAGGAGAGAATGCAGATGAAGACAAAAAGAAACATTTTTGTTTTGGTTATGGTCATGTTGTGCGTTGTGCTGACTGCGGTTTCGGCATTGGCAATGACTGGCTGCGGTAAGAAGTCGATCGCTCTTGGCGAACTGGAAAATCCTGTTAAAAAGGGCACCGGCAGCAAGACTTTTGATTTCGTTGTCGTGAACAAGGCGGGGGAGAAGAAATATTTCAAGATCTCTACTGATGCCGAGACTGTCGGCGCCGCGCTTGTGGCGGATGACGTGAAGCTTGTGTCCGGCGACGAGACCGCATACGGACTGTACGTCAAAGTGGTTGACGGCGAGAAACTCGATTACGAGACCGACGGATATTACTGGGCGTTCTACGTAAGCGACGACGCGACCCTGGAGAGCAAGGACTACGCAATGCTGGGCGTTGACAGCACCGCGATCGAAGAGGGCAAGATCTACGCGCTCGTTGCAGAGAAGGCCGAGTATTGACGGCTGAAGGTCAATAACAAAGACGGACCGGACCGGTGGCTATTCGCCGGTCCGGTTTTTTTGCGCCGCAGGCGGGACTCCAGAGGCGCCGGCAACGGGGGACAGACTCCGGTTTCCGGGGCACAGTCCGGTTCGAAGGACCCGGAGACCGGGCAAGGAAACGGGGTGGGCAACCGGGGACACACCCCCGTTTCCTTCCTCGTTTTTGCGACCAAAAATACACCTTGAGTTTCGCAAAAACGAGGGTCTGTCCCCCGTTGCCATGTCCATCGTTGCCACAGCCTTTTGGGCACAAAGGAACCGGGGTCTGTCCCCGGTTTCAGCGGTTTCTGGCTTCTTAAGTTTTTTGAAGCTTAACTTGATTTACCCTGCTCACGGCCCGTAATAAAAGCCGGAGCGGCCGATGGGAGCCGAATCGCCGGTGGTGTAGAAAGCGTCAACGTCACCGACGGTGCAGTTGTCCGCCCATTTGAAAACGATGGAAACGTTGCCCGCGGTGCCGTTGCCGGAGGCGAAGCCGAAGAGGGTCTTGGGGATGGCCACCATCATCATATTGCCGCTGATGCGATATGGGACTTCGGCGAGAGGCTCGACTGAATACTTGTCGCTGCCGGGAGCGAGCTTGCCCAGGTACAGCTTGCCGTCGGATGAAGGCGCCTTGTAGTTGAGCACGAAATCGTAGCCGTTCCAGGAATCCGCCAGTGTGGAATTGACGAAGCCTACGTACAGATTCATCCAGTTCTCGCCCTCGGGCGACGTTATCTCTTCGGCGGTCTTCACGAAGAAATACACGTTGTCGTCATCTTCGCAGACCTTGAACTCCTCGAAATCGTTGCGGCCCGAGGAATCAAGGTACTTTTCCTTACCCCAGCCCGGGGCCTTGCGGTCGGCAGTGTCACCGGAATAATCTTTGTAATATGCCTTTATGTCGTTCCATTGCGCGAACCCGCCGGAAATATCGATGGCGCGGTTGTTGCGCTCGTGAGAAGCCTCGATGCCTTTGAACTTGCGGACGTATGAGATCATCTGGAGGTAATAATTGTCCGCGTAGCCGCCCTCCATGGGTTCGATGTCGCGGCTGCCGTTCAGAGAAGCGTTGTCAAGGAAAACGATGGGTCCGTAATTCTCCACCGGGCCCTGGTAAGACGCGGGCTGGCGCTGTGCCACCCACTCGTTCCAGCCGGTGATGAAAATGATCTCAGGGTCGATACCCAGCGCCCACTCGAACTGCTCGGCGAAATTGTACCCGTACAGATACGCGTCGGGAGCGGGGTCGTTGGCCCCGTCGTGCCAGCTGCGTGAACGGTCGTTGGACCCGTACCAGGAAACGGCGCTCAACTTGTAGGTCTCGTTGTGCTGGGCAAGGGAAACGTTGACGATCTCCTTCCGCCCGTCGATCCCGTACACCGCGTCGTCTGAGAGCAGCCGGTCAAATTCCATCCAGGGGAATCCGTCGTCGAACTTGTCGCCCATGGGCCACTGGCTGACCTTGATGCGGAAAAAGTTTCGGATCTCAGACGAGACTTCCGCCGGATGGCCGATGATCAGCGGCTTGCCGTCCCATTTGAACCACACGCCCTCGTACTCAGGATGCTTGAGGTAGATCTTTTTATAGATGGTTTCCATGGTGGCGCCGGAATTCGTGTTGGTCAGGAAGCAGACCTGAGGCACTTTCCAGCCCTGCTCCTGGTATTCAGAGAGTATCTTCATCAGCATGAGAGCGTTGGTTTCGTAAGCGTGGCCGTTGGAAACGTCGAAGCAGAGAAAGTCTATGCCCGCATCGGTCAACATCTGCACGTGCTTGCGCATGACCCACTTGTCGGTGGACCGGTAGTATCCGAACATGGGTTTTCCCCAGAAATGGAACTCGTTGACTCTGCCTCCGCCGGCTTCCATCCAGCCTTCTTCCGAGTCAAGCGCGCCCTCCACCTGAGAGATGATCGAGTTGTCGTAAAGCGTCGTACCGTGCTCACCCAGCCACAGGAAATAGAATATGCCAACGTACTTGCCGCTGCGGGCCTGGGTGGTCTCGGACTCGGTCAACAGGCGCCGATCAAGGTTGTCGACCGCCCTCGTCACGTACTGCGTGTACGCCGCGGTGTTGACGTAATTATCGTCGCTCGTCACCACCGGGTCTTCCTTCGGCAATGCCGTCGGGGACAATTTATCCGGCGTTCCGTCAACGTCTCCCGGCTCTTTTCCTCCGTTTCTGACGGTGCAGGCGGAGGTCAACGACAACGCGAACAACACAGCCAGCGCCATGAACCGCGCCAGCGACTTCGTCCTCGTTTTCGCTTTCAAAGCCGTTCTTTTCTCGCGGTCAATCGCTTTTTTGTTTCGGAAGATCGACATAAGCTTTCCTCTTTTCTGTTGATATGTTTCTGTTCTTTGTTTATTGTAACCTAATAAAGGCGCCTTGGCAAGTGGTCCGGCAACGGGGGCGGCAACGGGGGACAGACCCCCGTTGCCGGGGGAATGATAATCTGCAACGGGGGACAGACCCCGGTTTCCGGGGATGACCGGAGACTTAAAATGCCATGAAACCGGGCGAGGGAACGGGGCAGGGCAGCGGCCTTCCGGGTTTTCCGGGTAATTCCGGAAATTTACGGCATTATCACCGGAATTACCCGCGGCCTCTACCGCCGGTAGAGGCGCGAAGGCCGCTGCCCACTCCCCGTTCCCTTCCTCGTTTTTGCGACAAAAAAGCCGCCGGGAGCCTTGCAAAAGCGAGGGCAAAAGAGCGCAAAAACGAGGGTCTGTCCCCAGTTTCCTGCATTGACACCTTCAGGCCCCGTGTGGTAGTATCTGCCCCGAAAAAGAAGCGCTTGAGAGGGGCAGGTCGATGTTTGACCCAAAGACGAAAAAATATCCTTATCCGGAATTGACCGACAGGCATTATCTCGTTGTCAAAAAGAACAGAGGGATAGTCTTCGACGCCGATTATCCGTACGTTGACCGCAGCCGCGCTTTTAGGTTCAAGCAGACGCTTTTCAGAATACCGCTCAGGCTGATAGTGCTGCCGTTGACGCGGATCAGGCTGGGCCTCAGGATAAAAGGGAAGAAAAACCTCCGCAAAAACAGGGAACTGTTGAGCGGGGGAGCCATAACCTGCTCGAATCACGTCCATTTGTGGGATTATCTGGCAATTTTAAACGTTTTTGACCCTAAAAAGACCCACGTAATCGTCTGGGCGCCCAACGTAAACGGCGAATCCGGCAATCTCGTACGTATGGTAGGCGGGATACCCGTGCCAGAAAGCGGCGTTGCCGCCACCAAGGCAGAACTTGCGGCGATAGAAGGGGCTCTGGGCAGGGGAGAATTTGTACAATTGTACGCCGAGGGGAGTATGTGGGAATATTATTGCCCGATCAGGCCCTTCAAACGCGGCATCGGATACCTGGCCGCAAAGACCGGCAAACCGGTGATTCCAATGGCCTTTTCGTACCGGGAGCCCGGCTGGATCAGGAAGCATTTTTTCAGACAGATCGCGCTGTTCAACCTGAATATCGGCGAGCCGCTCATGGCAGACGAATCGCTGGAGCCCAAAGAGCGTGAGACAGACCTTGTGATCCGTGCCCACAGAGCCGTTTGCAAACTTGCCGGGATCGATCCGGACAAAAACATTTACGGCCCCGTATTTAACAACACGAGGCGCGTAGATTATTATTGACGCGTTTTTTCTTTACAGCTTCACGGATGTTACAACTTCCCGGACTTTACAGCCTGATCTCCACCAGCGCCGCGCGGCAGTTGTCAAGCCTGAACGATACCTTTTCGGCAACGTTCTCTTCGCCCATTTTAGAGATCACGAGCTCTTCCGGCGGCATCTCGCCGTCCGGTGTAAAGCACGTCACTTTGACGTCGCGGCCGGGAGTCTCGAAACTGACTGTCACCGAATTCGCTTTGGGATCTTTCTCGTTTTCACTGTCAAGGAAATCGGTTGCGTTAAGTATCAGCAGCGCATGCTTTTCAGGGTCGTCGCGGCCGACCATCTCACCGACTACCAGAGCGCCACTGCCGTCTGCTTTCGCTGCTGTCAAGCTTCTCACGAACCCGCAGTTCAGCTCGTCAACCACTTTCAGTTCACTGTCGTTTTTCACTGTTGGAACGTTCCTGAAGTCAACCAGATGCGTTGACACCACGCGATAGTCCATATACCGGGCGTCGAGCCGCCGAAGCTCTGCGTTCACGTCCTTAAGTTTGTCGTACTGCTCCGTCTTGTTGCCCCTGGAATCCAGGATGAAATTGCACCACCATCCTGCTGTCCAGCACGCCCAGTTGATAGCCGCGGCGCCGTAGCAGAGAGCGCAGTACGCCTGGAAGCGCATCTGATTCGCTGAAGTGAAATCGGTCTCGTTGCGGCCGTTGCACTGGGGAATGTACCAGAAATCGCGTCCGGTCTCTCTGCAGGCTTTGGCTACCACTTCGAAGTTCTCATACATCTTCGCAAGTCCACCGATTCCCATGGCGTACACGTAAAAGTCGTAACTTATATAGGGAAGAGGCACTTTCTCCACGTATTCACGGATGTGCTCCGCATAATTAACCGTGCCCAGCTGATTCAGCGCCTGGCTGGCGGAATTCTCTGCCACCGACGCGTAGTTCGGGTAAAGATTCAGGTAGGACAACTGCCTCGGGAACAGTTCCTCCATCTTCGAAACGATCCTGGCAATATGGTTAAAATCCCTGGCCGACGGCTCGTCTCCGATGTCGATCATCCACACCGCCGGGTGGTCAACGAATCCCGCCGCACCGTCAACAAATCTGTCAAGCGTGTTGACTTCACACATCGTTCCGGCGTTCTCTCCGTCGCCGCCCCACCATCCCGGGACAACTCCGCACAGCACGCATCCGATGCCGTATTTGTCCAGCAGGTCAAGAATGTTCTTATCCGCGTCCCTCAGGCACACCACCAGGTCGATCCCGGCTTCCTTCAGCTGCCTCACGTGCTCCTCGGTCCTGGCGTATTTGTCAAGGATATACGTTCCTATCAACAACCGTTTCCGGTCAATCCGTGTATTCATTTTTTCAGGCCTCCGTTTCGTTCTGCCTATTAAGTGGCTCAATTTTACCATAACTCCTTTTCGAAGTGCAACGGGGGAGAAAACCGGCCGGCAACGGGGGACAGACCCCCGTTGCCACCCCCGTTGCCACATGGTTGCCGATCCTGCCGCGAACGGGGGACAGACTTGCGTTCGCACCTTTTCCCGGGATTTTCGAGAATTTACAGGCATATTACGGAAATTTACGGCAAAATTCTACCAGCGGTAGGATCCGGCAACGGGGGTCTGTCCCCAGTTGCACGTGTCCCTCGTTTCACACAGCAAAGCGCAGTAAAAGCGCACTATTATTGTTGACATACTTTAACGTATTTAGTATAATACCAATTTGGAGCAGGCTCGGTTGCCATGACCGAACTTGGTGAAAAAAGCCTGCCCGGGAAGTTGTCGGGAGGACTTTGAATGATCAGCAGCATGACCGGTTACGGCAGAGGCGAAAAGAGCGGAGGACAGGTTGGCTTCGTTGTGGAGATCAAATCGGTGAACCACCGCTTTTGCGACATTACCGTGAAACAGCCAAGGGAATTGCTGCAGTTCGAGGACCGGCTCAAAGACCTGGTAAAAAGCTATGCGGTCCGAGGAAAGATCGACGTTTTCGTCAATCAGCTCCCGGGCGGCGAACTTGGCGCCACGGTGGTTGCCGACGAAGGGCTCATCAAGGCTTACGTGGATGCCTTTGCCCGTCTGAACGAGGCGCTGGGCACCGGCGTGGAGCTTGACGCCAGAACGCTTACGACCATACCGGGGGCCCTCACGGTAACTCCGGTGAAACTCGATCCCGAGGAGATCTGGAAAGTGCTGGCGGAGGCTGCCAAGGCGGCCGCGGAGGATTTTACAGCCATGCGCAAGCGGGAAGGCGAGAAGCTGGCCGAGGCCCTGACGGAGACCGGAAAGACTCTGGCTGCGATGCTGGAGACTGTTCGCGAAAGGGCGCCGGAGATACCTGCCCAGTATAAGGCGAAGCTGGAAGAGCGCATCGCGGAGCTGGGGCAGAAGTCGGTGGACCCGCAGAGGATCGCGGCGGAAGTGGCGATCTTCGCCGACCGGTGCAGCATCGACGAGGAGATAGCGCGGCTGGACAGCCATCTGGGACAATTGTTCTCGCTGGTGAATTCGGACGGCGCCGTGGGCAAACAGTTGGATTTCCTTGTCCAGGAGATGAACCGCGAGGTCAACACTATGGGTTCCAAGGCCAACGACCTTGCCCTTACCCAAACGGTGCTGAACATGAAGAACGAGGTCGAAAAGCTCCGGGAGCAGATCCAGAACGTAGAGTGACGGACCTGCAGCCGGACGGAAGCAGCTTCCAAAGCGCGGCGGCGACGCGGCAGCACACAACAGACGACGCGGCAGCGCACAACAGATGACGCGGCAGGCGCCGAAGCAAAAACGGCAAGAGGCCCCAGGGCCCAGAGGTGTAGAAAATGCGGCTTGTAAACATCGGATTCGGCAATATGGTATGCATTGACAGAGTCATTGCCATCGTCGTGCCCGAATCGGCCCCGATCAAAAGGATCGTCGGCGAAAGCAAGGAACGAGGCCTGTGCATTGACGCCACCTACGGCCGCAAGACCAGAACGGTGCTCATCACCGACACGGACCACGTGATCCTTTCGGCGCTGCAGCCCGAGACACTGAGACGCCGCGTGGAGAACGCACAGGACAGCAGAGACGAAACTGACGAAGCGGATGAAGAAGCAGAGCTCGACGATGAGCAGTAAGACGGAAGAGATTTTGACCATGACCAAAAAGCTCAGCAAAACAGATCGCGCCAACGAGAAAAAAGGATTAGTGATCGTCGTGTCCGGCCCCTCGGGCACCGGTAAAGGCACGCTCATTTCCGGACTCATGGAGCTCGACCCGGCTGTCACGTATTCCGTCTCCGCCACCACCCGCGAGCGCCGCTACGGCGAGACCGAAGGAGTGTCCTACTACTTCAAATCCAGGGCCGAATTCGAAGAGATGATCGCCAACGGCGAGATCCTCGAATGGGACGAGTTCTGCGGCAATCTCTACGGCACTCCCAAGAGCGCCCTGCAGGCAAAGATCGACGCCGGGATCGACGTGATACTTGACATCACCGTCAAGGGCGCCCGGTCCATCAAGGCGGCGTTTCCGGAGGATTCCGTCACGGTATTCGTGCTGCCTCCTTCGATCGCAGATCTGGAAAAGCGGATACGGGGCAGGAAGCGCGAAAGCGAAGAACAGCTCCGCGACAGGATCGCAAACGCGGAACACGAGATCGCCTGCATAAAAGAATTCGAATACGTTGTCGTTAGCGACAGCATCACCGAAGCCCCCGTGAGGCTCAAGACCATCATCGATGCGGAGCGGCAGAAGGTGAGGAGGAATCCGGGCCTGCTGAAGAAATTCAGCGGGGACGGCGTCGGGGACAACGGCACCTGCAGCGGCACGGACAACGGCGGGGACGAAGCACGGAATTGACCGCCGCGCAGATCGGTCGGCAAACGGAAACCGACGCTTTCCGCACGAGAACAAAAACGCATACACCGTTGACCGCGGCCCGGCCGCGCCGTCAACCAAAATAAAACAGAAACCACCCAGCGGATACCGGCACTCCGGATCCGGCAATGAAAGGAGATATATTCACCATGATGCTTTACCCACCCATCGCAGAACTGCTGGAAAAAGTTGACAGCCGTTACACTCTCGTGATGGAGATCGCGAAAAGAGCCCGCCAGGTCACTGCGGGATCCGAAAACCGTTCCTCCAGCACCTCCAACAAGAGCGTGACCATCGCCGTTCAGGAGATCTACGAAGACAAAGTCAGATACGAGCGCCACGAAGATTGACGCGCCGGCAGCTCGGCAGGCAGCGAAACGTTGACCGCCATCCGCACGGAAGCGGGCACCAGGCGTTGACCGCCGACCCTCAACCGCCGTCCGCCGGACGGACGCGCCGCATCCGGACCTGACTCCGAACAAAAACAGCAGAAACAGGGAGAAATTATGACAGAAAAATCCATGGAAAAAATCGTCGCCCTCGCTCAGAACAGGGGATTCGTGTATCCCGGTTCCCAGATCTACGGCGGCCTCGCCAACGCCTGGGACTACGGCCCGCTGGGCGTCGAACTCAAAAACAACGTAAAAAAAGCATGGTGGAAAAAATTCGTGCAGGAATCCACGCTGAACGTAGGCGTCGACTGCGCGATCCTGATGAATCCGAAGGTCTGGATGGCCACCGGACACGTCACCAGCTTCAACGACCCGCTGATCGACTGCAAGCAGTGTAAGAGCCGCCACCGCGCGGACAAGATCATCGAAGACTGGAACCGCTCCAAAGGCATCGAACTGGGCGTGGACGGCTGGGAAAACGATCGGCTCGTCGAATATATCAAGGACAACAACATTCCCTGTCCCGTATGCGGCACCGTCAGCTGGACCGGCATCCGCAAATTCAATCTGATGTTCAAGACATTCCAGGGCGTCACCGAAGACTCCCAGGCAGAGCTTTACCTGCGCCCCGAGACCGCTCAGGGCATATTCGTAAATTTCAAGAACATCCAGCGCACCAGCCGTAAAAAAGTGCCTTTCGGCGTCTGCCAGGTAGGTAAATCCTTCCGCAACGAGATCACTCCCGGAAACTTCACCTTCCGCACCCGCGAATTCGAGCAGATGGAACTGGAGTTCTTCTGCAAGCCCGGCACGGACCTCGAGTGGTTCGAATACTGGCGCAGCTTCTGCCACAACTGGCTCTTGTCCCTGGGCATAAAAGACGAGAATCTCCGTCTCCGCGACCACAGCAAAGAAGAACTGGCGTTCTACAGCAAAGCCACCACTGACTTCGAGTACCTGTTCCCCTTCGGATGGGGCGAGCTCTGGGGCGTTGCCGACCGCACCGATTACGACCTTAACAAGCATATCGAATTCTCGAAAGAGGATCTTTCATATTTCGACCCGACCACCAACGAAAAGTATGTGCCTTACGTCATCGAGCCCTCCCTGGGAGCCGACCGCGTTGCCCTGGCGTTCCTTTGCGACGCCTACGACGAGGAGACGCTCACAGAAGGCGGGAAAGAGGACGTCCGCACGGTGCTTCACTTCCATCCGGCGCTCGCTCCGGTAAAAGTGGCCGTATTGCCCCTGGTCAAAAAACTCAGCGACGACGCGTTCAAACTCTACGAACGCCTCAGCAAAAAGTACAACTGCGAGTTTGACGAAGCCGGAGCCATCGGACGCCGCTACCGCCGCCAGGACGAGATTGGCACGCCTTTCTGCGTGACCTACGATTTCCAGACGAGAGGCGAAGAAGTTGATGGACAGGTCATTCCCGGCGACGACGCCGTAACGGTGCGTTTCAGGGATTCCATGCAGCAGGTGAGGATGCCTATTGACAGGCTCGAGAGCTGGCTCGACGAGCAGCTCGCGTTCTGAGCGGTCGGTGAGGCGTTCTGATCAATATAAAAATACGTTAAGAAACCATTAAAGCAGGAGGTTTACAAATGGCAACAAAATACGTTTACCAGTTTAAAGAAGGCAATGCCGGCATGAGAAATCTGCTGGGCGGCAAAGGCGCGAACCTGGCGGAAATGACCCGCATCGGTCTCCCCGTGCCCCAGGGCTTCACCATTTCCACCGAAGCCTGCACGAAGTACTATGAAGACGGCCGCACCATCAATCCTGAGATCATGCAGGAGATCATGGAAAACATCGCCATCATGGAAGAGACCACCGGAAAGAAATTCGGAGACCTCGAGAATCCGCTGCTCGTTTCCGTACGTTCCGGAGCCCGCGCAAGCATGCCCGGAATGATGGACACGATATTGAACCTGGGTCTCAACGAGCAGGTCGTCAACGTCATCGCCAAGAAGTCGGGAAATCCCCGCTGGGCATGGGACTGCTACAGACGTTTCATCCAGATGTTCTCTGACGTTGTCATGGAAGTCGGCAAGAAATATTTTGAAAAACTCATCGACGAGATGAAGACCCGCAAGGGTGTCACCTACGACGTTGACCTTACCGCCGCCGATCTCGAAGAACTGGCCAATCAGTTCAAAGCCGAGTACAAGAAGCAGCTGGGCAACGATTTCCCGGACGATCCCAAGGTACAGCTTTTCGAAGCCATCAAGGCAGTGTTCCGCAGCTGGGACAACCCCCGCGCCAACATCTACCGTATGGACCACGACATTCCGTATTCCTGGGGCACCGCCGTCAACGTTCAGATGATGGCGTTCGGCAACATGGGCGACACTTCCGGCACGGGCGTTGCTTTCACCCGTAACCCCGCTACCGGCGAAAAGGGCCTTATGGGCGAGTTCCTTATGAACGCCCAGGGCGAAGACGTGGTGGCCGGCGTACGTACCCCCATGCCTATCTCCAGAATGAAAGAAGTCCTTCCCGAAGTTTACGAGCAGTTCCTGGGCGTCTGCAAGACCCTCGAGGATCACTACCGCGACATGCAGGACATGGAGTTCACCATCGAAGACCGCAAGCTTTACATGCTCCAAACCCGTAACGGCAAGCGCACCGCCGCCGCCGCTATCAAGATCGCATGCGATCTCATCGACGAAGGCATGATCACCGAAGAAGAAGCGCTTATGCAGATCGACGCCAAGTCCCTCGACATGCTGCTGCATCCCACCTTCGATCCCGCCGCTCTTAAGAAAGCCGAAGCCGTCGCTTCCGGTATTGCCGCTTCTCCCGGCGCCGCCGCGGGCACCATCGTGTTCACCGCGGAAGACGCAGTCAAGCACGGCAAGAATAAAGAAAAAGTCGTCCTTGTCCGTCTGGAAACTTCTCCCGAGGACATCGAAGGCATGAAGTTCGCTCAGGGCATCCTGACGGTCCGCGGCGGACAGACTTCCCACGCGGCAGTCGTTGCCCGCGGAATGGGTACCTGCTGCGTATCCGGCTGCGGCGACATCAAGATGGACGAGGAGAACAAGTGCTTCACGCTCCACGGCAAACTCTACAAAGAGGGCGATCCCATCTCCCTTGACGGCTCCACCGGCAAGATCTACGACCAGATCATTCCCACCATCCCCGCGGATCCCAACAGCGGTTACTTCGGCAGGATAATGGCAATGGCCGACAAGTACAAGAAGCTGGGCGTGCGCACCAACGCCGATACTCCCAAAGACGCCAAGCAGGCTGCTGCCTTCGGCGCACAGGGCATCGGCCTCTGCCGTACCGAACATATGTTCTTCGAACCCGACCGTATCGGCGCATTCCGCGAAATGATCTGCGCTGAGAACGTCGAAGAGCGCGAAGCCGCCCTTGCGAAGATCGAACCCATGCAGCAGAAAGACTTCGAAGGCCTGTTCGAAGCTCTGGGCGGATACCCGGTCACCATTCGTTTCCTGGATCCTCCGCTTCACGAATTCGTACCCACCGAAGAAGCCGACATCAAGGCTCTCGCCGATGCTCAGGGCAAGACCGTCGAGTACATCAAGCAGGTCATTGCGGATCTCCACGAGTTCAACCCCATGATGGGTCACCGCGGCTGCCGTCTGACCGTAACGTACCCCGAGATCGCCGCCATGCAGACCAAAGCCGTCATCAAAGCCGCTCTGGCCGTAAAGCGCCGCAATCCTTCCTGGAACATCATCCCCGAGATCATGATCCCGCTGGTAGGAGAGACCAAAGAGCTCAAGTTCGTTAAAGATATCGTGGTCAAGACCGCTGACGAAGTCATTGCCAAGTCCGGCACCGAACTCAAGTACGAAGTCGGTACCATGATCGAGATCCCCAGAGCCGCTCTCACGGCTGACGATATCGCCACCGAGGCCGAGTTCTTCTGCTTCGGCACCAACGACCTGACCCAGATGACCTTCGGCTTCAGCCGCGACGACGCCGGCAAGTTCCTTCCCGCATACTACGCCAACAAGATCTACGAGTCCGATCCCTTCGCACGTCTCGACACCGTCGGCGTTGGCAAACTCATGGAAATGGCCGTCAAGCTTGGCAAGGCCACCCGTCCCGACCTCCACTGCGGCATCTGCGGCGAACACGGCGGCGATCCTTCGTCAATCGAGTTCTGCCACAAGATCGGCCTGGACTACGTGTCCTGCTCGCCTTACCGCGTGCCGATCGCCAGACTCGCTGCAGCCCAGGCAGCTATCAGATCAAAAGGGGAATAAGCTTTACCTCAGTTTTATAGCCGATTATGCCCATGCGAAGGCTTTTCGGGCCAAAAATGGCTATAATCAGGCTCCAAAACACTGGGAAGACATCCGTGTAGAGGTCTTCATACAGTAAAATCACACCCGGCAGAGAGAAATTTCTGCCGGGTTTCTTGATTCTTGAGCCGGATACTGCTGCAAGAGGGGAAAAAATAGGCAAAGTTTTTGGGAGGCAGCTATCATAGTAAAGCAGGACTTTTGGCCCAACTTTGACCCCCTTTATTTCCCCACTTGTTACTCAGCAATATCTGGGGGTGGTTACTATCATAATGACAGGAGTTTTTACGAAAAACTGGTAACACTCTTCTCTCCGGCTGAATGTCTCTGCTTTGTAAATTCTTTCTTAAATCTGAGGATTGTAGCTGGACTTTTCCGAAAAAATGTTTATTGTATTGTGTGCGTAAAAATAACAAGGAGGAATTGCCTATGTCACGCAATACATCATTTTATCCGAACCTACTGCTCGACCGGAACAGAGAGAGACGGGTTGTCTTCTATGGGAGAGTATCCACAGAACACGAAGCGCAGATCAGCGCTCTCGAGAATCAGATGCAGTGGTACGACACCCAAGCCCAGGAACATAAAAACTGGATAATCGTCGGAAGATATATCGACGAAGGTATTACAGGAACGCAGGCCAAGAAAAGACCTGCGTTTCTTAATATGATAGAGGATGCCAAGAAAGGCAAGTTCGACCTGATTGTAACTCGCGAAGTCTGCCGGTTTGCCCGAAACACGGTAGACACGCTGGTCACGACAAGAGAACTGCGCAACTATGGAATCGAAGTCTACTTCGTCGAAGACAACATCTGGACGATGGATGGCGACGGCGAACTCAGACTAACGATCATGGCAACACTCGCCCAGGAGGAAAGCCGCAAGGTTTCCGAACGGGTAAAAGCCGGTCAGCAGATCAGCCGTGAAAAAGGAATGGTTTACGGATGCGGCAACATACTCGGGTATACCAGAGAGGTCGGCGGAACATATGAAATAGACGAGGAACAGGCGGAGACGGTACGGCTTATATATAAAATGTATGTTGAGGACAAACTTGGCTCTCCGACAATCGCAAAGGAACTTGAAAGGCTGGGAAGAAAAACT
>JAEEGL010173746.1_pt1 | contig 46073 bp, 37 predicted proteins | sample 9134231 | NCBI WGS metagenome assembly JAEEGL01 (sample SAMN16246548, study PRJNA631951) | gut metagenome | biome: gut microbiome; feature: rumen; material: fiber-attached | host: Bos | place: Iran: Karaj | collected 2018-10 | reverse complement strand
GTACAACTCAGGCTCAGGGGGAATTGGGTGATTTGGGAGTGCGCTTAGAAAATTAAAAGCAGGATTATCAATATATTGGCATGCGCCGCTAGGACGGCGGCGCAAGTGCGACACGCGACACGATGTCGTATAAAGCACGGTGCCAATATATGATAATCCTGCTTTTTAAATTTTCTTAGCAAACGTACTATGAACCCGATTCCCCCTTGAGACCTGAGTTGTACCAATTAAAATAAACTAATATGTCCGCCCAGTAAAAATACATTTTTCAAAATAGTTCATCCATAGAAAGACACATGCGGGATGCTCTCTTTTGCATAATGGAAAACTAAAAATATTTGCGAAATTGTGTGTTTATACACCCCTAGCGAGGAGACGTATAGCCTAAGGGGCGGTGGCGGAGGCCGGAGAGGGGCAGGAGGTGATTGACCTAGGGGGGCGCTGAAAGCTTACTCTTTTAAAAGCTAAGGGAATTTGGTAAAATTTAGTGGATTGAGGAGAGAAAAGAATGTGGACTTTTTTAGGTTATGGAAAAACATATTTAGATAAATGTGGAAGAGATAATATTGGCGCGTATGCTGCTCAGACGGCATATTTTATGATTATGTCTTCAATTCCTTTTTTGATGTTGCTTTTTTGGATTGCAAGTTATGTGCCTTCCATTAATGAGTATATTAATGAGCTGATTTACGAAGTTATTCCTGATAGCTTTGCACCGATGGTAAATAAGATTCTTGCTATGATAATGGATGCGCCTATTGGAGCTATTTCTTTGTCGGCTATTATGGCGGTGTGGGCTTCTGGCAAGGCTTTCCAGAATTTGATGGTTGGTCTTAATCAGGTAAACAAAATCGAAGAGACTAGGGGATGGCTAGCTAGAAGAATTCGAGCTATTTTTTATACTTTGATAATTTTATCTGTTATTGTTGTTATTATGCTTATGCTGGTATTTACTCAGCAGTTTAAGTATTATGCAGACAATTACTATGGCTTGCTTGCTTATATGGTAGGCGTTAGACCTTTGTTTAGAGGGTTCTTCGTGTTTATCTTTTTGGTTATCGTATTTACGTTTTTGTTTACGGTTTTGCCAAATAAGCATCTTAAATTTTATAGCCAGTTGCCGGGCGGTTTTATCTGCGCTATCAGCTGGTATTTATTCAGTTTGTTCTTGGCCTTTTATGTTAGGGTATTTAATACCTATTCTATGTATGGTGCGTTGGCCACATTGATGATTTTTATGTTCTGGTTGTATTTTTGTATGTATTTCATGCTTATGGCTGCGGAGGCTAATGTGTTTTTTCAGGATGGTTTTGTGAGCGCCTGGAATAAATTTAGGGGCGTTTTTGCTAGAAAACATAGGGGAAAAGTGGACTAGAAAATTGTTGTGTGATAAACTAAACAAAGTTTTAGTTTTATATATTAGAAAGAAAAGTTATGTTAGTAAAAGATTTTGATTACGATCTTCCTGAGGAGCTTATTGCTCAGGATCCATTAGAGAAAAGAAGTAACTCAAGACTTATGGTCTTGGATAAAAAAACAGGCGAGATAGCACATCGTCATTTCTATGATATTAAGGAATATCTTAAACCAGGTGATTGCTTGGTTATCAACAATACTCGAGTTATTCCAGCAAGATTATATGGAGCCAGAGTTGGTTCTGGCGGCAAGGTAGAGATACTTCTACTTAAAAGAATAAGTGACAATCAATGGGAATGCCTTGTAAAACCAGGTAAAAAGGCAAGACCTGGTATGGAGATTTCCTTTGGTGATGGTCTTTTAATTGGAAAGATAGTTGATATTGTGGAAGAAGGAAACCGCATCATTGAATTTAGCTATGATGGTATTTTTGAAGAGATACTTGATAAGCTTGGAGAGATGCCACTTCCACCATATATTACCCACAAACTTCAGGATAGAGATAGGTATCAGACGGTATATGCTAAATACGATGGTTCGGCAGCAGCTCCTACTGCAGGACTTCATTTCACACCTGAGCTTCTCGAGGAAGTTAAGGCTATGGGAGTGAGAATCGCTGAGGTTACTCTTCATGTTGGCTTAGGTACATTTAGACCAGTCAAAGAAGAAGAGGTGTTAGAGCATCATATGCATTCTGAGTATTATGAACTTACTCAGGAGGCTTGCGACATTATAAATGAGACAAAAGCAAATGGGGGCAGAGTTATTTCTGTTGGAACTACAAGTACCCGTACCTTGGAGTCGGCAGCAGAGCCTGGCAAACCACTTGCACCAAAGAGTGGATGGACTCAGATATTTATTTATCCAGGATATGAGTTCAAAGTAATTGATGGATTGATTACTAATTTCCACCTTCCACAGTCTACACTTATTATGCTGGTTTCAGCATTGGCTGGAAGAGAACATGTTCTTGCGGCATATGAAAAGGCTGTTGAGGAACGATACAGATTTTTCTCGTTTGGTGATGCTATGATGATTACTGATCTTTCATAATTATGAAAATCAGATTTTTATAAGAGATATTTGATTATATTTTTAGGGAGGCCACCTATGGTAGATATTATTTCTGAATTGAGTGCCAAGTTCGAAGCAGAGCTTCAGAATATCAAGAACTCTGAGGAGCTTGAGAACATTCGTGTAGCTTATCTTGGCAAAAAGGGCAGCGTTACAGCTGCAATGAAAGAAATGGGCAAGCTCTCAGCGGAAGAGAAAAAAGAGTTTGGTCAGAAGGTTAACATGCTTAAAAACACTGTTGCAGACAAGATTGCATCAAAGAAGGATGAGATTGCAGCATTAGAGCTTCAGAGGGAAATTGACAAGGTTCCTGAGTTTGATATTTCTCTTCCTGAGCATTTTGATCAGGGAAGCTATCATCCTATCACTCTTGTGCAGCGTCAGTGTGAGACTATATTTAAATCTATGGGATTTACAGTAGAGGACTATAGTGAGGTGGTAACAGACTACGAGTGCTTTGAGTCTGTAAATATTCCTAAATATCATCCAGCTAGAGATATGCAGGATACATATTATCTTGAGAATGGTCAGCTTCTTAAGTCTCAGACAACAGCTGCTCAGAATGCTATCTATAAAAAATATCGCAAGCAGCTTATCGAAGATGGTACACCTATCAAGGCTATTTTCCCAGGACGTTGCTTTAGAAATGAAGCTACAGATGCATGTCATGAGAATACATTCTTCCAGATGGAAGGTGTTATGGTAGGTAAGGATATTTCTATTTCAAACCTTATCTACTTCATGAAGACTATGCTTTCAGAAGTATTTAGACGCGATATTAAGGTTCGTTTACGTCCAGGCTTCTTCCCATTTGTGGAGCCAGGCTTTGAGCTTGATATTAACTGCCTTAACTGTGGCGGTAAGGGATGCCCTTCTTGTAAGCATTCAGGATGGCTTGAGCTTTGCCCATGTGGTATGGTTCATCCTAAGGTATTAGAAGAGGGTGGCATTGACCCAGAGAAATATACAGGATTTGCGTTTGGCCTTGGTCTTACAAGACTTGCAATGATGAAATACGGTATTAAAGACATTCGTGATTTGAACAGTGGCAACCTTAGTAGCCTTGCTCAGTTCACAGATGATGAGCAGTAAGGGAGGACTATAACCATGTTTATTTCAATGAATTGGATCTCTGATTTTGTTGACCTTGAGGGTCTTGATAAGATGGATCTTATCGCAAAGTTCTCTCTTGCAACTGCAGAGGTAGAAAATGATATTTTCCATAAAGGTGAGGATTTGTCTGGAGTTGTTGTTGCTGAGATTAAATCAGTAGAAGAGCATCCAGAATCTAAAAAGCTTCATCTTTTAAAGGTAGATGCTGGAGATGGAAAGCTTACAGATGTAGTATGTGGAGCACCAAATGTTCGAGTTGGTATGAAGACTGCATTTGCAAAGGTTGGAGCACAGCTTGGTGATATCACAATTGCACCAAGACCACTTGCTGGTTATGAATCATGCGGAATGTGCTGCTCTGAGAAGGAAATTGGTATTTCTGATAACCATGATGGAATTATGGATATTACTGAGAATGTTCCTAATGGTACAGATATCAAGGATTTATATGAGATTGATGATATTATCTTTGAGGTAGATAACAAATCTCTTACAAATAGACCTGACCTTTGGGGTCACTATGGAATCGCTAGAGAGTTCGCTACAATTGCAAAGCGTCCTCTTAAGGAGCTTACAACAATCGACTTAAGCAAGTACGATAACCTTGAAAAGGTTGATTTGAAAATCGAAGATGAGCTCTGTCAGAGATATTCATCTCTTAAGGTTGAGAATATTGAGAAGAATGTTGCTCCTATGAACATGCGCATTCGTCTTTACTACTGTGGCATGAGAGGTATCAACCTTCTTGCTGACCTTACAAACTACATCATGCTTGAAATGGGTCAGCCTATGCATGCATTCGATTCTCGTAAAGCAGAGAAGATTCGTGTTAAGAGATTTGACAAACCATTTACATTTACAACACTTGATGGTGTGGAGCGCAATATCGATGAGAACACTCTTATGATTTGCAACGACAACACACCAGTTGCTATCGCAGGTATCATGGGTGGTCTTGATTCAGAAATTGTTGAGGACACAACTACACTTACTCTTGAGTCTGCTACATTTAATGCAGCATCAATCAGAAAGAGTGCAGTACGTCTTGCTCACAGAACAGATGCATCTGCTCGTTATGAGAAGAGCCTTGATCCTGAGATGACTACAGTTGCAATTGCACGTTTCATGAAGCTTCTTCTTGAGATTGACCCAGGTGTAAAGGTAGTATCAGCACTCACAGATGAATATGCATTCCATTATCCACACATTGCTCTTGATTTTGATAAGAACTTTGTGGATAAGTACACAGGAATTGAGATTACAAACGAGCATATTGTGGATACATTAACGGCTCTTGGCTTTGGTGTTACTCAAAATGGGGATAACTTCCATGTTGATGTTCCATCATATCGTGCTACTAAGGATATCAGCCTTAAGGCAGATATTATTGAGGAAATTACTCGTATTTACGGATATGATAACTTTGAACTTTCTACAACAAATGCGCCTCTTTATCCAGTTCGCATGGATGAGACAAAGAATGTTGAAGATAGAATCAAAGATATTCTTGTTAAGAGATTTAGACTTCACGAAGTACATTCTTATGTATGGCAGTATGCTGATGAGTACAAGAAGCTTGGAATGGAAGTAGAGGAGAATATTAAGCTTGCTAACTCTACAAACCCTAACATTGAGACGCTTCGTCGATCAATTATTCCTACACAGCTTTGCCAGGTAAATTACAATACTGGTTATGATACAGATTTCGGTATTTTCGAGGTTGGACGTGTAGTTGAAGGTCTTAAAGCAGATGGTCTTTGTGATGAGAAGAAAAAGCTTTGCATCACATTATTCTCAAAGACAAAGTCTCTTGAGACACTTTACTTTGAGCTTCGTGATATGATTGCTGAGACTATCGAGGATGTTAGACATAAGGCTCTTTCATACAAGAAGCTTGAGGCGACTCATTCATATGAGCATCCAAAGAATTTAAATGCGCTTGTTTTAGATGGGGAAGAAATAGGCGAAATTGGTGTTGCTCATCCACTTGTTTCAAAGAAGATTGATAAGAAGGCTGCTATCGTATTTGCGGAAATTGATGTTGAAAAGCTTGCTGATATTGCTCAAAACAATATTTCATACGTAGAACCATCAAAATATCCATCAATTGAAGTAGATTTATCATTTGTAGCCGAGAAATTTTCAGAAATAAATGATACAATAAAAGAAAAGGCCGGTTCTATTTTGAAAAAGGTCTCTGTTGCCGATGTATATAATGATGGAAGCAACAAATCAATTACTGTAAGACTTCTCTTTGGAGATGATGAGCGTACACTTACTCATGAGGAAGTTCAGAAGGTAGTTGATGATGTAGTTGAAAAGCTTAAGAACAGGGGAATTAATCTTAAGGCGTAACGAGCACATAAGTATTGGGAGGTTAAGAGTATGGAGGAAAAAAGAAAGAATAAGCGTCTGGATATTGATGTTAAGGTTGAAATCGAGCGACTTGATGAGGAAAACATCACTACAGTCAAGTACATGGAGGTAGAAGTTACTAATATTTCCAAGACTGGTTTGGCCTTTAGAGTTCCTGATATCGAATTTGAAGTAGGCGCATGCTTTGATGCAAAGATTCAGATTTGGACAAAGGAGACCATCGATTCCGTGTTCAAGGTTGTTCGTGTAAACAAGCTTGAAGATAATCTCTATGAATATGGATGTATATTTGTAGGAATGACTGATACGGACGCATTGAAAATCGAAATCTACCAGCTCTTTAATGACGTACAATAATTTTGATTTTGTGGGAGAGTACTGATTTGGATACTATTATTTTTCCACATCTTCATATCACATTGGATAATGTCGGAAAAGGATTCAATATTGGATCCTTTTTCGTTGCTTATTACGGCGTAATTATTGCAATTGGTATGTTGGTGGGGGTGACATTCATTTTAAAAGAAGCCAAAAGAGTTGGCTTTGATGAGGATGGAGTTCTTGATATTTGCATCATTACCATAGTGGCTGGCGTTGTCGGCGCTAGATTGTACTATGTAATATTTGCTTGGCAATATTATAAGGATAATATCCTTGGTATTTTTAATATTCGACAAGGTGGACTGGCGATTTACGGCGGTATTCTTGCTGGAATTCTCAGTGTATTTATCCTTTGTAAACGCAAGAAAATAAAGTTTTTGGCATTTACAGATGTTGGAATTTTTGGCGTAGTTATCGGCCAAATCTTTGGACGATGGGGAAATTTCTTTAATCGAGAGGTTTTTGGCCAGTATACAGATGGACCATTTGCTATGCTTCTTCCTCTTAGTGCTATTCGCTCCACTGAGGATGTTACTACGGAAATGCTGACACATTTGCAAAGTATAAACGGCGTTGATTTCATTTCGGTTCATCCTACTTTTTTATATGAATCTATGTGGAACCTTGCGCTTTTGATTCTTATGTTATGTACTAGAAAGAAAAAGAAGTTTGACGGTCAGGTATTCTTAACCTATTTGATTGGCTACGGCGCAGGGCGCTTCTGGATTGAAGGCATTAGAACGGATCAGCTAAAATTGTGGGGTACAAGTCTTCCTGTGTCCCAGCTTTTGGCGGGCATTCTGGTTGTGATTGGTACAGGTCTGTTTGTATATAATTATAGAAAGAAATAACTATTCAGCATACATTCGCAAAATTGCTTTTGCTCATGTATGTTTCTCGCCAAATAAATTTTAATAGAAAAGAGAATGCTAGCATTCTTTTTCTAAATTAAAATTTACTTGGCTCTGAATAGTTACATATTGTATTTTTTGAAAGACATTGGACATTCCGATGTCTTTTTTTGTGCCATTTTTTAGTTTTTGGGGAGACAAAACACTATATTTTGTGCTTTTCCCTCCACCGTTCACCACCCGGGAAAAACATTGATTTTTCACGGTTTTCGGGTTGCCATGACAAGGATTATGGTATAAAATATAGTTAAAAGTGGAGAGAAGTGGATGATTTGTGTCACAAAGTGGTGGATATGAAGAACTTCCACTTATTTGGAAAGGAGGAAGTGTCTCATGTTCATGGGCGAATACAGTCACAATATAGACGCAAAGAACCGTCTTATTATGCCTGCAAAGTTTCGTGAACAGCTTGGTGAACACTTCGTGGCTACAAAGGGACTTGATGGTTGCCTTTTTGTTTATCCAATGAGCGAATGGCAGACTATCGAAGAAAAGTTCAGAGAGATTCCACTTACAACAAAGGATGCTAGAAAGTTCTCCAGATTCTTCTTCGCTGGCGCAGCTGAATGCGATATTGATAAGCAGGGAAGAGTACTTATTCCTGGAAATCTAAAGGAGTACGCAGGAATTGATAAAGAGGTTGTTTCTGTTGGTGTTTTAAATCGAATTGAAATTTGGTCTAAGGAACGTTGGGCAGAGGAAGGCACCTACGACGATATGGATGAAATTGCTGAGCACATGGCAGAGTTAGGATTGGGAATCTAATGGAATTTAATCATTATTCAGTTCTCTTACATGAGACAATTGATAATTTGAATATTAAACCAGATGGTATCTATGTTGACGGTACCACAGGCGGTGGAGGTCATTCCTTCGAAATCGCAAGCAAGCTTACAACTGGTCATCTCTATTGCTTTGATCAGGATACAGATGCATTAAAGGCAGCTGGTGAGAGATTGGCAGGCTTTGGCGACAAAGTAACATTTATTCATAGCAATTATGAATTTATGAAGGAACGACTTGCTGAGCTTTCAGTTACAAAGGTAGATGGCATTGTGCTTGACCTTGGCGTTTCAAGTTTCCAACTTGACGAGGCCGATAGAGGATTTACTTACAGAGTAGATGATGCACCTTTAGACATGAGAATGGACAAGGATAATCCTATGACGGCTGCTGATATTGTAAACAACTATTCAGCAGAGGATTTGACCAGAGTCCTTTATGCATACGGAGAAGAAAAATTCTCTAAGCAGATTGTTAGAAACATTATCAAAGAAAGGGAAAAGGCTCCAATACTTACAGCAGGACAGTTAAACAAAATCATTGCCGAGAGCATTCCAAAGAAAGCTCAGGTTGGACAGGGCCACCCTTCAAAGAGAACCTATCAAGCTCTTAGAATAGAGCTTAATAGGGAGCTAACAGTCTTAGAAGACCACATTGATGACATGGTTGATTTGCTTAATCCAGAGGGAAGGCTTTGTATCATTACCTTCCATTCTTTAGAGGATCGAATCACAAAGGTGGCATTCAAAAGAAATGAAGACCCTTGTACATGCCCAAAGGATTTTCCAGTTTGCGTATGTGGAAAGAAATCAAAGGGTAAGGTGGTTACGAGAAAGCCAATCTTACCTAGTGAAGAAGAGTTAGAGGTTAATTCGCGTTCAAAGAGCGCAAAATTGAGAGTATTTGCCCGTAGTTGAGAGACGGGTACCGGTTAGAGAAATACTAGTTTTAATATACATTAGAGATTTAAGGAGTTATACAAATGCAGGAATTACAGACTTATTATTACAATCAGGGAAACGCAGTTAGAAAGACAGAGGTGTATTCTGCCCGCCCTGTAAGAAGTCTGCCAACCCGCCAGCAGCGCGAGCGTGAAAAGCGCGAAGAGGCTATCAGAAAGCAGCGTATTACTGATAGAAGAAGAGTGGCTGCTCTTAGAAAAAATAGATTATTAACAGGATATATGATTGTTGCAGTTATTCTTACATGTACAATGCTAGTTGGATATGTTGCATTACAGACTAATGTTTCTACTAGAATGAATCATGTTGCAGAACTTGAAAATGAGCTTTCAAAGGTCAATGCTGATAACAAGGCTGCAGAGAGCAGAATTGCAACTACAACAAATCTTTCAGAAATTAAGGATAAAGCCATAAATGACCTTGGAATGGTGTATGCAACTAGCAACCAAATAGTGTATTATAGTGTAGATGGTTCTGACTACATGTCACAGTACCATGACATTCCATAGAATAGAGTTATAAAATGGCTGACAGTAAAAGACGTAGGTTAAAACCGAATAATAAAATTTTAAAAAGAATGCAACGAAAGCTCTGGTTTGTATTTGGAGTTGTTTGTATTCTTTTTGTTATTCTAATAGGTCGAGTGATGTACATTCAGTACACCAGCGGAGACAAATACGAGAAAATAATCCTTTCACAGCAGGATTATGATAGCACAATCATCCCCTTTCAGCGTGGGGATATTATTGATGCCAGAGGCACAGTGCTTGCTACATCTGTTGATGTTTACAATGTAATATTGGATTGCAAGGTTCTTAATGCAAACGAGGAAAAGTCAGCAGGCTGTGTAGCATCAACTGTTAATCTTGTGGCTGACTGTTTTGAAGAAATCGATGAAGATACAATGCGTACTCAGATTTCTGACAAACCAAATTCTCAGTACTATATTTTAGCTAAAAAGGTTTCCTATGAGGAAATGTCTTCATTCCTTGAAAAGAAAGAATCAGAAGAAAACAAAGGCAAGATATATGGAATCTGGTTTGAAAAGGAATATATTAGAGAGTATCCATATGGAAGCTTGGCAGCAGCAACAATAGGCTACGCCAGCAGTGGTAACGTGGGAGTTATTGGTTTGGAGAACAAATACTCCAGCGTATTAAATGGCGTTAATGGCCGTACTTATGGATATTTGAATTCTGATAGCAACTTGGAGCAGACTACTATCGATGCTACAAACGGAAATAACATAGTTTTATCTTTGGATGTAAATATTCAAACCATAGTAGAAAACGCTATACTTGATTGGAATAATCAAACAAAGGAAACCTGGAATGCTGAACACCCTGATGAGCCAGAGGACTTTGGTTCCCTTCATACAGCAGCATTGGTTATGAACCCTAACACTGGTGAGATTCTTGCAATGGCCCAGTACCCGGGATTTGATCTAAATAATCCACGAGATTTATCCGCTTTCTATACCCAAGAAGATTTAGATGCAATGACATCCGAAGAAAAAATGGATAAGTTAAATCAGATTTGGCAAAATTTCTGTATTACATATACATATGAGCCTGGTTCAACTTTCAAGCCATTTACTGTTGCAATGGGACTAGAGACAGGTGTGTTGTCAGGAGATGAGACATATTTCTGTGATGGAGGCGAGCTTGTTCCTGGATACCCACAGGTTATTCACTGTGTTAATAGAAATGGTCATGGCCAAGAAACAATTGCTGAAGCGTTATCAAATTCATGCAACGATGCTTTGATGCAGATGTCCTATGTAATCGGGGCAGAGACCTTTGCAAATTACCAATCTGTATTTGGCTTTGGTCAAAAAACAGGAATAGATTTAACAGGTGAGGCTAGTACAGCATCGCTTATTTACACAGAAGAAGATTTAGAGCATACAGTCAATCTTGCTACTAACTCATTCGGACAGAACTTTAATACAACTATGATTCAATTAGGTACTGGTTTTAGTTCTATTGTGAATGGCGGATATTTATATGAGCCTCATTTGGTTACAAAGATTACAGATAGCAATGGCAACACAGTAGAGGAAATTGAACCTACTTTATTAAAAACTACAATATCATCAGAAGTTAGTGATATGATGAAGGAATATTTACATTATGTTGTTTCTGATGGTACAGGAAAGACTGCTGGAGTTGATGGATATGAGATAGGTGGTAAAACAGGTACTGCCGAGAAGCTTCCTCGTGGAAACCACAAGTATTTAGTTTCATTTATTGGCTTCGCTCCAGTTGATGATCCACAGGTTGTTGTATACGTAGTAGTTGATGAGCCTGGCGTAGGAGCTGTTGGAAACAATCAGGCTCACAGTAGCTTTGCTCAGGAAATTGCTCATAATATTTTTGCACAGACACTTCCTTATTTAGGAATTGAATCATCGCTTTCCGAGGAAGAAGAAGCTGCGGCTGCCGCTGAGCTAACAGAACAGGCACAGGGCACAAATGTAGAAGAGGGTACAACTGATACTCCAGAGGGAGAGGAGTCATCAGCAGATCCTACTGAGACACCAGAGGTCGAAGAGGAAGAGAATCAATAGAGAATTAGTTGAGAATGGAGTTATTTGTATGTTAGAAGTATTTTTACCAATGCTAGTAGCATTTTTTATCGTTTTAGTTTTGGGACCAATTTGTATTCCTGTTCTTAGAAGATTAAAAATGGGAAATACAGAAAGAGAATACATCAAAGAACATAAATTAAAGAATGGAACACCTTCTATGGGCGGCATTATGATTCTTATTGCATTTGCTTTAGTTGGATTTTATTTTGGGCGCTCATGTCCACATATTTACCCTATCCTTTACATGACACTTGGATTTGGTGTACTTGGATTTGTTGATGATTTTCTTAAGGCTATCAAAAAAAGCTCAGATGGTCTTAAAGCATGGCAGAAGATGCTTGGACAGATTGCCCTTACAATTGGATTTGCTGTTTATATGACAACTTTTTCTGACGTTTCGCTTGAGCTTAGAATTCCTTACACAAGAGCTCTTGTTGATATGAATTGGTTTTCTGTAGTTGTATTATTTTTGGCTGTTCTTGGAACAGTTAATGGAGCTAATTTTACTGATGGATTAGATGGACTTGCTACATCAGTTACACTTGCAATCGCAGGATTTTGGGGTGTAGTTGCTATAGCCCTTGGCTCAGATATTGTACCTGCAATCGCAGGAATGATAGGCGCATTGTTTGGATTTTTAATGTTTAATGTGCACCCAGCAAAGATTTTTATGGGTGATACAGGCTCTTTAGCATTAGGTGCTTTTGTAGTTAGTACAGCATATATGCTTCAGATGCCAATCTTTATTATTATTGTTGCTTTAATTTACCTTGTAGAGGTACTATCGGTTATCCTACAGGTTGGATATTTTAAACTTACTGGGGGAAAAAGAATTTTTAGAATGGCACCTATCCACCATCATTATGAGCTTGGTGGATGGTCAGAGGTAAAAGTTGTTGCTGTGTTTACAACTGTTACTATTTTCTTATGCGTTTTCGCGTATTATTTAGTCTAAAAGAGTGGGGATGAGTTAATGGCAAAGGATAAAGAGCTGGCTGTTTCACGGCGAGAGGCCAAACAGCGAAAAAAAATAAAGAGGCTTTTGAATTTTGATTATACTTTATTGCTCATAGTTGTATTCATCTTAGCTTTTGGACTTGTTATGCTGTATAGTACATCAGCTTATGCAGCATCACTTAAAATGGGGAATTCTACTTTTTATTTGAAAAAACAAGCTACCGCAGCAGGGCTTGGATTTATTGGTATGGCTTTTACAACAAAGGTTGATTATAGACGTTGGTCTGCTATGGTTTTTCCAATGTATTTAGGAGCTATGATATTATGTATCGCGGTTATTTTCGTTGGAACAACAATTAATGAGTCTACCAGATGGCTTACCATAGGACCAATACAGTTCCAGCCTTCTGAGTTGATTAAAATTGCAGTTATTTTACTGTTGGCAAGTATTATTGATAGGGCGCCAAAGGCACAGAGATTTTTTCTCTCTGGAACATGTATGACACTTGCTTTAGTTTTGCCTGCATTTGCAATAGTTGCTATCAGTAACTTATCGACAGCTATTATTATTTTAGGAATCGCAGTTATTATGCTGTTTATTGCCTCTCCACAATGGACGAAATTCATTGGCTTGGGGCTTGCTGGTTTGTGCTTGGTAGTGCTTTATATTGCACTTGCTAGCTACCGTGCAGGAAGAATTAATGCATGGCTTCATCCTGAGGATTATGTGGATGGCAATGGTTTCCAGGTGTTGCAGGGATTATATGCCATAGGTAGTGGCGGCTTATTTGGCAAAGGCTTGGGAGATAGTATGCAAAAATACATAGTTCCTGAAGCTCAAAACGATATGATTTTCTCAATCATTTGCGAGGAGCTTGGAGTATTTGGAGTTGTGTGTATTATTTTGCTTTATATTCTTTTACTATACAGACTCTTATACATTGCTAACCATGCGAAGGATATGTTCGGTTCATATATTTGCATCGGAATAATGGCCCACATTGCATTGCAGGTAATTCTCAATATTGCCGTTGTTACTAATTCTATTCCTAATACAGGTGTTACACTTCCGCTTATTAGTTATGGTGGTACCTCGGTATTGATTTTGCTTACAGAGCTTGGATTAGCTCTGAGCGTATCTAAAAATATGGAGTTTGATAATGAGGAAGTCTAAAAAGAATAAAGGTCAAAAAAAACGTGGCTTTGTCCTCGTTATAATAGAACTCTTGCTTGCTATCGTCATTTTGGTACTCATTCTAGGTGCTGGAGCCTACTTCTTATGTCCACTGCAAACTGTAACAGTTGAAGGTACAGATTTATACACATCTGAGGAAATACAAAACTATATCCTTGATGATGAATACTCAACCAACACAATATATGTATTCGTCAAAAATAAACTGTTTCCAAAGGGAGATGCTGAGTTTATAGATCATTTTACAGTGCAAATTACAGGAATGCATTCTGTAAATATTGTTTGTAAAGAAAAGAAAATATTAGGTTACATAGCAGAGGAAGACGACTATATTTATTTTAATTACGATGGAAAAATAGTTGAAATCAGCCCAACATATGTTGATAGAGGCTATATGAAGGTTGAAGGGGTTACATGTGAAGACCCTAAAGTAGGAGATGTGTTGTCCATTGGCAGCGACCAAATTAATTATCTTACATCATTGATCAAGCTTTTAAACAAAAATTCTCTTATGCCAAATGTTATATCATATGATGAAAATGGACACATTACACTTGCTTACGATACTTATAAAATATCTCTAGGTAATAGAGCATATTTAGAGGAGAAAATAGATAGGATAGTACTGATACTTCCCAATATTGACGGAATGTGGGGTACACTACATCTTGAGAATTACTCAAATCAAAATACAGATATTGTATTTGAGAAAGATGCTGAACAAGAAGAATAAAATTCTTTTTTTGATAAAAAACGGTTGATAAATAGGTGGAAAAACTATAATATTATAGATAGTATTTATGAAGACTTGAATTGGGTTTTTGTATATTACATTTGGTATTAGAGATTTTTCGACCTCCCTTAGAGGTTTAATAAAAAGGAGGATATAGTTTTGATTAACATTACGACTGAGGAGGCAGGGGCTCCTGTCAGAATCATTGTTGTAGGCGTCGGCGGAGCAGGCAACAATGCAGTAAAGCGTATGGTTGAAGAGGGTATTGGGGGAGTTGAGTTTATTGGAATCAACACTGATAAGCAGGCACTTGATTTATGCAAGGCGCCTACTCTTTTAGCTATAGGTGAGAAAACTACAGGTGGAAAGGGCGCAGGTGCGAACCCTGAGGTTGGTATGAAATCAGCCGAGGAGAGCGCAGAGGACATTTCTGCAGCTATTAAGGGTGCAGATATGGTATTCATCACATGTGGAATGGGTGGTGGTACTGGTACTGGTGCTGCTCCAGTTGTAGCTCGTATTGCAAAGGAACAAGGTATTCTTACTGTAGGTATTGTTACAAAGCCTTTCCAATTCGAAGGAAAGCCACGTATGAACAATGCGTTAAGTGGTATCGAACGTCTCAAGGAGAGCGTTGATACTCTTATTGTTATCCCTAATCAAAAGCTTGTTGAAATTTGCAACAAGTCTATGGGAATCGGAGAGAGCTTCCGTATGGCTGATGGTGTTCTTCACCAGGCAGTTCAGGGAATTACTGATCTTATTACAAAGAATTCACTTATTAACCTTGACTTCGCAGATGTTACTACTGTTATGAAGGACAAGGGATTAGCTCATGTAGGTATCGGATCTGCTAAGGGTGATGAGAAGGCTCTTGAGGCTGTTAAGGCTGCTGTTGCTTCTCCACTTCTTGAGACAAGCATCCAGGGTGCTACTGACGTTATCGTTAACATCTGTGGTGATGTTGGACTTAACGATGCTAATGAGGCTACATCATACGTTCAGGATATGACTGGCGCTGATGCTAATATCATTCTTGGTATTACAGTTGATGAGAATATGGACGACGAAGTATCTGTTACAGTTATTGCAACAGGTCTTGGCGAGCCAGCTGCTACACCAGCAGGTGCATTCCGCAGCACAACTGGAATGGTATACAACTCACAGCCTAGACAGTCAGGTGCTGACTTACTTGCAGGTATGCGTGGCACATCTGCTCCAGCAAGCCAGGCAGGCGTCACTAATCCAACACCTGTTGTTAACAGACCTGTTACTCCAAATCCAGTACACAGACCTGAATCAATTTCTGCTCCTACAGAGAGCACAGTTCGTGAGCTTAACATCAAAATGCCAGATTTCATGAGCTCAATGAAGAAATAATTTTGTATTTACTAGGACACCGACTTTTCGGTGTCCTTTTTTGTAGCCAGCCCCCTCTGGCTAGGCTCTCCCCCTGTGCTCCGGCACAATCACAAAATGTTGATTTTCTACAATCTGCGTGTCGCTTTTTTATTAGTGGGTGTTCTTTCCACTTTTTGCACTTCGGCGACCACAGTACGACTATAAAAGACACCAAGAAAATATTATATAAGCTCTTCCAGCACATTCTTAGAGATAATTGTGTGAATTGGAGTGAACTTAGGAAAATAAAAGCAGGTTTTGAAAGATTTAAGTATGGGCTGCCATGGATGGCAGCCCAAGGCTGATAGTGAAACGGACTGAACTTGAAGCCGGTACTTAAATCTACAAAACCTGCTTTGTTATTTTCCTTAGTGAACGTAACCTGAAACACAATTATCCTAAGACATGTGTGGGAGGGCTTATTGAGTACACAAAAGGTGTCTTTTATAGGCATACAGTGGTCTTAAAGTGCAAAATCGATGAAAGGACACCCACAAAAGCTCCACCTGCAGATTTAGAAAATCTAACATTTTGCTCTAATGATGTCGGAGCACAGGGGGAGAGCCTGGCCAGAGGGGGCTGGTTACTTAGTAATGCAGGAACTGTGAATTGGAATTAGGGTACTGTGTAATGTAGTAGACAAAAAGTCGTATATTGTGGTACAGTTTGTTAATAAAGGGCACAAAGGGGGAGCGACTATGAAAGTTTTAAATTTTGGGTCTTTAAACTTGGATTACACTTATAGCGTTGAGCATATTGTTAGAGAAGGTGAAACTATTTCTTCTAATGGTATGGCTATGAACCTTGGTGGCAAGGGCTTTAATCAATCTGTTGCTATGTCTAGGGCGGGGATTCCAGTTTATCATGCAGGATTAGTAGGCGAGGAAGGCTTGGTATTCTTTGATGCATGTGAGACTTATGGAATAAAAACAGATTATATTAAGACTGTTACTGGTAGATGTGGTCATACGATTATTCAGGTGGATTCTAGCGGACAGAATTGTATTGTCCTTTTTGGAGGAGCAAACCAAAAGAATTCTAAAGAGTATGTAGATGAAGTACTTTCTCATTTTGGAACAGGGGATATTATTGTTCTTCAAAATGAGATTAATGAGTTGCCATATATTATAGACAGAGCTTTTTCGATTGGAATGACAATTGTGCTAAATCCTTCACCTTTGGATGATAAAATCGATGAATGTGATTTGGGAAAAGTATCTGTATTTATTTTGAATGAAACAGAAGGAGAGCAGCTTACTGGTGAGAATACCCCTAGTGGTATTATACAAAGTATGCAGGCAAATTATTCTAATGCCAAAATAGTTCTTACACTTGGAAAGAGTGGTTCAATATATCATCATGGTGATGAGGAGCTGTATCAGCCAGCATTCGAGGTAAAGGCCGTGGATACCACAGCGGCTGGTGACACATTTACAGGATTTTTCATTGCTGGACTTCTTAAGAAAATGCCTATGAGGGATGCTCTGCTTATGGCAACTAAGGCGTCTGCCCTTGCTGTGCAAAAAAATGGTGCAGCACAGTCAGTTCCTTTTATGTCTGAAGTTGAATTATTTGAGGGTTAATGAATTTAATCACTATAGAAGTACCAACCTTAGAAATAGGGTTGGTACTTTTTTAAGTTATTTTGTATTAAAATTGGCAATAAATTTATCTAAAATGTAAATATTTACGTAAAGATTTATTAAAGATTTGATAACTGTCAGACTAATGTCTATAATAAATACGAGAGGTGTATTATGGCTAAAAATAAACTAAGTGTAAAAAAAATAAGTGAATTAACGGGATTATCACCAGCTACAGTGTCTAACGCCCTAAGTGGCAGACGAGCTGTAAGCAAGGAGGCTTCTGAAAAGATTGCAGAAGTAATAAAGGATTTAGGTTACACAACTAATAGCAGAAAAACATTAAAGAACATTAAATTTGTTGTGTTTCGCAAAAGTGGATTAATTATCGATGAAAGTGTCTTTCATACAGCTGTTATCGAAGGTGTTGAGGCGGAAGCGAAGGAGCATGGTCTGAACACTATCTTTGTAAAGCTACAAGGGGATGATGTAGATTATGCTGATCAGGTAAGAAAGCTAGTTACCGACCCAGAGGCTGCAATTGTTTTGTTGGCAACAGAGATGAGCAGTGAGGACTTTGAGCCATTCAGAAACTGTCCATGTCCAATTATATTGCTTGATGGATGGGATGAGCAGGGGTGCTTTTCTAGCGTGTTGATAGATAATTTTCATTCTGCTTTCAATGCGGTAGAGCATTTGATTGCAAATGGTCATACGGAGATAGGATATCTTTCAGGAAGCTTTAGAATTGATGCTTTTAAATCTAGAGAAATAGGATATTTGGCAGGCCTGGGCAGTCATAACCTAAAGGCAAAAAGTGATTACAAATTTGTTCTCACTCCCAAATTAGAGGCTGCTTATCAGGATATGAAGGAGTATTTGGTGAAAAAGCCTAAGCTTCCTACAGCATTTTTTGCAGACAATGATTTGATAGCATTAGGCTGTCTAAAAGCCTTGGTGGAAAGTGGCTATAGAGTTCCTGAGGATGTATCTATAGTGGGATTTGATGACTTGAACTTTTGTGTTCTGTCAAATCCTGCTCTTAGTACCATACATGTTAATAAACCAGAAATGGGACGCGAAGCAGTTAGAAGGCTTATAGATTTTGTAGAAAACGGCAATTCAACACCATTTAAGATAGCAAGTACCACTACTTTTGTGGAACGTGATAGTGTGAAAAAAAATTAAAAAGTAACAAAGATGTCAGATAAATAATGTCTAAAAAGACGAAATTACAAAAAACATCTTGAAATCGAAACCCAAGAGTTTTACATTTAGACCATGAGCTATGTAAATATTTACATAAATATTTACATAGTCTGTAGGAGAAGAAGAAAATGGAAAAAAATGGGAGGTTTCTGGATGAAGAAAAAAATTCTCAGCGCTATTCTTGGCGCGGCAATGGTAGGTTGTCTATTTGTTGGATGTGGCGAAGCAGCTACAGACACAGCTGAAAGCTCAGCTGAATCAACACAGGCAGAGGCTGATGATACAGCAGGGGAAGCATCAGCTGAAACTAGTACGGCAGAATTATTACCAGGTGGAGGCTCAAACATTATCTACTGTATCACTCCATCTACATCTAATGTTTATTTCAAAACAGTTCAGGACATCTGTACATCAGAAGGTGAGTCACTTGGATATGAAGTAAAGTGCTTCTCACATGATGATGACGCAGCAGCTCAGTCAGATTTATTCGATCAAGCCATAGCAGATGGTGCAGCATTTATTGTTTGTGATAATGCAGGTGCAGATGCTTCTATCGAGGCAATTCAGAGAGCAGCTGATGCAGGTATTCCAACATTCCTAGTTGATAGAGAAATTAATACTACTGGCGTTGCAGTAGCTCAGCTTGTTGCAGATAATGCCCAAGGCGCAGCAGCAATTGCAGAATCATGGGTAGACGCAATGGGTTACGAAGGAAAGTATGCAGAGTTATTAGGACTTGAGTCAGATACAAACTGTCAGGTTCGTTCTGAAAACTTCCACTCAGTAATCGATCAGTATGAGGACCTAGAGATGGTTGCTCAGCAGTCAGCTAACTGGGATCAGACAGAAGCATATGAGAAGACAGAGGCTATTCTTCAGGCAAATCCTGATATTAAGGGTATCATTTGTGGTAATGACACAATGGCATGTGGCGCAGCAGCAGCTTGCAAGGATGCAGGTAGAGAAGACATGTTAATTATCGGTGTTGACGGTTCTGATGACGCAGCAGCACTTATTAAGGAAGGCCGCATGGTTGGTACAGCACTTCAGCAGATCGCATATATTACACAGCTTGCAGTACAGCAAGGTGATGCTTATCTTAACGGAACAGCTCCAGAAGAAGAGAAACAGTTAGTTCCATGTATCGCTATTACATCTGATAACGTAGATAATCTTTCATCTTTCGTTTACACAGAATAATAATCTAATGCAGAGGCTTGCCCGCATAGAAGTATGCGGGCATGTCTTGCATATAAAGGAGAATAAGCAAATGAAAAGTAAACTAATTATGTTATCACTTCTTGCATCTATGGTAATTGTGTCAATGGGTTGTGGAATTGTTAAGGTCGTTCCGATAGGACAGGAGGCTAACTATACTGGTTCAACTACCTTTGATGCAAGCGCTGAAGCTGCTGATTCCTGGGATTATGTAGTTGAAGAAATCACTGGAAATGCTCAGCCGCTTGGAGACACAATTTCCGGCATGGAAAAGGGAACCGTATATACGGTTTCATTTTCTGGTAAAGTAAATGAACATAATACAGATACTCCAAAGGGTTATTTGGATGTGACAGTTGATGGCGTAAGCAATGCTGTTCATGTTCAAGTTGGAAAGGTTTATAGTGGCACTACCGTTAGAGACGCACAAACATACAAGAGCTATCAGGATTTTACTAACCAAACAGAATGGTCTGAATATGCAAAAACTTTGAATTCCAATGTAAATGATAATGTTGTTGCAAACATTGATGTTGAAGGCTCTGTTGGAAAAACAATAGAAGTAATCGGTACATTTGAATATGACGGAACTGACACACTTGTGGTTACACCTGTGGTAATAACAGTAGAGTAAAGGGAGATAAATTATGGCGGAAAATCCAAATGTTGTGCTCCACTGTGAAAAAATGGAAAAGATTTATCCAGGTACAAAAGCCCTTGATGAAGTGTCTTTTGATGTTCTAGAGGGCAAGGTAAACGTATTAATTGGAGAAAATGGAGCAGGAAAATCTACATTGATGAAGTTGATTGCTGGTATAGAACAGCCATCAGGTGGAACAATGTATATGGATGGAAAAGAAGTTTATTTCAAGGATACTAATGATGCAAGAAATCATGGTATCGGAATTATCCATCAGGAACTTAGCCTTTTCCCTAATTTAAATATCTATCAAAATATTTTCATGTGTCATGAACAGAAAAAAGGGTTATTCCTAGATGACAAAGCACATGCAAAGGGAGCTGAGGTTGTTCTAAAAAGGTTGGAGCATGAGATGAATCCAAATACTCTTGTTGGAGAACTTAGAGTTGGACAGCAGCAAATGATAGAAATTGCTCGAAACCTTATTCAAAATGATTTAAAAATCCTCATTATGGACGAGCCTACGTCTTCGCTTTCTGCAGCTGAGGTAAAGGTTTTATTTAAAATAATGAGGGAGCTAAATGAAGCAGGTATTTCCATTGTTTATATTTCCCATCGTTTGGAAGAAATTATGGAAATAGGTGATCATGTTACAATCCTTAGGGATGGAAAATATGTTGCTGATGCAGATGTAAAGGATATTGAGCTTCCATGGATTGTTAAAAATATGGTGGGAAGTGAAAAATCCTATCATCGTATTAGCAGAGACATTGATTTAGATAGCCAGCCAGAAATACTAAGAATAGAAAATCTATGTTTACCTAAAAAGGGCGGCGGATGGCTATTAAATAATGTTTCCTTTAATTTGCGAGAGGGAGAAATCCTTGGAATTTATGGTCTGCTTGGAGCCGGTAGAACAGAGGTCTTTGAATGTATCATGGGTATGCATCCTGAACACACCGGTAAGATGTATCTTAGAGGAGAAGAGTTTAGCCCTAAGAATATAGCAGAGCAAATTGACAGAGGTTTTGCAATTGTTCCTGAGGATAGACAAAGAGAAGGATTAGTACAATCTCTTGATATTGGGCGAAATATCTCTCTTTCAGTTTTGAAACGATTAAAGAAGGCTTTTTTTGTGGATGAGAAAACAGAAAATGAGCAGGTTGAATCGACCATAAAGGATATTCACATTAAAGTAGCAGATAAGAGACTTCCTATTTTATCTCTTTCCGGAGGTAATCAGCAAAAAGTGGTTATTGGAAAAGGATTGTTAACAGATCCATCTATTCTGTTGCTGGATGAACCATCTAGAGGAATTGATATTGGTGCAAAAACTGAAGTATTCGATATCATTCATGAGTATGCTCAAAAGGGACTATCAATTATTGTAATCTCATCAGAGCTAAAGGAGATAATGGCCATTGCAGATAGAATAGTAGTCCTTTCAAACGGTATTGTTACAGGGGTTTTGGATGAAAATGACATTACCGAAGACAACTTAGTTTTAGCATCATATGCAGGTCATCATACGGATGGAACAATGGATGAAAAAGGAGAGTAAATGTAATGGGAGCTGATGTTAAAAGTGGGGCAAAAAAAGATAACTCTAAATTTATTATGACACTCTTAAAGGGCAGAACCTTTATTGTGCTAATAGTTCTTTTAGTGTTTTTTAGTATAGTTAATGACAAGTTTTTGGCAGTGACTACGCTTACAATGCTTACAAAGCACGTTGCTTTATATGGAATTCTTGCAATAGGTATGACCTTCGTTATCATTACATCAGGTATTGATTTATCTGTAGGTTCGGTTGTTGGCCTAGTAGGCATGCTGGTTGGTGGAATGATTCAAGAAGGCGTTACCATTAATTCATTAGGTGTAACCCTTTACTTTAGTGTTCCTGTAATTGTAGTTATTGGATTGCTCGTAGGTTGTTTTGTTGGATGGGTCAACGGTTTAATAATTACAAAGCTAAACGTTGCACCATTTATTACGACCTTAGGTACTATGTATATTTGTCGAGGTCTTGCAAACCTTCGCTCAGGCGGTGCAACCTTCTCAAGCATTCAAGGCTATGAGGGACTTGGAAATACTGGCTTTAAAGTAATGGGATCCAGTGTTGGTATTATTCCAGTTGGTGCGATTTTCCTATTAATACTTGCAGTGATTGGAGCTGTGCTTTTGAGAAAGACTGCATTCGGTTGGCATGTACTTGCTGTAGGTGGTAATGAAAAGTCATCTAGATTATCTGGAATCAAGACTGACAGAATTAAGATTTACGCATATGTAATATCTGGTTTCTGCGCTGCCTTAGTAGGCATGATTAATACTGCACAGCTTGCAGCTGCACACCCAGCTTCAGGTGATTCTTGGGAAATGAATGCCATTGCTGCCGCTGTACTTGGCGGTACATCAATGAGTGGTGGTTCTGGCTCAATTATTGGAACAATCGTTGGTGCATTTGTTATTGGCGTTATCAACGATGGTATGACGATGTGTGGTGTATCAGAGTTTTGGCAAAAGGTTATTAGAGGTGTTGTTATTATTCTTGCTGTTGTTGTTGATCAGATGCAGCGTAATATGCAGGAAAAAATGGCACTTCAAAGTAGAAATGAAAATAAATAATCAGAAGAGGACTAGTATTTATGAAAAGAAAAGGGATAATAAACAAGCAGTTAGCTGGTTGTATCGCATCACTAGGCCACAAGGATTTATTTATGATTTGTGACGGTGGCATGCCACTTCCAAAGGATGTGGAGGTTGTAGATCTTGCCTTGGTAGGTGGGGTACCTACTTTTAAGCAAGCTATGGAGGCAATTTTAGATGAGGCAGGAGTAGAGGAATACTATTTGGCCGAGGAAATAAAAGCTAATAATCCAAAACTCCTAGAATATATTCAAGGGAAACTAAAAGATGTTCCATGCACTTATGTTCCACATGAGCCTGAATTTAAAGAACTGTCAAAAAAATGTAAGTTTATAGTGAGAACTGGAGAATTTTCAGTTTACCCTAATATAATTTTAAAAGCCTTTTGTAGTTTTCAGTAAATGAGATAATAGACGCCCTGCACATTGTGGGGCGTCTAATTATTGTAAATACGTTAATGTCTTCTTGCATTTTAGTTTTTATGTGAGGGGAGTGAACATCATTTTTTGTAAATCAAGATTATATTTTAAATATTTTCTGAAATAATGCATTGACACTTGCGAATTGTAATGATATATTTACTTCAACTTAATAAAGCACTAAACCGATGAGGGAGAAGAGTACCTCTTCATGATTCTTTAGAGAGAGCTGTGATGGTGGGATACAGTAAGATAGTGATTTGGGAATGGACTCCTGAGGGCGTGAGGAAATAGCTTATATTTAGCTAGAGTATTGCACGACGTAGGGCATACGTTAGTTGTCATGGATATGTTGGTATCCTGTAAGAGCATGATTATTCATGAATTCAAGGTGGCACCGCGGAAAAGATTTTTCGTCCTTGGTAAAAGCATACTGCTTTTATCAAGGACTTTTTTATTTCTATTCAGAGCCAAGTAAAACTTAAGATTGAAACAATGCATCAAGAAAGGAGAAAAAAACATGATTAAAGAAGCAATTGTAAAAATCGTTAACAAAGAGGATTTAACATATGATGAGGCCTACACCGTTATGAATGAAATAATGGCAGGTGAAACAAGCCAAACTCAGAATGCAGCCTTCCTAGCAGCTCTATCAACAAAGAGTGCAAAGGCCGAGACAATAGAGGAAATATCAGGATGTGCTACTGCAATGAGAGAGCATGCTTTAAAGGTTGAAACAGGCATGGAGGTTTTTGAAATAGTTGGAACAGGTGGAGATGGAGCACATAGTTTTAATATTTCTACCACATCAGCACTAGTGGCGGCAGCTGCAGGAATGAAGGTGGCAAAGCACGGAAATAGAGCAGCTTCATCATTATGCGGAACAGCTGATTGCTTAGAAGCTTTGGGAGTAAATATCCAGCAGGATCAAGAAAAATGTAGAGAGCTTCTTGAAAAGGTAGGAATGTGCTTCTTCTTTGCTCAGAAATACCATACATCCATGAAATATGTTGGAGCCATTAGAAAAGAGCTTGGATTCAGAACAGTATTTAATATTTTGGGACCACTTACAAATCCAGCAACTCCATCAATGCAGCTTCTTGGGGTTTATGATGATTATTTGGTAGAGCCTCTTGCACATGTACTTTCAAACTTAGGTGTAAAACGAGGAATGGTTGTTTATGGTATGGATAAACTAGATGAGATTTCAATGAGTGCACCAACAAGAGTGTGCGAGATAAACAATGGAGAGTTCAAAACTTACACAATCGAGCCTGAGGATTTTGGATTTAACAAGTGCACAAAAGAGGAATTAAAAGGTGGCACACCAGAGGAAAATGCAAAAATTACAAGAGATATTTTAAATGGTGCCAAAGGACCAAAGACAGATGCGGTTCTAATGAATGCGGGAGCAGGTCTTTATATTGGTGGCAAGGCAGAAAGCCTTGCAGATGGTATCATGCTTGCTAGAGAAATAATTGAATCAGGAAAAGCACTTGAAACTTTAGAAAAACTAATACTAATCAGCAATGAGATTAAGGTAGGAGACGAGGATGGATATTCTACAGCAGCTAGCGGAGTATGCTAAACAAAGAGTTGAAATTGCTAAAAAAGAAAAATCCTTAGAAGCCATTAGGTCACAAGCTTTAGAACTTGGCAAGGGCTCCTTTGAATTTGAAACGGCATTGAAAAAGGAAGGTATGAGCTTTATTTGCGAGTGTAAAAAAGCTTCTCCATCAAAAGGAATCATTGCAGAGGATTTTGATTATCTACAGATAGCAAAGGATTACGAGGCAGCAGGAGCAGATTGCATTTCAATTCTTACAGAGCCTAAATGGTTTTTAGGAAGCAATGAATATTTAAAGGAAATAGCAGCCAACGTTAATGTGCCATGTATTAGAAAAGATTTCACTGTTGATGAGTACATGATATATGAAGCTAAAGCATTAGGCGCAAAAGCAGTACTTCTTATTTGTTCAATCTTAAGTGAGAGCCAGATTAGAGAGTATATTCATATCTGTGATGAGCTTGGTATCAGCGCTCTTGTTGAAGCTCATGATGAGGGAGAAATAAAAACTGCCTTGTCAGCAAAGGCAAGACTTATTGGAGTAAACAACAGGAATTTGAAAGATTTTTCAGTAGATACAAACAACAGCAGAAGATTAAGAGAACTAATTCCAAAGGATGTAATTTTTGTTTCGGAAAGTGGAGTAAAGGATGCTTCAGATATACAACAGCTAAAGGCTGCAAACATAAATGCAGTTTTGATTGGCGAAACGTTAATGAAGTCTGTGGATAAAGTAAAAAAGCTTAAAGAATTGCGAGGATATTGATATGACAGCGATTAAATTGTGCGGTTTAACAAGGGAAGAAGATATTAAGAAAGCAAATGAGATTAAACCAGAATATGTTGGGTTTGTTTTCTATGAAAAAAGTAAAAGAAGAGTTTCTAGAGATAAGGCAAAAAAGCTTAGAAGTCTACTAAATCCAGAAATCAAGACAGTAGGCGTGTTTGTAAATGCAAATCCTGTGGAGATTGAGGATTTATTTGAGGAAAGAATAATAGATGTGGCTCAGCTTCACGGAAATGAAAATGACGAATACATAAAAGAGCTTCAAGATAAGAACATCCCTGTTATTAAAACCTTTAAGGCAGATGCTCCTGAGGAAATTATAAAGGCAGAAAAATCCAGCGCAGATATGATTATGTTTGATGCCGGAAACGGAGAGGGCAAGACACTAAGAGATTGGAATCTTCTTACTTATATAGAAAGACCATTTATTTTAGCAGGTGGTCTTAATCAAGAAAATGTGGCAGAAGCAATACATGTAACAAATCCTTATGGTGTCGACGTTAGCTCAGGTATTGAAACTGATAATCTTAAGGATGGTAATAAAATGAAGGAATTTGTTAATGCCGTCAGAACAGATAAGGCAGCTGCAAAAAGTAAAGGTAGATTTGGCGTTCACGGGGGACAGTACATTCCTGAAACATTGATGAATGCAGTAAATGAGCTAGAAGAAGCCTACAATCACTATAAAGATGATCCTGATTTTAACAGAGAGTTAAAGGAACTGCTAGATGAATATGCAGGCAGACCAAGTCTTCTATATTATGCAAAGAAAATGACAGAGGACTTAGGTGGCGCAAAAATCTACTTAAAAAGAGAGGATTTAAATCATACTGGTTCCCACAAGATTAACAATGTTCTTGGACAGGCGCTACTTGCAAAGAAAATGGGCAAAACAAGACTCATAGCTGAGACAGGTGCAGGACAGCATGGTGTAGCTACAGCAACAGCAGCGGCTCTCCTTGATATGGAATGTGTGATTTTCATGGGCGAGGAGGACACTAAAAGACAGGCTCTCAATGTTTATAGAATGAAGCTTCTTGGTGCAGATGTTGTTCCTGTTACAAGTGGAACAGCTACATTAAAGGATGCAGTTTCTGAGTGCATGAGAGAATGGACAACAAGAATTGACGATACACATTATTGCTTAGGCTCAGTAATGGGACCACATCCATTCCCTACTATTGTAAGAGATTTTCAGGCTGTTATTTCTAGGGAGTCTCGCCAGCAGATACTTGAAAAGGAAGGAAGATTGCCAGATGCAGTAATTGCTTGTGTAGGCGGTGGCAGCAATGCAATGGGTTCTTTCTACCATTATATAGGTGATGAGAAAGTCAGACTGATTGGATGCGAAGCAGCAGGAAGAGGAATTGATACCTTTGAGACGGCAGCAACTGTGAATACAGGAAAGATTGGTATATTCCACGGTATGAAATCGTATTTCTGCCAGGATGAATATGGACAGATTGCACCAGTTTATTCAATTTCTGCTGGTCTTGACTATCCGGGAGTTGGCCCAGAGCATGCTTATCTTCATGATATCGGAAGAGCAGAATATGTACCTGTTACAGATGAGGAAGCAGTTGAGGCATTTGAGTATATTGCAAAAACAGAGGGTATCATAGCAGCTATTGAAAGTTCACATGCTATTGCCTACGCAAAGAAATTGGCTCCAACTATGAAAAAGGACCAAATCATAATGGTTACTGTTTCAGGACGTGGTGACAAGGACTGTGCAGCCATTGCACGATATAGAGGAGAAAATATTTATGATTAAAATAGCAGAAGCATTTAACAATAAAAAAGCATTTATTCCTTTCATTACCTGTGGTGACCCTGACCTTGAAACCACAAAAAAGATAATAAAGGAAATGGCAGAAAATGGAGCAGATTTAATAGAGCTTGGAATTCCATTTTCTGATCCAACAGCAGAAGGTCCGGTGATCATGGAGGCAAATATTAGAGCCCTTAAAAATCACATCACTACAGATGATGTATTTGAAATGGTTATGTCGGTAAAAAAAGAGGTTGATATTCCACTTGTATTTATGACCTATGCAAATGTTGTTTATTCTTATGGTATAGAAAGATTTTTCAAGCGCTGTAAAGAAACAGGCATTTGCGGAATTATTCTTCCGGACGTTCCATTTGAGGAAAAGGCAGAGTTTGAGGATACAGCATTAGAATATGATGTGGAATTTGTATCCATGATTGCACCAACCTCAGAGGATAGAATAGATACCATTTCAAGAGGTGCCAAGGGATTCATATATATCGTATCTAGCCTGGGAGTTACTGGAACAAGAACTGAGTTTAATAGCAACATTAGGGGGCTTGTTGATAGAGTTAGAAACAATACAAATGTACCTTGCGCCGTAGGCTTTGGAATTTCCACACCTGAGCAGGCCGCAGAGATGGCGGGTATTGCTGACGGTGCCATTGTAGGCTCTGCAATCGTTCGTGTTATTGCACAGTACGGCAAAGAGGCACCAAAGCATGTAGGAGAATTCGTTAGAAATATGAAAGAGGCGTATTATGTTTCCTAGTATTGAGCAGGTAATTAATTTAGCAACAACAGGCAATTTTAAAAGGATACCAGTAGCTATAGAGATGCTATCTGATAGTTTGACTACCATTGATGCAGTGAGAATTCTCAAGAATCAAAGTCATCAGTGCTATTTACTTGAAAGCGCAAGTCAAAAGGAAACTTGGGGTAGATATTCATTTCTTGGCTTCAATCCTAAAATTGAGATAACCTGTCAGGACGGTCATGTCTTTATAAAGGAAAATAAAGGAGATAAAAAGATACTTGTTGAAGAAAAACAGGTGGACCATCCAGGTGAGATATTAAGAGATTATATTTCAAAATATAAAACACCTAAAGTTGAAGGAATGCCAACCTTCACCGGAGGTTTAGTTGGGTATTTTTCTTATGATTACATTAAGTATAGTGAACCAAAGCTTGTACTTAATAATCATGGCGAGGATGACTTTAAGGATATGGATTTAATGCTGTTTGATGATGTAATTGCTTTTGATAATTACAAGCAGAAAATCTATCTGATTACAGGAATTTTACTAGAAGAAAATAAGGGTATTTTGGAACTTTATGATGAAGCAAAAGATAAGCTTGAGAAAATAAAAGAATTGCTGATTAGTGGAGAAAAAAAGCAGTTTGAGCCACTTGAATTAAAATCAAAAATCACGCCAAAATTTACTAATGAAGAATATGGCCAGATGGTTGAAAAAGCACGAGAGTATATCAAAGAGGGAGATATATTTCAGGTTGTGCTATCAAATCCTCTGACAGCAAAGGCCAGTGGAAGCTTATTTGATACCTACAGATATCTTAGATCTACAAATCCTTCACCATATATGTTCTATTTTACAAGTGATGATATTGAAATAGCTGGCGCATCACCAGAAACGCTTGTAAAGGTTGAACAGAAAAAGGTCAGTACATTTCCATTGGCAGGAACTAGACCTAGGGGTGAAAGTAGTGAGCAGGACTTAGCTTTGGAGAAAGAGCTTCTTGCTGATGAGAAAGAATGTGCTGAGCACAATATGCTTGTGGATTTAGGCAGAAACGATATTGGAAAAATAAGTGAGCTTGGTTCTGTAAATGTGGAAAAATATATGGGAGTAGAGCGTTATTCCCATGTTATGCATATAGGTTCCACGGTGGTAGGCACATTAGCAGATGACAAAGATATTATAGACGCGGTTGATGCTATCCTTCCAGCAGGCACACTTTCTGGCGCTCCAAAATTTAGAGCTTGTCAGATTATTGAGGAATTGGAACAGAGCAAGCGCGGTATTTATGGTGGGGCATTAGGATACATTGATTTCACAGGAAATTTGGATGTGTGTATCGCTATTCGTCTCGTATATAAAAAGGGGGATACTATTTGTATTCGCTCTGGTGCAGGAATTGTTTATGATTCCGTTCCACTAAATGAAGCAAAAGAATGTATAAACAAAGCAAAAGCTGTAGTAAATGCAGTTAAAGCAGCAGAGGGAGGTTTGGCATGATTTTATTAATAGATAATTATGACAGCTTTTCTTATAACTTATACCAATTAATTGGCGAGATAAATCCAGACATTAAGGTTGTTCGAAATGACGAGCTACGTATATGCGATATCGAGCGACTTGCTCCTAGTCATATTATTATATCGCCTGGACCAGGCAGACCGATAGATGCAGGTATTTGTGAGGATGTGATTGCACATTTTGCAGGTAAAGTGCCTATTTTGGGAGTTTGCCTTGGACATCAGGCTATATGTGAAACCTTTGGTGGAGATATTACCTATGCAAAAGAATTGATGCATGGTAAACAGTCTACCGTGTTTTTAGACAGAGAAAATAAAATATTTAATGGTTTGCCTGAAAAAATCAAGGTCGCACGATACCATTCCCTCGCAGCAAATAAAATGAAATTGCCAAGCAATCTATCAGTTATTGCAACTTCAGAGGATGGAGAAATAATGGCAGTTAAACATAAGGATTATGAGGTTTATGGCCTACAATTTCATCCAGAATCTATTTTGACCGCAGAGGGTAAAGAAATAATAGGAAACTTTATTTGTGCTTAATAGTTATATATTAATGTTGAACGACAAATAATATCAATAAAATAACTTTTGTGCATTTTTACTATTTTAATTTGTGAAAAATTTGTGTATATTTTCCGAGTTACTTTTGGAATTTTGATTATTTAGTAAAGGGAAAAGCATGAAAGTTAAATTTTCGATTACGCTAGCTCTAATTGGTATGGTTATATTATGCCTTGGCTCAATTGGAACTATCAGTTTAGTGTACAGCATTTACAATTTGAGAAATGGTATGGAGCATGAGGCCATGAGAGGTCTTGAAGCTACTTGTCAGACATATGCCACTATCTTGGAAAATACCTCCTTTGATACTGACAAAATTAACGATAGTTTAGAGTTCCAGCTTCATAAGGATACTGGATATGATTACACGTTTTTCATAGGAGATACTAGAGAACGTTCTTCTATTGATGGAGTAGTTGGCACACAAGCTGCAGATGAAATCATTGAAGCGGTAATTAATCAGGGACAAAGCTATAGTGATAGTGATGTAGATATTAATGGTGAATTGTATTACGTTGCTTATGAGCCACTTGTTTATAACACAGAAATCGTAGGAATGGCTTTTGTTGGTTTGAAAAAGGCTGACATTTGGTCATATGTTGGAGAGCGTACAAGAAGCATGGTTGTGGTTTCTTTAGGTGTTATGGCACTTCTTTTGGGAATTGCAATTTTTGCGGCTCTTAGAGTTTCTAATGCAATAAAGCTAAATGTAGCTGCTGTTAACAAGCTTTCTACTGGTAACCTTGATATTAGTATACCAAAGTTTATTTTGAAGCGTCCTGATGAGTTGGGATTAATGGCAGCTTCTGTCCTTAATCTTTCGCAGAAATTACAGTCAGTTATTGGTAATGCCCTTAATTCTTCTAGCGAATTAGACGTTTCTGCAGAGTATCTTTCACAGACAGCAGAGACAATTTCAATTACTGCAGATAACGTATCATCAGCTGTAGATCATGTGGCTTATGGTGCAACTAACCAGGCAGAATCACTCCAGGATGCTGTTGCAAGTGTTGAGGAGATTAATGATGCTATTCAGTTAATTACAGATAATACAAATCACATGAATGAAATTGCAGAGTATATGCAGAATCATTCTCAGTCAAGCTCAGCTGCTTTACAGGAGCTTCAGGCATCAACTGAAGAGACAATCACTGCAATTGAAGGAATTGTAAGCATGATTGACCAGACTAACACAGCTGTTAATTCAATCAGCGAGGCAATTGAAATTATTAATTCTATTGCAGACCAGACAAATCTTCTTTCATTAAATGCAAGCATTGAGGCTGCTAGAGCAGGAGAGTCAGGAAGAGGATTCGCTGTTGTTGCTAATGAGATTCGTGAGCTTGCAGATCAGTCTTCAGCAGCAGCTAAAAATATTCAGGAAATCATGAAGGAGCTTTCTAATGATTCTGAAGAAACTATGGCAAATGCAGGAGAAGTTCAGGGCACTGTTCAGCGTCAGAATCAGGTTATCAGTAAAACTATTGACCTTGTAAATTCAATGATTAGCAATATTGATGAATCACTTGTAGTTACAAACGAAATCGCTGATAGTGTTATGAAGTCAGACAAAGCTACAAAGGTATTTTCCGATACAATCAGTTCACTTTCTGCTATTTCACAGGAAAATGCAGCAAGTACAGAAGAGACAAGAGCTTCTATGCTTGAGCTTTCTGATACAGTAAGTAAGCTTTCTGAAAAAGCAAATAATCTTAACGATATTTCTAAGATTCTCGAGAAAGAAATGTCATTCTTTAATCAGGAAATTGCTTAGGAATTATAATTAAGTAACCCTACTAGTTATAAATAATTATTAAAAATAATGAATAATTACAAGCGCCTACTTTCACAGTTGGCGCTTTTTTGGTATTATGGTCAGTGTGGGCGAGTGTAAGCCCTTAAGACATGACTTTTATTGCAGGAAGGAGAATTTTAAATGAAAAAGAAAACACTTGCTATTTTTATGGCTGTAGCAACTATGCTTACAATGGTTGGATGTGGAAATGAATCAAAAGATACAGCATCTGCAGATAACACAACAGATAGCTCAGCAGATTCTGGCGAAAAGGTTTGGGTTATTGCAACAGACACTGTTTTCAAGCCTTTTGAGTATACAGATGATAATGGTGATTTCGTAGGAATCGATATGGATATTTTAGCAGCAATTGCTGAGGATCAGGGCTTTGAATACAAGGTTGACGTTCTCGGATGGGATGCATCTATTGCTGCATGTCAGGCAGGTCAGGCAGACGGTATGATTGCTGGCGCATCTATCACACAGGAGAGAAAGGATTCAGGTTGGATTTTCTCTGATGGATACTATGATGCAAATCAGTGTATGGCAGTAGCAGAGTCTTCTGATATTGATGGCTTTGATGATTTAAATGGACAGTCAGTTGCTGTTAAAACAGGTACTATGAGTGCTTCATATGCTGAGGGTCTTTCTTCTGAATATGGTTTTACTGTTACATATTTTGAGGATTCTCCTACAATGTATCAGGCAGTTGTTGGTGGTCAAGTTGCTGCTTGCTTCGATGATACACCTATTATGGCGTCTAACATCAAGGATACAGGCATTGCTATGAAGTTAGTTGATGGTACAGGTAACGAGCCTGCAGAGTACGGTTTCGCTATCTTTAATGCTGACAACCAGGAATTAGTTGATATGTTCAATGCTGGACTTGCAAATATCAAGGCTAATGGAACTTACGATGAGATTATTGCAAAATATCTTGGTGAGTAGATTAAGTATTAAAGGGGCAGGGGTACCTGCCCCATTTTTTTAGAAAGGTTTTATTATGATTAGAATAATCACAGTTTATGGGCCAATGCTTCTAACAGCCCTTGGCAGGACGCTTTTATTGGCGTTGCTCGGATTGTTTTTTGCTTGTATCATCGGAATGATTTTTGGAATCATGGGTGTAGTAAAAAACAGAGCTCTTAACATCATTTCTCAGATTTTCGTGGATGCTATCCGCGGGGTTCCAATGATTGTATTGGCATTCTTTGTTTATTTTGGAGTTCCATATTTATTTAATACTATGATTGGAGGCTTCTCCGTTAGTTTATCAGCACTTCAGGCTGGTACTATCTGTCTTGCACTTAATTGTGGTGCATACATGGCTGAAATTGTTCGTGCTGGTATCCAATCAGTAGATATAGGTCAGATGGAGGCGGCTCGTTCTTTAGGACTTTCCTATGGTACTGCAATGAGAAAAGTAGTGCTTCCACAGGCAATCAGAACTATGATTCCTACATTTATCAATCAGTTTATTATTACACTTAAGGATACATCAATCCTTTCTGTAATCGGTTTCCCAGAATTGGTTAACACAGCAAAAAATGTTCAGGCTAATACATTTATGTCATTCCAAACATGGGCTATCGTCGGTATCATGTATTTGATTGTAATTACAATCCTTTCAAGAAGTGCAAAGGTATTAGAGAGGAGACTGAGCGTTGATAGATAAATCAGAAGTAAAAGTTAGTGTTAAAAACTTAAAGAAATGTTATGGCGAACTAGAGGTATTAAAGGATATCTCTACAGATGTTTATAAGGGTGAGGTTGTTTGTGTTATTGGACCTTCTGGCTCAGGAAAGTCTACTTTCTTACGCTGTTTAAATAGACTTGAGAGTGCAACAGCTGGTGAAATTATTGTTGATGGAAACAATATCACTGATAAGCATATCAATATCAATCACATTAGAGAAAACATTGGAATGGTATTTCAGCATTTCAATTTGTTTAACAACCTTAATATTCTTGATAACCTTACATTAGCTCCAGTTCAGCTTAAGAAATGCTCAAAGGCAGAGGCAGAACAGAGAGCCAAGAAGATGCTTGGAAAGGTAGGACTTGAGGACAAGGTATCTAGTTACCCAAGCCAGCTTTCTGGTGGACAAAAGCAGAGAGTAGCTATTGCTAGAGCACTTTGCATGGAGCCAGATGTTATGTTGTTTGATGAGCCTACATCTGCTCTCGACCCTGAGATGGTTGGTGAAGTTCTTCAGGTTATGAAGGATTTGGCTGCCGAAGGTATGACAATGATAATCGTTACTCATGAGATGGGCTTTGCTAGAGAGGTTGCAGACAGAGTTATCTTTATGGATGGCGGTTATATCATAGAAGAAGGAACACCAGGGGAAGTTCTTTTAAATCCAAAGGAATCTAGAACAATTGACTTCCTCAATAAGGTTTTATAGTGGGGGCGAAATGAAAAATATTATTACAATTAGCAGACAGTTTGGTGCAGGTGGAAGCACTATTGGTCAGGCTGTTGCAGATCGACTTGGCTTATATTATTGCGACAAGGATATGATAGTTAGAGCTGCAATTGAAAGTGGAAATTTAACACCTGATGAAGTTCGCTATTACGATGAAAAGGTTCCAAAGGAATTTGGCTTTGGACAAAGCCTTTTTGATTTCTACAACAAGCCACTTGATGAGCGTCTTTATAATGCTCAAAAGGAAGCAATTAGAAAGGTGGCAGAGAAGGGGAACTGTGTTATTGTTGGTAGAAATGCCAATATTATCCTTCAGGAGTTTGACAGATCACTTCATGTATTTATTTCTGGAGCAGAACATTTCAGAGTAAAGAGAATGATGGAAAAGATGCCTGGCCTTTCAGAGGAAAAGGTTCTTGAACATCTTCATTCTGTAGATAAGGCTCGAATTAAATACTGCAAACATTACACAAAGACAGAGTTTGGCAATGCAGCATTTTATGATTTGTGTTTAAAGAGTTCTTCTTTAGGAATTGATGGCTGTATTGATATGATTTGCAAAGCAGCTGAAAAATAATTTAGTACTTTAATGTGAAAAAGTGCTTGCATTTATAATCAAATAATTGTATATTATTTCAAAGACAAAGGCGTCTAAACAAAGCCCATAGTGGGTTTTTGTTTAGACGCCTTTTTTGATGGAAGGAGCTTCTTAATATGGATAATGACAATCAGCAGTTAGGACTTTATAGTCCTGAGTTTGAACATGACAATTGCGGTATCGGTGCTGTTGTTTCTATTAAAGGAATCAAGACTCACCAGACTGTTTCAGATGCACTTAAGATTGTTGAAAATCTTGAGCATAGAGCAGGTAAGGATGCATCTGGTGAAACTGGAGACGGTGTTGGTATTTTACTTCAGATTTCCCACAAATTCTTTAAAAAGGCTTGTAAGGAAATAGGCATTAATATTGGTGGAGAGAGAGAATATGGTATTGGAATGTTTTTCTTTCCACAGGATGAGCTCAAAAGAAAGCAAGCAATGAAAATGTTTGAAATCATTGTTGAGAAGGAAGGCTTAGAATTATTAGGTTGGAGAGAGGTTCCTACAAAGCCAGAGATTCTCGGCAAACTTGCTGTGGATTGCATGCCTCATATTATGCAGGGCTTTATTAAGAAACCAGAGGATTGTAATAAAGGATTAGATTTTGATAGAAAGCTGTATGTAGCTCGCCGTGTATTTGAGCAGACAGCAGAAGATACATATGTTGCATCTCTTTCAAGCAGAACCATTGTATACAAGGGTATGTTTTTGGTAGACCAGCTTAGATTGTTCTTTGAGGATCTTCATGATGAGGATTATGAATCAGCAATCGCTACAGTTCACTCTAGATTCTCTACTAATACAAATCCTTCTTGGGAAAGAGCACATCCAAACAGATTTATTGTTCATAATGGTGAAATTAATACCATTAAGGGTAATGCAGATAAAATGCTTTCTCGTGAAGAGACAATGGTTTCTAGAGTACTTGAATCTGAAATGACTAAAATTACTCCTGTATGTAATCAGGCAGGTTCAGATTCTGCAATGCTAGATAACGCACTTGAATTCCTTGTTATGAATGGAATGCCACTTCCACTTGCAGTTATGATTACCATCCCAGAACCATGGGTGAAAAATAAAGCTATGGATCAGGCCCGTAGAGATTTCTACCAGTATTACTCTACAATGATGGAGCCATGGGATGGCCCTGCTTCAATTCTGTTTTCAGATGGAGATATTATGGGTGCTGTCCTTGATAGAAATGGACTTCGCCCATCTAGATACTATATTACAGATGATGATTACTTAATTCTTTCATCAGAGGTTGGTGTTCTTCCTATTGAGGAGAGCAGAATTACAAAGAAGGACAGACTTCGTCCAGGAAAGATGCTTCTTGTAGATACTGTTGAGGGAAGACTTATTGATGATGATGAGCTAAAGGAAAAATTTGCTAGCCGCAAGCCTTATGGTCAGTGGCTTGATGCAAATCTTGCTCGTCTTTCTGAAATTAAGATTCCTAATGAGCCTGTACCAAAGTATTCTAGGGAGGAAAGAGATAAACTTCAAAAGGCCTTTGGATATTCATATGAGGAGATTAAGGAATCTATTCTTCCAATGGCTCTTAATGGCGTAGAAAATACAGGTGCGATGGGTATTGATGTACCTCTTGCAGTTTTGTCAGATCACCATCAACCATTGTTTAATTACTTTAAGCAGTTATTTGCCCAGGTAACCAATCCACCAATCGATTCTATTCGTGAGGAGATTGTTACTGCAACAACTATATATATTGGTACAGCAGGAAATGTACTTGAGGAGAAGGAAGAGAATTGCAACATGTTAGAGATTCACAATCCTATCCTTACTGTTACAGATTTAATGAAAATCAAGTCCATGAAGGTGCCAGGACTCAAGGTTGCAACAGTTCCAATTACTTATTACAAGAATACTTCTCTGGAAAAGGCAATAGACCATCTTTATGTAGAGGTTGATAGAGTAAATAGAGAGGGGGCAAACATTATCATTCTCTCTGATAGAGGTGTAGATGAAAATCACGTTGCTATTCCATCACTTCTTGCAGTAGCAGCGGTACAGCATCACTTGGTACAGACAAAGAAGCGTACAAGCCTTTCTCTAATCTTAGAGTCAGGTGAGCCTAGAGAAGTACATCACTTTGCAACTCTTTTAGGCTATGGTGCATCTGCAATTAACCCATACTTGGCTCAGGAAACAATTGCTGAGCTTGTAGAAAAGGGACAGCTAAAGAAGGATGTTCATGCAGCAATTGATGCTTATAACGAAGCAGTTATTTCAGGAATTATCAAGATTGCATCTAAGATGGGTATTTCTACAGTTCAGTCATACCAGGGTGCAAAAATCTTTGAGGCAATTGGTATTAGCAAAAAGGTTATTGATAAGTACTTTACTGGCACAATCAGCCGAATTGGTGGTATCTCTATAAAGGATATTCAGGCTGATGTTGAGATGCAGCATAATAAGGCCTTTGATCCACTTGAGCTTTCAGTAGATGAGACCCTTGATTCAAGAGGACAGCACAAGATGCGCTCAGGTGCAGAGGAGCATTTGTATAATCCAGCAACTATTCATCTGCTTCAGCTATCTACAAGAACAGGTGATTACAATACTTTCAAGGAGTACACAAGCCTTGTTAACAAAGAGGATTCAGTAAGAAATCTTCGTGGATTAATTGATTTCAAATATCCAAAGAAGGGTATAAGTATAGATGAAGTAGAGTCAGTAGATTCTATTGTAAAGAGATTTAAAACTGGAGCCATGAGCTATGGTTCTATTTCAAAGGAAGCCCATGAGACTATGGCAATTGCCATGAATATGCTACAAGGAAAGTCTAACTCTGGTGAAGGTGGCGAGGAAGAATCACGCTATGAGGTAGGACCAGACGGACTCAATCGTTGTTCTGCAATCAAGCAGGTTGCATCTGGTAGATTTGGTGTTACAAGTAAATACTTGGTTAGTGCAAAGGAAATCCAGATTAAGATGGCTCAGGGGGCAAAGCCAGGTGAAGGTGGACATCTTCCAGGAAAGAAGGTATATCCATGGATTGCAAAGACAAGACTTTCAACTCCAGGTGTAGCTCTTATTTCACCACCACCTCATCATGACATTTATTCCATTGAGGATTTGGCTGAGCTTATTTACGATTTAAAGAATGCAAACAAGAATGCACGTATCTCTGTAAAGCTAGTTTCAGAGGCCGGAGTTGGTACAGTAGCATCAGGCGTTGCAAAGGCTGGCGCTCAGGTAATTCTCATTTCTGGATATGACGGTGGAACAGGTGCAGCTCCTAAGTCATCAATCCACAATGCAGGTCTTCCATGGGAGCTTGGTCTTGCAGAGGCACACCAGACACTTGCTATGAATGGACTTAGAAATAAGGTCGTTATTGAAACTGACGGAAAGCTTATGAGTGGTCGTGACGTAGCAATTGCATGTGCACTTGGTGCAGAGGAGTTTGGCTTTGCAACAGCTCCACTTGTAACTATGGGTTGTGTGATGATGCGTGTATGTAATCTTGATACCTGCCCAGTTGGTGTTGCCACACAAAACCCAGAGCTTAGAAAGCGTTTCACAGGTAAGCCAGAATACGTAGTAAACTTTATGAGATTTATTGCTCAGGAGCTTCGTGAGTACATGGCTGAACTTGGCTGTAAAACTGTTGATGAGCTTTGCGGTAGATATGACTTATTAAAGCTTAAGGATGTTGATGTAGAAAAGAGATTGTCAAAGGTTGATTTGACAGCTGTGGTATCAAATCCAAATCCATATGAGAAGATTAACTACGCAAAGAAGAATGTATATAACTTCGAATTGGAAAAAACTGTTGATGAGAAAGAGCTTTTAAAGAAGTTAAAGTCTGCTATGGAATCAGGTAATAAAGGTGAGGTTTCAGTTGAGGTTTCAAATGTAAACCGTTCACTTGGAACATTACTTGGTGCTGAGCTTACAAGACAATATGGAGAATCCCTTGAGGAAGATACATATGTTGTTAATTGCCACGGCGCAGGTGGTCAATCATTTGGTGCATTTGTTCCAAGGGGACTTACACTTCGCCTAGAGGGTGACTCTAACGATTACTTTGGTAAAGGTCTCTCAGGTGGAAAGCTTGTGGTTTATCCTTCAGCTTCTGCCACATATAAGCAGGATGAGAATATTATCATCGGTAATGTCGCTCTTTACGGTGCAACTTCTGGTAAGGCATTTATCAATGGTGTAGCTGGTGAGAGATTTGCCGTTAGAAATTCAGGTGCTACAGCAGTAGTTGAGGGCTGTGGAGATCATGGATGTGAGTACATGACAGGTGGTAGAGTGGTTGTTCTTGGAGAAACAGGAAAGAACTTTGCCGCTGGTATGTCAGGCGGTATTGCCTATGTATTAGATGAGGATGCTACACTTTACAAGCGTCTCAATAAATCCATGGTTAGCTTGGAAACTGTCACTGATAAATATGATGTGCTTGAACTTAAAGAAATCATTGCAGAGCATGTTGCTGCAACTGGTTCACTAAAGGGTAAAGAAATCTATGACAACTTTAGCGAATACCTACCAAAGTTTAAGCGTATCGTACCATTTGATTATAAGAAGATGATGCAGACAATTGTGCAGATGGAAGAAAAGGGATTATCCTCTGAGCAGGCACAGATTGAAGCATTTAATTTATTATCTAAATAGGAGGAGTTAGTGATGGGAAAGCCAACTGGATTTTTGGAATATGAGAGAGTAGAGGCGCCTGCAGTAAGTCCTCTAGAGAGAATAAAGAATTTTAATGAGTTCCATGAGCCACTTTCTGAGGTAGAGCAGAAGTGTCAGGGTGGACGTTGCATGGATTGCGGCGTTCCATTCTGTCAGGCTGGAATGACAATAAAGGGTATGACTTCAGGTTGCCCACTTAACAATTTAATACCTGAATGGAATGATTTGGTATACCAGGGAAATTATGAGATGGCGTATCGTAGACTTAAAAAGACTAGCAATTTCCCTGAGTTTACCTGTCGTGTTTGTCCTGCATTATGTGAGAAGGCTTGTACTTGTGGATTAAATGGTGAGCCTGTATCTACAAAGGAAAACGAGAAGGCTATTATTGAATATGCCTATGCAAACGGTCTTGCTGATGCAAATCCGCCAAAGGTTCGCACAGGAAAGAGTGTAGCTGTAATTGGTTCAGGGCCTTCGGGGCTTGCAGTAGCTGACCAGCTAAATAGACGTGGCCACAAGGTTACAGTTTACGAACGCAACGACAATGTAGGAGGACTTCTTCGCTACGGTATACCTAATATGAAGCTTGAAAAACAAGTTATCGATAGAAAAATAAAGGTAATGGAAGAAGAGGGCGTTAGCTTTATCGTAAATGTCAATGTAGGAGTGGAGGTTAAGGCTAAAGATTTAACATCAAAGTTTGATGCTGTTGTTCTTTGCTGCGGATCTTCTAATCCTCGTGATATTGACGCTGTAGGTCGCAAGGAGGCAAAGGGGATACACTTTGCTGTAGACTTTTTAGCGTCTACTACAAAGTGTCTTTGGGCTAATAATATGCAGCTTGTAGATGGTCAGTATATATCTGCAAAGGGCAAGGATGTTATTATCATCGGTGGTGGTGACACAGGAAATGACTGTGTTGGTACCTCTATCCGTCACGGCTGTAAATCAGTAACTCAGCTTGAGATGATGCCAAAGGCTCCAGACGAGAGAGCAGAGTCTAATCCATGGCCACAGTGGCCACTTGTCTGCAAGACAGACTATGGTCAGGAGGAAGCTATCGCAAAATTTGGCCATGATCCACGTATCTACACAACCACTGTAAAGGAATTTAAGACAGACAAAAATGGTAACCTAAAGTCAGTAGTACTTGTATCATTGGAATCAAAAATAGACAAGAAGAGCGGACGAAGGATGATGGTACCAGTAGAAGGTACAGAAAAGGAAATCCCATGCCAGCTTTGCTTAATAGCAGCAGGATTCTTAGGCTCAGAAAAGTATGTTACTGATGCTTTCAAGGTAGATGTTGACGGACGTACTAATGTTGCCTCTGTAAATGTAAATTCCTTTGCTACAAATCAGCCAAAGGTATTTACTGCTGGAGATATGCATACCGGTCAGTCTTTGGTTGTAAAGGCTATCCGTCAAGGTAGAGACTGTGCCCGCGAGATTGATGAATATTTGATGGGTTATAGTAATTTGTAAAAAAAATAGTTGACAAGCAATTAACGAAGCTTTAATATACTAAACAAATAAAAAATCAGTGAAACGACAACGGCGTCGTAAACGTAGTTAATCTACGTTTACGACGCCGTTTTTATTTTCACACGGGAAGGTGATTTTATGTGTTCAATAATGGCTTTAAGTAAGTGCCACATTGAAATGAAAGATTTTGAGGCGGCATTTTCTAAAACAATTTCTAGAGGACCTGATATGCAAAAGGTTATATGCATAAACGATTCGGTCCTTGGATTCCAAAGATTATCAATTATGGGTTTGACTGATGCTGGAATGCAACCCTTCGAGTTGGATGGCAATTATGTAATCTGTAACGGTGAGCTTTACGGATTCAAGCCAGTAAGGGATGCGCTGAAGTCAGATGGTTACAAGTTTATGAGCGATAGCGACTGCGAAATCATCTTGCCGATGTATCGTAAATACGGATTAAAGATGTTTGAAAAGCTTGATGCTGAGTTCGCAATGGTTATTTATGACAGCGGGATCGATGACTTGGTAGCAGCCAGAGATCCAATCGGAATCAGACCATTGTTTTATGGTTATGACAAAGAAGGTTCCATCATGTTTGCTTCAGAGGCAAAGAACTTAGTTGGACTTACAGATGAAGTTAAGCCTTTCCCACCAGGACATTATTATTACAAGGGCGTCTTCACATGCTATAGAGATTTGGCAAAGCGTCAGGCCTATGTGAAGGATTCAGTGGATGAGGCTTCAGCAAAGATTAAAGAGCTTCTTGTTGCAGGAGTTGAGAAAAGACTTGATGCAGATGCGCCAGTTGGTTTTCTTCTTTCAGGTGGACTTGATTCATCCCTTGTATGTGCGATAGCTCAAAAAATGATGGACAAGCCAATTAAGACCTTCGCCATTGGAATGAATGAAGATGCAATTGATTTAAAGTACGCAAAAGAGGTTGCAGATTACATCGGCTCAGAACATCACGAAATCATAATTAACAAAGAAATCGTTCTTGAGTCATTAGAGGAAGTTGTAGCAGCACTTGGAACATACGACATCACAACAATCAGAGCTTCAATGGGAATGTATCTCATTTGCAAAGGAATCAAAAAACAGTTTCCTGAAATCAGAGTTCTTTTAACTGGTGAGATTTCAGATGAGATTTTCGGATATAAATACACAGATTTTGCTCCAAACTCAGAGGAGTTCCAAAGAGAGGCTGAGAAGAGACTTAGAGAATTGTACATGTATGATGTACTTCGAGCTGACAGATGTATCTCAGTACATTCTATGGAAGCAAGAGTTCCATTTGGAGATTTAGATTTTGTAGATTATGTTATGAGCATAAATCCTGAGATAAAGATGAATAAGTACAACAAAGGAAAGTACTTGTTAAGGCATGCATTCGAGGGAGACGATTACTTGCCTTATGACATTCTCTTTAGAGAAAAAGCTGCCTTTTCTGACGCGGTAGGACATTCAATGGTTTACTACTTGAAGGAATATGCAAATAGTATTTATTCAGATGAGGATTTAGAGGCAGCAAAACGTAAATACGAATATAGAGCACCATTTACAAAGGAATCACTTCTATATAGAGATTTATTTGAAAAGTATTATCCAGGACAGGCTGGAATGATTGTAGACTTCTGGATGCCAAACAAGAATTGGGAAGGCTGCGATGTAGATGATCCTAGTGCAAGAGTACTTTCAAATTATGGAGCTAGCGGTATTTAAGATAATAAAAGGAGGATTAATGATATGAGCAAGGTAACAGAAATTTTTGGAAGCAAAGTCTTCAATGACGAGACAATGAAGGAACGTCTTCCTAAGGATGCCTACAAGGCACTCAAGAAAACCGTAGAGGAGGGACGTCCACTAGATAGAGAGCTTGCAAATGTTATTGCACATGCTATGAAGGAATGGGCAATTGAGCTTGGTGCAACACACTTCACACATTGGTTCCAGCCAATGACAGGAGTTACAGCAGAGAAGCATGATTCATTCATTCAGCCAGAGGATGGTGGAAAGGTTATCATGACATTCTCAGGCAAGGAGCTCATTAAGGGCGAGCCTGATGCATCTTCATTCCCATCAGGAGGTCTTAGAGCTACATTCGAGGCTAGAGGATATACAGCTTGGGATCCAACAAGCTATGTATTCATCAAGGATGATACACTTTGCATCCCAACAGCTTTCTGTTCATACTCAGGTGAAGCGCTTGATAAGAAGACACCACTTCTTCGTTCAATGGAAGCACTTGATAAGTCAGCAGTCAAAGTACTTAAGCTTTTCGGACACGATGATGTAAAGAGAGTTATTACAACAGTAGGTCCAGAGCAGGAATATTTCCTTATTGATTCAGAAATGTACAACAAGAGACCTGATTTAATTTATACTGGTCGTACATTATTCGGAGCTAAGCCTCCAAAGGGACAGGAACTTGAGGATCACTATTTTGGAACTATTAAGCCAAGAGTTTCTGCTTTTATGAAAGAGCTAGACGAGGAGTTGTGGAAGCTGGGAGTTCTCGCTAAGACAAAGCATAACGAGGTTGCTCCAGCACAGCACGAACTTGCACCAGTTTTCTCAACCACAAATATAGCAACTGATCATAACCAGCTCACCATGGAGATGATGAAGGTTGTAGCAGGAAGACATGGCATGACTTGTCTTCTTCACGAGAAGCCTTTCGCTGGTGTAAATGGTTCTGGTAAACACAACAACTGGTCTATTTCAACTGATACCGGAGTAAACCTATTAGAACCAGGAGCTACTCCTTCCCAGAATGCCCAGTTCTTACTATTCCTCACAGCTGTTATCAAGGCTGTTGATGAATATCAGGAGTTACTCCGAGTATCTGTTGCATCTGCAGGAAATGATCACAGACTTGGCGCAAACGAGGCACCACCAGCTATTATCTCAATGTTTCTTGGAGATGAGCTTGAGGCAATTGTTGAGTCAATCATCGATGGTACAGATTACGAAGACATTAAGAAGAAAAAGATGTCAATTGGCGCTGCTGTAATTCCAAGCATTTCACAGGATACAACAGATAGAAACAGAACATCACCATTTGCATTTACAGGTAATAAATTTGAGTTCCGTTCACTTGGCTCATCAGCATCTATTTCAGGACCAAACGTAATCTTAAATACAATCGTTGCAGAGGAGCTTGATAAGTTCTCAGAAGAACTTGAAAAGGCAGCAGATTTTGACAAGGCCCTTGCAGAGCTTTTAAAGAGAGAGCTTACAGCTCACAAGCGAATCATCTTCAACGGCAACGGCTATGCTCCAGAATGGGTTGCTGAGGCAGAAAAGAGAGGCCTTAAAAATCTTAAGTCTACAGTGGATGCTCTTCCAGCATTCATCGAGGAAAAATCTATTGATGTATTTACAAAGCATAACGTATTTACGGAGCAGGAGATTTTAAGTAGATATGATATTCAGCTTGAAAACTACTACAAGGTAATCGACATCGAGGCTCTTACAATGGATGCCATGGTAAAGAAAAACATCATGGCTGCAGCAAATGATTATCAGTATTCACTTGCAGAGACATTAAATGCCAAGGCTGCTACAGGAATCAGTGTAGATTCATCTGTAGAAAAGAAGAGATTACAGCAGGCTTCAGACCTTACAGTAAAGATGGATGCAAGACTTGAAAGACTCGAAGCTGACATCGAAAAGGCAAAGGAGCTTTCAGACACCTATGATCTTGCAAAATTCCATCACGATGTAATCTTCGCCGATATGAACGACCTTCGCGAGGTAGTAGATGAACTTGAAACAGTAGTTCCAAGCGACATCTGGCCATACCCAACCTACGCAGAAATCCTTTACTCAGTAAAATAGTCGAAAAAAGAGGCGTCCCAAAAACCCAAGCCTTCCCCTTGAGGGGAAGGTGCCCGAAGGGCGGATGAGGTGTAAGCCTTCCCCCTTAGGGGGAAGGTGTCAGCACCAGCTGACGGATGAGGGCGTACCTACATACTTAAAGCACAAAGGGGTGCAGACAAAGACTTTAGTCCTAGTCTGCCCCCCTTTTTTAATATAAATATTAAAACCCCAAGGAGGAAAATATTATGGAAGAATACACAAGTCTACTATTTGGCGTCTGGTTCCTAATCGGAGCCGCGCTGGTATTTTGGATGCAGGCAGGTTTTGCAATGGTGGAGGCTGGCTTTACCAGAGCAAAAAACACAGGTAATATCATTATGAAAAACCTTATGGATTTTTGTATTGGTACAGTAATGTTTATCATTTTAGGCTTCGGCCTCATGTTTGGTGAAGATACACTTTTCGGTCTTGTAGGAAAACCTTCACTTCAAATCTTTACAGACTATGCCAGCTTTGACTGGAGCAATTTCGTTTTTAACCTTGTATTTTGTGCTACTACAGCAACAATCGTTTCAGGTGCCATGGCAGAGCGTACAAAGTTCATCAGCTACTGTATTTACTCAGGAGTCATTTCACTTGTAATTTATCCAATTGAGGCTCACTGGATTTGGGGCGGCGGCTGGCTTGCACAGCT
>JAEEGL015864240.1_pt1 | contig 46075 bp, 27 predicted proteins | sample 9134231 | NCBI WGS metagenome assembly JAEEGL01 (sample SAMN16246548, study PRJNA631951) | gut metagenome | biome: gut microbiome; feature: rumen; material: fiber-attached | host: Bos | place: Iran: Karaj | collected 2018-10 | reverse complement strand
GGGCCATCTCCAAACATCAGTCTGAGGAATGCTTCCATACCCGGAACAGGGCTGTCACAGATTACCGCATCTGCTGCACCGGTATCACCGGGTGTTGCATTTGAAGCATACAATGCTGTTGTCATTCCGCCCATTGACTGTCCGTGTACAATTACCTTATCCTTGCCAAGTTCCTCTCTCGCATATTTAACAAGTGCCTTCACATCACGCTGCTCATGAATTCCAAATGTGACCTTAGGATCAGGATTAACACCGCTTCCTCTCTGATCAAGTGCGATGATATCGAAGCCTCTGTCGAGGTAAGCCTCAGCCAGCGGATAAGTACATGCGCGGTCACCACCGGCGCCATGCACAAGAACAACACACTTATCACTTCCGTTATTAAAATATGATGCAGGAACCATGTTTCCGTCTTCTGCTTCTACGCTTATATCTTCACCTGTATACTTTTTATAAAATCCTTCCAGATCATATCCCCAGGTCGCAAGCTGCTTAACGCTGTTCCCAATAGTATCATTGTCTCTGTTCTGATACAGAATCTGGTCGCTTACATATCCTCCCATCGCAACAGATCCGCCAATTGCGAGAACAACCACTGCCCCCACAATGACGCCCAAAACCTTTTTCAGTTTCTTTTTCTTCATTTCCCCAAAACTCCTTTTACTTTTTTCGTCCCCTCAATTTCCCATTATAACAGACTCATAAGCTTTTCGATATCATCATCTGTCGTAGCCCAGTCGGTAGCAAGTCTTATAACTGTATGATTTTCATCAGACTTTTCCCAAAAGCCGTATCTGACATTCTCTGCAAAAGCCTTCAGCTTCTCATCCTCCATCACAATAAACTGCTGGTTCGTCGGTGAATCGATGTAAAGCTTATAGCCTTTTTCTATCAGTCCTTTGCGTAAAGCCTCAGCCTTATCAATGGCATTTTTACTTATTTCAAAATAGAGGTCATCTGTAAAAAGAGTGTCAAACTGGAGGCCAAGAAGCCACCCCTTTGCAAGAAGTGCTCCGTGCTGCTTGATAACAGGAACAGGATGCGCTGTAGGAACTCCCTTGGGAAATACCACAGCCTCTCCAAATAAAGCTCCAACCTTGGTGCCACCTATATAAAAAGCATCTGAGACTTCAGCTATATCCTTAAGCGTAACATCAGTGCGTCTGCTCATAAGTCCATAACCAAGTCTTGCACCGTCAATGAAAAGCGGAATGTCAAATTCTTTACATATCTTCGAAATCTCAGCGAGTTCAGCCTTTGAATACAGGGTTCCATACTCGGTTGGATGAGAAATATAAACTGCACCGGGAAATACCATATGCTCATGGTTATCATCTGCATAGAATCCTTTGATAAAAGCTCGCAGATCTACAGCGGTAATTTTCCCAATCTGATCTGAGTAGGTAGCATATTTGCATGAAACATTATCTTTATCTGAAGAATACGCGGATAATACATCATTATTTACAGGAAGAGTCAGAACCTTATGTCCCGAAAACTCAATAGCACCCGCTTCGTGCGCAGCCACATGTCCCGTAGGTGCTGCTACAACACCCTCATATGGCTTTAGCAGCATATCCAGTACAACCTGGTTTGTCTGGGTCCCTCCCACAAGAAAGAACACATCCGCATCAGGGCAACCACATGCATTCTTTATCTTTTCTGCTGCACTACTGCAATAATCATCTGTTCCATATCCATCATTCTGCTCGAAATTGGTCTCAGTAAGACGCTCTAATATTCTGGGATGTGCCCCCTTTGTATAATCACTGGAAAATGATATTTTATTGTTCTTTTTACTATCCGAATTATTTTTCATCAAAGCATCTCCTCATATATTTTTTCATAAATTTAACTTTTCTCCGGCAAAATAGCAAGATAATAATATGGTATACAAAGCTGAAGAAATGATTAATGGAAATAACCCTTCATAAGATAGAGCAATTAAACCACTCACCTGATCCTGATATCCGTAAGCGCAACCTGATCACCGGTAAGGGCTACATATACCTTACTGTTTCCGTCCTTTAACGTTGTAATATTTTCAATATAAATACCAAGATTTTCAGTCAGTGTTGTTATAGTGTTGCCTCTTCTCTTAATCCGGACCTCGCACTCCATTCCGCGATGTCCGGTCTTTTTCCATGCTCCCCAATTCTGGAATTTCTCCGTCTTCTTAATTACAAACTTGTTTTCAGCAAATTCCTTGGTAGGATCGCTCTCACCATTAAGCTTGATCATCGCATACTCACGGTAGCCCTCTCCATATACCTTTTTATCATCTGAATAAAAAAGGACAATGTACGGACAATGCCATACAAGATTGGCTGAAGGAAGACTCATGGAGTGGAAGTTTATCCTGATATGATCCGTCAAAGCAATTCCTTCCGTAGCAGCAGATCTTGTCCTGTCTATCTGAATATTGGGCACATCAGAGGCAATTCTGTCAGTGTAATCAAGCTCTTCCTCTATTCTGGGAATATCCTCGGCACCTGTCATTTCACCGGTTTGTTCTACATTAATTCCTGTTATATAACAGTTTTCTCCTGTAATTCCAACATAAGCTGATTTTGTTTTGTCGGGAAGTGCAACTATTGCTTCAACTATTCTCCACTTACTCTCCAGCACCAGCTTTAAATGATCCTCAAAACGACGCGTGGTAATGCTGTAAAACTGATCACTCAGGTCACCGTTTTTTTGCTCTGCAGATACATCTTCGGAATCTGTTGTCTTTACCCTGATATTTCTGGCATTGGTAGTAACACTGTGACCATCAAACCACAATTCGCCATATTCTGTATATTTAAAAGCTTCTATAGCCTTTGCATTGCTGTACGCATGCCTATCAAAGGAATCAAAAAGAATGATGGAGGGCTGACTGAATTCACCTTCTGTAGAGGCAGAATTTACACACATGAAGGTAATTCTGGTAACTTCATTGTCTATCAAAATACCAGCAGATACTGCATCTCTGTATTTTCCGCATTGAAGCTCCGTCTCCAGCTCCACTTCTTCTGTAAGCACTTTTTCATTAACATCATTGTCAATTAGCTGAACAAGGATGTCTGTATAATTAGGATCAAACTGGGTTCCTCCACAGGTCACAAACTCCTCTCTGATAAGAGGCAATGGCAGAGCATCCCTGTAGCTTCGCTTTGAATTCATGGAAACATAGGCATCTGCTATCGATATTATTCGTGATACCTCGGGTATAGCCTCACCCTTTAGTCCATCAGGATAGCCACTGCCATCATATCTCTCATAGCAGTAACGTGCGGCTACACTAAGATAAGGATACTCCGTGATGCTTGAGAGAATTTCCGCACTGAGAATGGGTTTGTGCTTTATCATGTCCATTTCTTCCGGAGTAAAGTCATCCTCCTTAGTCAGCAGGCTGTCCGGCATACTAATCAGACCAATATCATGAAGAAGAGCTGCATAGTAGATTTCGTCGCATTCTTCTTCACTTTTGCCTGCTGCCTTTGCCAGTCTCCTTGCAAGCTCCGCAGTTCTTGAGGAATGATCCTGGGTAAGCTCATCCTTCTTTTCAACAGCCTTTATAAATGCACCTGCAGTCTGTTCAAACAATCTTCTGGAACTCTTCCTCTCCTGCTTAAGGTTTTCCATCTCAATTTTATGAGTTCTTACAACTTCATCATTAATATCGAGGTATGTAAAAATATAAAGAGAAACTGACACCATAACCATGGCCATATTCACAATAGATATTCCATAGGCAAAAATCTGAATTATTCCCATTATTATCGGAACAAAGATATAAAGGGAAAGTGCAATATTTATGTATATGCTGAATCTTTTCCTGTATTTCATGCATACGGTAAATTGAATAAGCGGACCGATTACCGGAATCAGATAGCATATAAGGAATCCCGGACCTCTATGATAAATATTATTGGCATCAAAGCTGTAATACATCCCTGTAAACTGGGAGATAACAACCAGCATCATTTCAATAACCGATGCCACCCCTGTGAAGATCAGTCTTTTAGGTATAAATGATATTTTTTTATTTTCATTAAGAAGATCAATAATATATAGATTAAAATTGAAAACTATTCCTGCAGTAAGGAAAAAGACCATGAAATTGGACAGTCTTACCATTACGTATGCAACCGTTCCCGGAACGCCTGCATATATGTATGCCATTCTGTCAAAGAAAAGAAGAAATGCCGCAACAAGCTCCATTCCGATAAGGATCCACTTTCTCCTTGCCGGAAGGAACCTGGTGATAACGAGCATGAGCGCCATTGTAAAACAAGCTGTACAAAGGGCCAGCATTATATCCATTTGGTTGGTTTTGATGAATTCGTACATCTTCCCCTCATCTGTGCAGTACAAAAAATTCCTGCAGTTTCTCAAGCAGTTCGTCTCTTCCTATGTTCTTGAGGAAATAACCCTCAGGTCGTAGCGAAACTACCTCCATGACACTATCCTTGTCGCCTTTTCCCGTGAGGAACATGACGGGAATTGATTTTGTCTCCTCATCACTTCTTAGCATTTCAAGGACCTGCGGGCCTGTTGTAACAGGCATTTCGTGGTCAAGAAGAATGAGATCCACCTTGTTTTTTCCAAGCCACTTAATAGCCTGCAGTCCTGAATTTGCCATGGAAACCTTGTATTTTTCCTTGAGCCATTCGCGGACAAGTGTAAGGTATTGTGGGTCGTCATCAACAACGAGAATGCTTTTCTTCAGCTCTCCCGTGGACATCTTCATGAGGTACTCCGTGACTGCCGTAACGTAGACTGTATTATCAACCGGCCTTGGAAATGCCTCATATATAAGCTCAGCAGGTACAACCTTTTTCATTCCATCAATGTCCAGCTGTTCTCCGATGAGTATCATCTGAATATCCTTCTCTTCCATGATATCCACCAGAAAATGAATAATTTCCTCATCCGGTATAAACTTATTATCAATGTACAGCGTAACAAGGGCTGCATTCTCAATCGCTTTATTTATGTCATTGATATTCCAACGCACAAATGAAGCGGGACATCCCGCTGCCTCTGCTTTCTGCATAAGAACCCTCACAATAAAGGATTCCTTTTCCCCTATAACAATCATGCTGTTTCCCGCCATAACTACTCCCTTCGCGTTTACTTTGAAATCAGCGCTTCCATGCCATCCCAATCAAAAACTCTCAGCATTTTCTCAAGCTCAGCCACCTTCTCTGCATCCTCTTTGGGCAGTTTAAAGGACTTAAGCTGACCTAAAATCATCTCAACTGCATCGTAATCAAGCTGAGGAACAACTTCAGAAAGTGCATTGTACGCATCTGCAAGCTCCTCAGGTGAGATTTCTTCTTTATCATCACTACCCTGCTCCTCTATCCTGATTCTTCCGAGAAGCTCCTTAAAGGCAAGGTAGTCATTTACGAATTTATCCGTGTTTTCACTAATGAATTTTATATCTTCTCTATTACCGGCTTCTTCAAGCGCCGCTGCCATTTTTCCAAGCTCCAGCGCACCGATTATCCTCGCTGAGCTCTTCAGGGCATGAACCTTTATGGTATAGAGTCTTATATTCTTTTCATTATAAGCGTCCTGTATTACTTTTGCATTCCCATCAATTGTATCAAGGAAAAGCTGAAGCGAGAAGATAAAGCTTCCTATTCCTCCGGAGTTCTTTATACCTTCGTCCACATTGATCTCAGTAATATCATAGATCCACTTAAGCTCCTCAGGTATTTCCGTCAAAACATCCATATAGTCTTCCGCATTAGGCTTTTCCATCATTTCCTCAGGAAGATGCCTCATGATGGTTTCTTCAAGAATCACGCTGTCGATGGGCTTTGCCAGATATCCGTTAAAGCCCATTTCCTTATAGAACTCTTCACTCTCTGATGTATTTGCAGTAAGGGCATATACCGGCGTATCGGCATCAATTTTCCTAAGCTCACGAAGAGTCTCTATACCGTCCATTTCAGGCATCATATGATCCAGGAAAATCACATTGTATTTACTGTCCTGAATTTTCTCAAGACACTCCGGTCCGCTTGCCGCAGTTGTAACAAATACCTTGGTCGCCTTAAGAAGTCCCTGTATTACACTAAGGTTCATTGGATTATCATCCACTACCAGGACATCCGCATCAGGAGCAACAAACTTAGGAATGTGAGGCCCCTTCACCTGACTGTCGTCATGTTCTATGAAAACACCTATAGGTTCAGGGTCAACGATTTTCTGCGTGATATTTAATATAAACTCAGAGCCTTCACCATAAATACTGTTACAGGTAATACTTCCACCCATGAGTTCCGCAAATCTTCTCGAAATATCAAGGCCAAGTCCTGTTCCCTGAATTCCGCTGTTTTTCTCTTCATCTAGTCTCTCATAAGCTGTAAAGAGCCTCTCCATATCCTCTTCCTTTATACCTATTCCGGTATCCTTAACAAGGAAGCATAGATCGCAGATGTCATTTTCTCTTTTCACCATAGAAACATTAAGTATAAAGCCGCCATACTCCGTATATTTAACCGCATTTGTAAGAAGGTTTACTATAATCTGTTTTACCTTGCCGCTGTCACCGTAAAGGCGCTTCGGTATCATCTCATCAACTACAACATCAAAAGTAAGCTCCTTCTGGGTACTTCTGACACGGATCATACTTACAACAGAACGCAGCATCTCCTGTACATCATAATCCTTCTCAACAAGATGCATCTTGCCGGATTCAATCTTTGAGATATCCAGCAGGTCATTGATAAGACCAAGCAAAGACTCCGATGCACTTTTTATATCGAAAGCATAGTTCATCATTGACATGAAATAGTTCTTGGGAACACCTGTAGAATCCTCCCTCATAACCATCTCATTCATTCCCATGATTGTATTTATGGGCGTTCTTATCTCGTGCGAAATATTTGCAAGGAACCTTGTCTTTGCCGTATTCGCCCTGTCTGCCTCTTCCTTGGCCAGCCTTATCTCATTATACTGTCTGCTGATAATGGTAGCCTTCATTACTTTATAAACAACAAAGGCGGCAGTGACAGCAATAATTAACGAGAATATTATTCTAATGATAAAAAGCTCAGAAAGTCGTGGCCTTTTTGAAATATCAAAGGATGTTTCCGTGATTATATCTTCTTCATTATCCCCAATAACCTGTAAGTGAAGCTTATAGTCACCATAGGGAAGCGCTGTGTATTCCAATGTAGTAAGCTCACTCCTTGGCACAGTAATCCCCGGATCCTCACTTCCATCCAGATGAAGTTTGACCGTAGGATTAAGCAAGGTGTAGTCCATTACTGATGCCTGAATTATAATACGTTCATTTGATGGAGGAATAATATATTTTCCGTTGTCATTGGGTAAAATCTCTGTATCACCCAAGGTCACACTCTTAATTGCAACTCTTATCTCTGTTTTCCCCTCAAAGAAATGCTCGGTGTTTGCCCGTATAACACCATTTCTTCCGGAAATATATAATTTCCCGTCCTCGTCCTGCGCACTAAAGGAGTTTGTAGTTATAGGAAAAGGGAGCCCGTTCGAAGCAGTATAAAGCCTGTATTCCTCTATATTATCAGAAAGGATATCCTCTGCTTTTATTTTATATATACCGCAGGCTGCAAGAACCCAGGCGAACCCATCATTATCAAAGAACATTTCATAGTTATTGTTGTACGGAAATGTTGACACATTCGTGATAACTCCGTCCTTCATATACTCTATGGAATTGGAGGTAATAATCCATAATAAGCCGTTCTTTTCGTCCTTTTTAATTCTGGTCACAACATCACTGGTAAGGCCTTCGTCCCTGCCTATTCTAGACATATTGTCACCATCCAGCACGTATATTCCATCCCCGTCAGTTCCGATATATATTTTTCCGTCAAAGCCTTCAGCAGCCGAGAAAAAGATTGTGTTTTTAATTCCATCCTCTGCGCTTATGGTTTTTACCACTTCATTATTTTTGATTATGGCAAGTCCGCCGTTTGTCAATACGATAATTCTTCCATCAGCAGTTTCGTAAGTACTTCTTACCTCGTTACTGGGCATTCCGTTAACCATAGTAAAAAGTGAAAACTCACCGTCATCACTAACCCGCATCAGGCCTCTGCCTTCAGTATCAGTGGATATCCACAGATTACCTTTACTGTCCTTCATGATGCATCTTATCCTGATATCCTTTAATATTTGGGTCAGAGTGTTGGTAACAGGCCTGTCGTTCCCATCAACTACAGAAAGCCCATAATCTGTTCCAACATACAGTTTTCCCTTATAAAGGCAGCATGCGTTGGTGACTGTCTCACGTATCCCGGCTTCTTCAGACAGATTAAAGAAATTATTTGCCACAACCTTCATCACACCCTGTGAAGAGGAAGCAACCCACAAATTCCCCTGATAGTCCGAAGTTGTCATTTCAATTGAATTATTGATAGGAAGATCACTGATAAGCTTGAAGTGCTTCTTATCTTCCATATATCCAATGCCGTCCTTAGAAGATATCCACACACGACCGCAGTCATAGCTTATCCAATGAAGATTGTCCAGCGCATAGATTGTCGCTCTGATCATATTTATTGCTCTTGAGCCAAAATCCCCGTAATAAACGGCATTACCCTGAGTAATTATATATACCTTGCCTTCAGCTTCAGGGTCCGCAAGAATGGACGTTATAGTCTCCATTCCAAGCTCTTCTGAGGCATAAACTTCAGAAATTTTACAATTATCTATTGAAAAAATAATTCCGTTTTTTGTCTGTCCATAGATTCTTCCGGAAGTATCCGCATCAAGTCTTAGTATTCGCTCATCATTAATTCTTTCATTATCTATATTTTTAAGTTTTCCGTCAGGAGTTATGTATGCCACACCCGATGTAGTACCCACGAAAACATTTCCATCAGCATCCTCGGCAAATACTCTGATTGAAGATGACGGCAATCCTTCCTTATAGGTGTAATGTGTACGCTCTTCTCCATCGATCACAACAACACCATTATCGTTGGTAGCTACAAAGATTCTGCCTCTGCTGTCTTCAAACAGACCTCTTCCGCTGGTCAGTCCATCGGACGGATCAAGCTTTTCAAAGGTCGTGCCATCATAGCGGAGAATTCCGCTGTAGCCGCCTATCCACATTGAGCCATCGCTGGCACATAAAATGCAATTGGCATCAGAGGTTATAAGCCCGTTTGAGGCATCATAAAGCTCCGCAGTATATCCCACCTGCGGTGTCTGTCCGGAAATAGCATATCCCCCACCCACTTTTGTTGTCTCATCCTCAGCAGACAGTACCTTCTGCCCTGAGAGCAAAAGCAGAGTCATGGGAATAACTGCCATTAGCATATTAAGTTTTTTCAGCCTAAAAAACTTATTTGCCACAAATAGCCTCCGTTGTCACTGGTTATATTTATTCAGAATAACCAGTATTTCAGGCATGGATTCCAAAAATACTTCAACACATTTGGGATCAAACTGTGTACCGGCACCATCCCTTAATATATCCAGTGCTTTTTCAAGCGGATATGCCGGTTTGTATACTCGCTTGGAAGTAAGTGCATCAAATACATCCGCAACTGCCATTATTCTTGCGGATAAAGGAATAACCTCTCCGTGAAGTCCGTCAGGATACCCCTTTCCGTCCCACCTTTCGTGGTGATAAGCGGCCATATTCCTTGCTTCCTTAAGGTAGCTTCCTCCTTTTACGGTGCTTATAGCCTTCTCTATTATCTCTTTTCCGGCTGTAGTATGAGTTTTCATAATCTCAAACTCTTCATCCGTAAGCTTTCCGGGTTTGTTAAGTATCTTATCGGATATATTTATTTTTCCCACATCATGAAGCGGGGCTGATCTCACAACATCCGAGATGAATTTAGGTGTTATCTTTTCAGCGTAATATCCCTTTTTCTTAAGCCCTTCCACTATTATCTTTACATAAGCCGCTGTCTTCTGAACATGCGCACCGGTATCCGAGTCGCGGCTCTCGACCATATCTGCCATGGTCAGAATAAGACCGTCCTGCATCTTCATGGTTGATTCGGACAACCGCCTGATATTTCTCATCTGCTCTGCCTGATTCAGGGTCATATCACACAGGGTATGGTACAACTTCTCAATTTCGTCACCTGTTTTAATACCAAGAGAGCGAATCTCCTTAACATTTTCATCCAGAGTCTGCTGGTCATCACCACTTTCAGAAAACCGGTCCACGCACTCAGTCATGCTTGTTATCGGATAAGTAGAATAAATACTTGTCATCCACAGTTCATACCCAATAAGAAGTATGAAAAGTCCTGCAAGAATAAGCAGCACTCTGATAATAAAATCAGTCATGTAATCAGTCATATAATCCAGTGAAATGTCACTGTTTGTATAACAAACTGTATTTCCCTCTTCGTCCTTAACAGGATAAACAACACTCAGAGTTTTACCGCCATCCTCGGGATATTCAATAGTGTCTATCCCCTCTCCCGATAAAAGTGCAGGCAAATAAGGAATAAAAAAATCTGTATATGGCATTAAAACACCGGGTTCAATACGAGGTTCATCCTCCTTGTAAGGATTAAACACCATATAGAAGCCGTCTTCCTGGACTTTAGTTACATATAAATAGTCAACATCAGGCGTATTATCACGTATTCTTGCAAGCATCTCCTCTGTTTCTTTATATCCCGGTGCGTTCTCACCATTCTCAATATATTCATCCACCTTAGTGGGATCTATTATTTCTGCAGCAAATTTAGCTGCCGTATAGCCATGCTCAACCCTTGATTCTTTTGAACTGTTGTAATAAAGCCTGAGGCCTATCCAGGACATTGCAATCACAATTGCAAATGATGTCACAAGGAGTGAGAAGGTCTCACGTGTTCTTACAGAGCGTTTGATTCCTTTTTTATTTTTTCCGTTATTCTGATATTTTAGAAGTGATTCCCAGGTCTGCTTAATTGTACTGGTCTTAAAGCTCTGGACTATCGTTTCCGGTGTGAGCTGAATTAAAACAACCGCAACAACAGTTGTTATTCCCTTATCCACTATATTAATAATGATGTTAATCAGTAGTATTGCAAGGAGAAACGGAAATCCTGTCGCTTCAGAAAAGCCCATAGCATGTTTTCCGGATACTGTACTCTGTACATCACCCAGAAGCCATTGAATGAGCGTACTTAATGAACCGGTTACAACTGCCAGAAGCAAAACCAGTTTAACTATTGCATTTACTTTATTTATGGGACGTTTTCTCACAAAGGAGAACGTATGAACAGCAATAAGCGCATTTACCGCTGAAAAGTAAATGGCATTTCTGTTAAAGAGCATGCAAAGAGTATTGGTGCAAACGGCAGACATAATCCCAAAATAGGGACCTGCTGCTATTGTTACCAATATTGTTCCGATGGTGTCCAGATAAAATGGTGCACCAAGATTACTCATAACAAAGTACAAAAGTACATTTATTATAATCGCTGACACTACAAGAGCGGCCAGCTTTATTCTCTTTTTCCCCTCATAATTTATGTGTAATTGCATAGCAATATCCTACTAAGCAGATTTTGTCATTTTGACATATCATTACTATTTAATCATACAATATTTCGGGAATAATTTTAATTAAAAACCAATAAAATTTATCTTACCCAGTCATTTTCTTTAAGCTCTTTTTATTTTTATACATTTTCTTATCAGCGACCTCAAATACTTCAGCCACAGAATCTTCATTGTTGTATCTTGCCATGCCACAGGCAATTACAAGAACATTTTCCTTAAGCGCAGCTTCATTATGAGTCTCAATTTCTCCTATAAGATTATCTATATTATCATAGTCCTCTCCTTGTGAGATTACTACAAACTCATCACCGCCAATTCTGAAAACAGGACTGTGCTTAAAAATACCGCAAATAATCCTGCTGGCTCTGCGAATATACTCATCTCCGGCCTTATGTCCTTTGGTATCATTTACCTTCTTTAATTCATTTATATCCAGTATCGTTACCGCAAATTCAGGATGATGAAGCTCTGTGATCATGCGGTTTAATCTCTTCTCCTCTTCCTGATAGGCATTTTTATTCTTAATACCTGTGAGTGCATCAATATGAGCCTGGATACTCACATGAGCGAGCTTCTCATCATATTCCTGTTTAATGAGCATTGCATCAGTAACATCCTGACTAAGGCCAAGAAGACACTCTCTTCCTGTTGCATCGACAAATTTAAGCTTCGTTGTCTGGAATCTTCGCGGATTACCTACAGCATCAGGTACATCCTCGAAGAAAATATGCGGTTTATCCATAGAGAGTGCCTTTTTGTCATCCTCTATGAAATGCTGCGCTGTCTCTTCATCAAAAATCTCAAAATCTGTCAGTCCTACAACTCCCTCAGGTGTTTCTTTATGCGCATAATCAGCAAAGGCCTGATTGCAGGCAAGATAGATTCTTGTATTCACATCCTTTGAAAAAGTCATTGCAGGCATATGCTTAAGCAGAGCCGAAACAGACTGCTGTAATTCAGCAATCTTACGATTGGCGTCAGCCTCCTTCCTAAGCTCAGCATTCTCAGCAAGAAGTCTTGCAAACTCTCCGGACATCTGGTGCTGTCTGTCAGTTTCTGCCTCTTCTATATAGCCCTCTTCATTTGTATACCAGATTCTGGCGAGCTGCTTATTCTCATCAGTATCACCAAGCATCTCCTTAGTCACGAATTTTTCCTCAAATTCAGAAGCCGGAACAGGAGGCGAGAAGTAGAATCCCTGCACAATCTCGCAGCCTCTTGCCCTCAGAAAATCAAGCTGTTCTCTTGTCTCAACTCCTTCTGCAACCACAGGAACCATAAGTCCCTTTGCTATATCGAGGATAAGCTCAACCATGCGCACATCCTTTTTGTCATGCTCCATATTCTTGATGAAAGCCCTGTCAAGCTTCAATATATCAACAGGCATGGATGAGAGCATGCTAAGAGATGAATAACCTGTCCCAAAGTCATCCATTTCTATATGATGCCCCTTTTCCCTAAGGCGGCTCACGATTTCAATTACCTTGTCTGAATTGTCCGTATATGCAGATTCTGTAACCTCAAGGTCAAGGTCACTTCGTCTTAGCCCGTTTTCCTCTATCAGATCATGAAGTACCTGCTCCAGATCCGGGTCAAAGACATCGAGTCTTGACAGGTTAACGGATACAGGTATTACAACTCCGTACTTATCGCGCCAATAGGCTATCTGCCTTGCAACCTCTCTCCACACATATCTGTCCACTTCTCCGATTTTGCAATTTTCCTCAAAAAGCGGGATAAACTCAACGGGAGATATCATTCCAAGCTCAGAATGCTTCCAGCGTACAAGTGCTTCAGCACAGCAAAGCTTTGGCGGATTACTGATAATATCGAATTTAGGCTGATAATAAACAAGAAACTCATGCTCTTCAATAGCTCTTTTCAGGTCACTGAGGAGTCTTTGACCTCGGAGCTCCTTTTCCCTGAGATCATCATTAAATACCATGATTCTCTGATGATTGCCGCCGCGAAGCATGTTGCAGGCAGTGCGCGCATGATCAAAAAGCTGAACAGGTGCAACACCCTCCTGATAATGCATTACACCCATTCTGAGTCTCACACTTACGTTACCCGAAACTCTGTCCAGTCTGTTCTGAATGCGGTCGAAAAGTGGCTGATAATCCTCCGTACTCTTACAGAATATATTGAATCTGTCTGCCTGGGATCTGCATGCGATACCATCTGTTTCATCCAAATACAGCTTGATTTCATCCCCTATCGCATTGAGAACAATATCTCCGAATTCCCAGCCATATAAAGCATTTACAGTATGAAACTGATCAAGATTTAAAACGACCGCATCATATTTACATTCATGATGCTCGTTAAACATCTGCGCTGCATATTCATAGAAAAAACCGCGGTTATACAATCCTGTGATATGGTCAAACTCAGTTGCTGTAATAAGTCTTTGCTTTTCAGCCGCCTTTTTATCTGCCTTTTGCTGACGGATTACAAGAAGCAGTATGACAATTACTGTCGCTGAAACGACCACAATAACAGCAATGAGATTATCCCGCACATACTCGCGAAAGGTTATTCTATCCTCCGTATACGTGTATTTTGAAAGTGCAGAATGTACAGCCTCATCGCCAACAAGATTAACGGTTTTATTCAAAATTGAATATAATTGAATCTCACTTTCAGGAACAACAAACGCTGATTCGACGTATTTTCCCGTAGCAATCAAAGCCAGCTTATATCTATTGCGAATCTTATCCGTCTGATATATACGATAGCTGCTGACAAACATGCAGTCCACTGTCCCTTCTGAAACCGCTTCAAAGCATGCTTCGATAGTATCAAAGAAAATCACCTGACAGTCGGGATAATAGTCCATAACAAAGGTTTCAAAGCTTGTATTCCCTTTAACTATTGCAACCTTTAAATCTGAATTATTATATATATCATTTGAAGCATTGTTCTTTACAACTGTATAGACTTCTGACTCCACAAGAGAGTCTGTCAAAATTGCATCTATTTTTTCACTTTCATCCAAGCTTAGATTTACCGGAAATACGCAGTCAACCTCGCCATTTTGCATTGCAACTATGGCATCTTCCACGGAAGGGAATGGTACAGCCTCAAAGTCTAAATTATCGTTCAAAAGACTACCTGATGCGTTATCAAGATAATCCTTTAGTGCTCCTGTCAGTTCTCCAGTCTCCTTATCCGTATCACAGAAAGGAAGGTAATTATCCCTGTAGCCCACTCTGATAGGTCCGTGATCCTTTATCCATGCCCTTTCCTCTTTAGTCAGAAACGCACTTGAATTAACGGAAAGGATATATTTTTCGTATAGTTTTTGATTATAATAGGGATCCTCATATTGGATTCTGCTCATAGCAAGATTAATATCTGAAAGTAAGTCCGGTCGCTTTTTGCTAATTGCAAAATAATAATTCGAAGATCCTATCTTACAGACAGGCGAAAAGCTTTCATATCCAGCATAGGTATCCATTATTACAAACGCATCTATCTCACCCACTTCAAGAAGATGAAAAGCTTTTTTCGGCGCTTCTGCTTCCATTTCAACAATTTCAGGATAGATTCTGTTATCCTCTGCCCATTTTTTAACAAGTTCTTCCTGGATACTATCCCTGTAAACACCAATTTTTTTTCCGCTAAAAGTATTCAGGTCCTCCATCGTCATATCATTGTTGTCAGATTTAATGTAGATGTAGTAGGATTCCTCCCCCATTGGAAGAATCGGATATAAAATATTCTCTGCCCGCTCATCTGTGTAAGAAACATCGCTTAGAATATCTATTTCACCTTTTTGCAATTTCTCCAAAAGCTCATTCCAGGAGCCTTTAACATACTCGCAATCCCAACCTGCATAGGCCTCAATTTTCCTCTGATACTCGTATGCCATACCCATTTTCCTTCCAAATTTATCGGTATAGCAATATGCTGATTCGTACCATCCCACCCTGACTTTTTTGGCATTATCGATCTTTGCAACAGCAAAAAAAGGCCGCATGAAACACACGGTCATAATTAAGCATATAAATACCAAAAAGAGTTTACTTTTTTTCATGGTCACCAGAATATTTATAGGAAAACATAAATCTACTATTATATTTTAATATAATATCTGTTATGTACCTAATAAACTCTTTATAAAAAAGAACCGGAATCACATGTTTCGTGTCCGGTTCTATATTGTAATACACATTCTTTTTATGTTTTTCTTTAGTATTCCTTCACTTCAAAAGAAGAAAATACGCATTTTCTAAATTCCATCAGGTCAGTAAATATACCATCTGCAAGCATCTGAGCTCCTATATTGCCAATGGCAGTAGCTTCGGAAGGACCGGCATAAATTGTTTTACCTGTTTCCCCTGCAGTAAGCTTATTGAGGTAGTCAGCGTTTGAGCCTCCACCTACTATATTAATAGACTCAAAATGTTTGCCTGTTATTTCTTCCAGTTCTTCTGCTGCCTGTTGATAGCAGGCTGCAAGAGATCTGTATATTACCCTTGCAATCTCCCAGGGTGTTGCAGGTATCTGCTGACTGGTCTTTTTACACTCGTCCTGAATCGCTGCAATCATGGACGCAGGGGCAAGAAAGACAGCTGAATTTGCATCCACTATGGAGTCTATAGTCTCATTTTCTGCTCTTGCACAGAGATTTGCAAAGGAATAATCTTCATTTTCCTTCTTTCCGGCATAATCATATCCGGCTTCAAATTCCTTCTTAACAGACTGTATCATCCACAAACCCATGATGTTCTTCAGGAATCTGTATCTATGATCATAGCCGCCTTCGTTGGTGAAGTTCGCCTTACGTGCTATCTCTGAAGTGTTAGCTTTTGATAATTCGCATCCAAATAATGACCAGGTTCCTGAGGATATATAAAGCACATCCTCAGCTGTGCTTGGAACGCTCATTACCGCAGAGCCTGTGTCATGAGTTGCAGGAAGGATAACTTTACAGTTAAAGCCAACCTTGTCCTGTACTTCTTTTGAAAGCATACCCACTTCTGTTCCGGGCATTGAAAGCTCTCCAAAAAGCTTTGCAGGAAGTCCCAGCTTTTCTATGAGTTCAATGTCCCACTCGTTGGTCTTCGGATTAACAAGCTGTGTTGTTGTGGCGTTGGTGTATTCCTGCTTCTTTATACCTGTCAAAAGAAAATGCAGATAATCCGGTATCATCAAAAGTGATTCTGCCTTTTCCAGATTTTCAGGCTCCTGAACTTTGCATGCCATAAGCTGATATATAGTATTAAAAATTGCTTTCTGAATTCCGGTACGTGCATAGAGGTCATTTTCAGAAATTATCTTGTAGACTTCGCTGTCCATGCCTTCAGTTCTGTCATCTCTATAGGCATAGGTGCTGCCGACTATCTCATCATTTTTATCAAGAAGTACATAGTCAACGCCCCAGGTATCGATGCCCATTGAAACAGGATCTTTGCCCATTTCATTGCACTTTTTCATACCAATAAGAATCTCTTCAAATAGTCTTTTTGTATCCCAGACCTTGTGGCCGTTTTCTTCATCCATGCCATTGTAGAATCTGTGGATTTCTTCGTATTTTATTTTGTCATCTTCCAGCCATGAAAGGATATGTCGGCCGGAAGATGCTCCTATATCAACTGCTAAGTAGTAATTCATTATGTGCTCCTAATAACCCTCATCCGTCAGCTTCGCTGACACCTGTCTTCGCTCCGCTTCGGTCCGCGCTAAACCAACGTCCCCCGGACGTTGAGCGCCCCCAAAGGTGGAAGGCTATTAAAATATCATCTTTTCTATAGCTATTGAGGTATCATCTTTTTCTATAGCAAGAACTTTTATCGTTCTCCGATTATGTCACTCTTTTTCTCGTAGAGGAAAGCTTCTCCTACCTTGATTCCGAAGGGCTCGTTAAGAGCTCTGAATTCGTCGGGCTGTATGGTCTGACGCTTTCTGTCTGTCATAGACATAACCTTTACAAGAACCTCTGCTGCCTTCTCAACTGTGTGCATGAGACCAAAGGTGATATCAAAATCTGTGCCGCAGGCAAACATGCCGTGATGTGCCCAAATAGCAACATCCTGCTTTTTCATGATTTCGGAAGTAGCAACTGCAATTTCACGTCCGCCGGGAACCATCCACGGTACTACGCCGATTCCCTCAGGGAATACAACAGGACACTCTGTAGCCATCTCCCATATTTCTCTTGTGAAAACTTCACCGTCAAGAGGAAGTACAAAGGTAAGTGCAATGGTGTTAGCAGGATGGCAGTGGTATACCACTCTGATATCAGCGTTTCTCTTCTTACACACCTCAAGATTCATGAGGTGTGAAGGAAGCTCTGATGTAGGTCTTCCTCCATTTACAAGGCCCCACTGGATCTGATACTTTTCGCCCTTTTCATCTATCTTGATAATGCAGATGTTGGCTGCAGGATCGATTTCAACATTTCTGAAATATTTGCCTGAACCTGTAACCATGAAGTATTCACCTGCAAGATCAGGTACGGCTGTTCCGATTTCCTTCCACTCGCCATCTTCTGTAAGCTCTTCCTTTACGGAAGCAATTTCTTCCTCTTTTATTCTGTAGCTTAAGTTACCGCCGTTTCTCTCGTGCCAGCCCTGGTAGAAGCCGTCTACGCACATGCGGCAAAAACCTTTTGCAAATTCTGAATCTAAAACTTTCATGATATATATCCTTTCTTTACGCTCTTTTTGTGAGAACCTCATCCTCATATTTCTTGCAAACGTCAAACCACTCGTCCTCTGTGGGAACGTTCATCTTCTCACAGTAGTAGTCCCAAACATCTCCGACGGGCATCATCTTGATGCGCTCCTGGAGAGACATGAGTTCTGTAAAATTGCGCTCGTTCTGAAGTGCACACAGCTTTTCATTGGGCTGAAGCTCTGCGTTAAGAAGGGCCTTTAAGAAGTTTCTCATTCCGTTTGTCCATGCGGAAACACGGTTAATACTTGCATCGAAATAATCCATTCCGATGAAGAATCTTTCAGGACCGTTCTTTACGATTTCCTGTGCGATTTCTTTTGCATCATCATTGTAGATAACTACATGGTCAGAATCCCAACGTACAGGTCTTGTAACATGAAGTGCCATCTTTTCATTGAAAAGAAGCATTGATGAAAGCTTGTCTGCAACATTCTCTGTAGGATGGAAATGGCCTGAATCGATGAGGCACATGATTCCGTTCTTAGCTGCATAGCTTAAATAGAACTCCTGTGAACCTACTGTTACTGATTCCATGCCGATTCCAAATACCTTGGACTCAACTGCTACATATACCTTGCTCTTGTCATAAGGAGTTGCAAGGATCTGATCAAGTGAATCCTTAAGTCTCTTTCTGGGAGAGATTCGATCCGGAATCACATCCTTGAAACCGTCCGGAATCCAGATATTCATCATGCAGGGTACGCCTGTCTCTGTTGCAAAATACTCAGAAATCTTAAGGCATGCGATGCAGTGATCAACCCAGAATTTTCTAACTGTCTCATCCTCTGATGAAAGTGTTGCATTCTCTGCCATGGGATGTGAAAACATTGTGGGATTAAAATCAAGACCGACGCCATGCTTCTTTGCAAAATCTACCCAGGCCTTGAAGTGCTTAGGCTCTAATTTATCTCTGTCTACCCATTCATCACCTTCAAATACTGCATAGCAGGCATGAAGATTGAGCTTATGTTTTCCGGGTACAAGTGTGAATACCTCATCTATATCCTGCATGAGCTGCTCAGGTGTTGTAGCCTTGTAGGGATAATTTCCTGTTGTCTGGATTCCTCCGCTAAGAGGTCCCTTCTGATCAAAACCTACTACATCATCTCCCTGCCAGCAGTGCATTGAGAGACTGATTTTTTCAAGTTCGCTGATAGCCTTATCTGTATCAACGCCAAGCTTTGCATAACGCTCTTTTGCTGCTTCATATCTTTCCTTAACTGTCATTTTTTGTAACCTTCCCTTTCTTTTTTTGCTATCCGTTTATAATCCGGAAAAATATTGGTCAAGATAAATCAATCGTGAAAAACTCTCGTCTTAAACATCTTGAAATTATATTAAAACTCCCAAACGAAATATTTAAGGTCCTACACTGAAGAAAAATAGGTCCTTTATTGCAAATAATAAACACACATGTTAATTTAAAGACATAATCCTTCACGGAGGTCTGAAATGAACAGAGAATTACTGCAAAAGCTCAGCATTATCACAGATGAGGAACAGTCCATACTGGATGGAAAAGAATATATAAACCGTGACTTGTACTATAGTCCTCAAGCGTCCAAAAAATCAGATGAGATTGATTCTGCGAGGGTATTAAAAAACGGACGCCTTATAGATATGCGTCCGCATGTGCGCTTTATTCACTTTCCGAAGCATACTCACAACTATGTTGAGTTCATTTATATGTGCAATGGTACTACAAGACATATCGTGGATGGTCAGGAAATTATTCTGGAAGAAGGCGATCTTCTTTTCCTGAATCAGCATGCCACTCAGGAAATATATCCGGCAGGTGAGAATGATATTGCAGTTAATTTCATGATACTTCCGGAATTTTTTGATGTGGTGCTTCCTATGATGGGAGCTCAGCCAAGCGCCCTTAGAGACTTCATAATAAGCTGCCTCACCAGAAAGGATTTGACCAGCAACTACATGTATTTTAATGTTTCAGATGTTCTTCCCATTCAGAACTTAATGGAAAACCTGATATGGAATATGCTGAACTCCGACAAAAACAGCAGAACCATAAACCAGGCCACTGTGGGACTTCTTTTCCTTAATCTCACAAATCATTCTGAGCTTATTCATATTGACTCCAATTCCTATGAACAGGAGATAACGCTTAAGCTCCTCTCCTATGTTGACACATCCTACAAGACCGCATCGCTCAAGGATTTTGCAGCAACAGAAAAAGCAGATGTATACACAATAAGTCGCATAATAAAAAAAGAAACAGGCCACACCTTCAAGGATCTCCTTCAGGAGAAGCGTCTTGAAAGGGCCTGCTCTCTTCTTGTTCGTTCAAATGCACCTATTGCCGATATCGCTATCTCTGTAGGCTATGACAATACCAGCTTTTTCCATCGTCTGTTTCGCAGAATATATGGCTGCAGTCCCAGAGACTACCGACTGGCTAATCACAGTTTTATACAGTGATTAAATATCCCAAAACGCATCTGCCTGTAGCTAATATCATATTGCATTTTCAATTTACAAAAGTGTCTCTGCTCTGTGCTCAATGTTCTGCTTGAAGTTGATAATGTCGTGGTCATATTCCTCATCCATGTATGATGAATGAATAAGGAAATCAGCTGTGGCTTTGTTATTGGCAAAAGGAATATCGTACACCTGTGCAATTCTCATAAGTGCCTTTACATCAGGATCATGCGGTGCTGCTGTAAGCGGGTCTGAAAAGAAAATAACAAAGTCAATTTTCCCCTCTACTATCTTAGCGCCGATCTGCTGGTCACCGCCAAGGGGGCCTGAATTATAACCGCGTACAGGAAGATTTGTTGCATCAGTTATCATACGGGCAGTTGTACCTGTTCCGCATAAAAAGTGCTTTGAAAGAATATCTGCATTATTTTTGCACCACTCGATAAGCTCTGCCTTTTTGCCATCATGAGCTATGAGTGCTATGTTCTTTTGTTTCTTTATGGTAAGTGTAATTGTTTCTGACATTTTTTACTGTCTCCTCCTTTTTCAAAAAATCTTATCAAGCATTATATTACTTTGTTTTCAAAATATCACGTTATTTTTTCAAAAGAATTTTAGTATGTTATGATATAGCCATGAAAAAATATACGACTTATGGAAAATTCCAAAATGAAATGAATTCATATTACAAGCGCACAGGTATGAAGCTTCAGTTTACTGAAATGATGCAGCGCATGAATGAAAAGGGGCTTCTTAGTACATCTCCATCTTTTTTCAGGTTGCCTGCAGATGCCCTGTCAGTAAGTGATGATGAATTTGATAAGCTTGTGGATAAGATACCTCTTCATTATGATGTAGAGCATGAAATAAATTCCTATGTAGGTGAGGAAAAAATCATTCCTCAGTTTTATGATGTTTACACTATTCGACATCCTCGATTTACCAGAAATTATGCTCACAGGCATAATTATTTTGAACTGGATTTTGTAGTAAAAGGTGAGGGCACTCTGTATTTTGAGGGAACTGCCCATAAGATGCACGAAGGTGAAGTATGTATAGTTGCTCCGGGCTCCAATCATGACTACATCATAGATGATGAAACCAGCATAGTTTATACCGTTTGCATCAGGAAAAGTACCTTCGAAAGTACCTTCACTTCACTTATGCTTCATCAGGATCTTTTGTCAGGATTTTTCAGGCACATCCTTAGAAATGAGGATAGGCCCAATTACCTTATGCTCTTTACTGAAAACAATATGGAATGCAGAATTTTCCTTCGAAAGCTTCTGATCGAATCAGAGGCTCCTGACGGGTATAGTAACAACTGCTGTATTAACATAATCAATTTATTTTTTGCTAATCTTCTCCGAAACTACAGCAAGACAATATCCTTTTACAACTATGATATTGATTCTGATTTTTCACTTGTACTGCAATATATTCAGCACAACTATCAGACACTGTCATTGTCTTCGCTTGCAGAGTTTTTTCACTATTCGGAGCCGCATCTTTGCACACTCATAAAACAGAATACAGGGAAAAACTTCACGGATCTTATTAAGAATCTCCGCATGCGTGATGCAGTAAATCTGCTTATAAATACCGACCAGAAGGTAAATGAAATAGCTGAAGAAATAGGGTATAACAGCGCCGATCATTTTTCCAGGGTATTCAGAAAAACCTATGGCTGCTCACCGGCCGATTTCAGAAAGTCCAATAAAAAGGACAGCCCTTTCATTCCATTCTCGCATGAGTAATGTAAATCATACTTCACACACCGAAAAAGGAACTGAGACCATATACGGACTCAGTTCCCTTTTTTCTTATCAAACAGCCTTCTGCTTCAGACTATTCTCACTGTACTCAGCATGCATTTTGGACTTCATCTCTTCTATCTCTTTCTTGTAGTGCCTGATAGGTCCGAATACTACACAAAGAATAACAATAAGTCCTGTTACAGAGGGTGCTCCGAACTTGATGAAGTTAAGAGCAAACATAGCTGATTCGGGCTGCTGTCCGATGGCACCTGCCACATACCCTGATGCTGCAAGGATTGCCAGTATACCTGAATTAGTAACCGTGTTACCACATTTCTGTGCAAATCCCTTGATTGATGAAACAAGTCCGTTTGCTGTTTTTCCTTCCTTGTACATGATGAAATCAATAGTATCATTTACAAGAATGTTAACCAGTGCGTTCTGCATAGCTCCTGTTACAGATGCGAGGAAGGTAAGCACGCAGAGGAAGATAAAGTTTGTCTTTCCAAAGAAGAAAAGAACTACATATAATGCTATTGTCGTTATCTGAGAGAAGCAAAGTGCTCTCTGTCCACTCTTGAATATCTTAAGAACGATTGGCATTGCAACAACCATTGAAATAAGTGCGCCGATTGAAATAACACCCATGTATGCACCTATAAGGTCAGGTCTCTGGTAGTAATACATCATGTAGTAAACTGATGATGAAAACATAAGTCCATATCCCATTGAAGCCATTACCCAGGCAATGATGTTAGGATATACTTCCTTGTGCTTTAATACCATTCCAATTCCCTTAAGAGGATTCTTTTCAGGCTTTGCAAGATATCTCTCCTGTCCCTTTGAAGCCTTAAAAAGTCCCCAGAAGGAAATAAATGAAAGAATACCGCAAATGATCATGTAGGGCACATAGCCATTTGAAAATCCAAGGCTGTTAAAGAAGCCTGTGATGTTTGGAGTAAAGGTGTTACCTACTGTAAATGCTGCGGCACAACATCCTGCTCCCATTGTTATAATCTTGTTTCTCTCACCGTCATTCTTAACCGCTGCAGGAAGAATTGCCATCTGAGGCATTGTGTACATAGTAACTGTCATTCCGTAACCGATGTACATAATAAGAATGTATGCAGCCTTAGCCGTAGTATTTGTAAAGCCCCAGTCTACCCAGACCATAGTTGCAAAGAATGTAAGCAGAACCGGTGCAAACAGGAAGTAAGGCCTGTAACGTCCCATCTTTGTATGTGTACTGTCAGCGATCACACCCATCATCGGATCGTTTATCGCATCCCAGAGAGTTGCTATAAACATTATTACTGAGCATATAGCTGCCGGAATCCCTAATGAATCCGTCATATAAACAGACAGATAACTTGCCAGTACTGCAGCTACCATCATCGCGCCGCCGTTTACGGAAGTAGCATGGAACCATCTAAAGGCACCACCGACTTCTGCTTTATTTGTAGAATTACTATTGTTCCCCATTGTCCTTCTCCTTTTCATGTTTTTTAAATGTGGTAAACAATGTTTTTTGCTTTGTGAGATTATAATAGCAAGGTAATACTTCCTGCTCCATGTAATATGTTTATCTATATCCGACATTTTTTAAGATGCATAAATATAAATAAAAATCCCCGATAATAATCCGGCCTAATATTTTAGATTCCGGACAGTTATCGGGGAAACTCCATTATATTACATGATATCTCGAATTATTTAATTTTCTATCACAGTATTATTTCAGTTTTAATACCTGAATCTATACCTGCCTTGAGAACGACTTTTTTTCCCGGTATCTTACGGACAATAGCCAGGGCACGTCCATTCCAGGTATTTGAAGTATTGCTACTATAAGGCTCCTGCTCTTTGGGATTACCTGATCCAAAGCCTAAAAGCTCAGCGTCACCTTCAAGCTCAAGCGTAATACTCTGATCAGAGTTTATGAAAACATCTCCATCAGAGTCCTGAAGAGAAAGATTCACGTATACTATCTCACTATCTTCCAATATATTTCCATCTACCTCAGCAAAAAGCTTCATATCTCCCACTGCAGTAGTTAGCTCATATTCTCCTATGTTCTCGCCACCTTTGTATGCCACAGCTTTTAAGGTTCCCGGCTGATAAGTTGTTTCAAAAAGAGTTCTGCAGTTATCCTCTTCCACAACCTTTTTCTTTCCTATGGATTTTTCATCAAGGAATAATTCCACCTCATCCCCTGAAGAATAAACCTCAACCACAACCGGCTTATTTTCATATCCGCTAAAGGTCCATCCTGAAACAGTATCACTCATTACCCAGGGTGTCTTTATCAGATTCTCGCCATAGTGTGCGGGATCCTGAACTGCTATATAAGGAGCTTTTCTTAGTCCGAAAACAATCTCCCTGTAATATGATAAAGGTCTTCTAAAGCCTGTGATATCAATATCTCCTGTATAAGCAAGCTTAGCAGGGAACTGTGCGCCAAAGCCGCCCTCACCGAATTTATATGCAGGAATTCCTACGCCTGCTTCTCCCAGGTAGTCCCAACCTGTCCAGGTGAAATCTCCGATAACCTGAGGGTATTTTGTAACCTCTCTCCAGTTTACAGCAATCTCAGGAGGATAGGTTTCACTACCGACAATAACACGGTTCGGAGCCTTTTTGGCATCAAGGCTGTAACGTGCTGTCATGTAGTTATAACCTGCTATGTCAGTTGCTGCACAGGCCTTGTCCAGACGCTTTGTGATCTCAGGATGTACGACAATTTTATCCATGTACTTATCCATGATAGTCATGAAATCATTTACGTTTATGGAATCATCACCATCTTCTACAGATGCAGCAACATCTGCAGTAATCTTAGGCACAGCATCTCCTGCCGCAAACACTCCGTTTATTGAAGCAAGGGTATATCTGTTAGGATCCAGCTTGTGACACAGACCGCTGATTTTTGCAGCAAGCCTTGAGCCTTCGTCCGTTCCGATTTCAGGGATCTCATTTCCGATAGAATACAGAATAACTGAAGGATGATTGTAATCCTTCATGACCATCGCTTCCACATCACGCTCCCACCAGTCCATGAAATACAGATTATAGTCATAGTCTGATTTTGCCCTGGTCCACATATCAAAGGCTTCATCCATGATATACATTCCGAGTTCATCACAGGCCTTTACAAGTGCAGGTGCCGCAGGGTGATGAGACATTCTTATGGCATTAAAGCCGGCTTTTTTTAATATAGCAACTCTTCTGTATTCAGCTTCATAAAAAGTCTTTGCCCCTAAGATTCCACTGTCGTGGTGAATGCAGGCTCCACGAAGCTTAACACTTTTTCCGTTCACTCTAAGGCCATGCTTTGCATCAAGTCTCAGCTTTCTGATACCGAAGATCTCCGCTTCATCATCCAGAGGTTCTCCGCAGCCTGTCTGCCCGTCATTCTCTTCCTTTGCTTCGAAAACCGTAACTTCAGCCTTATAAAGTGCGGGATTTTCATCAGACCAAAGTGATGGCTTGTCTACATATAATCTTGAAAAAACAGTCATCTCAGAATTAGCCTTAGCGCTGATTACCTTTTGATCGGAAGCAATAAGCTCTCCATTCCTGTCCAAAATTCCAAAGCTGATAACAAGGTCTTTGGGAGCAATATCCGCATTCCTTACAGATGCCTTAAGATGTACTGTTGCCTCTTCTTCATTACATTCTTCAGTAGTTATCAGGAAGCTGTTTTCCTTTATATAAGTATTATCCGCTTCAAGAAGGTATACGTCTCTGTAGATTCCGGAGCCTGTGTACCAGCGGCTGTTCTGACATGCATTGTTTCTCACCTGAACGCGAATTTCATTCTCGCCTTCTTCCTTTAAAAACTGAGAAATCGGAACTGTGAACTCTGAATATCCATAAGGTCTGTTAGCAGCAAGCTGACCATTAACATAGACAAAGGTATTCATGTAAGCACCCTCAAATAAGAGCATTATATTCCTGCTTCTGTCACCCTTTTTTGATTCGAAAAACTTCACATAAGTATAGGAACCACCATCATAGAATCCTGTATTGCCACCATTAAGCGAATCAGCATGGGTCTCTGTCTCTATCATCGCATCATGGGGAAGTGTAATTTTTCTCGCATTTTCAGGAATGCTCCACACTAGAGCAAAGGCATTCTTGCTGTTCCAGAAAAGCCAGTTATCGTTCCATTTTGTTTTTTTCATTATGTTCCACCTCTTAAATACTGCGTTATGCACAAATTAGTCTGTTCATAAGCAATTCTATAATTCGATGTTTAGATGGAACACTTCTTAATTTGCGGAGAATCCGACATTTATTAATATAAAAATAATAAATAATTAATACACGATTTATCCTCCATTACGCTATATCGCTTAAAATATAATCATATTACTACAATCTACAATGGAGGGTTATATTATGGCGAATAACGGAAACGGCACTAAAGTAATGAGCAAGCATATTACCGGGCAACTACTTGCAATCCTGCTGCCTATGGTAATATCTGCAATTGCATTTGTTACTATTTTTCTGGCTTTTAATGCAAGAAATATCATTATTGATAGCGCGAAGAACGGACTACAGCAGGAAGCAAGAAAAAATGCGTCCGACATCTCCGGAATGATGGAGAGTATTGTTTCCTATTACAATGCGTATGCCGATACACTTCAGGTTTCAGACTACGCAGATGATGCTGCAATCTTAAAATCCTTGGAACCCGGAATGAAAGCCTATCCCGGAGTAGTCATCGATGTATACCTTGCCATTGGTAAAGATTACTTCTATGATGGCGGCGGTTGGGTTCCTGACGAAGGCTATGATCCGACAACCAGAGCCTGGTACCAGAAGGGACAGGGAAAGTCCAGCATAGTAATCGGAGATCCTTCGGTAGATATGACAACAGGGCAAATGGTTGTCTGTGGGTCTCGCGGTGTGACACTGACTGACGGAAGATCCGGTGTCCTCTCCACAGATATCGTATTATCCGGAATTTCCGAAACTGCCAGTGCCTATAAGCCACTTGGAACAGGTTCAACAATGATGTTTGATGGAACCATAATGGTTGCATCACCCGCAGCAGATCAGATAGGTAAGGATGTTTCAGAATATCCTAATGATAACTTTATTCAGGAGATTTCCAAGATAACAACCTCCGGCGGAAGAAGTGATGTATTCGTTCTTCACGGAACTGATGGTGCTGATTACTACGTTTCGATTGATGCGGTAAGCGGTACAAACTGGTACCTGGCATCCTTCGTAAAAGAGAGCGATGTACTGGCTGAATTAAACAAATTTATTATCATCATTGCTGTAATTGGGGTAATAATAATACTTGCCGGCAGCGTTGTTATGCTCTTCGTACTTAACGCAATGATTGCAAAACCTGTCAGCAGACTTACAGATAATATCACACGTATATCACAGGGTGACTTCACTGTAGAGATAGCTAAAGGCACACGCGGAGGCGAAAATGAAATAGGCATTATGAACAACAATATGGCTGATTATGTTGCTCAGATGCGTGATACCCTGATAAAGATGAAAGATGTAACCGAGAAGCTCTCGGGAGAAGCGAATAATTCCAAGAGTGCATCAAGCGACCTGAATTACCAGGCCGATGAACAGTCAAAGGCCATGCAACAGATACAGGGTGCTATGGATGATATGGCAGACGCTGTAACAGAGCTTGCCAATCAGGCAACAACCCTTGCTCAGGAGGTATCAGACCTCACAGACAAGAGCCAGCGGACAAGAGATGTCATGGATTCTCTTGTTACTAAGGCAAAAGACGGACAGCGAGACATGGAAATTGTCCAGAATGGTATGACCGGAATATCACAATCAATGTCAGATATGAACGAGGTTGTTTCGGTAGTTGGAGAGTCCGCCCAGAAGATTAACTCAATCGTAGATATGATCAATTCCATCTCCAGCCAGACTAATCTCCTGTCACTTAATGCATCCATTGAAGCTGCCAGAGCAGGCGAAGCAGGAAAAGGTTTTGCCGTTGTTGCACAGGAAATTGGACAGCTTGCGCAGAACTCTGCTGATTCAACCCAACAGATATCTTCCATCATAAAGGATATCACTATTCAGATTGAGGAGCTTTCACGCAAATCTCAATCCAACATGGATGAGATTCGCTCTAACATGGATGCTGTTGATACTGCAGGCGCTACCTTTGAAGAAATCTTCAAGAGTCTTGACGAAACCAGCGATATTGTTGGAGAAATGATATCCAAAGTCGGCAGTGTAGATGAAATTGCAACCTCTATGGCAGCCATTTCAGAGGAACAGTCAGCAAGTACTCAGGAAGTAAGTGCTACCGCAACACACCTCACATCCAGCGCTGAGATGGTTGCAGAGAATTCTAAAGGTGTTGATCACAGTGCTACCGCTGTAAGTGATTCTTCAGAAGAAATAGAAAATCTTATAAATGTATTTAAAGTATAAAAATAATTTATATCCTATTTAACATAAAAGTGCCTCGTTACCAGAATACTTTTAATGGTGACGAGGCACTTTATACTATAACTCAGACTTCATAGAGCGAAGTCTGAGTTATAAAGAGTTTTACCATCTCTTAAAATTGAATATCTTTTCATTAACAGGACCTACCTTTTCAGGTGTAAAGCCCATAAAGAACAGGAATGGCAGCTCGCCCAAGGTATGATTGCCGTTTTCCTTATCATGCTTACGGATTATTCCGTAGGCAGGGGGAAGCTCCTTCTCAAGAAGTGCCATCACTTCTTCGTCCTTCTCAAGCTCGGAGAGCCTGGTTTCAGGTCCGTACACGCATCGATAATCTCTTGAAGGCACGTAGCTGATTTCATACTTTCCTGCAGGAAGTACCACTGCTCCGCTTTCATCAATAGTTTCTGCATCAAAACCTGTAACTGCAAGCTTACTTCTGCTAAATCTGGGAAGAGTTACTTTAGCACTTCCGTTAAACGGCACTTCAATATTTAATGTAAATATTCCGTCCTCCCCGATCTTCCAATTGGATACATATTTTCCTGCTGCAGTTACCATAGATGAATTAAAATGTCTGAATTTCATGGAAGGCTGCGGTGCAATTATTGCACTCTTAAAGCCTTCAGTGGCAGGACGAAGTCCTCCTATGTACTCATACATAAACTGCACGACCGTTCCGTATGAATAGTGGTTAAGGGAGTTCATTCCCTCATCACATATTGTTCCATCAGGCATAACCGAATTCCATCTCTCCCAGATTGTGGTAGCTCCAAGATTTACGCAGTAGAGCCAGCTTGGGAACCCTTCATTAAACAGGAAATGATATGCCAGATCCATTCTTCCGATTTTTGCAAGAGTGGTACAAAGAAGAGGTGCTCCCACAAAACCGCATTTTATCTGGTAACAATCCTTATTAAGTCTGTCAATGAACTGCTCTATGAGCTTATCCCTGTCCACATATACATCGAAGGCAAGTGCAACAATATATGCTGCCTGAGTATCACAGGCAAGACGTCCCGTCTTTGAGAAATACTCATCAAGAATTGCACCTTTAACCTTTACTGCAAGAGCTTCGTATTTTTCCTTATCTTCGTTAAAACCAAGTCTTTCTGCCATCTGTGCTGTTATGACTGTTGAGCGATAGTAATAGATTGCAGCAAGGTAGTCATCATTGGTTCCTCCCTTGAAGCTCTGCTCAGTTATTCCATCAAGACCAAGCCAGTCGCCAAATTGGAAAGGCAAAATGAAGAAGCCCTTGTCGCCATGCTCTGCATCATTTCGATGCATGTACTCTACCCAGCTCTTCATCATTTCATAATGCTCTTTGGTATCCTCCAGAGATCCAAAGGTATTATAAAGGACATTAGGAACTATTGTGCTTACATCAGCCCAGATGCTTCCAACTCCCGCAAGGTTATTGGCTGTATTGGGCAGGAAGCTTGCAACACCTCCCTCATGGCGCTTTGCATCAAGTGCAAGATCGCGAAGGAACTTTCTGTAAAAAGCTCTGGTGTCCATGTTGTAGCTGGCTGTCTGTGAAAATACCTGCGCATCACCTGTCCATCCAAGTCTCTCATTTCTCTGTGGACAGTCTGTGGGCATGTCAAGGAAGTTGGATTTTTGTCCCCAGATGCAGTTCTCATAGAGCCTGTTGATTTTTTCGTTACTGGTCTCAATATAACCTGTGCGTTCCATATCTGAATACAGTACACGGGATCTTATCTTGTCAGTTGTAAGTACGGTCTCCTCCGGCCAACCTTCAATTTTCAGATAGCGGTATCCGAAAAAGGTGAACCTGGGATGTACTGTCTCTTTCCTTCCATCAGATATATAAGTGAACTGTGATCTGGCTTCGCGGTAATTCTTGTTGAAGAAATTGCCTTTCTGAAGTATCTCTCCGCAGGAAATTATTATCCTTGTACCTGCAGGAAAATCAGCATCAAACTCCATTACGCCTGCATGATTCTGTCCAAAATCAACTACAGTTTCACCCGCAGGAGTATGGATTATTTCTTTTGCGGGAAGTATCTCTTTTACAATTACCGGAATACTGTATCTGTCAAGAAGTGCTCTCTCTGCCTTTACTTCGACAGCATTACCGATTTCAGGTGTTCCTGCTGTTCTATCCAGATCTTCTCCGTAATAAATTCCGGATTCGATAACATCATTTTTCAATACCTTCCAAGTATTGTCCGTTCCGATTACTTCATGGCTTCCATCAGCAAAGTCCACATGGAGCTCAGCAATGGCCTCCATTCTGTCACCGAAATTATGGCCGCCCTCAAGACCGAAGTTACTCATATACCAGCCCTTAGCGACCTGGATATCGAGCTGACTTTTTTCACCTATTTTGTCTGTCACATCAAATGCAATAATCTGCATTCCTGTTTCATAATCATTGATGTAAGGAGTCAGAACCTCATCTCCGATTTTCTCACCATCAAGATATGCCTCAAATACACCAAGGCAACTCGTATAAAGTCTGGCCTTCACAGGCTTTTCCCTAAGCTCAATGTCTTTTCTGAAAATCGGATGATATTTAGCACCATCCTCTGCTGCAATCCATTTTCCTGTCCAGGCTTCGTCCATCTTTCCAGTCTCAAAGTATTGCACATCTGAGACTGTGGTATCTCCGTTGTCGCCTGTAATCGTCACTCGCCAGAAATATCCGGTGCGGGGCTTTAAGTCAATATTTACCTTATCTCCATTGATAACTTCACCTGTCTGATCAAGGTTAGCAGCCTCTTTTCTGTAGAGAATCTCAGTAAAGTCCCTGTCTGCAGCCACCTCCAGCACGCCATTTTTTAATGTCTTCGCATCTGTCTCTTCCACATTCCAGGATGCTATAAGATTTTTAAAATCATATCCGATTGGGTTAATTATTCCGTTAAGTTTTGCTCTTGTTATTTTCATAAATACCTCTTCTATTTTTATGTCATTTCATCACAGCACTTTATTCAGCCAGGTTACAAACAGATCTTTCCACTGTGAAACGGCTGTAAGATCCGGAGGTACAAATCCGGGATAATATATTGTATCATTCGGCTTACAGCCACCAAAGCCATGCCCTCCATAGGGGAAAACATGCAGCTCGTGAGGAATTTTCTTATCCCTGAGCGCCCTTGCAAAATCCACCATATGGTATGCATCAATCACATCATCATCAGCTGCATTGCACATAAACACAGGGCATACATCCTCATTAACATGATCCTTTAATTCGTATTTGGCAGCGAAGGCAGCTCGTTTTTCGGAATCATTGTAGGTCTCCACATCCGCCATAACAACCTGAATCTTGTCATCTGCAACAGTAACAGCAGGATAGATAAGACCTGCAGCATTTGGTTTTCCATCTACTTTATCTATCTCATCACTTACATATCCTTCAACATTCACAGGATTATCCTGAGTGATAACTGCCTGAACACCAACAAGATTTCCTCCTGCTGAAAAGCCTACTGTAGCTATCTTGTCAGGATCAATCCCATATTCATCTGCATGGAATCTTACATATCTGATTGCACGCTGAAGATCAAGAAACATGTAAGGAGCCTTGTATGGATATGATCTGTACCAGAGAACAAAACAGCTTATTCCTGCTGCATTTAAAAACTCGGCTATATCTGCTCCCTCGCTATCAATACTCTTGGTAAGATATGCACCTCCCGGACAGGAAATCACGCATTTCTTACTTCCGGGTACAAGATATGGAACAATGAAAGGCTCATCAACATATGTTTCATTCGCATAACCATCCTGTATTTCCTGCCTGTACACCATAGTGTCATTGCCGCGCATATCTCCGATTTTATCTGTGGTTTTATCCCATATTCCCGGATATTTAACAAACATATCCTCGGGAGAGAGTGAATCATCCCAGTTCATTCTGTCATGCTTGGACTCTCCGGTATTTCCCGGTATTTTTTCACCCCAGATTTTAATTATTTCTTTCTCTTTTTCAGGACTAAATCTCATTTTCCACCTCTCTGATATTATCCATTATGTTTCTATTTTATTATTTGAAGCACATATAATACACATCTTTATTTTTTTTAAGTCCGACATTTTTTAATACCAATTTGCTATTTAAAAAAAAGCCCCACAAAACGCGAGGCTTTTCACAGGACTTATCCTTTTACAGAACCGGCCATCAAACCGGTGGCAAAATATTTTTGGAAAAAGGGATATACTACAAGCACCGGTAGTATTCCGACAACTGCAACTGCCATTCTGATAGTTGTTGAAGGAAGATCTGCCACAGTTACTCCCGCAGAGCCTCCAAGAGAAGTAAGTGCCGATATCGAATCATTTATTGAATTCAGGATTGCCTGAATTGTATAGAGTTTTTTATCATCGACGTAATAAAGCGCATTCTGCCAGTCATTCCAATATGCAATGCCTGCCATAAGTCCCACGGTTGCAAGAATCGGAACAGAGAGAGGCAGCACAAGCTTAAAAAAAATCGTTAGCTCAGATGCCCCGTCTATTCTGGCCGACTCATATATTTCCTCAGGAATACTGTTTGCAAAGTAATTTCTTACCAGCATAATGCTAAATGCATTCATTAAAAGAGAAGGACATACGAGTGCAAATAGCGTATTCTTGATATGAAATATCGTAACATAGCTGATATATGTTGCTACCAGTCCACCATTAAAAAGCATGGTAAATACTACAATCAATGTGAGTATTTTTCCACCAGGCAGCCCCTTCTTTGAAAGCACATAGGCTGTAAGTGCTGTTAGTACTATCGAAGCAGCCGTTCCCAACGCAGTTACAACAATAGTCATTCCGTAAGCTCTTATAAAGGTCGAAGCATTTTGTAATATATACGCATACGCATCAAGTGAAAAAGCCTTCGGAAAATAACTGTATCCGTATTTTAATGCCGTATTCTCTTCAGTGAACGAAGCTATAATAAGCAGTATGAAAGGAAGAATGGCCAGTGCTGTCATGATAGTCATGACGATATTAGCTGTAATATTCCACCTTTTTTGATCTTTTGATACCATAACTTCCTCCCTTAGAAAAGTGAACTGTTTTCATCAAGTCTTCTTACAATAGCATTGGCTGTGATTATAAAAATAAATCCTACTATTGACTGCAGAAAGCTTGCTGCTGCCGACATTCCAACATTATTATTTTCAAGAAGTGCTCTGTATACATACGTGTCTATAGTCTGTGTAGTGCCAAACAGAGCTCCCTGGTTCATCGGAACCTGATAGAACAGACCAAAGTCAGATCTGAAAATCTGTCCAAGGTTCAGAATCACCAGCATAATTATTGTCGGCTTTAATAATGGCAGTGTTATAAGCTTTATCTGTTGCCATTTTGTTGCTCCGTCAAGCATCGCAGCTTCATAGTATGAATTATCTATTCCCAAAAGGCTGGCAAGGTATAGAAGCATACCAAAGCCAATCTGCTTCCACTGCTGTACAAAGGTCAGAATAAAGGGCCAGTATTTTTGATCCCCATACCACTGTACACCATCGCTTTTTCCGAAAATTCCCTTTACAATAGCGTTGTTTACAAGTCCTGTATCTCCTGCAAGATATGCATATACAAGATAAGCCACAACTACCATGGACATAAGATAAGGCAGAAGAATTGCTGTCTGATATATCTTTTTAGCAACTGCATTTTTTACTTCATTAAACAGAATCGCCACTGTGATTCCGAAAATCATGCCAATAAAAATCCACAGGATATTATAAAGCAGAGTATTTCGAATCATGATAAATGCATCACTTGTAGAAAACAAAAACTTAAAGTTTTTAAATCCTATCCACTTACTGCCGCCAATACCTTTTTTATAGCTGAAGGACTTGAAAGCGAGCTGAAGCCCGTACAGCGGAATATAATTATTTATCAGTAAGTACGCAGCCCCGGGAAGAAACATCAGATAGAAAGGCATCCAATGCTTCCAGTTTATCTTTTGCTTTTTTGTTCCCATTTTTAATGCTCCCAAACTGTATTACTGCCTGGCAAGATATGCATCAAGCTGTTCCTGGTTTCCTGCTATTACATCATTCATTCCTGCTGCTTCAAGAGCTGAAACAAATTCCTCAACATATGCCTTTGTGGCATCCTCACTCTCACATGAGCCATTCATAAGTGTAGGCATGTACTGATTTATAACATTGGTAATAGCTGCTGATTCAGTCTGGTAATCCGCATCACTGAACATATAACCTACAATAGGTGATGTTGTTGCCTTGGCAGAAAACGCCTCCCACTGTTCGTAATAGTCTTCTCCTGCAGGTGACTGAATAAGCATATTCTCGGGATTTCCGATCTGTACAAAAGCTGCAATATATGAACCGTTAGTTTCGATTACCTTATCTGAACCTTCAACAAACTCATAGTTTGTTCCCTCAAGACCATACATCAGAATATTGGCAACATCAGCATTCTCATAAATAAAGTTAAGCATATCCATTGCCTTGTCAGGTCGCTCTGAATTGACAGCAATTCCCCACATATACTCTGTCACAGAAGCATTTGTAATCTTGGGTTCTACCATCTGCATTGTTCCAAGTTCAAATCCATTATTCTTTGCTGTTGCAGAGTAGTTTGCATCAAGCTGAGGAGTAAGATCTCCGGGGTAGCAAAATATCTGCTGTGCATTAAAGTAATCCTGAGCGCTTGTATTATCAGTAGAATCCTTCCGAATGATTCCATCCTGTCTCCACTTGTAAGTAAGAAGGGCATAGTCAAGGAAATCTTCTGTATCATAGAGATTCACTACCGTTGTATCCTTGGCTGCATCAAGCACCGCACCATAGGATGCATTTGTACCGAAGCTTTCATATCCTTCTAACCAGTATAAATAGTTATTAGTTCCCTCTCCTGCATACCATCCGATTATGTCACTACCGGAGTTTTTGAGATCTGTGAGAGCTTTATCAAGATCTTCAAGATTTCCGGTTGCAGGAATATCAACACCTTCGTTCTCTGCTGCCGTCTTGTTATAATCAAGTCCCTTTGCAACAGCATTATAGAGCTTTGCAGGAACCGCAAGCTGTTGTCCGTCAACCTCACCTGCTTCAAGAATGTCGCTAAAAAGAGAAACCAAAGTCTGTCCATGAGTCTTAAGAAGATCATCCTCATTCATGTCATAAAGCATGTCAGCACCGACCATTGATGAAAGCGGACTTACTGTAGCAACATGAACCAGATCAAGTTTCTCATTTCCTGCAACAGCAAGACTTGTTTTATTGGCAATCTCGTTAATCCATACAAACTGGATATCCAGCTTTGCGTTTATAGCAGGAACTGTAATCTCATTTATTTTCTCTTCCATCTCAGCTTCATATGCTGAATAATCGGTACCCGGAAGTGTAACAAGCTGAATAGCTACCTCATATGGTTCTTCATCCATATCTATTTCTGCAGGTGCAACCTCAGCAACATCCTCGTCAGCGCCTTCAGCAGAAGTGCTATCTGTAGAAGTTTCATTACTATCTTTTGATTCTGTTCCTGTACTTCCACAACCTGCAATCATAGTTACTGTCAGTGAACATGCAAGTAAGACACTCAATAATTTGTTTTTCATTTTGTTTTATCCTCCCAATAATCTAAAAACGGTCTTTTGCTATAAAAAATGATAGCAATAAGACCGTTTTCCGATTTGTATTATTATAGCCTATAATTTGTACAATTATGACTTTCCGGAAAATCTGTTCCTATACTCTGTTGGAGAAATCCCCGAATGTTTCTTAAAGTTTCTTGAAAAATACGCATCATCCGTGATCCCTACAGCATCCGCAATAAAGCTTATGGATTTATCGGTGTCCCTTAAAAGCTGCGCTGCAAGCTGCATCCTCTTATCAGTAATATACTCAGTAACACTCTTCTCTGTCCGCTTTTTAAAAACACGCATAAAATACTGTTCATTCATATATGCAATCTTAGCCAAATCCTCAACGTATATCTTTTCTGACAAATGCTTCTCAATATATTCTTCTGCCTTCTCAATGGGATCCTTGTCTGTTATTTCATCAGTGTCTTTTTCTTCCGCTATCCTGACAATTCTATCGATTTTATCCTTAGTTTCTCTCTTTTCCTTATCTTCAATGTACTTTTTCAACATCAAATCAAGTTCATCATAATCTATTGGTTTAAGAAGATAGTCTCTTACCCTGTTCTGCATCGAGCTTTTCATTGAATCAAAATCCGAGTGACAGGTTACCATTATAACCTCTGTGTTTTCATAGTTATCTCTAATCTCTGCTGACAGTATGAGCCCACTGTCCCCAGGCATCTCGATATCGCATAAAACAAGGTCTATTGTATTCTCATCAAGCATTTTTCTTGCATTATCTGCATCCATTGCAGTATATACATCGGAAAAACCATATTTTATCCAGTCTACTCTTCGCTTTAGTGCATTAAGAGCAACTATCTCATCGTCAACAAGAAGCAGTTTCATGTGCATAGTCTCCTGATCCGCTATTTTCTTTTATCATTGGCAAGAGAATATCTATATTAGTTCCGCCTGAGGCATCATCTCTTTCGAATTTTATAGTTGTCATATCAGAGTACAAAACCTTCAGCCTTTCGATAGTATTCTGTATACCTACTCCCAGATGCTCCTGAGGTTCCCCGGTTCTTTGGAATATTCGGATTTCCTCAAGTATTTCATCCGTGATTCCTTCTCCAGTGTCATAGATCCTGATTCTTATCTTATCCGTTCCACAATCAGTAATATGGTCAGTTATAACAAAAATATTTATGCGGTTGCCGATTTTCAATGAATGTTTAATGGCATTCTCTGTAAGCGATTGCACTATAAGAGGAGGCATGAGATAATCCGCAAGTTCTTCCTCATATTCGACAATCGAGAAAAACTGATCAGGATATCTTATATGTTGTATATCCAGATAATTCTTTACAAAATCCATCTCCTGAGAGAGTGTGACAAATCTGTTTTTTACATATACAACGTATCTGAAATACTTCGAAATACTTAAGATCATTTTTCTTGAAAGCTCATACTCTTCAGGCTCATAGCTCTAGAGTATGTTGAGAGCATTAAGTATAAAATGTGGTTGTATCTGTTTTGCAAGATACCTTGTGGTAATGTCCTTTCTTTCAAGCTCCTTCTCGTACACATCGATTTTAAGATTTTCCAGCTCATCCATCATTTCATTAAAGCTGTGACTGATGCCGGATAACTCTGCACTTCCCATTTTTTCATCAAGACGATAATCTATTTCGCCATTTTCAATGCGCCTCATGCCAAGATTTATTTTCGAAACAGGTACAAACAAAAGGCGTCTTAGCATCAAAAGCATAATCGGAATAGCCATTGCAGTTAATACTATTGCAATAAAAATCAGTATAATGGATTCCTTTGATAATCCGGCTATAATTCCGCTCCTTGGAACAGCCTGTATCATCATTATCCCGTATCCTTCAAGATTTTCTCCATAAAATCTGTATTTCTCACCATTTATACTGCCATCACGTGTCAGCTCATCATGACCATCCTTTTCATCAACAGATATGAAAATTGAATTGAGCGCCTCTATATTTGATACCGGGGTCATATTCATTTCGGAATCAGTGAAAAAGAAATACTTATCCTCGGCTCCACCATAATTCACTATGTGGTCTCCCGTCTTTCTCAGATTGAGCATGCAGCCAAACTCCCTGTCCTTCCATCTTGTCAGGCTTATGAGATATGGCGTATTTTCCATCTCAATTATCTTCCAGACTGTTCCGTATTTACTGCTTACATCAGTTGTGGTATCTTCAATTGCTTTTTTGTATTCCTCTCTGGAAGCCCCGGGAGAGCCCTTTGTTATAAATATGTCGCTGTCAGGGAAACGGCAATATACAAGATCAATCACCTCATATTCATCCAATATCTGATCAAACAGCTTACCTATAGTCTGTACAATTTCTCCCTTAGTGTTTAAAGGTACCTTTCCATCTTTGTCTGCAAGCTCTGAAAAATTGTTATTTATAACGTTTTCATATAAGAGTCTTCTTGTCACAGACTTAAGCTGTCCCTTTAAGTATGAAGACGACACAGACAGCGAGGAACGGCTTTCCATATTCATCCGCTCATCGCTGTCCGCAATTACTCTGTGCAAAAATACCACAGTCAATATGTTGAGTGGTAATACGAGAAGTATTACCACTGCTATAATTCTAAATGCTATAGATTCCCTGAATTTATTCATATTTAAACATATTAATCAGCCGAATATCTCTTATCTCAGCTTTTGTACATCACCATGAGTAATTCCGTTTTCATTAAAGGCATCGACCTGAAGGTATACCTCCTGACCTTTTATAAGTGCACCGATAGATCTCGTACCCTTAGATGAGCCTTTCTCCGGGTAGTACATGCAACTGTGATAGAGCTTATTCTCTGCATGTCCCCACTTAATGTTATAACCATCCGCGCCCTCGGAAGACATTGTTATACTCATATCCAATTCGCTCTCAATAGTAGCAGTAAATGTAACCTCTCCAGGAGCCCTTCCGTTACCTTTTCCAAATACGCGAATACCTGATACTGCTGCCTTTTGATTCATTGGAAGTTCCAGAATTGTGAGCTTTATAAAACGTAACCTTTGTCCATTTTCTATAAGCAAAGTATCATGAGGAAGATTGGTATCAGCCTTGGATTTATCGCTCAGAATCTCATAGTTTTCGCCATCAGATGATCCTTCCAGCACATATCTTGTCACATATTTTCTCTCATCAATGAGTCTTGCGCCGAATCCGTTTTCAGGTATCTCTCCGGGTGGAAGTGCGTCAATACTGTCATCCGCGAAATTGATCTGAATAAATCTGACGTCCTTAACTTCGCGCATATCCATGAGAAGCCATTCACCAGGCTTGTTACTAGCTGCTCTCCACCAGGTTCTGGTATCCTCTTCACAGGCTCTCTCAGGATTGTTATCACCTACAGGTGAAACCGTATCCTCTTTACTTACAGATGATGCACTCATCTTTGCATTCCTGCTAAGAAGGAACCATTCAGGCTCAGCCCATGGATCTGTTTTCCCGTCATTTATTCTCCTTGGCCAGTCTCCGTACCCAGTATTACAGAACAGCTCACCATCATTATCAAAGCCTGCAGGCCATATACCGACTCTTCGCTCCATGGGATCATTAAGGCTTATTCTCATGGTTGATGTATGCCAGAAATTACCGTTTTTATCCTCCATAGTTGAGCCATGTCCTGCCCCAGGCATAAAGCCTCCGGGCTGATAGGAATAGGGATTGTTCTTTGCAAGCTCAAAAGGTCCAAGGGGTGAATCGGATACATATACCCCATCGTTGTAAACATTATATTCAGCACCTGTCGCTGCATACTGAAGATAATATTTTCCATCATGCTTATTCATGTATGCACCTTCAATGAAAGGATTGTTGCTGAGCATACTCCTAAAGAAAGCCTTGTCTGTATCAGAGGCCTTACTAAATGCCTCTTCTCCCATATTCTTTTTAAATCCCTCAAATACTCTGTCCAGCTCCTCGCCTTCAATAAGTCTCTTTGAATGATTCTCACCGCATCTCTCATATCCAAGTTCCTTTGGACGTCCATTAATAAGCTCTATTCTCTCTGAAAGAGGCTTCATGGTCTCAGGGTCAAGCTCCACTCCCCAGATTGGTGTCATATTAGAGCATCCCCAATAGAAATAAACTCTTCCGTCATCATCCTGAAAAAGATTGGGATCCCAGAAGTCAAAAGTTCCTTCTATCTCCTCATATGGTCCATTCTCAATATTCCTGGTGCGATAAAAGTTGCAGATTTCTCCCCTTTTAGATGCACTAAAATATACGTAGTCTCCAATAACTCTTACATCCGGAGCATAGTCAAGAAGAGGAAGATTATCGGGAAGTCGCACGCTCTTCCAATTGATGAGATCATCAGATACCCACACTGACATATTCATGGATGCAAAAATATAGTATTTTCCCTTATAAAATAAAAATGTGGGATCAGCTGCTTCTCTGGAAATGTGCTGCTCGCCAGACATTCCGTCCTTTATGAATTGGTAATGGTAATCTATGTTTATGGGATTGCAAAGTATTTTTTTCACGTTATTCTCCTTAGTAATTATCCCCTCAAGAGGAAGACTTGATATTTGCAGCGATTAGAAGCGGTATCCTGCTCTCTTTTTATAGATTCTATTATTTGGGGAATAATTACTGAACAGTTTTTATTTTTGATAATCCGACATTTTTTAATATCAAAAAGGATGTAGCCAGTCTGACCACATCCTTCCTCCAACTGCATATCTGAGTATGCTTGATGAATCAGACCCCCTTGTTTAGACAGCCTGCAAAAGGGCCATCACTTTGCAGAAATATTAAGAAGTTCACCAAATCCGCTTATTTTGTAGTCTGTCTTTTCGTATGCTGCTGCGTCGCCTATTCCCGCAACTCTCATGCCGGCTCTTTTACCTGCGATAACTCCGGCAACAGCATCCTCAACAACTACGCAGTTATCGGGATTTTCACTTAAAAATTCTGCTGCCTTTGAGAACACCTCCGGATCAGGCTTGGATTTTGTAATATTTGTTCCGTCAGATATAGCGTCAAAATAATCTGTAAGTCCCACCCTTTCCAGGATGTACTTTGTATTTTTACTTGAAGAACCTATCGCAAGCTTGTGCCCTCTGTTTCTAAGTTCCGCAAGTGTATTCCTTACTTCAGGTGATACGTCTTCCGGTGTCATTGTTCCCAGAAGTTCCCTGTAATATTCATTTTTCTCAGCAGCAAGATCTTCCTTTTCTTCTTCGGAAAACTTTCTGACACTGTCTTCCAGAATAATATCCAGAGATTCCATTCTGCTGACACCGCGGAGTCTTGAATTCTTCTTTTCATCAAAGCCTATTCCCAGCTTATTCGCTATCATTTTCCATCCCTGATAGTGATATTTATCAGTAAAAACAAGAACCCCGTCAAGATCAAATATAAAAGCTTTCATAATATGTCATCCTCCCGCTTTAAAATCTCAAATCCATTTTTCCGCAGAAAGGATCAACAGGTGATTTTCCCTTAAATTCACTTCTGCCTAAAATCTTGTCAATTGCTGCATCCATAACGAATTCAGAATTACAGTAACAGTTGATAAAGGTCTTTATCATCGGTGCATCGAGAAGATGATACGGATTACCGAAGCTTATAAACATAACCGGGAGCTCATGTACCATCCAGGGCATGTTATTTCCAAGTCCGAACATTGTGTGCCAGTTCATTCTTGCTGTGGTTTTGTTGGATGCAGTTTCCACATTTCCAACATAGATGATTAGATCGTATCTGGATTTTAGCTTTGACACGGAGTCGGTCATTACTTCAAAGCCTTCTTTTTCATACAGTGTCACATCAAAACCTTCAGCCTTAAGTCTATCCATTACAAATTTTGTTACGCGCTCGTCAGACTCAAAACCTCCCATCATTTCAAGAAGAACTCTTTTATGATTTTCAGGCTTTATGGGAAGGAGCTTCTGTGTATCCTTTACAAGGGTAATTCCTTCATCAGCACACTCCTTTGCCCAGGTCACATGCTCCTCTGATGAGAGAATGTTAAGCCCTTCCTTAGCAGGAACCAGAGTACCGTTTGCCTTCTTTTCAGGAAGATTAAGAGCTGCCTTGGTCGCAAGAATTCGCTTAACGGCCTCCTCTAATCTCTCTTCGGACAGGATGCCCTTTTCATAGCCCTTGTGCATGTATTCGTAATCTTCATCGATGTTTCTGTTAAACAGGAACATGTCGCAGCCGTTTTCTATGCAAAGTGGAACAGCATGTTCTCTGTCCATTGCACTGCAAAAGCCCACCATAGGCGTGGCATCAGACACAATAAGACCGTTAAACCCGAGCTTTTCCCTGAGAAGTTTACCGAGAAGATTTTTAGACAGCGTAGCAGGAATAATCTTTTCAGGTGCTTTTCCATCAAAGAGTTCCTCATAGGCAGGCATTGCGATATGTCCCGCCATCACGCTAAGTGTTCCGGCATCGATCATTGCCTCGTAGATTTTTCCGTAGGTTTCGTCCCACTCTTCAACAGAGAGTGAATTGACACTTGTAAGAAGGTGCTGGTCTCTCTCGTCTATTCCGTCACCCGGGAAGTGCTTTACTGCTGTAGCAACGCCCTCTTCGGCTGCTGCCTTAAGATAACCTCTTCCCATATCGATGACTGTCTGCACATCATCTGAAAATGCCCTGACATTTATAATTGGATTATGGTAGTTTCTGTCGAGATCAACTACAGGTGCAAAGGACCAGTTATCTCCTACAGCTGCGCCTTCTGAGCAGCTAACCTTCCCCAGCTCATAACCGCGTCTGGCATTTCCTGTAGCACCAACAAGCATCTCTCTGCCAAAGTAGGTTCCTTCAACTGCCGAACCATTTCCGCCATACTCGAGGTTTGCAGCAATGAGGAGTGGTATCTTGCTCTCCTTTTGTAAAAAGCTCTGAGCCTTCCATATTTCCTCGGCCGGTCCTTCTCTGTAAAGTAGTCCACCTATCTTATATTTATCGAGGGTCTCCTTTAATTCGTTCTCATCCTTGCTGAAAATAACCGGACAGAAAAGCTGTCCGATTTTTTCATCAAGCGTCATTTTTTCATATGTATCCTCAACCCATTTGATTTTCTCATCGCTTAAGTTAAAGGGTTTGTCTTTGTAATTGATCATAATCATGCTCCTATCTTTCGGCATTATTGCTATGCTTATGCATTTTGCCTCGCTTAAACAATTTCATGATTATGATTCTATTATTTAGGAAATAATTACTGAACAGTTTTTATTATTGACAATCCGACATTTTTTAATGTATTAGATTCAGTTTAGCTATGGATCCAATAGGCTGAATTTTCATCCGGGATTGTCCATTACTTTTGTTTTTCTGCCTGTACTTTATTCTTAATAAGACTCACTAATCCTATGATCATCAGTATTATCGATGCAGCAGGGTAAACGTATATTAGTCTGTTAGTGGTTCCATATATATCGAGGACTCCCTTAAACATACTTCCTATTGTCAGGGTTGCAATGCTACAGTTCCAGCAATAACTTGAAACAATCGGCAGCTCTTTTTTCATAATAAATCTGCATATCAGAAAAGGTGTAAGTCCCATAATAAGCGGAATTGCAAAGGCGTATATCATATAATAAGAATATACTTCGTGGCTGAACAGTTCATATATGGCTCCAAAGAGCGCTGTAAAAATTGTCACAAACGTATAGATGATTATTATCTTTATATCTGAAATTCTGATAACTTCAGAATTCACAGGCTCTATAGCCGTATTATCCAATGTATACAATGTCACTCACTCCTCTCTCTTTTATTGAATTGCCTGAAGAAGTAGGCTTATTTATAACAGTTCCCTGAAATACCATGGAGGATGATCCACCACCGTCAAGGTTGTAGGCGGTCTCTACTCCCAGGGTATCCATAAAGCTTGCAAGCTCATAGAGGGATAATCCCTCACTTTCATCCGTCCTTCCGTCTGATACCACAAAGACGTAATGAAGGTCTGATATCTGTCCTATGGCCGTCCTTGGATTACTTGCCATTGCTCTTCCTACTTCATCCCTGGTTGAAACAGCAATACTTCCATTCTCGATAAGCGATGGCCCGAAGGAGAATGCCTGCCATACTCCCTGCTCCACAAGATCATCTGCAGAAATTTCAGTGGAATTGACTGTCTTAAAGGTGCCATCTGCATATATGCACAAGATTTCATCACCATCCGCTATATCTCTGTACACAACTCCGTTCCTGATTACGTAGCCTGATTCCTGTACTCCGTAATAATCACCGTTTATCGCCAGAATCGCATCATGCTCTTCTGCAATTTCAGAGGTGTTTGCGGTTATATTCTTTCCATAGGTATCATTCGCAAAGGCTGTTTTTAGATATTCCGCAGAAGAAAGCTGAATGTCTGCAACATAAACTTTTGTGTCATTATAGTCGTAGGTCTTCAGAGATATCTGTATGTTGTCGTCACTGTAGGTTTGTTCCTCGGAAGTCTCTGTGATGGTGCCTTGTGTTAAGGCATTACTTTTATCGGAAGTGCTGCCATTTTCTTTATTGCTCTGATCTGTAGTATTGTTATCTTCCTTGCTACTTTGCTCTGAAGTATTGTTATCATCCTTGCTGCTTTGCTCTGAAGTATTGTTATCATCCTTGCTACTTTGCTCTGAAGTATTGTTATCATCCTTGCTACTTTGCTCTGAAGTGTCAGCCGCTTCAGAAGCATCTGTTTTCTGTGTATTGTCATGCTCTCCTGGACGATGTTTCCATTTCCCCGGCCGTGAATGCTCCCCTGATCCGTGGAATGGGAAATCTGCTTTATATGTAGTATCTGTCTCTGTTGTGGAGTCCTCTTTTGTTGTGGAATCATCTTTTGTTGTAGAATCATCTTTTGTTGTGGAATCATCTTTTGTTGTGGAATCCTCTTTTGTTGATGACTTATCTTCTGTTACGATGCTTGATTCTCTTTCGTTTGTTGAGTCAGTGCCGGTATTTGATTCTGTTGTGGAAGACGTCTTATCATCACCTACATTTGTTGCTTTTCTATTTGAAGAAGTATCATTTGATGAGTCCTGATTTATGTCATGTTGTAAGGACTTCTTTTTTACATTATCGAATACCGCGGTATTGATCTCAGTTGCATTCTTTGTGTACGCACTTGAAATTACAAAGGTATCAAGTGTGATATATATCGTAAATGCCGCAAGGCCAGTTACATAGATGAGTACCCATTTTTTTCGATTCATGATTTCTTATTCTCCCGGGATATTGTTCTAATTATTTATGCTGAGCATATTCTTGTGGAAGATGCTTATGAAATCATGATATATGGAGAACCTTAAGTATAATTAAAAATGCCTGGCAACAAATATTAATCTTTTCATGATACTTGATGTACAGGCCTACCCTGATTTACAACAAATATCATCTTCTCAGGGTATTTTGTTGCATTAGTATACCCTGATTTACAACAAATCTTTTCCTTTTCAGGGTACTTGTTTTATAAGCCTACCCTGATTTACAACAATTCTTATCTTCTCAGGGTTCTTTGTTGCATGGCTATACCCTGATTACAACAATTCTTTTCCTTTTCAGGGTACTTGTTTTATAAGCCTACCCTGATTTACAACAAATATAGTCTTCCCAGGGTATTTTGTTACATGGTAATACCCTGATTGCAACAAATCTTGTTCTTTTCAGGGTTCTTGTTGTACAGGCCTACCCTGATT
>JAEEGL011250601.1_pt1 | contig 46076 bp, 50 predicted proteins | sample 9134231 | NCBI WGS metagenome assembly JAEEGL01 (sample SAMN16246548, study PRJNA631951) | gut metagenome | biome: gut microbiome; feature: rumen; material: fiber-attached | host: Bos | place: Iran: Karaj | collected 2018-10 | reverse complement strand
GGTATTGCATGTACTTAATATTGTGGGTTCGGATATGCTTTCTGAATATCTTAGTAAAGCAAAGTCAATGCCATATAAATGGCTTAGAGAAAACGCGGAAGAAATAATAAATGAAAATTAACTGGACACAAGTTTACAGAAAGCTAGGAGAGGTGTTATGAAACATTTTCTAAAAATTTTTATTCTAATCGAAACACTACTGTTTTCCTATATATTTGTGACTTCGATATACAATATATATGAGAAAAATCATGTTGTGAGTGGTAATATGCAAGGATATGCTATACAGGAGAACGATCCTGAAAGCATGGGAAGATTCTATGATGAGATTTCAGCTACGATCAGCGATAACAAGATAAAGTTGTATGTTAACACGGTTACAGAAACTAATAAAACAGTTTATGATATTTACAGTTTACCGTTTGATAAAGCAGATAATAAACAACCTGTGTCATCTACAATGCACTACAATTACAAGGCGCTTACCAAGGATGACTTTACAGACAGTACAGGTCTTTTTTATACAGACATTCCCGAGAACAAAATAAACGATCTAGCGAAGGATTCTGGACTTACTCTGAAGAAAGTATCTGAAGAAAAAATATCATACTCGGTATTCTTTAGGTTGTTCCTGATAGATTTTATAGTGCTTCTGGCAGTTATCGAGATAGTTTACTGCATTTACACCTCATATAGCATGAAAAAAATCGGCATCAAGAAGAGTATGGGCTTTTCAAATCCCAGAATCCTTAAAGAACAGGTACAAAATGTCGCGTTCTGGCTTACTGCTTTTTCACTGATAGTTACCGCAGCAATTTCAGTGTACCTAATGATAAACAATAGATTTTCTATTACATTTTTAGGTTTTATACTGCTGTATTTTGTGGCAGTGATTATTATAAACGTACTTTGCATACTAAGCACATCTGTACTTTTAAAATTTGTTTCACTTGAAGCTATGGTCAAGAACAAGAGCATGAATCGCTCGATGAATATTACAGCACAGTGCATAAAGGTAATATTTACCATACTTATATCTGTTACTGTTATACTCGTTCTGGACAATGCCAAGGATTACAAGGCAAGCAATCAAAGGATACTCGATTATAAACAGCTTGACAGCTACTACACGTCAAATGGCTTTTACTCATCAGCCTATGAAAAGGTTTCGAGAACTCCAAAGATGCTAAAAAAAGCGGCTGATGATTTCAAAAAAATGTATACTGAAAATAATGCTATGCTTTGCGATACATCTTCACTTGATCTTAAGAACATTGAAGGCATAGAAAGTCAGCTCACCGAATATGAACTCAACAGGATAATAATAAACAAAAATTATTTAAACGAATTCACTGACATAACTAGCGATGGTGAGCCTGTAAGCCTCAAAGACGGTGTTTATACAGCTCTCGTTTCAAAAAAGTATAAAAGCAGTGATGCAGATATAAAAGAATATTTGAAGCTTGAATTTAAGTCTCTTAGCACTTATGATGAAATGTATGGTCTGACCGTAGAAAACAGCATTGAGCCGGAATTCGAAGTAATCTATATAGACGAAAGCTCAACAATCAAATGCTGTACAGATAACGGATTTGAAAACCTGGATGCTTTGATGCTGCTTGTTGACAACGGGAAATCAGGAAACACCTATTATCTAGATGTTCTTGGTGGCACTAAGATATTTTTCAAACTAGGTTCGCGTGAAGAATTTACCGCTTTGCTTGTGAAAAATGATCTGGATCAACTTGTGGCATCGGGAACTTTGCTTACACCTTTTTATTCCGAAATGGAAAATGTAGAGTTTAAATTAAAAACATTCTCAGTATTTGCAGGTGTTTTTGTGATATCGCTTATATTTATCATCTATATATCGGGCTACATCGACATAATAGTGAACAAATCAAAATATGCTTTAAAGGAAACTTCAGGTTTTTCACACGGGAAAATACTGAAAAAGAGATATTCTCTGCTTGCACTTGAGTTTTTCCTGATACTAGCGGTCAGTCTGTTAAAAACTGCAGTATTATGCGCAGCACTTGCTGTTTTGCTTGATATAATACTTTATGAGATACTTTACCGTGCATTCATACGCAATAAGATTTATGAGATAGTGAAAGGAGCGTAATATTATGGCTATTATCAGTCTTGAACATATAAGCAAGGAATACAAAAACGAAAAGAAAATATTTGATAATTATGACCTCGAAATAGAAAAAGGCGAATTTGTCGGTTTGGTAGGTAAGAGCGGTGCAGGAAAGACCACTTTGCTTAATATGATAGGTCTTATCACAAGCACCTCGGGTGGAAAGATAAATATTGCAGGAAAAAAGGGACTTACTCCTACAAGCAGGGCAGCTATGATGTTAAGAAGAAATACCATTGGCTATCTCTTCCAGAATTATGGTCTTATAGAGGATGAAACAGTTGAATGGAACTTATTGCTGGCTCTTGAATACAAAAAGCTAAAAAAGCAGGAGAAACAAGCTAAAATACAGGCTTTGCTACACCAATTCGGACTTGACGGATATGAAAAGAAATATGTTTATCAGTTAAGTGGTGGCGAACAGCAGCGTATTGCCATAATCAAGCTGATATTGCAGGAAAGCAGCATTATATTAGCGGATGAGCCGACCTCGGGACTTGATAAAACTAATGCACGCCTTGTAATGGAGCACCTTACCAGACTTAACAAGGCAGGCACAACGATAGTAATGGTAACACACGATTTAGATCTTTGTGAGTATTTTTCAAGAGTTATTGAGGTGAACAAAACAGGAGCTTGATGCATACATTGAGTTTAACGTAGTTAGCCAATATGAAAGGCTGTAAAAAACTATCACGAGGACGATTCGCAAGATAGAAATCTTGACGTGTCCTAGTGAAATTTTTTTACAGCCCCTTTTTTTTTATGAGGGGGTTGACATAACATTTTATATTTGATACAATATAGTTGTATCAAATATAAGTGAGGTGAAAACAGATGGATTATGATTATCGTGAAGCTATGAAACTTGAAAATCAGCTTTGTTTTCCGCTCTATGCTGCGGCGAGAAATGTTGTGGCTATGTATACTCCTTATCTAAAACCCTATAATCTTACCTACACTCAATATATAGTTTTTCTTGTGTTGTGGGAAGAGGACGGAATCAGTGTAGGGAATATATGCAGCAGACTAAAGCTTGACAGTGGAACTATATCGCCTCTTTTGAAGAAACTGCAGCAGATGGGCTACATAGTTAAGACACAAAGCATAGAAGATGAGCGTTCGTACGTGATATCTTTGACAGATGAAGGCAGAAGTCTTCAAGAGAAACTTATGGATATCCCACTGAAGGTAGGTGGTTGCTTCAAGTTGTCGGAGGAAAAATCCGTGCAGTTATATAAGTTACTTTACGAATTGTTAGATGATTAAAAACAGGAGGTTTGGATATGAGTTCAATATATGATTTTACAGTGAAGGATAGACAGGGACAGGATGTGAGTCTTGCTGATTATAAGGGGAAGGTTCTGTTGATAGTTAATACAGCTACAGGTTGTGGTTTTACACCACACTACGATCCATTAGAGGCGATGTATCGCGATCTTCGTGAGAAGGGCTTTGAGATACTTGATTTTCCTTGCAATCAGTTTGCTAATCAGGCACCTGGGGATGCTGATGAGATACACAGTTTCTGTACTATGAAGTTTGGAACAGAGTTTCCACAGTTTGCTAAAGTAGAAGTTAATGGTGAAAGTGCTGAGCCGCTTTTTGCATATATGGCTTCTGCTAAGCCTTTTGCAGGATTTGGTAAGGGAATTAAGAACGCTGCATTGGAGAAGTTCACTGCTCTGAATAATAAAAAGTATGGTGATAAAGCTTATATCAAGTGGAACTTTACAAAGTTTTTGATTGACAGAGAGGGCAATGTTGTTGAGAGATTCGAACCAACTGTAGATATGGCTTTGGTTAGAAAAAAAGTAGAAGAGTTGCTGTAAGAAAAGTCTAAAAATCTTGACATCGTAAGAAATAATTGCTATACTTAATGTAACAAGAAAAATCCTGGAGTGTTCGATAGTCTTACATATTTTGATCCTACACTATTCTAAAGGGATTCCGGTATACGTACCTATGTCAGGCCTCCTTGTCCAATAGGACATGCCAGTGGAAGATTGCAGTACGTATCAGGTCACCCACCTGGCTTTCGCTAGGCGTCAGAATCGTAAGAAACGGCATTTTGGGATTTTTTACGTTGTGAGAATAAGTACCTAAGGAGCTTGTTGAATTCAGCTCCGAGGTATATGATATATATGCTAAAGTATAACCAGAGCATAGCGAAAGCTATGTTGGTGATGCTTCCGTAGATTATGGAGAAGTTCATAGAATAATCTATGGATTTTGAATATATGGCTGAGAACAGGATCAATCCGAGAGAGGACAGGAAAGCACCTGGCAATTCCCTCACGATAGATCCTTTTTTTCCTTGCATGATTCTGAAGAATACAGCAAAGAAAAGCGAGAATGCAAGGAAGAATATGATGTTTCGGTTGTTAAAAAGTGTTCTTATGATAGACGAGCTCCAAGGGAATGAACTTTGTAGAAAGTCAGCAAGTCTGCTTCCGAATATATACAACACAAGCATCAGAATGATCGTGATGGTGAAGATGATCGAGAAGATTCCTCCTATAAGTCTGTTGATAAGAAAGTTGTGCTTAGGTGGTATCTTGTTGATGTGATCGAAGCCTTCCTTAAAACTCTGGAAAGCTATGCTTGATATCCATAATCCGCTTATGATATTGATGACGAATATGGTTATGTTCTGAGTTGAATAAAAATCATAGATGTAGTCTGTAAGCATGCTGGCGATACGCTTTGGCATGGTATCGTTGATGATAGAGACAAGCATCTGTTCTGAGAAGTAATCTGTTATGCTTATGATGCTGAGTACTATAACTAAAAAAGGGAAGATCGATGTTATGATGAAAAAGGCAGACTGTGCCGCATAGAGTCGAATCTTGTCATGTGATAATTCTTCAGCAGCTTTAGTTAAAGAATGCTTAATCTTAGCCAGCATACAGTTACCTCCTCTTTTTTATCTCAGTCGGAGAAGACCCCTTCCTCTAAGCAAAGTGTAAGTAGGGGTTATAACAAACCTAACTCAGTCGGGGTCCAATCTCCGACTGAGATAAACACTCCGTGAGGATGCGCACGGATTCGTATAGGAAGTTTGTCTGCTTGCGCAGACCGAATCCGGCGCGCAAGTCTCGCGGTGCGAGACTTGATAGATTGAATCTCTGTTACCTCCATTATAGTTGATATTTCTCGTATAATCAATTGATTCTTAATAAAAAATGATGTATAATAAATTGTTATGAGACATAAACGTGTAAAAACTGTAAATTACAACATAAAAGTGAGAGATGAGCATGCTGACTTAAGAGGCCTGTCTTTTGTAGTCATATCTGATTTTCATAACAATGACTACAATGTAGATGTTAAGGCTATTATGGATGCTGTTAGTGCTTGTGATCCTAAGTTTGTTCTTCTTGCTGGCGATATGATAACTGCAAGGCATGGTAAGGACAATTCGAGAGGTTATGAATTTGTTGAAGAGATATCTTCTAGATATAAGACTTATTATTCTCTCGGAAATCATGAACACAGGCTTAGACTTCCTCACTATAAGTATGGCGATATGCACGAGAGACATATGGAGAGGATAGAGAAGATCAAGGAATCTAAAGAGCTTTTCTATCTGGATAATGCAAGTGAAGATTATATATATAATGGCGTGCCTGTTCACATAACAGGTCTTACTATAGATGCTGTGTATTATGATAAGAATTATGTCAGAACTCCTGATTCTGTGGATGTTGCTTCTACAGTCGGTGAAAGAAAAGAAGGCTTTAACATTCTTCTTGCCCATAATCCAAAGTATTATCCATCTTATGTAAAGTGGGGTGCAGAACTTGTATTTGCAGGGCATTATCACGGTGGAATTATGAGATTGCCTATACTTGGCGGCGTGATCTCGCCAGAGCTGAAGTTTTTCCCTGATTATGATTATGGTGATTATGAGAAAGATGGCGTTCATATGATAGTGTCATCGGGGCTTGGCGCGCATACGCTGCCCTTTAGGTTTTTTAACAGAGTTGAGATAGTGAAAGTGAATCTGATATGAGTATACCAGTTAAGCTCGAAGCATTTGAGGGACCTCTAGACCTTCTCTTGCATCTGATTGACAAGAATAAAGTAAATATATATGATATTCCGATTGCTGAGATCACAAGGCAGTATCTTGACTATATTAAGGGTCTTGAAAAAGAGGATCTGGATACTGTGAGTGAGTTCTTAGTCATGGCTGCTACACTTATCGAGATAAAATCTAAGATGCTCCTTCCTAAGGAGATAGATGAGGAGACCGGTGAGGAGAAGGATCCAAGAGAAGAGCTTGTAAAAAGACTTCTTGAATATAAGATGTGTAAGTATGCTGCGGGTGAGCTTAGAGACAGACAGTTTGATGCTGCTAAGGCTCTATATAAGAAGCCTACTATTCCTGATGAGGTGGCTGCTTATAAGGCGCCGGTTGATGTGGATGCACTGCTTAGCGGCGTGACTCTTGGCAAGCTCAACGATATACTTTCTGAAGTTCTTAAAAGAAGCGAGGAGCGAATAGATCCTGTCAGGAGCAAGTTCGGTAAGATCGAGAAGGAAGAGGTCAATATCGAGGCGCAGACTAAGGTGGTTATGGCAAGACTTACGGCAGGTAAGAAGACTAGCTTTAGGAAGCTTCTTGGAAGTGCGGGAACGAAGATGCAGGTTGTCGTAACATTTCTTATCATACTCGAACTTATGAAGACCGGTGTTGTCAGTGTGGTTCAGAACAACCTGTTTGATGATATAGAGATAGAATTGAACAATGAAAGTGGTGTAGACATCAGAAAGGAGCTTGAAGATGCCTATAGATGATGCGGCCGTGATAGAAGCTGTGCTCTTTACTATGGGTGATATGGTGGAGCTTGATAAGCTTGCAACAGCCATAGATAAGGATGAATCCTATACAAGAGATGTTGTGGAAGGGATGATCCTTGAGTACGAGAACAGTAATCGCGGTATAAGGATTGTTAAAGTAGGGGATGGATACCAGATGTGTACCAGACCTGAATACTATGAGAATCTCATAAGAGTTGCGAAGGCGCCTAAGAAGTATGCGCTTACCGATGCTCTTTTGGAGACTCTGTCTATCATAGCTTATAAGCAACCTGTTACCAAGCTTGAGATAGAGAAGATAAGAGGCGTTAATTCAGATCATGCGGTAAGTAAGCTTGTTGAGTATGGACTTGCTGTTGATGTCGGAAGGCTTGACGCACCAGGAAGACCTTGTGTCTTCGGTACTACTCTTGATTTTTTGAGGGTATTTGGTATTCAGTCTATCGATGAACTGCCTCAGATAGACAGTGATATACTTGAGGACTTTAAGGCTGAGGCTTCAAGGGAAGTGGGCTTTGTAGATGAAGTAGAATCTGATGGCGAATCAGATGAAGATATCAGTGTAGGAGTATGAGATGGAAGAAAAAAAGATTGCGTGGGAACGTTATGATGAGAAGGAAGTAGAGTCTGTATATGCATTTGCAGATGAATATATGAGCTTCTTAGGAGAGTGCAAGACTGAAAGAGAGGCTTGTGCTTACGCGGTAGAAGAGGCTAAAAAGCGCGGATATGAAGATATCGTCGATATATGTAAGGCTGGTAAGAAGCTAAAAGCTGGTGATAAGGTATATGCTGTCAACAAAGACAAGGCGATAGCGCTATTTGTGATTGGCAAGGAGCCGATTGAGTGTGGCATGAATATACTTGGCGCTCATATCGATTCGCCAAGGCTTGATATCAAGCCTAATCCACTTTACGAAGATGGCGGACTTGCTTACTTCGAGACACACTATTATGGTGGTATCAAGAAGTATCAGTGGGTGACTACTCCTCTTGCACTTCATGGTGTTGTGTGTAAAAAAGACGGTGAGAAGATCACAGTATGCATAGGTGAGGATGAATCTGATCCTGTGTTTGGTATATCGGATCTTCTTATTCACCTCTCTGCTGAACAGCTTGAGAAGAAGGCTTCTAAGGCTATAGAAGGTGAGAATCTCAATATACTTGTCGGAAGCAGACCTGTAAGTGTATCTTCAGAGGATGAGAAGAATAAGGAAAAAGAGAAGATAGCTGCTTTTGTGCTTGGCTGCATCAAGGAGAAGTATGGGATAGAGAAGGAGGACTTCTTCTCTGCCGAACTTACAGCAGTTCCTGCGGGTAAGCCTAGAGATTATGGCTTTGACAGAAGCATGATCCTAGGTTATGGTCATGACGATAAGGTGTGCGCTTACCCTTCGCTTAGAGCAATCTTTGACATAGAAAATCCCAAGAAGACCTGTGTGTGTCTTCTTGTTGACAAGGAAGAGATAGGAAGTGTGGGTGCTACAGGTATGCACTCTAGATTCTTTGAAAATGTTGTGGCAAAGCTCATAGATCGTACAACTGATTATTCTGATCTTAAGCTTAGAGATGCATTTGCAGATTCGTGCATGTTATCTTCAGATGTTACCTCTGCTTTCGACCCTATATATGCGAGTGCCTTCGAGAAGAACAATGTCGCTTACTTCGGTAAGGGTGTTGCATTTATCAAGTATACAGGAGCCAGAGGAAAGTCGGGTTCTAACGACGCGAGCGCTGAGTACATCGCGAAGCTGCGCAAGATCATGGATGATAACAACATATGCTATCAGAGTGGCGAGCTTGGAAAAGTGGATCTTGGCGGTGGCGGAACCATAGCTTATATCCTCGGTAATTACGGTATGGATGTAATCGATTCTGGTATTCCGGTACAGAATATGCATGCTCCATGGGAGGTTGTGAGCAAGGCAGATCTGTATGAAGGTTATAAGAGTTATAAAGTATTTTTGGAGAACGCATAATGAGATGGAATAAATATACGATCAATACGCTTGCATCGGCTACTGATATTATAAGCTGCGAGCTTGCAGAACTTGGAATAGAAGGAATAGAAATCGAGGACAATATTCAGTTGTCTGAAGAGGATAAGCAGTCTATGTTCATAGACTTTCTTCCTGAGGTGGATGAGTCTGATAAGACCGCTAAGATAAGCTTCTACCTCGAGGATGGCAAGTTCGACGATGTGAAGATTCTTACGGATGTTCGCGCTATGCTTAAGGAGATAAGCGAGTACTGTGAGATAGGTGAAGGTACTATACAGTCTTCTCAGACTGAAGATAAGGATTGGGCTAATAACTGGAAGAAGTACTTCAAGTCTTTCTGTATCAACGATATCTATATCAAGCCTACATGGGAGGAAGAAGAAGACGAATATAAGGATAAGACGAAGATTCTTATAGATCCGGGTGCTGCTTTTGGTACAGGCGCCCATGAGACTACTAAGCTTGTTATCCTTCAGCTTCAGAAGTACCTTAAGAAGGATGATATGGTTCTTGATGTCGGATGTGGAAGCGGAATCCTCTCGATAGTGGCGCTTAAGCTTGGTGCTAAGCACGCTCTCGGAACAGATCTTGATCCTGTTGCTATCGTATCAAGCAGAGAGAATGCTGAAGTTAACGGTATAGCAGAAGAAGACTTCGAACTTATAAAGGGCAACATAATAGATGAGGAGCCTGTTATAGAGGCTGTCGGCTTTGAACACTATGACGTGGTGTGTGCCAATATCCTTGCGGAGGTTTTGGTGCCGCTTTCGAAGGTTATATATAAGCATATGAAGATGGGCGCTTATCTTATCATGTCCGGTATAATCGATTCGAAGGAGGAGCTTATCAAGAAAACCTTCGATGCTGATGAACACTATGAGGTTGTCGAAGTAAACAGACTTGGTGAGTGGTCTAACGTTACTGTAAAAAGGGTAAAGTGATATGCAACATTTTTTTGTCGATTATGTAGATATGGAATCTAAGAAAGTGTCTATAGGCGGGGATGACTATCATCATATGAAGGATGTGGTCAGACTAAAGATTGGCGAAGATGTTGTAGTAAGCGATAAAGCAGGGCAGGATTATAACTGCGTGATAGAAGAATACGGCGAGGAGGCTTTGCTTCGCGTCGTATATAAGTATGATTCTAACTGCGAGCTTCCAATCAAGGTATATCTTTTTCAGGGACTCCCTAAGGCTGACAAGTTCGAATTCATAATCCAAAAATGTGTTGAATTAGGTGTCTGTAGCATAATCCCTGTCAACATGAAAAACTGTGTTGTGAAGGTGAATGATAAGACTGCCAATAAGATAAAGCGTTATCGCGCCATCGCAGAGAGTGCAGCAAATCAGAGTAAGAGAAGTATTATGCCTGAGGTTCATGATGTGATGAACTTTTCTGAAGCCATAGAATATGCCAAGACTCTTGATAAGGTATTGGTGCCTTATGAGTGTGCCGATGGCATGGATAAGACTCGTGAGCTCTTTGCTTCTATACGAGAGGGAGAATCTGTGGGAATATTCATAGGTCCTGAGGGCGGGTTTGATGACTCTGAGATTAAGAAAGCGACTGAGTGTGGCTTTGAGATCATAACCTTGGGTAAGAGGATCTTAAGAACAGAAACGGCCGGTATGTATGTCATGTCTGTACTTTCATATCTGGCGGATAGGTAATAAAGATGGAATGTTATTTTGATAATTCGGCGACCACATACGTCTATGATGAGGTCATAGATCTGATGGTCAGAATCATGCGTGAGGATTACGGCAATCCTTCTGCTATGCATAGGAAGGGCGTTGAGGCTGAGCGTTACATAAAGGAAGCAAAGGATATATTCTCTAACGTGTTAAAGTGTAAGGATAAGAACATAATCTTTACTTCTGGCGGTACAGAATCCAACAATATGGCTATATTCGGCGCTGTTTATGCCAATAAGAGGACTAAGAATCATATCCTCGTATCAGAGGTTGAGCACGCTTCTGTTGCTGCATGTATGGATAAGCTTAAGAAGGATGGCTTTGATGTAGAGTATCTTAAGACTGACAGGCTCGGAATAGTATCTGTTGATGATCTTAAGGCGAAGCTTCGTCCTGATACAGCACTTGTATCCTGCATGTATGTCAACAACGAGATAGGAAGTGTGATGCCTATCGAGGCGATGGCTAAGGTCATACATGAGAACAGTGATGCTTACTTTCACGTGGACGCTATACAGGCATTTGGTAAGTTTAGAATCTATCCAAAGAGGCTTGGCATAGATCTTCTAAGTATAAGTTCGCATAAGTTTCATGGTCCGAAGGGGTGCGGTGCTCTATATATAGGCGATGGTGTGCGCATACTTCCGCTCATATACGGAGGCGGCCAGCAGCAGGATATGAGGTCAGGCACGGAAAATGTTCCTGGTATAGCCGGTATGGCTTTGGCTGCTAAGATATGCATGGACAATCTGGATGCTTATGTGGCTCATATGAAGGAGCTTAAGGAGTATCTTATAGGGAAACTTACAAAGCTTGATATGGTAACTGTTAACGGCTATGAAGAGGGGACACAGTGCGCTCCTAACATAGTCAGCCTGAGCTTTGAGGGGGTAAGGAGTGAAGTCTTCCTTCATGCTCTTGAAGATAAGGGGATATATGTATCTGCAGGTTCTGCCTGCTCGACCAATAAGCCACATAAGAGTCATACTCTGGTTGCTATCGGTCTTCCTAACAAGCTCATAGAATCTACGTTGAGATTCAGCTTCTGTGAGAAGAATACCAAAGAAGAGATAGATTATGCAGTCGGTGTTATCGAAGAGATACTTCCGATGCTCAGAAAATACAAGAGAGGTTAGTATGTATAGTGCGTATCTTATAAAATACGGTGAGATAGGTGTGAAGGGCAAGAATCGTCATATATTTGAGGATGCTCTTATAAACAATATCAGATTCTCGCTTTCTCATATTGATGGCGAATATGATGTATATAAAGAACAGGGCAGAATATATGTCAGATGCCTCAAGGATTATTACCATGAAGATGTTCTGGATGCTCTGTCTCACGTGTTCGGTATAGTGGGCATATGTCCTATGTATCACTATGATTACTGTGAATATGATGAGCTCTCAAAGCATGTTGTAGAGTATCTAGAAGAAGAGTATGGCAACAAACCTCTTACCTTCAAGTTCGAGTGTAAGAGAGCCAACAAGAAGTATCCTCTTGATTCTATGCAGCTTAATGCTGAATTAGGTCATGATGTACTTGAACACTTTTCTGAATATAAGGTTGATGTTCATAAGCCGGATCTTATGATCCATGTCGAGATAAGAGAACAGATCAATATATATTCTACAGAGATCAAGGGACCAGGCGGTATGCCTGTAGGTACCTGTGGAAGAGGTATGCTTCTTCTTTCTGGTGGAATAGACAGTCCTGTTGCTGGATATATGGTTGCTAAAAGAGGTGTAAGTCTTGGTGCTGTGTACTTTGAGTCGCCACCATATACCTCAGAGCGCGCAAGACAGAAGGTTGTAACTCTTGCTACTAAGGTTGCTTCTTATGCAGGACCTATAAAGCTTCATGTGGTGGATTTTACTAAGATTCAGCTCTATATCTATGAGAAGTGTCCACACGACACTTTGACTATTATCATGAAGAGGGCTATGTATCGCATAGCTGAGAAATTATGTCTTCAGAATAATGGCAACGGTCTTATAACCGGTGAATCCATAGGACAGGTAAGTTCTCAGACCATGCAGAGTCTGTTTGTTATAGATGACGCGGCTAATATACCAGTGTTCAGACCTGTCATAGCATTTGACAAGCAGGAGATAATAGATCTTGCAGAGAAGATAGGTACTTATGAGACGTCTATAGAGCCTTATGAGGATTGCTGTACTATATTCGTCGCAAAGCATCCTGTTACCAAGCCTAACCTCAACGTGGTAAAGGGGCTTGAAACAAGGCTTACAGATATGGATGAGATGATAGAGACTGCTGTTTCGACAGCACAGATAATAGAATGCGTGTAGTGCGAGACTTGAATAATAGAAAATGCCCCGAAACTTATATAAGCACGGGGCAAACTTCTATGAAGTTATGAGTGTCTGATTACTTTACAACGTACTGATTAAGTACTGAAAGAATAGTGTTAGTCTCCTCATCGCTTTCTGAGTGGATGTTGAGATCTATGTTCTTAGAAAGGTCAAGGCTGAAGATACCCATGATAGACTTAGCGTCGATTACATATCTTCCTGACACAAGATCAAAGTCTACATCGAACTTCTGAAGATCGTTTACGAATGACTTTACCTTATCGATCGAATTAAGTGAAATAGAAACAGTTTTCATAATATAGTCCTCCTTTTAAAAATAACTTACCTTAATACTAATAGCAAAAAGTGAATTAGTCAATAGGTATTTTGAAAAAAAGAGGAAAAAACCAAAGGAAATCTAATATGATCAGTGAAAAAATAGCGTTTCACACTCTTGGATGCAAGGTCAATACCTATGAGACCGAGGCTGTCAAAGAGCTGTTTGAAAGGGCCGGATATGAAGTAGTTGACTTCGAAGAGAAGGCTGATATATATGTGGTCAATACCTGTTCTGTGACCAATATAGCCGACAGAAAGTCGCGCCAAATGCTTCATAAGGCGAAACAAATCAACAATGATGCAATTGTCATAGCTATGGGCTGTTATGTTCAATCTGGTAAGGATACACTTCTTAAGGATGGGCTTATTGACATAATAGTAGGTAACGATATGAAATCGTCTCTTGTCGATATAGTAAAAGCATACAAAGCTGGAGATAAGAAGAATAGCTATATAGATGATATCATGACTAAGAAGGTTTATGAACCCCTTCGTATAACCAAAACTGCTGAGACTTGCAGAGCATTTATCAAGGTATGCGACGGTTGCAATATGTACTGCAGCTACTGTATCATCCCTTATACAAGAGGCCCTGTCAGAAGCAGGGCTCTTGAGGATTGTGTCGCTGAAGTTGAGAAGCTGGCTGCTTCAGGCTTCAAGGAAGTTGTACTGTCAGGTATACATGTGAGCTCTTATGGTCTTGACTTAAAGTCGGGCTACAGACTTATAGATCTCATAGAAGCTATCGAGAAAATAGACGGTATAGAGCGTATCAGACTTGGGTCTTTTGAACCGAGAATGGTGGATGATGATTTCCTTGCAAGGCTTAGTAAGTGTAAGAAGGTGTGTCCACATTTTCATCTGTCGCTGCAAAGCGGATGTGATGAGACTCTTAAGCGCATGAAGAGACACTATGATACGAAGCGATTCATGGAGATTGCGAACAATATAAGAGCTTCGATACCGGATGCTATGCTGACGACCGATGTGATCGTTGGTTTCCCTGGTGAGACTGATGAGGAATTCAAAGAGACCGTTAAGTTTCTGGAAGATGTGAAGTTCTTCGAGATGCATGTTTTTAAGTATTCAAGAAGAAGCGGTACTGTTGCTGATAAGATGCCTGATCAGATAGATGGTAAGACTAAGAATGAGCGCTCGGAGGTGCTGATTAAACTCGATGAGAAGAATCATGAGGATTATTACCGTGAATATGAAGGCCGTACTATGAAGGTCCTAATAGAGGAGGAATGCGTAGTAAAGGGCGAAAAGTATGTAGTTGGGCATACCGATAATTACATCAAGGTCTATATAAAGAGTGACAGGTACCTTATAAATCAGATAGTTGACGTAAAGCTTGTTAAGGCTTATGATAAGAGGTCTATGCTTGGTGTTTTGTAAAAAAACTTGCAAAGAAACGGGATTTGATATACAATTAAAGAAATATATGTAAAGAGGATTTTTTATGGAGAATTTAGGTAATACAAAGTATTTTAAGATTCAGCCAGAGCAGGATATATCAGTATCTGAGGTTATTGAGACTGTATATAAGGCTCTTAAGGAAAAAGGATATAATCCTGTTACTCAGATCGTAGGTTATATCATGTCTGGAGATCCAACATACATAACCAGCTATAATAATGCGAGAAGTCTCATCATGAAGGTTGAGAGAGATGAGATCGTTGAGGAAGTCTTAAGCTACTTTATTAATAATAAGGGATGGTAATATATGGCTTATCTTGGGCTTGATTACGGTTCAAAGACCGTCGGAGTGGCTATATGCGCCAATGATTCGCGCATAGCAACAGCCAAGGAGATAATCAGAAGAGACCGCGAGGATAAGCTTCGCAGGACTCTTGCCAGAGTTGAAGAATTAATAGCAGAATATAAAGCCTATGACGTGGTTGTAGGTCTTCCTCTTATGCCTGATGGTGATGAGGGGGAGAGAGCTTCTAAGGCCAGAGCTTTTGCAGAAGCTCTCAAGAGGCGTTGTGATTGCCGGATTATATTCTGGGATGAGAGATATACTACCACTTCAGCCATAGATATCATGGATGAGTGTGGAATCAAGAAGGAAGAACGCCACGAATATGTGGATATGATCGCGGCTCAGATCATACTTCAGTCCTATCTGGATGAAAACAATAAAAGTGGAGATTAATATGTCTAAGTTAGAAAAGATATTATTCGAAGGTGATAACGGTGCGGAGGAATTCTATGTGCTTTCTTCCACAAGACTCGCAGGTCGCAATTATATACTTGTTACAGATAAGTATGACGATGATGCGAGTGATGTTGAAACCTTTGTTATGAAGGATATGTCCGATGAGTCGGAGTCTGAAGCCAGATATGAGATGGTAGACGATGAAGAAGCTGAGCAGGTTTTTGAACTTTTGCTTGATGAATTGGAGGATTGACGAGAATTGGCAAAAAAGGAAAAAGTGCCGGGAAAAGTCAAGATCATACCGCTTGGTGGTCTTGAGCAGATAGGTATGAATATAACGGTATTTGAAGATGATGACAGTATAATCATAGTGGATTGCGGTCTGTCATTTCCAGACGATGAGATGCTTGGTGTAGATATCGTTATCCCTAATATCAACTATCTGAAGAAGAATAAAGATAAGATTAAGGGCATGGTCATAACTCATGGCCATGAAGACCATATAGGTGCGATTCCTTATGTTCTTAAGGAAATCAATATACCTATATATGCAACTAAGCTCACTATGGGGCTTATCGATTCGAAGCTCGAAGAACATGGGCTTCTTGGCAAGGTAAAGAGGAAGGTCATATCTTATGGCCAGACTATTAATCTTGGAACTTTTAAGGTTGAGTTCATAAGAACTAACCACAGTATAGCGGATGCCGCTGCATTTGCCATATATACAAGACAGGGTATAATCATCCATACTGGTGATTTTAAGGTTGATTACACTCCTGTATATGGTGAGCCTATTGATCTTCAGAGGTTAGGAGAACTTGGTAAAAAAGGTGTTCTTGCGCTTCTTATGGACAGCACGAATGCTATCAAGCCAGGCTTTACTATGTCTGAGAGCACTATAGGTAAGGTGTTTGACAATATATTCAACGAGAATCGCAAATCGAGGATTATTATCGCTACATTTGCATCTAACGTTGACCGTGTTCAGCAGATCATCAACATGGCTGCAAAGTACGGCAGAAAGCTCGCTGTAGACGGAAGAAGCATGGTCAAGACTGTTGAGGTTGCCATGAAGCTTGGATACTTAAGTGTTCCGGACAATACGCTCATAGACATAGAGGAGATGAAGAATTACAGCGACGAGCAGATGGTTCTCATCACAACTGGAAGTCAGGGCGAATCGAGTGCGGCTCTTGCAAGGATGGCTGCTTCGCTTCACCGCAAGGTGGTCATAAATCCTGGAGATGTTGTTGTGTTCAGCTCTACGCCTATTCCTGGTAACGAAAAGTCCGTATCTAATGTTATCAACGAGCTTGCTATGAAGGGTGCGAAGGTTATATTCCAGGATACTCACGTGTCGGGACATGCCTGTCAGGAGGAGTTGAAGCTTATCTATACTCTGGTTAAGCCTAAGTATGCTATACCTGTTCATGGTGAATTCAGACATCTCATCGCTCATAAGGAAGTTGCTGTTTCTATGGGTATACCTAAGGACAATGTCTATATCATCAACTCTGGAGATGTTGTTGAGTTTGATGAGGGTGAAGCTAAGCTTAGCGGATCTGTTGAGGCTGGTGCGGTATATGTTGACGGACTTGGTGTCGGAGATGTCGGCAATGTTGTACTTCGTGACAGACAGCAGTTGTCTGAGGGCGGTATGATGGTCATAATCATGGTATTTGACGAGGTGACCAAGGAACTAGTGGCTATGCCTGAGATTATAAGCAGAGGTTTTATATATACCAAGGAAGCTGGCATGATCATCGACGAATGTACTAACATAACTATGGAATGTATCGAGAAGTTTGATAATGACAGCAGGCGTGAGAAAAATAGGATTAAGAATCTCGTGAAGGAGAACATAGGACAGTATCTGTGGAAGAATCTCAAGAGAAGTCCTCTCATAATTCCTGTTATCATAGAGGCTGGTGTTTAGGAGTAGCTTATGCTTGATATAGACAAATGTACGCAAAAACTTAAAGATGCCATACTCGAAAGTGATGAATACAAAGAATACCTGCATTGTTATGAGGCTCTAAAGCGAGAACCGCAATTGTATGACAAGGTTAATTATATCAGACGAAGAACCTTTTATGTCAATAACAATTCAGACCTCGGAGAAGAGCAGTATGCTAACGAGGTTATGCAGTACATCGCTGAGTATGATGAACTTAAAGCTAACGAGATAGCCAGGGCTTTTTTGGATGCTGAACTTGTTGTGTGCAGAATTATACAGGATATCAATTACAGATTGGTAGAAGAATTAGACCTTGATATCAGCTTTATGGAAAATTAGTGATTGGAAGGTAACAAGATGAATTTTAGTCCAAAGAATATCATATTTTCGATAGTTTCGGCATCTATCGGTATAATCGTATTCTCTATATGTGTTCTTTTTGTATTCAATGTGGGTAATAGAGCTTATAGCTTTGGATATAATATATTCAACGAAAAGCCTATGTCTGAGGGCTTAGGACATAGTGTCCTTGTGGAAGTCAAGAAGGGCATGACTGATGATGCTATAGCAAAGCTTATGTTTGAGTCAGGACTTGTTGAAGATCAGAATGTGTTTTTTGTTCAGATTAAGCTGTCTGAGTATTCGAAGAAGTATGTTCCAGGCAAATATATGCTCAATACTAACATGACTCCAACAGAACTTCTTGCAAAGATCTGTTCTGGAGAGACATATCTGCCACCGGAAACTGTGACTGAGAATAATGTTGAATCTACTATCGAAGAAGTGACACAGGAAGCTGTGCCTGAGTCATAGAGGAAGAATATGGCGGATTTTTATAATATATCTGAATTCATAAAATCATATGACAACGAGGCGCCTTGCGGACTCTGGAATCTAAGACGGGAAGCTGAAAGAAACGGTGTTCCCATCATAAGAGAAGAGATGGAGAACTTTATAAGAGTTATGCTTAATCTTAAGAAACCGAAGAGGATACTTGAACTCGGTACTGCCATAGGTTATTCTGCTATATATATGGCTATGAATATGCCGAAGGATTGTCATATAGATACTATTGAGAATTATGATAAGAGGATTGTAAGTGCCAAGGCCAATATCAAAGCATATGGTATGGAGGATAGGATCACACTGTATGAAGGTGATTGTGCTGAGGTTCTTCTTACTCTTAAGGATAAGTATGATTTTATATTTATGGATGCTGCAAAGGCACAATATATGACTTATCTGAAGTTATGTATGAAACTTATGAATCCGGGGGCAATGATGCTCACGGATAATATTTTGTGTGATATGTGTATATTGCAGTCGAAGTTTGTAGTTGAGAGACGTGACAGAACTATACACGAGCGTATGAGAGAATATCTGCATGCCTTAACTCACAGTGATGAACTTGATACTTCGCTCATTCCGTTAGGTGATGGCGTGGCTTTAAGTATAAGAAAGGATTGAATTATGCCTGAATTGTTGATACCTGCGAGCAGTCTTGAGGTGCTTAAGATTGCTGTTATATATGGGGCTGATGCGGTTTTTATAGGTGGAGAGGCATTTAGCTTAAGGGCTAATGCAAAGAACTTTTCAAAAGAAGATATGAGGTGTGGTATAGAATTTGCTCATGCACATGGAGTGAAAGTATATGTTACTGCCAATATCTTAGCACATAATGACGATATAGAAGAGGCTAAGGGTTACTTTGAGGAGCTTAGTGAACTTAAGCCTGATGCGCTTATCATATCTGATCCGGGGCTTTTTGTTATGGCCCGTGATATATGTAAGGATATAGATATACATATCAGTACGCAGGCCAATAATGTCAATTATCAGACATTCAATTTCTGGCATGGATTAGGCGCTAAGCGTGTTGTTACGGGACGTGAGTTATCGCTTAAGGAGATAATCGATATAAGAAAGCATATACCTGATGACATGGAAATCGAAACATTTATCCATGGCGCTATGTGTATATCTTATTCGGGAAGGTGTCTTCTTAGCAACTTTCTTACCGGAAGGGATGCAAATCAGGGGGCCTGTACACATCCTTGCAGATGGCAATATGCTGTTGTTGAGGAGAAGAGACCGGGACAGTACATGCCTGTGTATGAGAATGAGCGAGGAACATATATATTCAATTCTAAGGATCTGTGCATGATCGAGCATGTGGATGATCTGATGGAAAGTGGAATAGATTCTTTCAAGGTTGAAGGTCGTATGAAGACTGCTCTTTATGTGGCTACTATAACCAGAGCATATCGTATGGCTATGGATGACTATGCTAAGGGCGGAAGAGAGTATTATCAAAATAGACTTCCGATTTACATGGAAGAGATATCAAAGTGCACTTATAGACAGTATACAACGGGTTTTTTCTACGGAAAGCCGCATGCTGATGCGCAGGTCTATGATAACAATGATTATGTTAAGGAATATGTTTATCTTGGATATGCTGAAGAGGTAGATGGTGAATGGGTACATATGACGCAGAGGAATAAGTTCTGTGTGGGTGATGAGATAGAACTTATGAGAACACATGATGGCGTCAATGAATCAGCTAAGGTGCTTGAGATAGTTGGAGCGGATGGCGTGAGTGTTGACAGTGCGCCGCATGCTAAGGAAAGTCTTAAGGTGAGGTTCGATAAGAAGATAGAAAAGTATGATATGTTCAGGATATATAAAGGGTGAACTTAAAAATGGAAGATAAAAATGTAGTGAAAAAAACGCGTAGTTCTAATTTTGAGCTATTGAGGGTTCTTGCAATGCTGATGATCGTGCTGTTACATGTCACGATGCATTGGCCAAGATATCAGCTTATAAATGAAAATAGCCAACGTGTTTTGGGCAATGGTTTGTTTAGTTATCCCGTATTCTATAAAAAATTATTGATTATAAATATGATAATGCCTATGGGAAGTATAGGCAATGGTCTTTTTATAATGATTTCAGGGTACTTTATGGTGAATAAAGCAAAGATAGATCTTGTTAAGATATCCAAAAAGCTTCTCTCACAATTGGGATACGTAACGGTTTTATTACTTTTCTGTTCTAGTATAGTGTTTTATGTGACTAATAAAGATAAGTTGACGTACTTTAACTTGATCAGGATAACTGACTTCAACTCTGAATGGTGGTTTATTGGTTATTATTTTGTAATAATGTTGTTGGCGGCCGTTGTTTTAAACAAATACATGATTAATGCAGAAAAGAATAAAGCGTTAACATTGATTGTTGTTGTTTTTACTATTGTTGAACTTCAATGGACTGGTTATTTGCTGTATACACTTAGCGAAGATTTGAGAACTCTCGGAATAGGTGTGTTTTATTATCTGATGGGAGGCTATATCCGTAAGTATAATCCTTTTGAAAAGGTAAGGGGATATATATTCTTCGTTGTTATAATCGTTACGAATATTATATATGGCTTTACAGTTTACAATTTTACACAGAATGAAATACAGAATTATATCTGGACGGGATCTGAAGGGACATTTATTCAGCCTGCATATTGTATAACAAATTATGATATTATGGTTGTTGTAATTGTAATCTCTGTATTTGAAATATTTAGACGACTCAGAATACCGAATAGCAAAGTTATTAATTATCTTGGCGCATCAACATTTACAGTGTATCTGATTCATGAAAATAGGTTCTTTAGAAATATATATAACAATACTGAAATAATAGTTTTATTACAAAATCACCCATTTTTGTTCATTGTTGAACTTATCAAATGGACATTGATTAATTTTGCGGCAGGAGTTATTGTATATGCTCTATTCAACCTGGGTGCAAAAATATGTAAGCGTCTGAGATGGGTAGCAATAAAAGAATAAAATGAAAAAGGGGCTGTAAAAAACTATCACTAGGACACGTCAAGATTTCTATACTTTTGCAGGCGGCTTATTAGCATCCGCTCTCGCAAACTCGCATCCTACGGATGCTCAAACACGTGCTCCGCGGATGCGCCAGCCTGCAAAAGTATGACGAAATCTTGCGAATCGTCCCCGTGATAGTTTTTTACAGCCTTTCATATTGGCTAACAGCATAGCAATAAAAAAAGGGGGTTTTTTACCCCCTTTTTCTAAGGCTTTTGTTCTGCCTTATCTGAATAAATAACTTGATATAAGGAAACGAGAATTACTTCTTCTTTGTAGCCTTCTTAGCCTTCTTGTTAACAGCTTCCTTCAAGCTCTTACCAGCCTTGAACTTAGGTGACTTGCAAGCAGCAATCTTAATCTTCTCGCCTGTCTGAGGGTTCTTACCTGTTCTAGCCTTACGATCAGCAACTTCGAAAGTACCGAAACCGATGAGCTGAACCTTCTCACCCTTCTTAAGCTGCTCTTCTACAACTGTTGTGAAAGCCTTAAGAGCCTTGTCAGCATCAGTCTTTGTGAGCTTTGCATTAGCTGCGATTGCATCAACTAAATCTTTTCTGTTCATACCTTATATCCTCCTTAAAGATATTAATTTAGTATATAGTAGATTATAGCACATAAAATGGGCTTTGTCATCACTTTTTTTGAAAAAAGTCCCTATTTTTTGCAATTTTTGAGTGTTTTTTTGTACAAAATGGCATATAATTTGACACTTTCGCGAAAAAGTGGTAAAGTAATGCTTAAGATTAGTAGTGTGAAGGAGTACATTATGAACAGATTAGAAAGTCTTCGTAACAGAATGTACGAGGATGGGATAGATGTAGTCATCATGCCGAATTCTGATTTTCATCAGTCGGAGTATGCAGCAGAATACTTCGGTGCTGTTGAGTTCTTTTCAGGTTTTACCGGATCTAACGCGACAGTTGTGGTATCTGCTGAAGATGCTGTTTTGTACACGGATGGACGTTATTATATACAGGCCAGAAAAGAGATAGAGCCTAATGGATTCAGACTCATGAAGGAAAATGATGCCGATACTCCGGATATATATGAATATGTCAAAAGTATTGTATTTGACGATGCGACAGTTGCATTTGACGGAAGGGTTGTGAGTGCTGATTTTGGAATTAATCTTTCCAAAGCGCTTCCTTCTAATATCAATATAGTATCTGACTATGATCCTTCGGATGTTTTGTGGGAGAACAGGCCTCTGCTTAACAAGAATAAGGTGTGGATTCTTGATGAAAAGTATAGCGGCATGGATATCGATAAGAAAATCGTTAGAATCCGTGAGAGTATGAAGAAGCATAATGCGACAGTTCATATTGTGTCTGCTCTTGATGATATCGCGTGGATTCTTAATATCCGCGGTAACGATATAGCCTATACACCTGTTGTTATGGCCTACCTTGTCATAGAGAACAATGTTGTGCTTCTGTATTCGGATATGGATAAGTATGACGATGATGTCAGAACTTACCTTGATTCGCATGGTGTTGTACTTAAGGACTATGATGAATTCTATGAAGAACTCGATAATCTGAATAACGAAAGAGTTCTTCTTGAAGTGGCAAAAGTTAATTACCAGACATATAAGAAGGTTACTGACAGTAATCAATGTGTAGATAAACCGAATCCTTCGTCTTATATGAAGGCTGTTAAGAATGAAACTGAACTTAAAAACCTGAAGAATGTTCATATTAAGGATGGCCTCGCAGTTACAAGGTTCATATTATGGCTTAAGGAACATACACATGATGGACTGACAGAATATGATCTTAGTGAAAAGCTTCATGAATTCAGAAGTGCTAATGACGGATTCATAGAGGAAAGCTTTGAGACTATCAGTGCTTATGGCGCTAATGCTGCACTCATGCACTATAGGTGTTCTAAGGAGAGTGCTGCTTTGGTCGAAGCAAGAGGTATGCTTCTTGTTGACAGTGGTGGACAGTATTATGAAGGAACTACTGATGTTACGAGAACCATAGCTTTGGGACCTGTCACCGAAGAAGAAAAGAAGATGTACACGCTTTCTCTTAAGGGGATGTTTGAACTTCTTAATGCGAGATTCCTGCAGGGATGTACTGGTGTGAATCTCGATATACTTGCAAGAAGGGCCCTGTGGGAAGTGGGATGTGATTATAAGTGCGGAACCGGACATGGGGTATCATATTTGCTTGGGGTTCATGAGGGACCTAATTCCATAAGGTGGAAGAGAAGACTAGATGATTGTGTCTTCGAACCTGGAATGGTTACATCTAACGAACCAGGCTTTTACAAAGAAGGTGCTTATGGCGTGAGGATTGAAAACGAGATGGTGTGTAAAAAAATCTGCGACAATGAATATGGCACATTTCTCGGATTCGAAAATCTTACATATGTCCCGATAGATTTGGAATTAATTGATAAAAAATACATGTCTGCTATTGACATTGACAGAGTTTTGAGTTATAATAACCGAGTATATGAAGTTTTAGAGCCTTTTATGGATGCGCATGAGAGGGATTTGTATCTGAAACTTAATGATTTGCTATAATTTTTCATTTTATGGAGGTAGTTATGAGTGAAGTAAAGAAAGCAGCTCTTAAGACAAAGGCTGTAGAAGCTGTAGCAACAGATGTTAAGGAAGTTAAGGCTGAGGCTGTAGAGGCTGCTAAGACAGAAGTTAAGGCTGAAGTCAAGGCTGCTAAGACAACTGCTAAGAAGGAAACAAAGAAGGCTGTTAAGACTGAGGCTAAGACAGAAGCTAAAGCTGCTAAGACAACAAAGACAGCTGCAAAGAAGGCTGTTAAGGCTGATGAGAAGAAGGAAACTAAGACAGCTAAGGTTGCTGCTAAGACAGAAGTTGTTATCCAGTATAATGGTGAAGAGAATAACTTCGATGAGATTGCTAGCAGAGCTAAGAATGCATGGGCAGCAGAGACTGGTAAGAAGGTTACTGATATGAATGAGTGCAAGATCTACATCAAGCCTCAGGATAGACGTGCATATTATGTTATCGATGGATATACAGGAAGCGTAGATTTGTTTTAATTTAGGAGAGACATATGAGAAACACTAAGAGACTTGCAGCTGTTTTTGTTGCTGCGGTTATGAGTATTGCGTGTGTGTTTAGCCTTGCGGGTGCGGTACAAGTGTTTGGTAGTGAAGCAGGATTTTTTGTATCTGATCCTGATATAAATCCTAAAGAGGGTGATCACATGTTTGCTGACACCTATAACAAAGTAACGGTTAATGCCAATGGTTTGTGGTCGGTTGGAACAGAACCTGAAGCAAAGTACAATGGCGACTATGTTAACTTCCAGAGATACATAAAGTTTAATAAGGTAGGTAGTTTTAATTCTCTTAGTTTTCAAGCTACTGTTACACAGCCTACACAGCTTATTGTATTCGTACTTGGTGATGATACAGGTATTACAGGTATAACAAATCGTCTTGTTGTTAGGAATTTTGCTCAGTTTAATGTTGACAAGGAGCACAGAGGAAGTCTTCCTGCATTTGGCGTGACCGATCCTTTGGTAGATTCGAATGGCGATTATTATGTGGTGCCTGATGATGGTTCGTCACAGCGTGTTCAGAAGATTGTATATCAGCTTCCAGAAGCAGGAACCTATCATGTGTATCTTCTTGAAGGAAGTGCTAAGTTCTACGGAATGTACTTCGGAGGTCTTTCAGACACTGAGGCAAGAGCTTTGGGCAAAGTTATAGAAGACAAGACAATTTCAGAAATCAAGAATGATGATGAAGTTGGACCTGTTTTCTGGATTGGACTTGTTGTATTTGTTCTTGGACTTGTTGCATTTGTTGTTATGGTTGATAATAAGGGCGGCAAGGGAACAACTAAGTCGATATTTGGCAAGAAGAAGTCATCAGGTGGTGACATGACTTATAACGAATGATTGGTGTTGGGGGCATCGTAAGGGGATTTGCAATATTGCGTTATAATCGGATATGCTAAGAATAATATAATCCCAGTAATACATGTTTATATGTGGTTATTGGGATTCTTATTTCAGTCGGAGTCTAAACTCCGACTGAAATAAACGCTCCGCGAGGATGCGCACGGATTCGGAAAGGAAATTTGTCTGCTTGCGCAGACCGAATCCGGCGCGCAAGTCTCGCGGTGCGAGACTTGAATCTGGCGCGCAAGTCTCGCGGTGCGAGACTTGAATTCAGATATTTTATTTATATTGGGAGGAAATAAAACATGGAATATGTTTTGCAAACGCGTGATATGACGAAACAGTATAAGAAAAAGCTTGCTGTTGATCACGTGTCAATCAATGTACCAAAGGGGTCCATCTATGGTCTTGTTGGTGAGAATGGAGCCGGTAAAACTACAATCATGAAGACTGTAGTTGGTCTTATTAAGGAAACTGGTGGAAACTTTGAACTTTTTGGTTCTAGGGATATTCTTGCACAGAGAAAGAAGATAGGATGTGTTATCGAGAATCCAGCACTTTTCATGAATATGACAGCTAAGGATAATCTCATAGCATTTTCTAAGATGATGGGAATAACAGACTATTCAGAGGTTGATAAGATTCTTGAATTGATAGGTCTTAAAGGAGAGAAGAAGAAGGCTAAAGCGTTCTCGCTTGGTATGAAGCAGAGACTCAGTATAGGTGTTGCGCTTCTTGGCAATCCTGAGTTCTTGATCCTTGATGAACCTATCAATGGTCTTGATCCAGCGGGTATCGCTGCAATCCGTAATCTACTTCTGGATCTTAGAAAGTCTGGTAAGACTATACTTATATCGAGCCATATCTTAAGCGAGCTTTTCAAGATTGCGACAGATTATGGTATAATTCATAAGGGTAAGCTTGTTGGAGAATATACAGAGGAAGCACTTATGAATCTCACATCTACATCCTTAAGGATTGTTGCTGATGATTATAATAAGGCTATTAGTGTTATCAAAGAGAAGTTCGGAATCAATGCTTCGTATAATGAGCTCGAAAGATGCATCATAATCGGTGATCCAAAGGCGAGTGCAGCTGAGATCAATATGGCTTTGTGCACCGCAGGAGTTATGGTTAGTGAACTTGTAACTAAGAAGGATGATCTTGAGAATTATATCATAGGTATTATGCAGGGGGGTGAGAAGAATGCTTAATCTGATTAAATCAGATCTTTTTAAGATCAAAAAGGGTAAGTCTTTTTATGTTTGCTCTATTATAGTTATAGTATTAGATGTGCTTTCGATAATCGGTGGTATAGCAATTAATTCGAATGACAATCTTATGGGCTTAACGTATGATGTATTGTTTTTATATATATCATCATTGGCTTCAATCAATATGTTTGTTATTGAGACTATATTTGTATCGAGATTCTTTGGCAAGGAATTTGATGAAGGAACCATAAAGATTCTTGTATCTAAGGGAAATTCTAGAACATCTATATATCTTTCGAAGCTTATCACTTCAATTGGCGTTTCTTTCTTCTTCGAGATATTGAACATTATTATGTGTCTTGGCGTCGGAAGTATATTCTTTGAGTTTGATAAGGGCACGGCCTTTGAAACAAGCATTGAACCAGTTGATCTTCTTTTGATTATTCTTTGCAGAGCTGTAATTATAGCGTGTATGGTTTCATTCACTATTATGTATGCTTCTTCTATAAGGAAGGCTGGCTCAACCATTGCTGCTTCGTTAGCAACACTTATACTTGGTTCAATACCTTTTCTTATTGCAGATGAGTTGTATGCTTATCTTAGATATAAGTTTGATGCGCTGCCAAAGCCGTATTTTGGTATAAATGAGCTGTGGCTTTATAATTCGGTTGACAGTTTCCTTACGGTGGATATAACTGATAAGATGTGGCAACTTCTTTTGCTTCAGTTTGCGATTTATGGCGTAGGCTTGACAGTACTGGGAATATGTAGGTTTAATAAGAAGGATATCAACTAAATATCCATAAAAGAAGGTCTAGGTGAAGGCCTTCTTTTTTTATTGGCGAAAATACACAAATATGCTTGAATTATTCGGCGAAAAATTGTAGAATAGAAGTATCGTGGATAAAAATATCTAATGGAGGAACGACAATGAATAACCAATCACAAGGTTTGGCAAGTAAGCGTATTGAACAATTACTTGATGAAAACAGTTTTGTTGAAATTGGTGCTGGTATGAAATCTCGAAGCACTGATTTTAACATGAATGCATGCGAGACTCCTGGCGATGGTGTTGTTACAGGCTATGGTGTTATTAACGGAAGTCTTGTATATGTATACAGTCAGGATCCAGCAGTTCTTGGCGGTGCCATCGGTGAGATGCATGCAAAGAAGATCATCAATCTCTATGATCTTGCAATTAAGATGGGAGCTCCTGTCATCGGTCTTATAGACTGTGCTGGTTTAAGACTTCAGGAATCTGTAGATGCTATGGATGCATTTGGTAAGATCTATGCAAAGCAGTCACAGGCATCTGGTGTTATACCTCAGATTACTGCAGTATTCGGCAATTGTGGCGGTGGTGTTTCATTATTCACCAACCTTTCTGATTTTGCTTTTATGGAAGAGAAGAAAGCAAATCTTTTTGTGAACAGCCCTAATGCTCTTGACGGTAATTATAAGGAAAAACTTAATACTGCATCTGCTGAATATCAGAGTTCAGTAGCAGGTAATGTTGACTTTGTATGCTCAGAGGATGATATATATGCAGGAATAAGAGATCTTTTATCTTATCTTCCTGCCAATAATCAGGATGGCGTTGAAGAAATCGATAATGGTGACGATGTGAATCGTTTTGTAGAGGCTTATTACGATATGAAGGAGCCAGTTGATTTCATAAAGGATGTTGCTGATAATAACGCTTTTGTTGAAGTTAAGAAGAACTTTGCTAAGTCTATGATCTGTGGTTTCGCAAGAATCGGCGGTAATTCTGTTGGTATCGTTGCTAACCGTGAGAATGTCCTTACAGTGGAAGGTTGTGACAAGGCTTCGGATTTCATCAATGAATGCGATGCATTTGGCATACCTGTTGTGACTATTTCTAAGGTTAAGGGCTTCGAGGCTACTGTTGAGTCTGAGAAGAAGATCGCTAGAGCAGCAGCTAAGCTTACATATGCATATGCAAGCGCTGATGTTGCTAAGATTACTCTTTTGGTTGGCGACAATTACGGAAGTGCTTCAGTGGTTATGGGTTCTAAGAGCATAGGTGCAGATCTTGTATTTGCTTGGAACGATTCTAAGCTTTCTTTGATTGACTCAAAGAGTGCAGTTAAGATCATGTATGCTGATGAACTTGCTAATAAGACTGATGCGCTCAGTTTTATCGATGAGAAGGCTAAAGAGTATGACGCTAATGTTGCTGGTATCAATTCGGCAGTCAGCAGAGGTCAGGTTGACAGTGTTATCGAAGTTGAGAGAACACGTCAGTACCTTGTAAATGCTATTGATATGCTTGCAACTAAGAGAGTTACTGTAGAATTCAAGAAGCATGGAACAGTATAATGCTGGAGGCAAGGATGAAAAAAAGATTACTTATACTTGCATGTATGCTCATATGCTTATTCTCTTTGGCTGGCTGCGGTAAGAAGGAAGCAAAAAAGATTTCTCTTACAGATGATGAAAAAGCTGCCTATGAGAAGCTATTGACAGCGATGATAAATGAAACTTCGGCGATGAGTAAGGCGGATGCTGATGCTGCACTTGAGACGCTTAGCCCAAAAAGTCCTAATTATAAGATGCTTAGTGGTTGGGCTTCGAATATGGATGATCTCGGAAAGCTGAAGTCTGTCGGAGCTTACAGATATGAATTCGATGTTAATGAAATCAAGATTAAAGTCGACGTTGAGTATGAAAAGCATACAGCAACTTATATATTCTTCTTTAAGAAGGAGTATGTAGAACTGGAAAATATTCAGTACATAAATCTCAAGGATGTAAACTTAGTTGTAAATCGTAGTATGAAAGAGAAGCTTGTGAATGCAGCATCTAATACTCTTATGGGTATGGGAACTGTATTTGGAGTACTTATCATAATAATCGTATTTATATCTCTTTTGAAGTATGTATATATAATTGAGAACTTCATGGCTGCCCACAAAGAGAAAAAGGCTGCAAGGAAGGAAAAGAAGAGACTTGAGAAAGAACTTAAGAATAAAGATGTTTCTGAAGATATTAAGAAAGAGGCAGTTGATAATGCTATAGAGCAGATAACTGCCAATGAGGCTATGCAGGATGGCGATGATGAAGAAATAATCGCAGTTATAAGTGCTGCTATCGCTGCATATGAAGCTGAGACCGGCGGTGTTGAAGGCTTTAGAGTTCGTTCTATAAGAAGAACGGCTAAGAGAAACTGGTAATTATGGAGGATAATTAAAGATGAAGAATTACACAATTACTGTTAATGGTAATACATATGATGTAGTAGTAGAAGAAGGATCAGGCGCAGCAGTATCAGCTCCTGTATCAGCACCAAAGGCTGCGGCACCAAAGCCTGCAGCACCTAAGGTAGCAGCACCTGCATCAGCAGCAGGAAGCGTTAAGGTTACAGCACCTATGCCTGGTAAGATTCTTAAAGTTAACGTTGCTAATGGCGCTGCTGTAAAGAAAGGACAGGCTATCATAGTTCTTGAGGCTATGAAGATGGAGAATGAAATCGTAGCTCCTCAGGATGGTACAATTGCTAGCGTTAATGTAACTGTAGGTCAGTCAGTTGAAGCCGGCGATCTTCTTGCAAGCCTTAACTAATCTGTAAAGCGGAGGTTATTATGGATTATATTATTAACACTTTAGATAACCTTGTGCACCAGAGCGCTTTCTTCAATTTGACATGGGGTAATGCTATTATGATAGTAGTAGCACTTATATTCTTATATCTTGCGATAGGGCAGGAGAGAGAACCACTCCTTCTATTACCGATATCATTCGGTATGCTTTTGGTCAATCTCTATCCAGATATTATGCTTACTATTGAAGAATCTTCTAATGGTGTTGGAGGTTTGTTACATTACTTTTATCTTTTGGATGAATGGGCTATCCTTCCTTCTCTTATATTCTTAGGAGTAGGTGCTATGACTGACTTTGGTCCGCTCATAGCTAATCCAAAGAGCTTTATACTTGGTGCAGCTGCACAGTTTGGTATATTTGCTGCGTACTTCTTTGCAATCCTTATGGGATTCAATGATAAGGCTGCTGCAGCTATATCTATCATCGGTGGTGCTGATGGTCCTACATCCATCTTTCTTGCAGGTAAACTTGGACAGACAGAATACTTAGGACCTATAGCAGTGGCAGCATATTCATATATGTCACTCGTTCCGATTATTCAGCCGCCTGTTATGAAGCTTCTTACAACAGAGAAGGAACGTAAGATCAAGATGGAACAGCTTCGTCCTGTATCTAAGCTTGAGAAGATACTTTTCCCGATCATAGTTACAATCATAGTTGTGATCATACTTCCTACCACAGCACCACTTGTTGGTATGCTTATGCTTGGTAATCTCTTCAGAGAGTCAGGCGTTGTTAAGCAGCTTGTTGAGACAGCGTCGAATGCACTTATGTACATAGTTGTTATTGTACTTGGTACATCTGTAGGTGCTACTACAAGTGCGGAAGCATTCCTTAACTGGTCTACCATCAAGATCGTCGTACTTGGTCTTGTGGCATTCATAATCGGAACTGCTACAGGAGTACTCTTTGGTAAGCTTATGTGTAAGGCAACAGGTGGTAAGGTTAATCCGCTCATTGGTTCAGCAGGTGTATCTGCAGTTCCTATGGCTGCGCGTGTTTCACAGAAGGTTGGATCTGAAGCAGATCCTACGAATTTCCTGTTGATGCATGCGATGGGACCAAATGTTGCCGGTGTTATCGGAACAGCTGTTGCTGCCGGAACATTTATGGCGATATTCGGTATTATGTAATGGAGGTTTTATAATGGCAGAGAATAATACAAACGAAACAAAAAAAGTAAAAATAACCGAGACTGTATTAAGAGATGCTCATCAGTCACTTATTGCGACTCGTATGACTACAGAGCAGATGCTTCCTATAATCGATAAGATGGATCAGGTTGGTTATCATTCTGTAGAGTGCTGGGGCGGAGCTACATTTGATGCATGTCTTCGTTTCCTCAAGGAAGATCCTTGGGAGAGACTTCGTAAGTTGAGAGAGGGCTTCAAGAATACTAAGCTTCAGATGCTTTTCAGAGGACAGAATATTCTTGGTTACAACCATTATTCTGATGATGTTGTTGAATACTTTGTTCAGAAGTCTTTGGCAAATGGTATCGATATCATAAGAATCTTCGACTGTTTCAACGATCTTCGTAATCTTAAGACAGCTGTTGATGCAGCAAAGAGGGAAAAAGGTCATGCTCAGATAGCGCTTTCTTATACACTTGGTGATGCCTATACTCTTGAGTATTGGACAGATATGGCTAAGCGTATCGAGGATATGGGTGCAGATTCTATCTGTATCAAGGATATGGCAGGTCTTCTTCTTCCATATAAGGCTACAGAGCTTGTTAAGGCTTTGAAGGCAGGAACTAATCTTCCAATTCAGATGCATACTCACTATACATCAGGTGTTGCTTCTATGACTTACCTTAAGGCTGTTGAGGCTGGTGCAGATGTGCTTGATACAGCTATGTCACCATTCTCTATGGGTACAAGTCAGCCTGCAACTGAGGTTATGGTTGAGACCTTCAAGGGTACACCTTATGACACAGGACTTGATCAGAAGCTTCTTGCTCAGATTGCTGATTACTTCAGACCACAGAGAGAGGCAGCCCTTAAGAGCGGTCTTATGAATCCTAAGGTTCTTGGCGTTAATATCAAGACTCTTCTTTATCAGGTACCGGGCGGTATGCTTTCAAATCTTGTTTCACAGCTTTCAGAAGCTAAGCAGGAAGATAAGTTCGATCAGGTTCTTGAAGAGATACCAAAGGTTCGTAAGGACTTCGGTGAACCACCTCTTGTTACACCTTCATCACAGATCGTTGGTACACAGGCTGTTCTCAATGTCCTTCAGGGTGAGAGATATAAGATGGTTACTAAGGAATCTAAGAAGGTTCTTCTTGGTGAATTCGGTCAGACTGTTAAGCCTTTCAACGCAGAAGTTCAGAAGAAATGTATCGGCGATGAGAAGCCTATCACATGCAGACCTGCAGATCTTATCAAGCCACAGTTATCTAAGTTCGAGGAAGAGTGTGCAAGATGGAAGCAGCAGGATGAGGATGTTCTCTCATATGCTCTTTTCCCTGCAGTAGCTACTGAATTCTTCAAGTATAGAGAAGCTCAGCAGACAAAGGTTGATGAATCTGTTGCAGATAAGACTAACAAGACTTATCCAGTATAATATTAAAGGGGCTGTTTTTATACAGCCCCCCTTTTATCAAATTAGGAAGTACTTATAATGTATAAGAATGAGATGTTGGATGCCATTAGAGTTAAGATGGAAAAACAGGGAAAGAACGGAAAGAAGCTTTCGGAATATATACTGAACAATATGGAGGAAGCTGCGTATCTTACTGCTCTGAAATTAGGAGAGAGAGTCGGTGTAAGCGAATCGACTGTTATAAGATATGTTATGCGGATGGGTTACAGTGGTTATCCTGATTTTCAGGAAAAGCTTGCTCAGGCAGTTGTAGAAAAACATAAGAGCAGGGCACTTGCCGATATAGAGACGAATTCACCTATTGAACAGGTTAGTCACTATGAGCTCAACCGTATTGAATATATGTATAACAACATAGATGAGAGTGCTCTTGATAATACCGCATCCATCATAGATGAAGCAAAGCACGTATATGTGCTTGGAGTTAAGGAAAGTATGAGTGTAGCCACTTATCTTGCTGACGGTCTTGCGAGAACAGGCAAGGATGTGGTACTCATAACATGTGATATCATGGATAAGCTTTATAGGATCAAAGAAGGGGATATACTTTTTGTTATCAGTTTCCCTGAATATTCTTATAGTGTCCTTAAAGCTATGGAATATGCTAATACAAAACAAGTGCCGATAATTGCATTGACTGATGACGCTAGTTCACCTGTCAGTCTGTATTCGGCTTGTGTGTTGACTGCACCGACTAAGCGTTATGGTATGATATATTCGACTACATGCGCCATATCGCTTTGTTCACTGATACTTACACTTGTGATGAGTCTTCGTTTGAAAGCCTATGAGGATGATATGGCTTTGAGATTAGAAGCCTCTGAATATGTGTATAATGGCAATGATTATATCAATCCGGTGAACCTGGATTTTGGAATAAAAGATGAATAAATGTTATGATGTGTGTGTGATTGGTGGCGGTGCTGCTGGTATGATGGCCGGTTCTTTACTTGGCTTGGCAGGTATAAGTTCCTGCATAGTGGAGAAGAATGAAAAACTTGGAAAAAAGCTTTTTATAACAGGCAAAGGGCGATGCAATGTCACAAATTTCTGCGATACGCAGGAATTATTCGATAATGTGATCACGAATAAAAAGTTTATGTTCAGTGCCTTCAATCAATTCTCCAATTACGATATGTATGCACTTTTGGAAGAGTGGGGGCTTAGACTTAAGATTGAAAGAGGACAGAGAGTGTTTCCTGAATCAGACAAATCTTCGGATGTTATCGCTGCATTTGAACGTAAGTTAAGGGAAGGAACCTGTGATGTGCTTCTTAACACGAAGGTCAGGTCTATAAAAAAAGGATTCGTTACTACCGACAGGGGTAATATCGAGTGCAGATATATAATTATCGCTACAGGTGGAGCGTCCTATACTAAGACTGGTTCGACAGGCGATGGTTATGTGTTTGCTAAGAGCCTGGGGCATAAGGTTACCGATATAGAAGGTGGACTGGTTCCGCTTGTTTCGAAGGAAGATTATGTAAGAGAACTTATGGGTTTGAGCCTTAAGAATGTTAAGGTTTCGTTCTATGCTGACGATAAGTGTGTATATGAGGATTTTGGCGAAATGCTTTTTACTCACTTTGGCGTGAGTGGTCCTGTTATACTGTCGGCATCAAGTGTCATAAGAGGGTATATTAAGAGTAAGAAGGTTAAGCTTTTTATAGATCTTAAGCCTGCGCTTGATGAGAAGGAGCTTGATAACAGGCTTTTAAGGGATTTTGAATCCAATATAAACAGGAATTTTTCCAATTCACTTTCGGCGCTCTTGCCGAATAAGATGATAGATGTTTGCGTAAGGTTATCGAATATAGATCCATATAAGAAGGTCAATCTGATAACGAAAGAGGAAAGAGAAGGACTGCTTCGGCTTATCAAAGCATTTCCTATGACGATTACGGGAACTAGACCTATAGAGGAGGCTATCATAACATGTGGCGGAGTGGACGTTAATTCGGTTAATCCGAAGACCATGGAGAGTAAACTCAGCAAGGATATATTTTTTGTGGGAGAGGTTCTTGATGTGGATGCTTTTACAGGAGGCTTCAACCTACAGATAGCATGGTCGACTGCACATGCTGCCGCAAGTGAGATCATAAACAGAATCAAAGGAGAATGATATGGGTTACAATATAGCTATAGACGGACCGGCAGGAGCCGGAAAGAGTACGATAGCAAAGCTTATCGCTAAGGAACTTGGTTTCGTGTATATTGATACGGGTGCCATGTACAGAGCAATCTCTCTTTTTTGTATTAAGAAGAAGATAGACTTTGAGGAAGAAAAGAAGATAGAGGTCATGTTAGATGATATCAAGATCGATCTTAAGTATGACCAGAACGGACTTATAGTATACTTGTGCGGTGAGGATGTAAGTACTGCAATCAGACAGGAAGCTGTCGGTATGGGTGCAAGTGTGGTAAGTCGTTACAGATGTGTAAGAGAAAAACTAACTTACATGCAGCGTGAGATAGCCGCTAAGAATGATGTTGTTATGGATGGTCGTGATATCGGTACAACTGTTCTTCCTGGTGCCAATCTTAAGATATATCTTACTGCAAGCGCTGATGCGAGAGCAAAGAGAAGATATGACGAGCTTGTTATGAAGGGACAGGACGCTAATCTTGATAAGATCAAGAGTGATATTATGGAGAGAGATTATGCTGATATGCATAGGGAGATATCTCCTCTTGTTCAGGCTGAGGATGCAATCCTTATAGATTCTTCCGATATGAGCATAGATGAAGTTGTGCAAAAGGTGAGGGAGTTGGTGAGATGAAAGTAGAAGTGGCGCGCAATGCCGGTTTTTGCTTCGGCGTTACCAAGGCTGTTCAGACTGCATATGGACATACGGGTGAATCGCATGTTCATACACTCGGCCCTCTTATCCATAACGAGGAGGTTATAAAAGACCTAAAGGATAAGGGTATAGATATCGTTGAAGAAGATAAAATCGAAGAGCTTACGGATAAGGATACTGTTATCATAAGATCACATGGTGTTGCTAAATCTGTATATGACCGTCTTGAAAAAACGGGTGCGAAAGTTCTTGATTCAACCTGTCCTTTTGTCCTGAAGATTCACAGGATAGTGAGAGAGGCAAGTGCTGCAGGAAAGGTTGTTCTGATAATAGGCAACGAGGGACATGCAGAGGTTGAGGGCATAAAAGGATGGTGCAGTGGTGAATATCATGTCATAGGAAGCATAGAGGCTGCAGAAGCATTTGAATATGCGGAATCTGATAAAGAGATATGCGTCGTATCCCAGACAACATTTAATTATAAAACGTTTAAATCTATAGTTGAAATTCTTGGCAGAAAGTTGTATAATATTGTAGTGAGTAATACAATCTGTAATGCAACTGAAGTTAGACAGAACGAAGCCAAGGAACTTGCAGCATGCTGTGATGCTATGATAGTAGTTGGCGGAAGGTCAAGTTCTAATACCCAGAAACTGTATGAGATATGCGCTGGTGAGTGCTCAGACACTTATTTTATTCAGTCTGCGAAGGATATCGATAGTGGTACTCTTGAGAGGTTGAAGAAAGTCGAGCATATCGGTATTACTGCCGGGGCTTCCACCCCTAAAAATATTATTCAGGAGGTTTTTGACATATGTCAGATTTAAACGAGTTTGAACAGCTTTTGGAAGGTTCACTCAAGACAATACATACAGGAGAGGTAGTTGAAGGCACCGTTATCGATGTTAAAGAAGACGAAATCGTTCTTAATATCGGTTACAAAGCAGATGGCATTATATCGCGTAACGAATACACCAATGTACCAAACGTTGACCTTCGCGACCAGGTTCATGTAGGCGACGTATTGAGTGCTAAGGTTTTGAAGGTTAATGATGGTGACGGACAGGTTCTTCTTTCATCAAGAAGAGTTCGTGCTGAGAAGGCAAGCAAGGTTCTTGAGGAAGCTTTTGAGAATAAGACACCGCTCACAGCTAAGGTGACACAGGCTCTCAATGGCGGATTATCTGTAATCGTAGACGAAGTTAAGGTATTTATTCCTGCTAGTCTTGTATCAGATGTATATGAGAAGGATCTTTCTAAGTTCGAGGGTCAGGATGTTACTTTCGTTATTACCGAATACAATCCAAAGAAGAGAAGAGTTATCGGTGATTGCAAGCAGCTCATCGTTGCTAAGAAGAAGGAATTCATGGACAGCTTCTTAAGCGGCTTGAGAGAAGGCGATGTAATCGACGGTACAGTTAAGAATATCACTGATTTCGGTGCATTTATCGATCTTGGTGGAGTAGATGGTCTTCTTCACGTGTCAGAGATGGCGTGGGGTAAGACTGAGAATCCTAAGAAGGCATACTCTGTTGGCCAGCAGGTTAGAGTATTCGTTAAGGAGATCAAGGATTCTAAGATTTCTCTTAGCGTTAAGTTCCCAGACACAAACCCATGGGCAATCGCTGAGAAGAATTACAATGTAGGTGATGTTGTAACTGGTAAGGTTGCAAGACTTACAGAATTTGGCGCATTTGTAGAGCTTGCTGATGGTCTTGATGCACTCTTACATGTATCACAGATTGCTAAGGAGCATGTTGAGAAGCCATCAGACGTTCTTAAGGTTGGACAGGAAATCACAGCTAAAATCATAGGTCTTAACTTTGAGAATAAGCGTATCAGCATAAGTATCAGAGCACTTCTTTCTAAGAATGATGATGAAGTTGCTGAGGAAAGCGCTGAGCAGACAGAAGAATAATATGAGGTATATATATGCCATATGAATATCGCGAATTCAAGGATGATATTCTGAAGTATACCGGCATTGATCTAAACTCGTATAAAGAAGAACAGATGAAGCGAAGGATAGATTCTCTTATCCTTCGCAAATCTTATATAGATTATAAGAATTATTTTCGGTTGATATCTGAGGATAGTGCTGTATGTGATGAGTTTTTAGGCTATATGACGATCAATGTTTCCGAATTTTTCAGAAATCCGGATCAGTGGAGAATATTAGAGACGGATTTTTTACCAGATCTTATCAGCCGTTGCAAAGGTAATATTAATATCTGGAGCGCTGCCTGTTCTACGGGTGACGAGCCTTATTCTCTTGTTATGCTTTTATCACGTTATCTTCCACTCGAGAAGATCAAAGTTTTTGCGACGGATATAGATGCACAGATATTAGCTAAGGCTAAGGTGGGGTTATATTCGGCTTCTAGCATTCAGAACGTACCTTCTGATCTTAGACAGAGGTACTTAATAGATTGCGGCATGGGAACGTATCAGCTGTCAAAGTCTGTTATTGACAGAGTCGTATTTTGTCAGCATAATCTTCTTGCTGATGAATACCCTAAGAATATGGATTTGATTGTGTGTCGTAATGTACTCATATACTTTACAGAAGAGGCAAAGAACGAGGTCTACAGGAAGTTCTATGATTCTATGAATCATAAATCTGTGCTTTTTATAGGCACTACTGAGCAGGTAATAAGATATCGTGAGATAGGTTTTAGTATCTATAAATCCTTTTTCTATAAAAAAGAGTGATAAAAACAAATACTTGGATATAAAAGAGACTGTCACACTAAAAAAGTGTGATGGTCTCTTTTGCTGATTTGCGATTCTTTTTTGTTCTTAAGTGATACATAAGAATGCTGTATGGCGTTCTTTATGAGGGGGTATGCGCTCTTTGTGTTATTATTGTCTATAAGCCCTGCGTCAAACAGTGTAAAGCAGTTGCTTAGATCTGCTTTTTGCCTAAAGTTTTTATCTACATATGTTGCTATACTCTTGTGAATTGCATAACCCTCAACTGGAAGGTAATAATAATCCTTATAGTTTGGGTAGTAGAGCTTTCCTTTATTATCGTTAAGTACATAGGTTATATCGAGTGAATTCCCATTGATTGCATAGGAGTAATCAGGGGATTCAAAGCATATGTCTGGTTTTACCTGGATTTTAAGCATCGCATGGATAGATAGCGCATCGTCTCTTGTAACATCGATAGTTTCTATGTAGGGAATAGGATCCTTAAAAAAATCGTCATATACAGTTATGTTAGTAAGAGTTGTCAAACCTGTTAAATCACAGTAATTGTGAAGAAGTATACGCTTTAGCGCGTCTTCGTCTTTGATTGCAAGATACATGAAGTAATCCTTGACTGCCATAGCACCATCGCTTGTGTCTTCTGATTCTATTCCCATGATCTTCTCGATATCGCGTTGCTTGATACTGTTTGATCGAAGTACAGGCTTAAGATTTCTTGCTGATATATATATGTCTGTGTGCTTTATGTCAGGCATAGATGGTAGGTTATTAGCTTTAAGCCTTGTGTTCAAAAAAGGAAGATCAAAGGATGTTCCGTTGTATGTGTATATTGCATCGAAGCCATCGATGAAGGATAGAAGTTCTTGTAAGATAAGACTTTCTTCATCGAGACTTTCAGCGAAAAACTGGGTTATGCCAGAACATTGGGCAAGGCCGATAAGGTATATGCGGTCGCGTTTTTTGCTGAGACCTGTAGTTTCTATGTCTAAGTATATGCAGTTTTCTTTGATTGTAATCTGCGGTGGCAGATTGTAAGTGATCTTCTTCATGGTATTAATTATAGGGCGGGATTTGTTATTCGTCAAGTTCACAAATCGCATAATTCTAAGCGTATGAAGGCAAAATGTTATGGAAATCCGCACGAAAATATGATAAAATTATCTTTAGTTGGTTGGAGTATAATCGGAGGAAACATGTTATCTTTTAGAGGTGGCGTCCATCCCAGAGGTGGAAAAAAGTTATCAAGTGACAATAAGATAGTGAGGCTTCTGCCGACGAAGGATCTTGTATATCCTTTGTCCCAGCATATAGGTGCGCCAGCGACCGCACTTGTCAAGAAGGGCGACAGAGTATTGCAGGGGCAGATGATTGCCAAGGCTGGTGGATATGTGTCTGCCAATATTCACTCGTCTGTATCGGGTACTGTTAAGAATATCGAGAGCAGGCTTGTGGCAGGCCAGAATAAGGTATTGTCCATAGTTGTTGAGAATGATGGATTATATGAAAGTGTTGATTATGAGGCTCTTAAGAAGGATGTTAATAGTCTTTCTCCTAAGGAAATCATAGATGCTGTTGCTGAGGCTGGAATAGTTGGACTTGGCGGCGCAACATTTCCTACTCATGTTAAGCTCTCTGTCAAGGATCCTGACAGTATAGATTATGTGCTCGTTAACGGTGCTGAGTGTGAGCCTTATCTCAATTCTGATTACAGACGTATGATAGAAGAGCCTGAGACTATTGTTAAGGGCTTAGATGCTGTGCTTAGGATATTCCCGAAGGCCAAAGGAATCATAGCGATAGAGGATAATAAGCCTGAAGCTATTAAGGCTATGAAGGCTTGTGTAAGTGGATATGACAGGATAAGTGTTGAGACTGTGAAGACTAAGTATCCTCAGGGTGGTGAGAGATTCCTCATATATGCTTTGACTAAAAGAGAGATTAATTCCAAGATGCTTCCTGCTGATGCGGGCTGCGTGGTTCAGAATATTGATACGATGCATGCAGTATATGATGCTTTGTACAACGGAAGACCTCTTATAGAGAGACTTGTTACTATAACAGGAGAGGCTGTTAATAAGCCTCAGGTTTACAGTGTTCTTCTCGGAACAGACCTTTCGGAGCTTGTTGATGCATCAGAAGGATTTAATTGTGAGCCAGGTAAGATAATATGTGGCGGTCCTATGATGGGTATAGCCATGGCAGATTATCATGTGCCTGTAGCTAAGGGTGTATCTGCTCTTCTTGCTCTTAAGAAGGATGAAGTTCCTGAAGAAGAGAGTGCATGTATAAGATGTGGTCGCTGTGCAGAAGTATGTCCGGGACATGTGCAACCTTTTAAGCTTGCGGAGTTAGCAAGAAAGAACATGATGGATGAATTCGTTCAGAATAACGGTCTTGAGTGTTGTGAATGCGGCTGTTGCTCTTATATATGTCCTGCGAAGAGACCGCTTACTCATAGGATTAAAACCATGAGAAAAACAGCTCTTGCTGCTAAGAAGAAGTAGATAAGAAGGTGGAATTATGAGTAGTTTGAAAAGGGTGTCATCAGCACCCCATATAAGAGATAATACATCTACATCGGATATCATGTTTGATGTGTTGATGGCGCTTATGCCGGCAACGATATTCGGTATATATAATTTCGGATACAGAGCTTTGATAGTTGTTCTTGTATCTGTTTTGACATGCGTTGCTTCTGAGGCGATGTATGAATACTTTACGAAGAAGAAGATAACTGTTGGCGATTATAGTGCTGCGGTTACAGGTTTGCTTCTCGGTCTTAATCTTGTGCACACGATTAATATAGGATTTGTAATCATTGGCGCTATGTTTGCCATAATCGTTGTGAAGCAACTGTATGGTGGCTTGGGACATAACTTTATGAATCCTGCGCTTGCTGCAAGGTGCTTCATGGTTGTGTCATTTGCGGGACCTATGACGAACTTTGTGTATGACGGTGTATCAAGCGCTACACCTCTTACAGCGCTTAAGAATGGCGAAGAATATGATGTCATGAGGATGTTTCTTGGAACAACGGGTGGTACGATAGGAGAGACTTCTGCACTTGCACTTTTGCTTGGTGGATTATATCTTATCGTTAAGAAAATCATAGATTTCAGAATTCCATTTTTCTATATAGCTTCGCTTGTTGTATTCGTGATCGTATTTGGCGATAAAGGATTTGATCCTCAGTATATTCTCGGTCATATATGCGGCGGTGGTCTCATGATCGGAGCCTTCTTCATGGCAACTGATTATGTCACTTCACCGATATCAAAAAGAGGCAGAGTGGTATATGGTATACTTTTAGGTGTACTTACAGCCATATTCAGAATCTATGGAAAGAGCGCTGAGGGAGTGTCTTTTGCAATCATATTCTGTAACCTCTTGGTTCCAATCATAGACAAGTTCTGCGTTCCGAGAGCATTTGGAGCAAAGTCTTTGAAGAAGGAGGCTAAGTGATGAAGAAGGATATTAAGGATATATTTGTCTTATTTCTTATTACTGTAGTTGCAGGCTGTCTTCTTGGCTTTGTAAACAATATCACCAAAGAGCCTATCAAGCGTCAGCATGAGGAAGCGAAGAATAAGGCTTATAAGGCTGTCATGCCTGATGCGGATCGCTTTGAAGAGATGGATGCTGATTATAAGCTCCTGCTTGAGGGCAGTGATTATTATGAAACCTGTTCTGTCGATTCTGTTATTAAGGCGTATAAGAATGATGAATTGCTTGGATATCTTATAACTATAACTGATCATGAAGGTTATGGCGGAGATATTACTTTGGTAAGCGCTATCAAGTCCGACGGAACGATTAACGGAATCTCGATATTGACTATTAACGAAACAGCAGGTCTTGGTATGAACGCGAAGAAGCCTGAATTCTATGAGCAGTTTGCGGGACGCAAGGTTGATAAGTTTGTATATACTAAGTCTGGTGCCGCTAAGGATTCCGAGATTGACGCTATATCGTCGGCAACTATTACTACCAACGCAGTGACTAATGCGGTCAATGCATCTATAGTTGCATATGACTACATCAAGATTGTGTCACTTCCGGATGTGAATGGAGGTGCAAACTGATGAACAAATGTTTTGAAAGAATCTACAACGGTGTTATCAAGGAGAATCCTACACTGGTCCTTACACTAGGCATGTGTCCTACACTTGCTGTAACGACATCGGCAACTAATGGTCTAGGCATGGGACTTGCCTCTACAGTGGTTTTGGCTTTATCTAACCTCTTTATATCACTTCTTCGCAAGGTGATACCGGGAAGAGTCAGAATACCTGCATATATCGTTATCGTAGCTACATTTGTTACTATGATACAGTTCCTGCTTGAGGCTTATGTGCCATCGGTATATACGGCACTTGGTATATATATACCGCTTATAGTTGTAAACTGTATAATTCTTGGACGTGCAGAGAGCTATGCGTCTAAGAATCCGCCAGTTTTGTCATTCTTTGACGGTCTTGGTATGGGACTTGGATTTACACTTGCGATAACCATACTTGGCGGCTTAAGAGAACTTATCGGTGCCGGAACAGTATTCGAGCAGAGCATCGGTCTTGATAAGATAGGATTTACTCCTGTTTCTATATTCGTACTTGCACCAGGAGCTTTCTTCATGCTTGCTGCCATGATAGCGATACGTAATGCGGCATTTATGTCTAAGGGTAAGAAGGTGCCTGAAAGCGGCTGTATGCAGGATTGCTCAAAGTGTTCTTCTAAGTGCGAGAAGGCAGAATCTGTAAAGGAGGGAATGTGATATGAGTGGAATAATATTCATCATGATAACAGCCGCGCTGATCAATAACGTTGTATTGAGTCAGTTCCTTGGCCTGTGTCCTTTCCTTGGAGTTTCTAAAAAGAGCAGTTCGGCACTTGGTATGGGTGTGGCCGTAACATTTGTTATAACCATATCATCATTGATTGCGAGCCTTATATACAAGTTCCTTCTTATGCCGCTTGATCTGACATATCTGAACACGATCGTATTCATACTTGTTATAGCTGCTCTTGTGCAGTTTTCGGAACTTGTGATCAAGAAGTATTCGCCTAAGCTCTATGATGCGCTGGGCGTGTATCTGCCGCTTATAACTACTAACTGTGCGGTTCTTGGTGTGGTTCTTCTCAATGTGCAGAATAGTTACAATATCCTTGAGTCCGTTGCTAACGGTTTTGCGACATCTGTAGGATTTACCCTTGCTATATGCATACTTGCGGGTATAAGAGAGAGAATAGATGAGAGCGAAGTACCTCTTCCTTTTAGAGGCATGCCTATAGTTATGATTACTGCAGGTCTCATGAGTATAGCTTTTATCGGCTTTGCGGGACTTAGATAGGAAGGTATGATATGGAAGATATATTATTGACGATATTGATCATGGGTGTTTTAGGAGCACTCATAGGTATATTCCTCATAGTCGCTGGTAAGAAGTTTGCTGTTCATGAGGATGAAAAGGTTCTTAAGATAAGGGAAGCGCTTCCTGGCAATAATTGCGGTGGTTGTGGATTCGCAGGCTGTGATGCTCTTGCTAAGGCGATTGCCGCTGGTGAAGCACCGGTTAATGCCTGCCCTGTGGGCGGTGCGAAGGTAGCTAAAGAAGTTGGCGCAATACTTGGTGTGAGTGCAGGAGAAAGTGTTCGAAAGATAGCATTTGTCAAGTGTTCTGGAGATTGTGAGAAGTCTCCTAAGACTTATCAGTATGTAGGCGAAGCATCATGCGCGCTTGTCAACAATATGCCTGGTGGCGGTGATAAGGCCTGTACATACGGATGTCTGGGCTATGGCAGCTGTGTGAAAGTCTGCGAATATGACGCTATTCATATTGTTGATGGAATAGCAGTCGTAGATGAGGATAAGTGTGTGGCGTGTGGCATGTGCGCTAAGGCGTGTCCAAGGCATCTTATCGAGATAATTCCGGCTACTGCTGATATAAGAGTGGTATGTAATTCGCTTGATAAGGGAGTCGATGTTAAGAAGGTCTGCAGTGCTGGCTGTATAGGATGTTCTATGTGTGAGAGGATATGTCCTGTGGACGCTATCAAAGTAGAGAATAATCTTGCGAAGATCGACTATGATGTATGCGCAGGCTGTGCGGCGTGCGCAAGAAAGTGTCCTTCGAAGATCATCAAAGTAAAGGATTGAATATGATATCATACATAAAAGGCGTATATGCAGACGATGAAGAAAACCTTATAATTGTCGATTGTCATGATATAGGTTACGAGGTTCATATAGCAGATTCAAAGAAGCCTCTTTTGGGACATGTGGGAGATGAGATCATGATCTATACCTACATGGATATTAAGGAAAATGATGTGGCTATCTATGGTTTTACGTCCAAAGAAGAAAGAGAGCTATTCAAACTTCTAATCACTGTCTCAACCATAGGCGCTTCTACTGCAATCGGGATCTTAGGCTTTTGTGATGTGCCGACTCTGTGCCTGTATATATCGACATCAGATGTTAAGGCTTTATCTAAGGCTCCTAAGCTTGGTACTAAGAAAGCAGAGAGGATCGTGACAGAACTCAAGAATAAGGTCTGTGATATACATTATGTGCCTGTTGATACTAAGACTTCATCTTCTGAGGTGGATGATGCAGTAGAAGCTCTTATGAGCCTCGGATATCAAAGAAGTGATATCATGCTTGCTATATCAGCAACCGATGATTTAGAAGGTCTTGACAGTGGCAAGATCATGAAGAAGCTTCTAAAAAAACTGATTTAGTCTCGCGGTGTAAGGGATTTGTATGGAAAAAAGGATAATAACAACTGAATATACAGAAGAGGATGCATCTCTAGAGCAGGGACTAAGACCACTTCTTTTGTCTGATTATATAGGTCAGGAAAAGTTAAAGTCCAATCTAAAGATATATATCAAGGCTGCACTTGATCGTGGTGAGAATCTGGATCACACCTTGTTCTTCGGACCTCCGGGTCTTGGTAAGACAACTCTTGCCAATATAATAGCTAACGAGATGAAGGTTCATATCAAGGTCACATCTGGACCTGCCATAGAGACACCTGGTGAACTTGCAGCAATACTTAATTCACTTGATGATGGAGATGTGCTTTTTATCGATGAGATACACAGACTCGGAAAACAGGTAGAGGAGGTTCTGTATCCTGCTATGGAGGATTATGCCATAGATATAGTGATAGGTAAGGGACCGTCTGCTAAGTCGGTGAGACTTGATCTTCCGCGCTTTACTTTAGTTTCGGCAACTACACGGGCAGGACTTCTTAGCGCACCCTTAAGAGACCGTTTTGGAATCATAAGCAAGCTTGAGTATTATACGACAGAAGAGCTATCTAAGATAGTCATAAGATCGGCGGCGCTTCTCAATATAAGCATAGATACTGAGGGCGCTATGGAGATTGCAAGACGTTCACGTGGTACACCAAGACTTGCTAACAGGCTTCTTAAGCGTGTCAGGGATTTTGCACAGGTAAAGTATGATGGTGCCATAACGCGTGATGTAGCTTCGTATGCACTTGATCATCTTGATGTGGACAGACATGGTCTTGATAAGAATGACCGTGAGATGCTTGATATAATAATCAACAAGTATAATGGCGGTCCAGTTGGCACGAATGCCATAGCTGCGGCTATGGGAGAAGATGCTGGCACTATAGAGGATATGTATGAACCGTATCTGGTTCAAAACGGTTTTATAAATCGTACACCGAGAGGCCGTGTGGCTACAGATCTTGCCAAGGAAGTCATATCCCGCCTTTGAAAGTGGCTTTGCTTGACACAGATTGTATATTGTGCGATAATAAACATAAGAATTCATTAATCCTAATACCTATGGAGGTTACTTATGAGCGTAGTGAGTGTTGTTATAGATGGGTCAGTTATAAAACTCAGTTCCGGTGATGAT
>JAEEGL010009826.1_pt1 | contig 46078 bp, 49 predicted proteins | sample 9134231 | NCBI WGS metagenome assembly JAEEGL01 (sample SAMN16246548, study PRJNA631951) | gut metagenome | biome: gut microbiome; feature: rumen; material: fiber-attached | host: Bos | place: Iran: Karaj | collected 2018-10 | reverse complement strand
ATGCCAAAGGATGAAAAGTTTGATAATGTATTTAGAATGGATTATTGGTATACTGAAACAGTAAAAGATGAAGATAGTGATGAACCATATGAAGAAGAAAATATTATGTATTACTATAGAGTAGTATATAATGATAAGGAATACTTTCTTTCTGAAATGGATAAAATAGCATATGAAGGTAATTATTATGCTGATAAAACTGTAGTAGTTGGTAAAACTGCAGATGCTTACGATAAAGCAGATGGTAGTAAGAAAACTACTATTCCTAAAAACGAAAGATTAGAAGTTAAATATCATTATGATCAAATTATTACTAATAATGATGGGGATAATGAATGGATTACATGGATATATGTAACATATAAAGATAATAATTATTGGTTAAAAGATGATGATGTAGCATATAATCGTGATTCAAAATTAATAACTATTAAAGATGTTGATTATTATGATTCTATAGACGGTGAAGTAGTTGGTAGCATTCCAGCTAATACAGATTTTTCAGAATCTTATCACTTAGATAACTGGTATAATGTAAAGATTAATAACGGTTATTATTGGTTAGATAGTAAGACTTTGGGTAGTGAATACTATGATGATGACTGTGAAAAAATAGAAAGTGAAAAGAATTTATATAAAGCAGTAGATGGTGAATTAACTGATAAAGTATTACCATCAGGTACTAATATTTGTCCAAAATATTATTATTTTGACTATAGTGGTGGCTATGGTAATTCTAAAACGTGGTATTATATTAAGGATAAAAAATATAATGGTTGGATTAATGCAAGCCAAGATGAATTACAAACATTTGTAGAAGTGATTGAGAAGGCAAATAATGAAACTACTCAAGAAGTAAAATCAAATGTTGTTAAAAAACCTAAAACTACTAATGAACCTGAAATAGTTAAAGTAGATAATAAATTAACTACAAAAGAAATGATTATAATATGTTCGTTATCAGCTGTTATATTAGCATTAGTAATTATAGTAATAATATTACTTATAAATAAAAAGAAAAAAGAAAAAGCAGATACTATTCCTGAAGAGTTACCTAATGTAGAAGTACCAACTTCAGCACCAGTGGAAGAACCTATTGAAACTCCTGCAGAAGTACCAGTAGAAACTCCAACAGAAGTAGTAGAAGAAAAAGTTGAAGAAACAACTATAGTAGTTGAAACTACACAAGAAGAGAATAAAGATGCCCAAAATTAATTTTGCAATTTATATGCTTATTTGTTTATCATTAACAATAGTAATTGAAGTATTAGTAGCATTATTACTAAAAGTTAGAAATAAAAAAGATATTTTAAATATAGTTTTAGTTAATATTCTTACAAATCCATTACTAGTATCATTAACTAACTTAATAAGCATAAATTATGGCTTAGAATTAGCTTATATATCTTTATTTACATTTGAATTGTTAGCTGTTTTTGTAGAAGGATTCATTTATAAGAAATATTTAGAATATGATAAGATAAATCATTATTTATTATCTGCTATATTAAATCTTATTTCTTATTTAGCAGGATTACTTATTAATATTTTTATATAGTTTACATTAAAAGTTGCTTTATGCAACTTTTTTATTTATATTTTGTTATAATTTTATTAGGAGATTATTATGGAATTAATAGATTTATATGATAATGATGGTAATAAAACAGATAAAACATATATGAGGGGAGATAAATCTAGGAAGTTTAATAAAAATGAACATATCCCTATAGTTATGATATTTATTGAAAATAGTAAAGGTGAATTCTTAATTCAAAAGACTTCTGAATCAAAAGGAAGCATTTATTCTTCTACTGGAGGACATGTTGATAGTGGAGAAAATATAGATGATGCATTAGTAAGAGAAGTAAAAGAAGAATTAGGTTTAGATGTTAATATAAATGAAGTTAAATATCTAGGTCATGTTATTACAGGAGCACCTATAAGATTTTTATATTATCTTAAAAAAGATATTAATACTAATGATCTAAGAATTGATAAAGAAGAAGTAGAAAAAGTTAGATATATGAGTGAAAATGAAATAAATAATTTAATTGAAGAAAAATTATTTTTAGGAAGTCATGCCATATGTTTTAATAAAATATTAGAGTATAAAAGAAAAGGGACTATTTAATGAAGAACTTTTTTTATAAAATGTTTGAAATAATTCTTATACTTGCAATAGTTATATATTGTATTTATAGTGAAATAAATAAAAAGAATATTCAAGAGCCTAAAATAGTTAGTTATGAAAAGTCTAATATACCTGATTATACTAATGAAAGTTATATTTATATAAATAATAATGAACCTGTTTTTGATGAAGAAGATAAGCCAAAAGAAGCTTTTGAAACATATTCAGATTTAGATTCTTTAGGTAGATGTGGTGTTGCATATGCTAATCTTTCATATGAGTTAATGCCAACAGAGCCTAGGGGTAATATTAGTTATATTAAACCATCTGGATGGAGAATATCTAAATATGATTGGATAGAAGGAGAATATTTATTTAATAGGTGCCATTTAATAGCATATTCATTAGCAGGAGAAAATGATAATGTTAGGAATTTAATTACTTGTACAAGATATTTAAATGCCACTACTATGCAAGATTTTGAAATTAAAATAGCTAATTATATAAGAAAAACTAAAAATCATGTTTTATATAGAGTAACACCTATTTTTGAAGGAGAAAATCTAGTAGCTAAAGGTGTTCAAATGGAAGCATTATCTATTGAAGATAATGGTAAAGGTATTAAGTTTAATATATTTGCTTATAATATAGAACCAAAAGTAGAAATTAATTATTTAAATGGAGAGAATCATTTAATAACAGAAAACTAGATTTTTATTTAAAAAAATAATATAATGTTCTTGTGGTGAAAAATGATAAAAAGAGTAAATAAGTATTTTCATTCGAAAGAATTTAATGACACTATTGAAAAAATAAGAGATTTTTTAGTAGATAACAAACAATATATTATATTATGTGTTCCATTTATATTAATGGATGTTTTTACTATGTTATTTATTACTAAAATAAGTTATACAAATTATAGAATATATGCTCCAATATTATTTAATATATGTTGGATAGGCTTATTTGTTGGATTATCTGTATCATTTAAAAATTGGATAGGAAAAACAATATATATTTTATCTAATTTACTTTTTTTAGTTGTATTTATGGTAAATAATGTATATTTTTCAATAATGAATAATTTTTTTGATTATAGTTTAGCTACATCAGTTGGAGAAGGTGCTCCATATGTAATGGATGCTATTAAAAATTGTAATCCATTTGTATATGTGTCATTTGTACTTATAGTTATATCAATAATATGTAGTTTAAGAGAATTTCCAAAAATTAAAGAAAATAATTATCCATTATTAGGTATAGTATTTGGATCATTTATAGTATTACATTTACTAGTACCATTAACATTGGGAAGATTAAATAAAGAATTAACTTGGTCTAGTTGGAAAAATGCTAGAAATATATATGAAACATTTAATGATAGTAATAAAAGTATAAAAGTATGTGGTTTTTATGAATATAATATTAGAAGTTACTATGTTAATTTCTTAAAACCTGAAGTAGCTATTACAGAAGAAGAATTAGAATTCTTAGATAATTCTTATGCTGAAGAATTAAATCCTAAGAATAAATATACAGGTAAATATAAAGATAGAAATTTAATAATTGTTCAATTAGAAGGTATGGATAATTGGATAGTTAATAAAAATGATACACCAACAATATATAAAATGATGAATTCTGGTATTAATTTTACTAAGCATTATAGTTTCTATAATGGAGGAGGCAGTACATTTAATTCTGAATTTGCTATTAATACTGGATATGTAACACCATTCTCATATTCAAAGAATGCATATACATTTAATAAGAACGATTTCCCTAATAGTTTAGCTCATATATTTAAATCTATGGATTATAATGTTAATGCTTTCCATATGAATAGTGGAGAATATTATTCTAGAAAAGTTAATTATAAAAATTGGGGATATGATGCATACTATGGTCTAAAAGATACTAAAGATTATTCAGATTCATCATATGAATTAGATAGAGAACTAATATTAAATGAAAAATTCCAAGAGCTAATGTTCCCTGAAGATAAACCATTCTTAGATTATATTATTACATATACAGGACATTTACCATTTACTAATAAAAAAGGTACTTGTAAAAGATTATATAATGAAGACATAGAAAGAGAAATGAATGAAACAGGTGCTATTGAAGAACCTGAATTTGTAGAGATGTCTGAAGAAGAATGTGTAAGAAGGCAAAATACTGAAACAGACTATATGATGGCATTATTAATTGATGCATTAAAAGAAAGAGAATTATTAGATAATACAGTTATAGTAGTAGTAACAGATCATTATTTATATACATTAGAAGATCAAACTATATTAGAAAGATATAAAAATACATCTAATAATTTAATAAATAATACACCATTCTTTATTTGGGATAGCAAATCTAAGAAAAAGAATATAACAGAAGTAACAACTCAATTAAATATATTACCAACTATATTAAATCTATTTGGAATAGAATTTAATAAGAATAATTATATTGGAGAAGATGCACTAGCTAATAAATATAAAGGAATAGCATTCTTTAATGATTACAGCTGGTATGATGGTAATGTTTATGTAGATAATGGTGTTGTTACAAACGATAAAAAGATATCAAATGATAAGCTATTAGAAAAGAATGAATATGTTAGTTATTTAATTAAAAAGAATGATTTAACATTAAAGTATAATTATTTTAAAAAATAAGTCCTGAAAAGGACTTTTTTTAATTGAAAAATAACTCTTAAAATAGTAAAATTATAATAGGAGGCAACTATGGAAAACGATAACAATCAAAATGTAGATAATGTTACTGAACCTGTTCAAGAAATAACTTTAGAACCATCTACTATGGCAGTTACTGAGCCTGTTCAAGAAATTACTCTTGAACCATCTACTGCTGTAGAAACAGATCCTGTTCAAGAACCATCAACAGCTGTAGTAACAGAACCATCTACTGAAGCACAAGTTCAAGTAATAGTTCAAGAACAAAGCACAGAAACTCCTAAAAAGAAAAAGATGGATAAAAATACACTAGTAAGACTTATCGCAGTAGGTGTATTAGTTATTGGTATAGCTGTATATTTACTATTTTTCCATAAGTGGTCATTTAGTGTTAATGATAGTAATCCTAAAAGTGTTATAGAAGGTTATTTTAGTAGAATAGAAGGTAAAGAATATTCTAGAGCATATGATTTAGTATATATACCAGATAATAGTATTGTAGAATTAGATGATTTCTTAACATTTATATCAAGTAGTAAAGATTTAAAGAAAGTATCTAAAATAACTGAATCAGAAAAAACAAAAACTACAGCAACATATGATGTAGAATTCAGTGATACAGGTAAAAAATATAAATATAATTTAAATTTAATAAGTACTGGAGAATGGAAAGTAGTAATAGATGATTTATATATAGATGAATGGAAAGTAGAAATTCCAGGAGGATCAAATCTATATATAGAAGATACTATAGTAAGTAGTATTCTATCTAAAAAAGAAGGTAATCATGATATTTATACTTTAACAATAGCCCCAGGAAATAAAAAATTTAAAATAGAAACAGATTTAGGTAATTATTCAACTAAAATAGATGTTGCTGGAAGCAACAGTGGGGAAAAGATTATTCCTGAGTTAGAAAAAGAAGAAGAACTAAATAGTACTTTAACAGCTATAAAAGATATATGGAATAATATGTATAAAGATTATACTAAATCAGTATCAAAAGAAGAAATATTAAAAAAATACTTTGATTCTAATTTTAAAGTAGAAGATATTGAAAAATACTATCCTAAAGGTTTTGATACTATGACTAAAAAAGGAAATAAGAATAATACATTCACTAATTTAGAACTAGTAAGTACTGTTAAAAATGAAAACAAAAAAACCACTATTGAAGCCGATGATATTATAAAACTAGAATTTGGTTATAAAATTAATTTCTTAGTAGATTATGCTTATGCAGGATCTAAAGATTTAGATAAATCAATGACTAGATATTCATCAATTAAATTAAAGAAAACAGGTAGTGGATATAAAATAAATGAAATAACTGATGATAAATTATTTAGTTTCTTAAGTTATACATATGTAGATTTTTAAAAAAAGAAGTCAAATATGACTTCTTTTATAATGGAAATTGTTTTTTAAACATAAATACTGCAAATGCTAGAATTAGTATTGTATAAAATATTTTAATAAGTAATATTAAGAAATTAGCAAATTTCTTATTTTTAACATGTTTATTTATAAAATTAGAAGGTTTTTTAATAAATGTAGTAGCAAACCCTTCATTATAGAATTGTTTTATATATTCTTTCATTATGCACCTACCTTCTTATTTAAATCATCAATAGTAACTTTACTTTGATGTGGTATAGGTTTCCATTCAACTTTCTTAAATACAGCAACATATGTTGCATATCTACCTATAATATCAAAAGTAGGCCATGTAAATGTAAATAATAATTTATCTTTAAAAGACATCTTTTTAATTCTAGCATCTTCTATTATGAATAAGTATATAGCCATTAACATATTAGAGAAATATGCTCCTAATCTATATAATAATCTAAACCATATAGTTATAACTAATCCTATTAACATAGCTTTTAATCCAGGCCCAATAGTTATTTTTATTTGGAATAATTGTCTTAATGCTTTAGCTAAATAACTACCTCCTGAGAATAGGTTAATATCAGTTAATCCATTAGTATAAGTATAAAAACTATATATTATTATTGAGAATAATATCCATCTACAAAAATTAATAAATGCAAGCGGTGTTAATTGTACTAATGTATCAAATGATGCAAATCTATGTCTTATAGATTCAACTATATCTAATAAGAACTCTTTAAATGTTCTATTTTTCTTTCTAGTATGTTTATAATTCTTCCAATTAGCTTTTAAAAATCTTTTGCCAAAGAATATATTTATAAATAGGTAAGGACCAGTTTGTACAAAAGCTTGTAAGTGTCCTTTTGCCCAACGTAATCTTTGTCTTAAAGCTATTTTTAAACTTACAGGTTGTTCATCAAAAAATTCAGCTTCATCTTGGTATGTAATTTGATATCCTTGAGCAACTGCATCAGCAGTAAGAGCTCTATCTTCTGTAAGACTTGTATATATCCAACCATTTCTAACTATTTCATTTGTAAATAAAAAACCTGTTCCTTGAATATTAGTAGCAAGTCTAAGTACACTTCTTGCTCTATGATTAGTTCTAATAGATCTAATCCAATGTAATGCATATGTAGATGCTATCCAATTTTCATCAAAGTTTTTAGTATTTCTGTAAGATGTAATAATAGAACAACCACTATCAAAAGCATCATTCATTTTACTAATATAATTTTGCTTTAATAAATTATCAGCATCAAAAATGAAAAATCCTTCAAAACTCTCTATACCATAATCTTTTGCTATATTTTTAAATAGAAATTGTAGTGCAAAACCTTTAGTTTTATGTTTATCATCAAATCTCTCATAGCATATTGCACCTTTACTTCTAGCAATTTCAGCAGTTTCATCAGTACAATTATCCGCTACTACAAATACTTTATACATATCTTTTGGATAATCTTGTTTATTAATACTATCAAGTAGGTTACCTATAACATACTTTTCATTTCTAGCAGCAATACATATTCCATATTTATGATAGTTTTTAGCGGGTTTAAACCTTCTAGTAAAAAACATTCCTATTACAAAATAAAAAGCTTTATGTATTACTATAACACTTAATATAGTACCTAGTACTGAATTTATCTTAGAACCCAACGGGTAAAAATTACTAATTGCAGTTACTATATTGTGAATCATTTTTTCACCTCGATATGATTATATCATAATTAATTATTTAAATAAAATTTAAAATAGTATATAATGAAGTAGGGAAGTGATAGTATGATTTTTTCAGGAGTATCAGAAACAGGAAAAACTGTTTTATACAAAGTAGAAGATAAAGAAGAGAATGAAAACGAGGAATTAATTGAAGAACCAGCACCTCTTATTACAGAAGAAAAAGAAGAGGAAAAAACTGAAGAAAACAATTAAAAGTTGAAAATTATAGGAATATGATGTATAATATATCTTGTAATTTTGCATAGGGGTATGGTGTCAATGGTAGCATGCCGGTCTCCAAAACCGTTTGTGTGGGTTCGAATCCTACTACCCCTGCCATATAGTTAGTTACTGCGGACAAATGAGTTCAAAGTCCCAGTTTATAAAGAAAAATTCGATTCAGTGAGTGAGTCGTTTTTTTATGTTAAAAATTAAAAAAATCCTAAAATATTTTAATAAAAAAATAATAGCCATTAATAATAGGAGTAATTTTTTTAAAAAATAACTAAGGTTATATTATATTTAACTATATATTAGGATTAATTTTGCAAGTGCAAAATAAGTTTGATACCACTAAAAAGCTAGATTTCATCTAGTTTTTTTAATTCTAGCGGTATCAGCATCTTATCCTGATATAAAAACATAAACATTATAATAGCATTTTTTAGGATTATTATTTATGATATAATAATATTGCACTATTTTATAAAAGAGGAGAGTAAACAATGAAGAAAAAAGAATTATTTATTGGATTAATTATCGGAATTATTGTTGGAGTACTTATTGGAATCATTATTGGTATGAATATAAAGAAAAATAGCAAAATAAATAATGGTGAAGTCAATTATACTTTAAATGAACTTGATCATGAATTTGTTGGTAAATGGGAATATGGTACAAAATATGAAGATATGTTGCCTGAATTGACAAAAAAACTTGATGAATATAAAGGAAAATATGAAACTAAAAAATCGAATAGTTGGGGTAATTATTGTGGAACTAAAGATGGAATAATAATTTCTAAAGATAATAATAATACTACTTTAATAATTAATAAAGATGGAAGCGTTGAGTATATTGAATATCACGGATATATTGATGGAAATTGCGAGGCAAAAATATATATAGCCACTCACTATAAAGGCACTTTTGATAATTCACAGATAGTATTTAAGCAACGAGGAAATGATGAAGAGTGGGTGGAATTTAGAGAGTCTCATAACATATATCTGGTTGATAATGAAACACTACATTATAAATATAATGATGAAAACCCAAATAGTTCTACTATTTTATTTATTAGAAGAAAATAGATTATAATCTTGACATATCAATTATTGTTTGATATATTATTTTCACCTGAAACTTGAGCCTCATCATCAGCATTTATACTGACTGGCCTTTGAGCCACACGAGGAAATTCAGTTTCATGTAGAGATGTTTGCTGGTAATTGGAACCAGTGAATATCTCAAATAACCAATTATTAGCAATCGTGAAAGATATTGGTTCTTTCTTCTGATTAACTAATATTGGCTTTTTATTTGCAATTAACAATAACACCTAGTCAAAAAGATTAATTCTATGAGTGCCAGTAGTATATAAACTCGGACATAAAACGTTTGAGTTTTTTAATGTTTGTCTTTACAAACAAATATTTGTATAATATAATTAAGATGTAATAATTACTTGCCGAGTGTTATTATGACAATTTGAGCGACTAGGGTTTTCTATTTAAGGCAAGATAAATAGATTGCATGCATGCGGAGATATACTTTTTTAAGTATGTCTCCTTTTTTATTTTAAGGAGGTAATGTATGAAAGAAATAATAAGAAAAGATGATATGCGAATTGAAAATATGATTTATGAAATAAGAGGAAAACAAGTAATGTTAGATTCTGATTTAGCTAAATTATATGAATGCGCTAATGGTACTAAAACTATTAATTTAGCTGTTAAGAGACATATTAATAGGTTCCCAGACAGATTTATGTTTCAATTAACACAAGATGAGTATGACAATTTGCGGTTTCAAGTTGAAACCACAAATAATATGTCAAGATCATTACCATATGTATTTACAGAGCAAGGAGTGGCTATGCTTGCTACTATACTTAGAACAAAAGTGGCTGAAGAAGTAAGCATTAGAATAATGGATGCCTTTGTAGCTATGAGACATTATTTTGATGAAGAGTTGTTAAATCAACAATATATAAATAATTTAGTTTTAAAAGATCATTCTAAAATAGAAGCATTGGAATTGTCTTTCAATATATTAGAAGAAAAACGTAAAGTGAATGAAATATATTTTAATGGACAAATATTTGATGCATATTCAAAAATACAAGATATTTTTAATAGTGTTGAAAAAACTCTTATAATAATAGATGCTTATGCAGATAATACAGTTTTAGATATTATTAAAAGATTAAATATTGATGTAACAATTATAACAAGAACTAATAATCTTCTTACAAAACAAGATATTATTAAATATAATGAACAATATAATAATTTAAAAGTTATATATAATAATGATTTTCATGATAGATATTTTATATTGGATAAGAAAGTTGTATATCATTGTGGGGCTAGTATAAACAGAATAGGGTATAAAACCTTTTCTATTAATCTAATTAATGATGAAGAAGTATGTGATTTGTTGATTAGTAGGATAAATAAATATATGTAATAGTATTTATGGAATCTATTTTTTTATGTGACACCTAGTCAAATATAGTGATACTTGATGTGCCAGTAGTACTTATTGCTCTAACTTTTATAGTTAGAGTTTTTTTATGAAATGCTTGTGATATCTAGGGTTTATGATATAATACATTACTATGAAAGAAGGAATCTCATTTGAAAGAGGAAATGTTAAATGAAATAAGAAAAGAAAGAAATAAGATAATTTATGCTATAAGAAAAGATAATAAAAAGAAAAAAAGATTAATAGAATTATTAAATAGCCCATCAGTTAAAGAATTTTTGGAATTGTCTGAAATGATGTTTGATGGTGATTTAAGTATAGTCGTACCAAGAAGAGATTTAATTGTTGGTGAAATACTTGAAAAGCATATGGAATTTGAATTAGACCCAGAAGAAACTAATCAAATATATTTATGTACAGGTAAAAATTATTTTTGTGAATTAAGAGATGGGATGTATCATTTAGTATGTGTTAAGAGTCCACAATCAGTAAGGTGTGGTTGGTATTGTAATATTGAATCAGAAATAGACAATTATTTAATTCCTTTTGAAGAATGTGATGAATTTGAAAGAAATCATTGTGTAATATTTCATCGAGATTATGAAAAAATTCAATCAGAGTTTATTACTCGAGCTGTTAATAGTTCACAAGAAAAAGCAACTAAAATGATATTGCATAAATATAAAAAACAATTTTAATTATAATCATAATAGAAAATACTTTGATGATGGGGATGGATATGGAAAGGGTAAAAGAATTTTTTAGAGAAAAAAATATTTATAATGAACAATTTTTTGAATATATGAAAAATAGAGTATATACTTTTCCATATGATATTTCACTGGATTGGTTTGGATGTTTCCCTATACTTGATGGTGATATTATTATAGATTTGCGAGTAGTAGTACCAAAAATTGTTACTGAAAAAAATTTGCTAGTAAATTTACACGAGTTTTATCATGCTTATGAATTATACTGTGAATTAGGAAATGTATATGTAGAAAAAAAAGAACAAAGAGAGGAAAATGCAGCAAATTTTGAAAGAAAGTATGTTAAAAGTCACAAGACAAATAATACATAATTACCTAAGGAGTAGTAAATCTAAGTTACACAGTTCTTATCATATAAAAAATAAAACACTAACTTAATTGTTAGTGTTTTTAAATGTCTTTATAAATTCTTTTTCTTTAATAATCTTTCTATCATTAAATGAATAGTAATAGACAATGATGCCATTATCAGCTATTTCCGCTGTTAAAAATCCGGGTTTAATATTAATATTATTTTCTTGTATATATGTTGATGTATAAGGATTAGGATCATCGCTTAATGAAGGAATATAAACTCTTTCACATTTTTCGTCATGCTTTTCTTCTATATGATAATAATGAGAATGACCTTTAAATGATAAATAATCTGCATTAACTGGTAATCTTAATTTATATTTCTTAATATCATGTTGTAAACTAATAACGTTTCTACACCATTTTAAATAAGCTTTTTTAAATCCTAAAATATTTATATCTTTTCTTGAACATAAAATATTTCTAACAGTTTCATTTTCATTAATTGCTAAATAATCATGATTTCCAAATATTGCATATGTAGTAATATTACTATCAGTTGGAAAATTATTTATGAAATAATCTGCTTGTTTTTTAGAATCTAAACCATTTTTATTATGAATACTTGATTCTATAATATCTCCACCATGAAGAATGGTATTTATTCCATTTTTTGCAGCAAAATCAAACACATTATAAGCATAATCCATATTCTCATAAATTGATCCATAGTGAGTGTCACTTATAATTAATAATTTACTATCATCAATAATTGCTTGGCATAAACTATTATATATAGATTGTTTATATATACCTGCTGAATGAAGAACACTATATAATACAGTATGATCTAAATGAGGAAAGCTTTTTTTTAAATCATCAAAGTTATATTTTTTTTCAAAAACTGTGCAAATTTCATTTTTTAAATTATCATCAATTTTTTCATAGCCTTCAATCATTAAGTTTCACTCCAAACTGCTCATTAGCATAACACAAAGTATTTTTGATTTCAATAATATATAATAAGTGCATTAAAAAAGATTTAGTTATTCTAAATCTTTTTTAATCATCTAATACCATTCCTGCACCAAGTACATCATGTATATACATAAAACATATAATATCACCAATATTTATCTTCTTTTAAATATTACTATTTCTGGATTGGTACCATTCTCACCATATTCACATACTAGTAGGAAATTCATATTTGCTACTAAACCATAACATTTTTTAATTTCATCATTATTGAAATCACATTCTACTTGATTTCCAAGATATGATTCATCATCATTAAGAAATTTAACTTTCTTTCCATTAGGTAATTGATATTCTAAATTGATAAAACTTCCATGTAATGGATATAATTCATTTATTTTTGGCATACCATCAATTTTTAAAGAATTAAATTCATCTATAAGTATATTTTTTAATTCTTTAAAACTATCTTTATTACCAATTTCAATATAATTAGCTATCCAACATTTTTTACCAAATGGGCAACCATTAGTATTTTTACATCCTTTACATTTTTTATTAAATAATTCACATTCTTCACAATTAGCTCCACATATTGCTTCCATATATACCTCCATATATTTAATACACTAATATTATAAATAAAACAAGTATTGATATTTTTTTAAATATATGCTTATTTTTTCTTTACTAAGCCTTCACAAGTATCTAAAACAATATCTCTTAACATTTCTTGATTATCAACATCTTCTACTAGATACATAGGTTTACCTTTTTCATATGGAATAGCTTCTTCCATTTTATATTTCTTATTAGTTTTAACTATTTTAACAAGGAATCTATCATCATAAATACCACCAAATATAATACCTTTATAATATAAAATATATTCTCCCATCATAGGTATATAAGTAATATCATCTAATAGACTTAATTGCTCTATTATAAAATCTTTATAATCTTTTGAACTTGCCATAATAAACTCCTCTTAAAAGTATTATATCATTAAAAAATAATATACTTTAAGTATATCTTTTTTATTGTTATAATTAAATAGAGAGGTAAATATGAAAAAAGTAAGTCCAGTTGTTAAAGTTACAGAATGTACTAAAGTAGTTAATGAATTATTAGTAACTAAAAAAGTAAAAGGTCTTAATGAACAAGAACTATTACATTATAAATTAGTAGCATCTCATTGTATAAATGATTATTCATTAAATATATTAAGAAATGGTGCTAAAAAATATGATTTATATGAAGATAAAAAACATCCTGAATTAAAAGCATATTTTAAATTAAATAGTGATTTAGTGCTTGAAATAATATATGAAATAGATAAAGTTAAACATAAAGGATCGACTATAGAAGAAATACTACTTGGAATGAAGGCTATTGAAGATAAAGTTAGAGAAATTAATAAATAGTATGATATAATATAATAGAGGAAAATAATATGAAGTTAAAGAAATTAATGTGTCCTAATTGTAATGCTCCAATTGAAGTAGATAAAGATGTTGAAAGATTTAAATGTAAGTTCTGTGGAGCACAAATAGTAGTTGATGATGAAATAATTAAAGTTAATCATACTATTTTAAGTGGTGAAAAAGAAGAAAAATTTAAAAATGCCAATGCCTTTTTAAAACTAAAAGAGTATGATAAAGCTTTTGATTGTTTTGAACAATTATCAGAAGAATATGTTTATGAAGCAAGAGCTTGGTATTCTTTAGTTTTGTGTTTGACACATGAATTTACTTTCTTTGAATTAGATACTTTTAATATGCCATTTGTAGATTTAGAACAATGTGAAGATTATATGGATAGATATCTAAAATTAGAAACAAATGATAAATTAAAAGAAGAAAGAAACAAAGAGTTTGAAGCATATAAAAAGAAATTATTAGATATTATAGATATAAAAAATAGAGTAGCTCAAAAAGCTAATGAAATAGAAAGTAAATTTATAAAAAAGGGTATAATAATATGTATTGCAGTAGTAGCAACTTTTATAGTTCTTAATTATTTTTATGAAAGAAGAGAGAATGAAAAAGAACCTGAAATTGAAGTTCCAATATCAGTAGAATCATTTTTTAATAATTCTTCAGAAGATCTTAGTGTAAGTAAGAAAGAATTCAAAACTACTGAAAATTTATGTTATCATTTTAAAATATCTAGTAAACAATATTCTAAATATAATGATGTAAAAGTTGAAATTAGTATTGAAGGTGAAAAATTACCTGATCAAGAATTTGAATATCCTATTCAAAATGGTGAATTTGCTTGGGTTTGTTATGAAAATTCTGAAGAAGACCCTGGAGATGTAGGAGAATATGAATTCACTTTGTATGATGGGTATGAAACAAAACTAGATACTAAAAAAGTTACAGTAGTTGAATAAAAGATTTAGAAAACTAAATCTTTTTTATTTATTTTTAAACTATAATATGTTATTATATATAGCCAATGGAGGTTTCTATGGAAGATTTTAAAACAAAGAAAGATGCATATTTTAGAAAAGTAAGTGATAATTTTGATGTATTTCATCAAATAGTTAATAGTAATAAAGAACATCCTAATATAGATAAAATTGTTATGCCAAGAAATGAAGAAGAGGTTGAATATGCAGATGCAATATTATCATTCTTTATTGATACATTAGCACTTGCAGAATATATAATAGATGGTAATTTAGAGAAAAAAGAAATAGATAGTAATAAAGCATTCAATTATTATGTAAGTTTAATAAATGCTCTTAAAAATGATAATGAAACAGAGGTAGAAAGAATTAAACAAAGTCTTTATACTTCTTCTCCTAAAGAAGTTGCAAAACTAATATTTGATGTAATTGCTTGTATAAATTATTTACCAGATGAATTTGGTGAAGAATTAATGAAAAAGACTGCATTCGATTATAATGACGAAGTACAATTAGTACAATTTGAATATTTTTATACTAAAGCAAAATCAATGCTTAATGATACTAATAGTTTAAATATAGATTTTAGTAAAGTAGATTTAAGTAAAGATAGTTTAGAATGTATTAGAGAATTACATATACTAATAGAAGAAGAAATGAATAAATCAAAACAATTAAAAAGAGAAAAATAAAAAGCAATTATTTAGAAATTGCTTTTTTATTTTGAAATAATAATATTATTAAAATTATAAATATTAGAATGATACTAAATATTTGATTAACTGTTATTGTTTTTGTTAAGTGATCATATCTTAAAAAATCTAATAAGAATTTTGCTAATGCTGATATTATTATTGTTATATAAATAATATTTTTATTATTCTTTAATTTATTTAAAATAATAAATATTATTAAGAATACTATTGATTCTAGTAATTGAATAGGGAATAGGGGGATGTTAAGTCCGTTAGTATATGTGACAGATAATAATCCATTATATGGTATTCCATAACAACATCCTCCTAGGAAACATCCTATTTTACCTATACTATATGTTAATGGTAATGAAATAATAGTATATTTAATTAGTTTTTTATCATGTGATATTATTTTTTCAAATATTATTGATGCTAATATTGCTCCAATAGCACCGCCATATGATGAAAATCCTGCATTTGATAAAGTTAATTCTTTTGAACTAGTTATTATTGTAAATATTTTTCCCAAAAATATTATAAGAGCAAAATAAAGAATAAAAAATAATATGTTATTTTCTATATCTTTATAACCATCTTTTCTAATATTTAAAAAAATGTATAAAGCACCAAATAGTATTGATAGTACTAGTGATATTCCATAATAATTTATAGTAAATAATCCAATTTTCATAATATCCTCTATATCTTATATAAAAATATAACAAAAATATATATTTTTTACAATAAATAATATAAAATATATTTAAGGAGATATTATGAAGAAAATAATTATAATTATAGCTAGTGTTTTATTAGTTATAGGCATATCTATAGTAGTAGTAATAAAACTAAATAAGGAGGAAGAAGTTATTAACGAGAGTGATAATAATTTAACTGTTATAGATGAAATAAAAATAATGGTTGAAGATAAAGAATTGATAGTAAAATTAGAAAATAATGTAAGTGCTAATTCATTAGTAGAAAAATTAGATAGTGGAGATATAACAATTGAATTAGAAGAATATGGTGGATTTGAAAAAGTAGGTAGTTTAGGATTTAATTTACCCAAAAGAGATAAATATCTTAATGGAGAACCATGTGATGTAATACTATATAATGGAAATGAATTAACAATTTTATATGAAAAGAATACTTGGAATTATACCAAGATTGGTAGAATAACTAATGTTACACAAGAAGAATTAAAAGAAATACTTGGTGAAGAGAATGTAACAATTACTATTACAAAATAAAAACAATTTAGAAATCTAAATTGTTTTTTTATTTGATTATTTTGTATATTCTACATTATTGTAAGTTAGTTTATTCTTTTCATAATTAAATGAAACAGATGCACTTGATGTTGATTCACCAAATAGCCAACTTGTTGATTTATATTTGTATACTGCAGTAACAATATTAGCATCATCATTAATATTCCATGTACATTCAATTATATCTTTTTTAAATGGATCAACTTCACAAGAACCATCTTTATTAAGAACTATTTTGCTCTCACCATTAACATATGTACCAGGAACTTTTCTAGCTGGACTAAATATATATCCAAAGAATCTAATGATACCAAATAATACTACAACAGCAGCTACTCCAATAAAGAATTTTTTTATGAATCCTTTTTTCAAGAAAGTAATAATACTTTTATCTTCAAATTCATTTTCAATTTTTTCAGTTCTCTTATTAACTAATTCATCATATTGATCTTTGAATTCTTGGTTTTTCCAAGTAAAGAATATCATTGGAATATGATGATATTGGAAAATAATAACTGATCTGAAAATCCAAAATAAGTTGATAGTAGTAACAGAAGTTACTTTATTTAAAGGAATGCTTTTTTCTCCTCTTTTAAATGGAACATATTTTTCTTTATATATTTCATGTTCTGTAATACAAAGCATTGTTTTAGCAGCACATCTATAGAACCAATTAACAATTAAATATGTAATAGTAGTACTTATTAAAAGTGCTATTACATCTAATAATCTTCTCCAATATCCATAACTTGGACTACTAAAATTTCCTCTAAAAATACTAAATAATGAGAATACAAATCCAAGTGCTAAAAGAGCAAATAATATTTTATCTAAAACAGATATAAATAATACTCTACAAGTTACTAATGGTTTCTTAGTATTTCTTTCTTTTTTAGGTTTCTTTTCCTCCTTAACTTCTTCTTTTACTTCTTCATTAATTTCTTCCTTTTCCATATAAACGTCTCCTTTCAATTTTTATTATATTATTTATGTTTAAAAAGTCAAATAAATAAGTTAAAAATATTGAAGTATAATAATTATTATGCTAAAATGATTATGTACAATATGGAGGAAGTATATGAAAAGAATGGATAATATTAAGGCAAAATTTGGAAATATAAAAGACGAAATAAAAGAAAAATCAATTGCTAATATTGGATTAGTAGATTTAAGAAAATATGCAGCTGAAATATCTTCTCTTCAAGATGAAAATAATACTATAAAAGAAGAAGCTAGATATGATACTAAAATAGGTACTAAAGAACTAGGAGCAATCTTCAAAGATAGTGATATTTTATGGGGAGAAATGTATTCAACTCTTGATGAAGTAAATTCTGCATTAGAAAGCAAGAATGCTCAAATATCAGAATTAACAAAAGAAATTGCTAGACAAAGAAATATTATCAATATGTTTCATGATAAATTAGATTCATATACTTCAATGGCAGAGGATGATAGTGATCTATTAGAAAATAAAAATCTAGATAGTGAATTAGAAAAATTATGTAATGCTGAATTAGATTTTGAAATGAGTAAGATGGAGAAACTAAGAAAAGCCTTAGAAGAACATATTGATATTTGTAAAGGAATTAATGTTGATATTAATATATTAAGATATGGTGGAGAACTTCCTAAGAAAGAAGTAGGTTCTAAGAAATCTAAAACTGATGATGTAGATAATGCTTTCGTAAATGGATTACCAAAAGAAGTATGGGATAAAGTATTTATAAATGGATTTACTGATGAAACTTGGGATAGTATATTTGCCCAAGGACCAACTGGAGAAATGTTCGATGGAATGTTTGTTCAAGGCCCAACAAAAGAAGTTTATGATGGAATGTTCAATGATGGTCCAACAAAAGAAGTATATGATGGATTATTTGCCCAAGGACCTTCTAAAGAAATAATAGATAGAGCATTTGCTAATGGTGATTTCCTTTCACCAGCACCTGAAGAAGAAAAACTTGAAGAAAAATTAGAAGTAACTGAAGAACCTGCAAATGAAGAAGATGAAGAAGTAGCAGAATTAGTTTTACCTGATTTAGGTGAAAATGTTCAAAAAGTAGAAAAAGAAATAATTCCAGTTGAAGTAACTGAAGAACCAGAACCAGTTGTAGAAGAACCAGCAGCATTACAACCTGAAGCTGCTCCTGTAGAGGAACCAGCTCCATTACAGACTGAAGAGGCGCCTGTTGAAGAGCCAGCTCCACTTGAAACTGAAGCTGCTCCAACAGAAACAACTGCTGCTGAACCTGTACCTGCAGAACCAGTAGTTGAAGCTACTCCAGCAGAACCTGTAGTAGAGGCTGCTCCTGTTGAGGAACCAGCACCACTACAAACTGAAGTTGCAGAGCCAGCTCCATTAGATGCTGAACCAACTGCTCAAGAAGTTGCACCATTAGAAGCAACACAAGCTGAAGCTGTTGAATCAATTCAAGCACCAGTTTTACCTGATGAAGTTGCACCAGTAGAACCAGCACCTGTAGAACCTGCTGTTGAGGCTGCTCCAGTAGAAGCTACTCCTGCAGAACCTGTAGTAGAAGCTGCTCCTGTTGAGGAACCAGCACCACTACAAACTGAAGTTGCAGAACCAGCACCATTAGAGACTGAGGCTGTACCTGTAGAGGAACCAGCTGCTCTTGAAGCTGCTCAAGCTGAAGCAGAAAGTCAAGAAATTGATAATGCTATGACTGGATTTGATTGGGATGCAGTATTTGATAAGATTGCATCAAATGATCAAGCACAAACATTAACAAAATAGTTCACGAAAGTGAACTTTTTATTTATATAATTGACAAAAAGGGTTAAATTAGTTATAATTATTGCGATAAATCAATGCATGAGAAGAGTATTCAATGTACCCAATATTATAGAGAGTAATTGGTTGGTGGAAAATTACATATTGATTTTGAAGAATGGGCTCATGGGAAGGATGCTGAAATAATAGTAGGTTATCACGGAAGCTACCCGTTACCAAGTGGCATATATATGATGGTATATATTAAGGTGGCATAAAAAGCAAGATACTCTTGTCCTTATAGGATAAGAGTTTTTATTTTTAAGGAGGAAATTATGAAAAGAATGTTAACAGGGATTCAACCAACTGGAGCAATTACTTTAGGTAATTACATAGGTTCAATAAAACAAATGGTTGATAATCAAGGAAAATATGAATCATACTTTTTTGTAGCAGATATGCATGCTATAACAGTAGATGATCCAAATAGAAATTTATATGAAAATACAAGAAGTTTAGTAGCTATTTATTTAGCATGTGGGATTGATCCTAAATTACATACATTGTTTGTTCAATCTCAAAATGAATATCATGCTAATGTTAGTTATTTTTTGGAGTGTAATACTTATTATGGTGAATTATCTAGAATGCACCAATTTAAAGAAAAAAGTAGAAAGAATGAAAATTTTACTACTGGATTACTTACATATCCTGTCTTAATGGCTGCAGATATTCTTATTTATGATGCTGATATTGTTCCTGTTGGAATAGATCAAAAGCAACATGTTGAATTAGCAAGAGATATAGCTATTAGATTTAATAAGAAATATGGTGATACTTTTGTAGTACCTAATCCTGAAATTAAAACTGATGGTACTAAAATAACTGATTTATTAGATCCAACTAAAAAAATGAGTAAATCTAGTGAAAATCAAAATGGTGTTATTAGATTATTAGATGATTTAGATTTAGTAAGAAAGAAAATAATGAGAGCAACTACTGATAGTGAAATGGTAGTTAAATATGATCCTGAAAATAAACCTGGGATTTCAAATTTATTAAACATTTATACTTCTCTTACTGAAAAATCTATTAAAGAGGCAGAAAAAGAGTTTGAAGGATGCAATTATGGTACTTTTAAAACTAAAGTTGCTGATGTAGTAGTAGAAAGATTAGGTGAAATTCAAAAGAAATACTATGAGTATTTAAATGGAGATGAAATAGATAAGATATTAGCAGAAGGTAGAGAAAAAGCTAGAAAAGTAGCTAAGGCTAAGTATGAGTTAATGAAAGAAAAAATTGGATTTTATAATTAATACTTTACATAGAAAAAATCGATTAAGTCGATTTTTTTTATTTGATATGATAATATTAATTTGGTGATATATATGATTTATAATCCTAATGATTTAATTAGTAAATTGAAAGCATCTAGTTATAAAAAAGGGTATGAATTAGGTGATAAAGAAGAGTTTGCTTTTGTTAGAAAAGGGCTTATAGATTATGGATTATCAACTAAAAATTTTGATGATAATTTAAAAACACTTCAAATAGTAGATAATTCAGAAGGAATTGGATATAACCCTAAAAATAATTCTATTGGTGGAATTGATAGGGGTGTAGAACTAATTCATGAGTTAATTCATATGTCAAGTAACATAAATAATGGTTCTGTGGAACATGGGGCTTATAGTAAAGGCAAATTTGGTAAATCATTAAATGAAGGATTTGTAGAGCATTTAATATTTTCTACTTATAATAAGGGATATAGAGTTAGATATCCTATCGAAGAATTAGTAGCAGAATTATTAGTTCTTAAATATGGTGATGATTTATTAAAATTATTTATAGAGGGAAATCCAGTTAATTTTTATAATAAATTTGGTAAAGATAGAAATGAAATAATAGAATTAGTTAAAATATTAGATATTTATACTAATAAAATATTATTATCTAGAGATATAATGTTAAAGCCTAATTATGAAGGAAATAAAATTAAAGATATAGGTAAATGTTATGATGATGCTTATGATGCATTAATGACATTTATTGTAAGGTTTTATTACTTTTATATGCATAGAGATAGTGGTAGAGCATCAGACTTTTTAGTAGATATAGAAGATGCTTTATATTACCATAATAAGAGTGATATAGAGGCTTCTAAATATAAGAGTTTTGATAACTATATTAGACTTATTGAACAAAAGATTAGAAGTTTAGAAAGAGGTATTAAATGAAAACAATAAAAAGTATTTTTAGGGAATATGATATTAGAGGAGTTTATGGACCTGAATTAACTGATGAACTTGCATATAACATAGGAAGAGCATTTGGTACTAAACTTAGAAGGCAAAATATACCTGCTACAGTAGTAGCATATGATAATAGATTATCTAGTGTTAATTTAGAAAAAAATTTAGTTCAAGGTCTTGTAGATACAGGAATTGTTGTTAAAAGATTAGGACTTGCTACTACACCTATGTGTTATTTTGGAGCTAATTATTTAGGAACTAATTCTAGTATGATGATTACTGCTTCTCATAATCCTAAAGAATATAATGGATTTAAGTTTTCATATAATGGAGTACATAATGCATATGGTGCTTCTGTTATGGAAATATATGATTTAATTGAAAAAGAAGATTATGAAAATGGAGTAGGTAAAGTAGAAGATGTTGATATAAGAGATGCTTATATTAAACTAATATGTGATAAATTATCATTTGGAAATAGAAAAATTAAAGCAATATATGACTGTGGTAATGGAACAGGTAGTGTTATTGCTGGGGATGTATTTAAACATCTACCTCAAATAGATTCTATTGGTATATTTGATGAATCTGATGGTAGTTTCCCAAATCATCATCCAGATCCATGTGTTGAAGAAAATCTTACAATATTAAAGCAAAAAGTTGTTGAAGAACATGCTGACTGTGGAGTTGGATATGATGGAGATGCTGATAGAGTAGGATTTATTGATGAAAAAGGTCATTTTATTGAAATAGATAAGTTTTTAGCTATTATGTGGAATTATTTATTTGACAAAGTAGATAAAAAAGAATGTTTATTTGATGTTAAATGTTCTAAAACATTAGAAGATGAATTAGTTAAACTAGGAGTTAAACCAATTGAATATAGAACGGGTAATTCATATACAAGAGCCGCTTCTGCTGAAGGTGATTATCCATTAAGTGGTGAATTATCAGGACATGTTTATTTTAGAGATAAATGGCCAGGGTATGATGATGGTATATATGTCGGAATGAGACTTATAGAGATGCTATCTAATAGTGATAAACCTCTTAGTAGTTATTTAGAAAATCTAGAAAAATATTATTCTACACCTGAAATTAAAGTTCATGTTGAAGATGGTAAGAAATTTGAAGTAGTTAATAAAATAAAAGAGTATTGTGAATCTAAAAATTATAATTTTATTACTATTGATGGTGTAAAAGTTAAATTTGATGATGGTTTTGCTCTTGTTAGAGCATCTAACACAGGACCTAATATAACTATGAGGTTTGAATCTAAATCAGAAGAGAAACTAAAAGATATTCAAAATGAATTTGAAACAGAATTAAAAAAATACATTTAAACACTATACTTAATAGTGTTTTTTTGTTATAATAATTCCCATTATTTAAAAAGGGGTGTAACCTATGATAGAAATACCGTATGAATATATTTTTATTAGAATGTTTGATAGTTTAATTAGATATGGTAATAAAAGAAGTGTAACTGATGAAGAAGTATGTGATTATGTATCTACATATTTAGAATTATCAGAAGAATTTGCACACGAATTAGGAAAAGAAGAGGTAGAATTTAATGAATATGATCCTCTTATTACATTAGATGCTTTCATTAGTCAAAATAGCAATGCTTTTTATGAAGAAAATGGAACATATTATATAAATGATGATGTTAATCTTGAAGCTCTTAATCTTGCAGTTGCAATATGCAACGATAGCGATGAGATACCTGATTTATTTAAAATAGATGAAGAAGATATTGATTTATTAGAGACAATAGGTGCTACATATATAATTGAAGAAGTTAAAAAGATGTATAAGCTAGAATTATTATATGAAAAAGCATATATAAATTACATTACTAATCCTAATGATAAAAATTTAAAGTCTTTAAAGAAATATTTTTTAGCAAAACATATTAATTTAGAGAATATTAGAAATTTACCAGAATATTTTGTTGATGGTATATATTATGTTGGAAGAGATTATCTAGATGAAATAGGCTGTGCATATGATAAATTACCTGTAGATAAAGAGTTATGGGATGCTATGCCACATGTTGGTCCTATAGATGCTCCTAATGTTTTATATGAAACACATCAATATGCTATATTTGGAAAAGATTCCTTAGCAGCAGCTCACCTAAGAGAAGATTTACATAAAATTTTTGTTGAAAAAGATAGTTCTCTTCAAGATAAAATGTTTGATTTTTTACATAAAGGTGTATTAGAAGAAGAATTATATCAAGTAATATATTTAAGATATATTGCTAATATAGATGAATATTTTAAAAAATATGGATATGATGCTGACTTAGCAAAAGTTAAAGCAAGACTAATGTATCTTTTAGATAATAATCAATTATTCTTGTATGATGAAGATAATTTAGATAAAGTTAAGAATACAGTATCAAAAGTTAGTTTTAATCCATTAGATATATTTGTATTAGCAGATGAAGCTATATTCTTAACTGGTGAATTATTTATTGTTGATAAACCTACACATACTAAAGAAAAATTACTACTTATGAAAACATATTATGATTTAACTCAAGATAAGAATATAACTGAGTTATTTGATACATTTAAAGAAATTCCAGTATATGATGGATATAATGAAGTATTATTTGGAAAGAGTAAGACATTAAAAAGAGATAAAAACAATAACAATAACAACAATTCCGTAAAATAATGTAAATTAATTAGTTAATTAAATTATTTAAGGGTTTATTATGGTAAAATTATGGTGGTGAATTGTATGCATTACAAGTATAAGGAGATAACAATTAATTATTCATTTTTTGATAATAAATCTAAAAATAATTTAATTTTTTTGCATGGATGGGGTCAAAATATTGAAATGATGATGCCTATTGCAAAACCATTTATTAAAAATAGTAATGTATTAATAATTGATTTACCTGGTTTTGGATTAAGTGAAGAACCAAAAGAAGTTTGGTCTATATATGATTATGCTGAAATGGTATATAAATTATCAAAAGAATTGAAAATGGATAATCCAATATTAATTGGACATTCTTTTGGTGGGAAAATATCTATAGCATTTGCTACTAAATATAAAACAAATAAAATAGTTTTATTAGCAAGTCCATATAGAATAGCTATGAAAAAACAAAGTGGTACTACTAAAGTACTTAAAGCATTAAAGAAAGTTCCTGTGTTAAAAAGATTAGAACCTATTGCTAAAAAGTATATAGGATCAACCGATTATAAAAATGCAACTGAAAAGATGAGAAATATTTTAGTTGCACATTTAAATTTGGATTTAACAAATGAATTATCTAAAATAAAATGCCCAACTTTACTAATATGGGGAACTAATGATACAGCAGTACCATATCAAGATGCATTAGATTTAGAAAAACTAATATCTAATTGTGGTCTTGTTACATATGAAGGATGCACTCATTATGCATATTTAGAAAGATTAGAGCAAACTAAGAGTGTATTAAAAAGCTTTATAGGAAGTGATAATTAATGAAAATTGTTTTTATATGTTCACTATTTTTATATTTGTACTTTGTTATCTATAAAAGTAAAAAATATATGCATATGCTACAACAAAACTGGTATAACGATGGCAATAGATACTTAAAATGGATAATGGATAATTTCAATAAAGTATTTGTTGGGGCAGAAATATTATTCTTATTATTTTATTTCTTAAAAGGGTATACACTGATAATAGTATTTATATGTTTATATTACTTGCTTTATTTAATGTTTAATAATAAAGTATCAAAAGAGCAAAAAAAGAAACCTTTAGTTATAACACATAGAATAAGAAGATTATATTTTACTATGTTAGTATTATATTTAGTTGTAATAGTACTAGTTATAGTAAATTTTGATAAGTGGCCACTTAATTATTGTTTCTTGGCACTTGGATTAATGTCATATTTAAATCCAATTATTATATGGTTATCTAATATTATTAATAAACCTGTGGAAAAATTAGTTTTTGAACATTATAAACATATGGCAAAAACTAAATTAAAACAAATGAAGAATTTAAAAAGAATAGGTATTACTGGTAGTTATGGTAAAACAAGTACTAAAAACTTTTTAAATGATATATTAAATGTTAAATATAATTCATTTGCTACTGCTAAAAGTTTTAATACTATGAATGGTTTAATGATATCTATAAATAATCATTTAGATAAATTTAGTGATGTTTTTGTAGCAGAAATGGGTGCTTTTAGAAGAGGAGAAATAAAAGAAAAATGTAATTTTATTAAACCTCAATATGGTATTCTTACTACTATTGGAACAGCACATTTAGAAAGCTTTGGAAGCATTAATAATACACAAAAAGCTAAGTTTGAACTAATTGATTCATTACCAAGTGATGGTATAGCAGTACTTAATATGGATGATGAATATCAAACAAGTTATAATATTAAAAGTAAATGTAAAGTAGTATGGGTATCTACTAAAAATGAAAAAGCTGATGTTTATGCACATAATATTAAATTATCTAATAAAGGAACTTCATTTACTTGTAAGTTTAAAGATAGTGGAGAAGAAGTTAAATTTGAAACTAAATTATTAGGTGATGCTAATGTATATAATGTATTACAATCAATAGCTATGGCATATAGCCTTGGTATGAGTACTACTGAAATATCTATTGGTGTTAGAAGAATTGAAACAGTTGAACATAGACTAGAATTGAAAGAATATTCAGAAAATATTACTATCATTGATGATGCTTATAATTCTAATCCAGTTGGTTCTAAAATGGCATTAGATGTTTTAAGTATGATGGAAGGTAAGAAAATAATAATAACCCCTGGTATGATTGAAATGGGTGAAGAACAAGATGAATTAAACAGAGAGTTTGGAAGACATATTGCTGAAGTATGTGATGAAGTAATATTAGTAGGTTTAGAACAAACAAAACCTATATATGAAGGTATTAAAGAAAAGAAATATAGTGAAAATAAAATACATATATTAAATGATGTTAAAAAAGCATTTCCATTAATGCAACAATTAAGTGAAGGACAAACTTATGTATTAATAGAAAATGATCTACCAGACATTTTTAATGAATAGAGGAGATGAATACAGTGAAAATTAAAATAGGAGTTATATTTGGTGGTGAAACAGTAGAACATGAAGTAAGTATTATTTCAGCACTTCAAGCAATTAAAAGTTTAGATAAAGATAAATATGAGGTAGTACCAATTTATATAGGAAAAGATAGAGAATGGTATTATGGACATATATTATTTGATATAGAAACATATAAAGATATAGAAAATACTAAAAAATATTTAAAAAGAGTTGTTTTATATAAAAGAAAAGATAAATTCTTGTTACAACAAACTACAGGATTATTTAGAAAAGATTTAACTGATTTAGATGTTATTCTTCCAGTGGTACATGGTAATAATGTTGAAGATGGTACTTTAGCAGGATATTTAGATACTGTAGGTATTCCTTATGTATCTAGTAGAGTACTAGGTTCAGCTTTGGGACAAGATAAAGTTGTTATGAAACAAGTAATGGCTTCTTGCGGTATACCAATTGTTGAATATACTTGGTTTTATGATTCAGAGTATTTAACTGATAAAGATGAAATATTAAAAGAAATTAAAAAGATTGGTTATCCAGTTGTAGTAAAACCTGCTACATTAGGTAGTAGTGTAGGTATTACATATGTTAAATCTGAAAAAGATATAAAAGCCGCTATTGAAGAAGCTATAGCATATGATGTAAAAATAGTTGTTGAAAAAGCAGTAGAAAATCTTGTTGAAGTAAATGCTAGTGTTTTAGGAAATTATGAAATTCAAAGAGTTAGTCCTATTGAAGAAGTAATGGGTGAAGATGAAATATTATCATATCAAGATAAATATTTATCTGGATCTAAAACAAAAGGCCATGGTTCTAAAGGAATGGCTTCTACTAATAGAATTATTCCTGCTAGAATATCTGATAAATTAACAAAAGATATACAAGATACAGCTATTAAAGTATTTAAAGTATTAAATTTAAGTAGTGTATGTAGAATAGATTTCTTAATTGATAAGAAAACTAATAAATTCTATGTAAATGAACCAAATACAATTCCAGGTAGTTTATCATTCTATTTATGGAAAGAAGCTGATTTACCATATAAAGAATTATTAAACGAAATGATTAATGCATGTATTAAAGAATATAAAAATAGATCTAGAAAGACTAGATCATTTGAATCAAATATATTACAAAATTTTAATGGTTCTAAAGGAAGTAAAGGAGGATTAAAAAAATAATCCTTTTTATTTTGTTTGAATAAATTCAACAGTTCCTTCTATTTTTGAATCACTTAATAAGTTATTTTGTTCTAAAATGAATTTAACTCTTTTAGCAACACCAAGATTTCCATCTATTAGTTTTGCATTTGGAAAGAATTCTTGTATTTTATCTTTAATAATAGGATAGTGAGTACAACCTAGTACTATTGAATCTATTTTTTTATCTATATAATTATCTAAATATTTATGTAATAATTCATCTATTTTAAGTTTATTTTTAGTTTCTATTGCATTAGCAAGTCCTTCACATGGTATTAAATAAAAATTTTCATTTTCTTTAATATTGTTTTCTAATAATGAATGAGTTCTTTCTGAATTAATAGTACTAGGGGTAGCCATTACAAGAGTATTTTTATAATTATTATCACATGCTACTTTAATAGCTGGTTCTGTTCCTATAAAACTAATATCTTTAAATTTATTTCTTAAATAGTCTATACAATTAGTAGTAGCTGTATTACATGCTATTACTATTAACTTAACATCTTTTTTTAATAAGAATTCAACAATTTCTTCTGTTATATTACATAATTCTTCTTTATTTTTTTCTCCATATGGATTATTTTTTGTATCAGCATAAAAAATATAACTTTCATTAGGAAGAATTTTTCTTATTTCTTCTAGTGTAGTTAATCCACCAATACCAGAATCAAAAATGCCAATTTTTTTGTTCATTATTATCATCTCTACTAGTTATTATAGCATAAATGTGTTAATATTATAATAGTGAGAGATATGGAAAAATTAGTAGAAGCAATAATTGGATTATTTGGCAGTTTATCAACAATGGCTATTGGAAAAGAAATAATAGTATTCTTTATTTCAATATTACCTATATTAGAATTAAGAGGTGGACTTTTAGCAGCATCAATACTTGGAGTTGCTCCAATACCTGCTTATGTAGTATCTATAATAGGTAATATACTTCCAGTTCCATTCATATTATTATTTATAAATAAAATATTAGAGTGGATGTTGAAATCTAAAATTAAATGGATTAATAAAATAGCCAAATGGTTACATAAAAAAGCTGATAAAAATAAAGATAAAATAGAAAAATATGGGTATTTAGGATTACTTTTATTCGTAGGTATTCCTCTTCCTGGAACAGGGGCTTGGACAGGATGTTTAGTTGCATCAGTACTTAATTTAGATAGAAAAAAAGCCTTTTATGCTACACTAGGTGGTATATTTATGGCTAGTATAATTATGATGATTATTTCATATGGAATAGTTGGTAATTTAATTCGTTAGGAGGATTTATATGAGTATATTTTTATGTGCTTTACCAATAATTGTTTTAGGCCTATATATTTATTTAAAAGATAGAGAAAGAGAACCAATGTCATTACTTATACATTTATTATGGAAAGGAATGTTGTCTTGTCTTTTGGTTCTACTTATAAGTTTAATTCTTGGAATATTCTTCCCATTATTCTTGGAAGATTATACTACTTTAAAAGGTGCAGATTTAATGATATATGCATTTATATGTGTTGCATTAGTAGAAGAGTCTTGTAAATATTTCTTTGTTTATAAAGAAACATTTGATCATAAAGAATTTGATACTACATTTGATATGGCTGTTTATGCATGTTTTGTTTCTTTAGGTTTTGCATTTTTTGAAAATATAGTTTATTTATTTAGATATGGTATAGATGGACAATTTGTTAGATTCTTTACTGCAGTACCAATGCATTTATGTACAGGTATATTTATGGGTATATATTTAGGAGAAGCCGCATTAGCACAAAGAAAAAATATAAAAGATGCTAGAATAAATAAAATGTTTGCTTTATTAATACCAATATTATTACATGGTTTTTATGATTATACAGTTATGGCTGGATATGAAATAATTTGGATAATATCATTTATTATGATAGTAGCATTATCAATTATACTTGTTAATGTGAAAAGAAATCATGATGTTAGATTAAAATATCCTAATAATCAATGCCCTCATTGCCATGAGAGAATAGTTGGAACATATTGTATAAAATGTGGTAAAAAGTTATTTTAAAAAAAGATTCTTAATTAAGAATCTTTTATTTTAATTTAGAAAATACATTTCCAAGTGAATCATTTATTACTAGATTAGCTATTCTATCATAATCAGTAGTAGATCTATTTATTATTACTAAATATTTACCTCTAAAATGACTTACTAATCCACTAGCAGGATATACATTTAATGATGTACCAGCGACAATCATCATATCAGCATGTAATACATCATATTGTGCTTTTATAAAATCTTCACCTAATTGTTCTCCATATAGAACAACATCAGGTTTAATAATACCACCACATTCACATAATGGAATATCTTTAGAATTAAATACATATTCAGATTCATAGAATTTATTACATTTAGTACAATAATTTCTATATATTGAACCATGTATTTCATATACTGTTTTAGAACCAGCTTTAGTATGTAATCCATCTATATTTTGAGTAATAACACTTTTTAATTTACCTTGTTCTTCTAATTTAACTAAATACTTATGTGTTACATTTGGTTCTTTATCTAAACAATTTAATTTATCTCTATAAAATTTATAAAATTCTTTAGTATTTGAATAGAAAAAACCAGCACTTAAAATCATTTCAGGTGGATATTTATATTTTTCATTATATAAACCATCTTTACTTCTAAAATCTTTAATACCACTTTCTGTAGAGACACCAGCTCCTCCAAAAAATACAATATTATTAGATTCATCAATCATTTTTTGTAATTCTTCTATCTTTTTCATACTTAAATTATATCATAAATATGATATAATTTTACATATGAAGAAAAAAATAGGTTATTTAGTAATTATAGTATTAGTTTTATTCTTATTATTTTTCTTATATAAGAAAATATGTTTTAATATGTATTATAAAAAGAATCATAAAATTATTATTAGTAATGAAACAATAACAATTAATCAAAAAGATTATAAAAATTATTTAAAATATAATGGTATTAAAATAGAAAATATATTTAAGAATTATATTTATGAAGATGAATCATATATATTACTTGATAAAGATGAAGAAATAATAGAAACATTCTTTGAATTTGAGGGTATTTCATATATAGAAGCATTTTTATATGGAATGGATGATATACAATCATTAGATGAGAAACTATTAAGTGAAAAACAAAGAGAAAAAATAATAAAAGATAATAATATTAAAAGAGATATAGATCTTATTAGATACATGTATGATTATTTAAATAAAGAATTAACTATATTTAGTAGTATGAAAGAATTAAGAACATATGCATATATTAATAAATTTATATCTAATACTATTCCATTAGCAGAAGATTATAAAGAAATAGTAGGGGATTATGAAGGAATAATTATATATGAAGGTAATATGGATTTTGAAAATGCTATTTTAATAAATCTATATCATAATAATAAAAGATATATATTATCTTTCTTGGGAAATGAATTAACAGAAGAAAAAATATTAGGATTATTAAGGACTGTGAGATTTGATGAAGAAGAGTAATAAATTAAAAATATATTATGAAGATAAATGTTTATTGGTAGTTTATAAAGACTATAATTTACCTACTATTAAGAGTGCTAAATATAAAAACAATCTATATAGTGATGTATATGATTATTTGCATAAAAAGAATCAAAAAGTATTCGTAGTACATAGGCTTGATAAAGATACTAGTGGATTAGTTATATTTGCTAAAGATAGTAAGATTAAAGATACTCTTCAAAATAATTGGGAAGATGTTACTAGAAAATATTATGCTTTAGTACATGGTAATACTAATTCTAAAGGTGTAATTGAATCATACATTAAAGAAACTAAAACTTTATATAGTTATTCTACTAAAGATAAAAAGGGTGAATATGCTAAAACAATTTATAAAAGAGTCAATTCTAATAAATTATATTCTTTGCTTGATATAGAAATTAAAACTGGTAGAAAGAATCAAATAAGAGTGCATATGAAAGATAATAATACTCCGATACTAGGAGATAAAAAATATGGTAAAAAAGATGGATTTAGAACCATGGCATTAAATGCATATTATTTATGTTTTAAACATCCAATTACAAAAGAAAGGATAGAAATAAATACAGGTATTCCAAGAGAATTCTCAAGTATTATGAACAATGTAAAATGAAAAAAGTATATTTAGTATTAACACAAACATATTCTGGAGTCTCTAAAACTATTAAATATATTACACATGATAAATATTGCCACTCTTCAATAGCATTTGATCCTAAATGTGAAGAAATGTATTCTTTTGGAAGAAAATATAGATATTTTCCTTTAATAGGTATATTTCAAAAAGAAGAATTAACAAAAGGATTATTTAAAAATAAAGGAGCTTTAATATCTATATATGAAATAGATATAACAGAAGAACAATTTGAAAAAATAAAAAATAAAGTAAATAAAATAAAAAGAACCAATCGTGGATATAACATAATTGGTTTATTACTTGCTTATTTTAGAATTAAATTACATAGAAATAAGTATTATTGTTCTGAGTTTGTTTATGAAGTATTTTCATCAAAAGGTGTAGACATTTATGATAAAGAACATGTTAAATTTAAACCTATGGAACTAATAAAGAAAAATTTTAAAAATATTTATGAGGGAACAATAGCAGACTATATAAAAACATTATAATTACTTATAATGTTTTTTTATCTTGTTTCCTTTTTAATTAGTTTAGCATGAACAACTATCTTTTCATCTGTTTTATGACAAGTTGATAGAGTAAGAATAGTATCATTTACTGTTACATTAGCTCCGAATTTATATTTAGATCTTTTACTAACTGTATCTATAAATGTTTGAAATTCTTCATCATTTTCAAAATCAGTAGTTATATAATAACTTTCTGTTTTAATTGAATAAACACTAAATATTTGCCATAAAGTATTTTCTTTTTCAGTAGATAATTTAATAACATGATTATCAGAATTATTATACCAATCTTTAGTAAGAACATTTTTTAATGTACCAAACATAGTTTTATTAAGTCTAGCATGTCCATAAATAATATTATTCTTACTTAAATTATTTATATTATTTCTATAATCTAAGAATATCCATCCAGCATCAGTATATTTCTTTTCAAACGAATGTGTTAAATAATACTTATTATCTTTAGCTTGTACAAAAGGATAATTAATATTAGTACCATTTACTTGTATCCATCCTTTAGTATCTTTATTTTTCTTTTTTAAATCATTAAAATCAACATTTATTAAATTCATTTTAATATATGACCAATAAATACTTTCTTTTTTAGTATCTTTTTGTAATGTTTCATTTTCTCCAATGATAGTTACATTTTCACTTTCATTAGTTTCTTCAACTAATGTATTATCAATGATACTTGATACTTCTTTATCAGTATTTTTATTATCTTCATTCCACATAAATATCTTAATAGTACTATATGTAAATGTAATTATACAAACTATCAAAATAATAATTAATAATATTTTTATTACTTTTTTCTTCATACTATAAGTATATAACAAAAAAGACGAATAATAAAGTTTTATTATTCATCTTAATCTCCGGGGATTACTTCTACCTTAACTCCTTCTTTTCCACTATCTGGGTCTGCTTTAGGAGCACTAAAGTTCACTTTAGATACTTTTTTAGGTTCAGTACCTTTTACAAATAAATGTGTTTGTATTTTAGATGATGGAGTAGTTGAATTAGGTTTTTCTGGTGGATTAGTTCCGACTACTACTTTAGCTGATACTAATCCTGATGGTCTTTTGAATTTAGAATTCTTTTCCATAACCTTATTAACTATTTCTTTTTGTATTTTTCTTCTTTCACTCCATCCATGTGAAGAAGTCATATATGTTTTCTTTGTTAATTTATCATACCCATACCATATAGCAACACTATAATCAGGACTATATGTTACTGTCCAAGCATCTCCAATAGTTGAAGATGGTAATCTTAATTTTTTAATTCTATTATAATCAGCACTACTAGTACCAGTTTTACAAGCTAAATCAGTTCCTTTAACTTTAACACTTCCTGGTGTAACACCTTTTAATATTGTACTAATCATATATGCAGTAGTTGCTTTCATAACTCTTTTCTTAGTATATGTAAAATCTTCTGTAATATCTTCATTTCCATTTTTATAAACTATCTTTGTAAATGAATGAGGTTCTGTATAATAACCACCATTTCCAAAGGCTGCATAAGCACCTGCTAATTGAACAGGGGATACTCCATTAAATCCACCAATTGAATGTGATTCATTTATATATTTACTTTTAGGATTTAAATATTCTGGTGTTATTCCAAGAGAAGTAACAAAATCATTTATCTTAGAATTTTTAACTTTCTTGAATGCTTGTAGGGCACAAGTATTTCTTGATTGGACCAAACATTGTCTTAATGTCATAAATCCTAAATATCTATTATCTACATTATGCATTGTGCCACCGCCTGTGTATTTAACAGGTTTATCAACAAATGGTGTATATGTAGACCATTTATTATATTCCATGCCTGGACCATAATCAAATAATGGTTTTGCTGTAGATCCTGGATGTCTTTTTATTTGAGTAGCATAATTTAAAGATAATTCACTATTTTTATTTCTACCAGCACCTATTGCTAGAATAGCACCAGTTTTATTATCAATCATAGCAAGTCCAACTTGTACTTTTGAATCTTTAAATTTATGTTTTTTATAGAAATTATTTATAACATCTTGTTTTCTTTTTACCATAGTAGAATATATATCCATAGATACAACATATGGATTATATCCAGTTCTATCAATTACTTCTTGTACTACTGTATCAATAAATCCTTGGTATGGATTAATAGTATCTTTATTTTGAATGATTATATCTTCGACATCTATCTTTTTAGCTTCTTTTGCTTCTAGTTCACTTATATATCCATATTTATGCATTAAATCTAATACTATATTTTTTCTATGATTTGTTTTATCTGGATTAACATATGGATCATATTCTCCAGGAGCTTGGAAAAGTCCAGCTAACATAGCAGCTTCTACTAAGTTTATATCTTTAACATCTTTTCCAAAATATGTTTGACTAGCAACTTGAACTCCATAAGCACCACCACCCATATATGGTGAATTAACATAGAATTCTATGATATCTTTTTTATTATAATCTTTTTCTATTTTAAATAATGATAAATATATATCTGTAAACTTTCTAACGATTCCTTCAAAACCTTGTGCTTCTGTACTAGTTAAAGAGTTTTTAGATACTTGCATTGTTAGAGTAGAAGCACCACCTGCATCTTTACCTTGAACATAAGATACACTTGCATTAGCAAATCTAACTATATCTAAACCTTTATGTTGAAAGAATCTATTATCTTCAGTTGATATAATAGCATCTATTAGTACATCTGGTAATTCTTCATAAGAAACAACCTCTCTTTTTTCACTACCAATAGTCGCTATCAAATTATTATCTTTATCATATATATTTGATGATTCTTTTTTATATAATAGTTCTGTATTGAATTCAGGAGCTCTTAAATATACATAATACATAAAGCCTGAAAAAATGAAGAGACCAAAAAAGAACATGCCTAGCATGACTTTGAATAGAAAATAAATTTTTTTCTTTTTTAATTTCTTCATAAGATAGTATTATAACATCATTTTTTTAAAATTATAATATTTTTTTAATAATATGTTATAATATTTTTGGAATTTATATTTTAGGTGGTTTATTTATGAAAAAATGTGTTGTAATTTATAATCCAAATAGTGGTAGATTAACTAATAGAGTAGAGATAAAAAGAATATATAAAATACTTGAAAACTATGGTTATGAAACTGAAATAAAATATACTGAATATAAAGGACATGCCAAGGAAATGACTAAGGAATTAAGAAATGTAGATTTACTTTTATGTGCTGGTGGAGATGGTACATTAAATGAAGTAATTTCTGGTAATATTGAAAGAAGAAAGAAAATATTACTTGGTCATTTACCATTAGGAAGTGTTAATGATGTAGCTCATATGTATGGTATGAGCAATAGAACTATTAAAAACATAATTATGTTAATGCATGGTAAAAAGAAAAACATTGATGTATGTCTAATAAATGACAACCCATTTGTATATGTAGCATGTATGGGTGCTTTTGTTGACATTTCATATGCAACACCTAGAAAATTAAAAGAAAAGTATGGTAAACTTGGATATGCTATTTATGGAATTAAACAATTAAAACAAAAATTACAATTCTATGATGTTAAATATACTGTAGATGGTGAAACTCATAGAAAAAGATTTTCATTTATATTTATAACTAACAGTAGTAGAGTTGGTGGAGTAAATAATATATATGATGATGTAAAATTAGATGATAATAAATTTGAAGTATTAATGCTTGATATAAAAGGTAAATGGGATATTATTAAATCAGTTCATTATTTGACTAGAAGAGAATTAAATGAAATTCCTGGGGCTACATATTTAAAAACAGATAATCTAAAATTAGAATTTGATAGTATACCTCCTTCATGGTGTATAGATGGTGATGAATTAGAACATAATGAAAGTGTATTTGAAATAAAAATTAATAAAGATAATACAATGTTATTACCAACTAAAAACATAGAAAAATTATTTGAAAATTCTGAAGAAGATGAACTTGACGAATTAGAAGAAACTATAGACTAAAATATAGTTTTTTTTATTTAAGTATTGTATAATGTATTATTATAGAAAGGGTATATTAATATGCAAGTAATAAAAGCTGTTATATTATTAATTATAGGTTTTATAGTTCTTGTAAAAGCATCTGATGTATTTGTTACTGCTGTTAGTTCAATAGCAACAAATCTAAAGATGTCTAAAATGATGATAGCTCTTACAGTAGCTGCTTTTGGTACTTGTGCTCCTGAACTAGCTATATCATTTCAAAGTATGAGTACTGGTATGGGAGATATTGCTCTTGCTAATGTTTTAGGTAGTAATGTAGTTAATATACTATTAATAGTAGGGCTTGCTGCTTGTGTAGCACCTATTAAAGTAAAACATCATGTTATTAAAAAAGAACTACCTATATTATTAGTAGTAACAAGTATGTTTTGTTTATGTGTAATATCGCATAAGTTTGGAATATCTAATCCAGATTTTGTATTAGATAGACAAGATGGATTTATGTTATTATGTTTCTTTGCAATGTTTATATTCTATATAATAAGTGTTGTTAAAGCCAAACAAGGAGTACTTGATTTTGAAAAGCCTGAATATGGTTTGTTAAAATCTATTATATATACAGTTATATGTACTGTAATTATTATATTCTCAAGTGATTTAGTTGTTGATAACTCTGTTATTTTAGCGAAGTTGATTGGTGTAAGTACTAAAATTATTACTATGACTGTTGTTGTAATTGGAACATCACTTCCTGAAATGACTATGACAGTGCTTGCTGCTAGAAGAGGGGAATTTGATTTTGCCTTGGGTAATATAATAGGAACTAATATATTTAATATAGGAGTAGTTTTAGGATTACCTTTACTAGTATATGGTGGATTTAATAGTGTTAATTTCAACATGATAGATATTTGTGCAGTATTTGTAGCTGCAATTAGTTTATTCTTCTTTGCTAGAAATGATAGAAAATTATCTAGTTTAGAAGGAGCTATAATGATGAGTTTATTTGTAGCATATTATGCCTATGTTTTACTAGCATAGGTTTTTATTTTCTTGCTATATTTTTTATTTTTTTTTATAATATTTTTGTGAGGTAAATTATGAGAAGAGATTATGCACGTAGAGTGAAAGATTTTAATGGAATGAATCAAATAATGATTGATATCAAACCAAATAGGAGTGTTAGTGATGTATATATTAATCATAAAATGGATGTCACTAATTTAATGAAATATTTAGAAAAAAGAAAAAAGAAAGGTGAACATATTACTTTTTTTCATGCTGTTATGATGGGAATAGGTAAATTATTTTACAATAGACCTTATTTAAATAGATTTGTTCAAAATAGACATATATTTGAGCATAAATATGTGGATCTTTCTTTTGTAGCAAAAATTGCTTTTGATGATAAATCAGAAGAAATAATGACTATTATTAGAATAGATAAAGATGATACTATAGATACTGTTAGTAAGAAAATATATGATAAAGTTAATGGTATTAGAAATAGTAAAAAAGGTGTAGAAAAGAAGGGTGCTAATAATATTATAGATGTTTTAGGACATCAACCTAATATTGTTAGAGTTCCTATAGTGGGATTATTAAAATGGATGGATAAAAAAGGTATATTACCAAGATCTATTTGTGAAGATAATTTATATTATAGTAGTTTAATTCTTTCTAACTTAGGTACATTACACTCAGGTGCTATACTTCACAATATAACTGATTTTGGTAATGCTAGTGGGCTTGCTACAATTGGTGAAATTAAAGATGAAGAAGTATTAATAGATGGGAAAAAAGAAGTAAGAAAATTATGCGAGTTTGGTATTAATTTGGATGAAAGGATAGCAGATGGTTATTATTTTGTTAAATCATTACATATGCTTCAATATATATTTGACCATCCTGAATTATTAGAGGAACCAGCAAGTGAAAAAGTTGAAGTTGAGTGAGGAAAAGCCATGGCTTGCATTTTATAGAGAAGGGGTTAATTCAAACTTAAAATATAGTAATTCATCAATGGTAGGATATTTATTAGAAGCAGTAGCTAGATATCCTGAAAATATTGCATATGAATACTATGGTGGACAAGTAACATATAGAGATTTTTATGAAAATATAAGAAATACAGCTAAATCATTAAAGAGTCAAGGAGTAGAAAAGGGTGATAAAGTAACAATTTGTATGCCTAATACTCCATCTGCTATAACAATGTTTTATGCAGTTAATATGATAGGAGCTATTGCTGCAATGGTACATCCATTATCAGCAGAAAATGAAATAAGAGATTATTTAAATGAAAGTGAAAGTACACTATTATTTGTTTTAGACTTAGTATATGATAAAGTTCGTAATATTATAGATAATACAAGTGTTAAAAAAGTTGTTATTGGTTCAGTTGGGGATAACTTAAAAACAATTAAAAAAATACTATATAAATATAAATCAAGAGGACAAGTTCCTAAAATAGAGCTAACTGATGATATTATGACTTGGAACGAACTATTAAATTATGGATATGATTATGCAGAAGATCCAATAGTTCTTTCTAAACCAAATGATCCAGCAGTTATTCTTTATAGTGGAGGTACAAGTGGTAGTCCAAAAGGAATACTACTTTCAAATAAAAACTTTAATGCATTAGCATTACAATGTGGATTAATGGTAGAAGCAGCAGTTGAAGGTGCTTCAATACTTGCAGTATTACCAATATTCCATGGTTTTGGTTTAGGAGTATGTGTACATACACCTCTTTGTTGTGGCATGAATATAATTTTAGTACCAGATTTTGGACCAAAAGTACTTATTAAAACATTAATGAAATATAAACCTAATATTATATGTATGGTTCCATCATTATTTGAACAATTATCTGAATCAAGTATGGGTAAAAAAGATTTAGAATTCCTAAAAAGTGCTGTATGTGGTGGAGATTACATGTCATCTGATTTAAAAAATAAAGTTGATAAATATTTAAAAGACCATGGCTCAGTAGCAGAAGTAAGAATAGGTTATGGACTTACTGAAGCAACTGCTGCGACATGCTTAACACCAACTGGAGGTTATAGAGAAGGATCTGTTGGAATTCCTTTTCCAGATACATTATATAAGATAGTTAAGCCTGGAACATATGATGAAGTTAAACCTGATACAGATGGTGAAATATGTATATGTGGACCAACTGTTATGATGGGTTATTTAAATAATCCTAAAGAAACAATTAAAGCATTACAAAAACATCCTGATGGTAATACATGGTTACATACTGGAGATATAGCAAGTATGGATAAAGATGGTTTTGTATATTACAAACAAAGAATTAAAAGAATGATAGTATCTAGTGGATATAATGTTTATCCAAGTTACATAGAACAAATTATAAATTCACATCCAGATGTATATACAAGTGTTGTAATTGGTATACCTCATCCACATAAGGTGCAAGTTGCTAAGGCATATATAGTATTAAAAGAGAATGTTAAATATTCAAAAGAAGTGGAAAAAAGTATTAAAGCTCATTGTGAAAAAAACTTAGCTAAATATGCTTTACCATATCAATATGAATTTAGAGATGATTTACCTAAAACACTAGTTGGCAAAGTAGCATATAGAGAATTAGAAAAAGAAATAGATAATCCGAAAGAAACAAAAGAAGTTGTATATGATACATCTAGTAAAAAAGTACAAAAATTATTAAAGAAAATTGAAAGAAAAGAAAAGAAAATTAATAAATTAAAAAATAAACTATTTAGTTTAATGAAAGTGGGAAAATAAAATGAAAAAATATGATGTTATTATTATAGGAGCAGGGCCTGGTGGAATATTTAGTGCATATGAGCTAATGAAAAAAGGTTCTAAACTAAAAATAGCTGTTTTTGAAGCAGGAAAAGAACTAAAAAAAAGATATTGTCCTCTTGCTGATAAAAAAGTTAAGGAATGTATTAAATGTAAGAGTTGTTCTATCATGAGTGGATTTGGTGGAGCAGGAGCACATTCAGATGGCAAATATAATATTACAAATGATTTTGGCGGAACTTTATATGAACATATTGGTGCAAAAGAAGCTATAGATCTTATGCATTATGTTGATGAAATAAATATGAAGAATGGTGGAGAAGGAACAAAACTTTATTCAACTGCCGGAACAGAACTAAAGAAAGTTTGCATGCAAAATAAATTAAAATTATTAGATGCATCTGTAAGACATCTAGGAACAGATAAGAATTATACTGTTCTTGAAAATTTATATAATGAAATGAAAAAGAAAATAGATTTCTTTTTTGAAACACCTGTTGTAACAATAGATATTGAAAAAGATGAATATATAATTACAACAGCAGATGAAAAATATACTGCTCCAAAATGTATTATTTCTGTTGGAAGAAGTGGAAGTAAATGGATGGAAACTGTATGTAAGAAATTAGATATAGGTACACTTTCAAATAGAGTAGATATTGGAGTTAGAGTTGAACTTCCACATGTTATTTTTTCTGCTTTAACAGATGAATTATATGAAAGTAAAATTGTATATAAAACAGAAACATATGAAGATAATGTAAGAACATTCTGTATGAATCCACATGGTATTGTAGTAACAGAAAATACCAATGGAATTGTTACTGTTAATGGACATAGTTATGAGGATGTTGAAAAACATACTGAAAATACTAACTTTGCATTATTAGTATCTAAACATTTTTCAGAGCCATTTAAAGATAGTAATGGTTATGGAGAAAGTATTGCAAGATTATCAAATATGCTTGGTGGAGGAGTAATTGTTCAAAGGTTTGGAGACTTAATTAGAGGTAGAAGAAGCAATGAAAAAAGAATTAGTGGAAGTACAGTCGTTCCAACATTAAATGCTACTCCAGGTGATTTAAGTCTTGTATTACCAAAAAGAATTCTAGATGATATTATTGAAATGATTTATGCATTAGATAAGGTAGCCCCTGGTACAGCTAATGATGATACTTTATTATATGGTGTTGAAGTTAAATTCTATAATATGGAAGTAGATATAGATAATAATCTTGAAACAAAATACAAAGGGCTATATGTAATTGGTGATGGAAGTGGAGTAACTCACTCATTATCACATGCATCAGCAAGTGGTGTATATGTAGCAAGAGAAATTTTAAAAGATAAATAATATAGTAAAACTTGTAAATATTTATCATAATTATAAAAGCATGTAAAGATATTAACATGCTTTTATTTTTATTAAAAATAATTTATAATAATATTTCAAAAACATATATTGTGTGTTAAAATATATGGTGATAAGGAAGGTATGCATTATGGGAAAAGTTATATCATTAGTAAATCAAAAAGGTGGAGTAGGCAAGACAACAACAAGTATTAACTTATCAAGTTCATTAGGACATTTAGGACAAAAAGTGTTACTAATTGATTTAGATTCCCAAAGTAATACTACTACAGGTCTTGGTATTGAAAGAACTAAAATTAAACATAGTATTTATGATGTAATAATGAACAATTGTGACATCAAAGATGCTATTATTAAGACACAATTTAAGAATTTAAGTATTATTCCTGCTGTAATAGATTTAGCAGGTGCTGAGATAGAACTTGTTCAAATTAGTATGCAAGATAGAAATTTTGTAATGATTGAACAATTAAAAAAACAAATTAATGAAATTAAGGATAGATATGATTATATAATTATAGATTGTCCACCAGCACTAGGAGTTCTTACAACAAATGCATTAGCTGCATCAGATTCTGTATTAATTCCTATTCAATGTGAATATTATAGTTTAGAAGGAGTTAATTTACTTTTAAAAACAGTTCTTAATGTTCAAAAAAGAATTAATCCTAATTTGGATATAGAAGGGGTATTATTAACAATGCTTGATGGAAGAACACTACTAGGTCTTGAAGTAGTTGAAGATGTAAGAAGATTCTTCAATGAAAAAGTATTTAGTACAATAATACCAAGATTAGTAAAATTAGTAGAAGCACCATCACATGGTAAGCCAATTATAGAATACGATCCAAAAAGCAAAGGTGCTTTAGCATATTTAAATTTAGCTAAAGAGGTGATTGAAAGAAATGGAAACAAATAAAAGATTAGGTAAAGGATTAGAACAATTATTTTCTAATGAATCATTATATTCAAATCCATTACAACAATTAGATGAAATAGTTGATAATGCTAAAGAAGATGATATTGTCTTATTAGATGTAGATGAATTAAGAAGTAATCCATATCAACCAAGACAAGGTTTTGATGAGGAAAAATTACAAGAATTAGCTGATTCAATTAAAGAATTTGGAGTATTAGAACCTATTATTGTTACTAAAAGTGTTAAAGGTTATGAAATAGTTGCAGGTGAAAGAAGAACTAAAGCTTGTAAATTAGCAGGTGTTAAGAAAATACCAGCTATTATTAAAACATTTAGTGATAATGATATGATGCAAATAGCTCTTTTAGAAAATATTCAAAGAGAAGATTTAACTGCTATTGAAGAAGCTGAAGCATATTCAAAATTATTAAAAGTATTAAATATAACACAAGATGAATTATCTAAAAGATTAGGTAAAAGTAGAAGTCATATTACAAATATGTTAGGCTTATTAAAATTACCTAAGAGTGTTAAAGAGGAAGTTAATGCTGGAAATATTTCAATGGGACATGCTAAGGTATTAAGTAAAATAGATGATGTAGATTTAGTTAATGCTTTAGCTAAAAAAGTTAAAGATAATAATATTTCTGTTAGAGAATTAGAATTATTAGCAAGTGATCCTTCTGTTAAAAAGAAAAATCCAGTTACTAGAAAAGTAGATACTAAGAAATATGATTTTGTAGAAGAAGCAATGACTGATAAAATAGGTAATAGAGTAAGAATTAATAATAATAAAATAGTAATTCCATTTAATAGTGAAAAAGATTTAGAAAGAATACTTGATATTTTAAATATTGAAGTAAATGTAGATTGATATGAATAAAGAATATAAGTTAGGTAGTAAAGTAATTATGAAAAAACAACATCCTTGTGGTACTAATTTATGGGAAATTACTAGAGTTGGTGTTGATATTAAAATAAAATGTGTTCATTGTGGTAGAAGTATTATGATGGACAGAATGGAATTCGAAAAAAAATTAAAGAAAGTTGAGGAATACTAATGTTTAAGAGTAAAAAGAAATTTAGTCCTGTAGTAACATGTATTCTTTTAACTGTAATAGTAGTAATATTAAGTGGATTTTTAAGTCTATTAAATGTACAAGCTGAATATACTACAGTTAGTAAAGTAACAAATGAGTTAGTTAATAATGTAGTTGAAGTAAAAAGTTTATTTAGTTTAAGTGGATTTAAACATATATTTACTACAGCAGTTAGTGGTTTTATTAATTTTGAACCATTGCCAATATTAATAATTGTATTAATAGGTATAGGAGTACTTGAAAAAAGTGGTTTCTTAGAAGCATTTTTTACAATATTAACTAAGAATACTAAAAAGAATACAGTAACATTTATACTAATATTTATAAGTTTAGCATTTTCATTACTTGGAAATATTGGATTTGTAGTTATGTTACCAATTGGAGCTCTTTTATTTAAATATGGTAGAAGGAATCCACAAGGTGGAGTAATTGCAACATTTGCATCTCTTGCATTTGGTACTAGTATAAATATATTTATGACTGCAAGTGATAGCTCTTTAATGACTTATACATTAAAAGCAGCAAGACTTATAGATGCTAATTATAAAATAAGTACATTTTATGCATTATTTATAATGATTGTAATGCTAATAGTTACATCAGTAGTATTTACTTATATTACAGAAAAGAAAATAATGCCTAAATTACCAAGAATAGAATATGATGAAAAAGAATTTGTTATAACAAATAGACATTTAAGAGGAATAATAGTTGGTTTAGGACTTGGATTATTATATTCATTAATTATAATTTATATGATTATACCAGGATTACCATTATCAGGAGCATTATTAGATACAACAGCAAGTAAATATATAGATATGGTATTTGGAGCTAAATCATTATTTAATCAAGGATTTGTATTTATTGTAACAGTATTATTTGCAATAATTGGTTTTGGTTATGGGTTTATGGCTAAAACTATTAGACATTCTAAAGAAGTTAGTGAAAGTTTAGCTTATTCATTAGATGGTGTAGGAAACATTCTAGTTTTAATGTTCTTTGCATCATTATTTATAAATGCTTATCAAGAAAGTAATATTGGTGAAGTATTAACAGCAGCAACTTCTACATTATTAGGTGGATTAAATTTAACAGGATCTATTCTAATAATAATTACATTATTAGTTGTTGCTATTACAAATATATTCTGTACTAGTACAGTTGTTAAATGGTCTATATTGTCAGCAACAATAGTTCCATTGTTTATGAATGCAAGTATTAGTCCAGAGTTTGCACAAATTGTATATTCTGCAGGAGATGCTATTACTAATGGAATTACACCATTATTTATATACATAGTTATATATATAGCATTATTAGAAAAATATAATAAAAATGAAAGTATTGTTACACTATTTGGCAGTATTAAATTAGTAATGCCATATAGTATTTATATAGCAATTATTTGGTTAGTTGTAATAATAGGTTGGTATATGATAGGTCTTCCTATTGGTGTATCAACATTCCCGGGGGTTATTTATGGCGCTTAAAGCAGGTATTATAGGTCTTCCTAATGTAGGAAAAAGTACATTATTTAATGCAATTACTAAAAAGAATATATTGGCTGCAAATTATCCGTTTGCAACAATAGATCCTAATGTTGGAGTGGTTTTCGTACCAGATAAAAGATTAGATACTTTAAATGAAATGTATCAACCTGAAAGACTAATTCCAACTCAATATGAGTTTATTGATATAGCAGGGCTTGTAAAAGGAGCATCTAATGGTGAAGGGTTAGGAAATAAATTTCTTGCTAATATCCGTGAAGTAGATGCAATAGTACAAGTTGTTAGAT
>JAEEGL014669310.1_pt1 | contig 46079 bp, 46 predicted proteins | sample 9134231 | NCBI WGS metagenome assembly JAEEGL01 (sample SAMN16246548, study PRJNA631951) | gut metagenome | biome: gut microbiome; feature: rumen; material: fiber-attached | host: Bos | place: Iran: Karaj | collected 2018-10 | reverse complement strand
CGCATTGGCGTTGTACTGGTGCGAGGGTTGTATCCCGCTGGGGAGGTCGGTGCTGCGCGAGTATCCTGCCACCTCCACGCACTCCCGCTTTGGACAAAGAGGCCCCGGCAGAGCCGTGCCCTCATTGTCGTCGCTCCCGTGCCGGGTCGTTCCGCCGCCAAAGACCAGGCAGTCGGCAGAGCCGCCAGCCTCGTCTTTGTCGTCTCCACTCCGCGGTAAGCCGCCTGCGGCGTCTTGCTTCAATGAGCGGCCCGAGGCCGCAGCACCCTCGTGCCGGGCCTTCGGCCACGGGCGTTATTCCTTCGATTCAGCGTTGCCACGGGCCGTGCCGGCCCGGGCCCGGAGGCCGTCTGTGCCCACAGGCTGCCGGTCTTTGCCGGCGGACGGGAGCCTGGGGTCTCCCGATCGAAAAGAGTCGATAATGACAGAATATCTAAAAAATATTAGATAATTGTCAATTTCTAAGAAAGAAGTAGGATAGCAATAATATCAGCTGTCATAGTACGCTCTACGAGAGGTAGTGGCGCCTGGTCTTCATCCTCCTTTCGTACTTCTTATGGGCGAGCTGCCATCGGTACCGATGGTGGCCACTTTTAGGGGTGGCTACAGTTTTATATTAAACTTTTATTTGTATATTTGCGCTGGAATAGTTTAATTATGAACCGTTATGGAAGATGTTTATATGCTCGCGGACGAGGTTGTTCAGCGTAAGATTGGAGAACGGCTGAAATCAGTGCGGCTGAAGCAGAACATCACGCAGCAGGCTCTGGCGGTGGAGTCGGGGGTGTCGCTGTCGTCGGTGAAGAAGATTGAGAAGGGAGAGATTGGATCCTTCGATTCGCTGCTTCGGGTGCTGCGGACGCTGGGGAAACTGGACGTGCTGCTGCCGCTGGTGGAGGAGGAGCAACTGAGCCCGAGCGAGTATTACGAACTGGTGCAGAAGGCTGGCGCTCATCAGCGCAAGCGGGCGGTTGGTAAGACGAATAAAGAGAAGGAGGGATCGTCATGGTAGATGTTGCACGAGCGAGTATGTTCGGGCGTCTTGTGGGGACGTTCCGATGGGACGAGCGCTATCAGGTGGCACAGTTTGAATATGACCGAAGTTTTGTGGGGCGTGGGCTGGAACCGTCGCCACTGATGATGCCGGTCCGGGAAGGTCGCGTGTATGCGTTTGCCGGGCTGAATCGCGAAACGTTTATGGGCCTGCCGGGAATGCTGGCAGATTCGCTTCCGGATACCTACGGACGGGCGCTGTTCGACCGCTGGCTGGCGCTGACGGGGCGCATGAGCAGCAATCCGGTTGAGAGCCTGTGCTTCTTGGGCAAGCGTTGCATGGGGGCACTGGAGTTTGAGCCGGCCATCGAGGCGGAGTATGATTCGAATCAACGGTTTGAGATAGATTCGCTGGTGGAGGTGGCTCGTGAGGCGCTGGATGTGAAGTCAGAGTTTGGGGTTAACCTGAACGACGACCGAAAGGCGGCGGTTGCTGAGATTCTGCGGCTGGGAACATCGGCAGGTGGGCAACGGGCCAAGGCCATTATCGCCTATAATAAGACCACCGGCGAGGTGCGGAGCGGTCAAGTTGAGGCGCCTGCTGGTTTTGACTACTATATCATCAAACTGGACGGGGTGTCAGCGAAGGCCGGTTTCCGCGAGACGGAGAATTATGGCCGATTGGAGTATTCGTTCTATAAGTTAGCGCGCGCTTGCGGCATTGAGATGACCGAATGCTCACTGATTGAAGAGAACGGGCGGGCGCATTTCTTGACAAAGCGTTTTGACCGTGAAGGTGGGCGCAAGGTGCATATGCAGACGCTATGCGGCCTGGCGCACTATGACTTCCGGCTGCTTCGAGGGTATTCCTACGAGCAGGCATTCAACGTGATGCGTTCTCTGCGATTGACATATGCCGAAGCTCGGGAGATGTTCCGGCGAATGGTGTTCAACGTGGTGGTACGTAACCAAGACGACCACACTAAGAATATCTCATTCCTGATGGGGGAGGATGGCCGCTGGCGGCTGTCGCCGGCGTACGATATGGGTTACGCCTACAACCCGCAAGGCAGCTGGACGGCCAGGCACCAGATGTCTGTGAACGGCAAGTTCGATGGCATTACGCGTGAGGATCTGCTGGCGTTTGCATCAGCAAACGGTGTTAAGGATGGTGCGGAATTGATTGGTCAAGTGTGTGATGCGGCTGCTCGCTGGCCTGAGATGGCCCGGGAAGTTGGTGTGCCTGATGCAATGATTAAGGGGATTGTGCACAATATGCAGTTGAGTATTTAGCGTAGTCTTTATCATACACGCATTCAAGGGGGTGCCCTTCTATGTCAAGGCGCCGGTTGGGACCAAAGATTTAATCCTTAAGTGGAAACTCTTGTCGCAAAATTATCATCAAACCGGAGAACTCCAAATTCATATTGAAGAAAACATTCATACAATCCAGTCAAATATTTCTTCAGTTTCATTGAAAGATGGGATAATCGTTGATTGTATTATCATGAAGGAAGACTAGTGAGTTTTTCGCCTTATGACATCAAGTCCAAAGATTTCGTCTACCTAGGCTCCGCTATTACCACAACCTGCAGGTCATCAATACTCGTCGTCTCCTCTGGCGCCTCGCCGCCATCTGGCACCAACATAGATCTAAACAGTGGAAGAAGGATATAAGATATATCAACTCTTAGAAGAGTTTGTGAATTTATCAAGTTGTATATGGCTGATGCATTTGCATCGGCCTTTTTTTGTCAACTCGGCCCAAAACACTATCTTTGCTCAAACTTTCCTGCTATGCCCTCCATCGAACTCCAACTTACCACCCCCATCACTCTCCAGACTTTGGAGCGGATCTTCCGGAAGTGGATGGAAGCCATTGAGTTGGATGCCGACCAGTATGAGGTAAAGAGCACGCCGTCACCGGATCCGGAGAGGGCATATGGACGGCTGGAAGTAACTTATCGGCAAAAGACGTTGTTCTTTGCCAATTTCTACAAAAAGTATCTTCGGACGGAGGCGGGGAAGCGCACGATCCAGGGGATGGTGACGGTGCGCCGAAGGAACGACGGCAAGCTCCTGACGGCCCCCGGAGAAACCCTCACGTTGAATATCGACGACCGTTGGCACGTGAATTACAACGGCAAGCAGGCCGATCTGGCCGATGCCTTGCAGGATGTACTGCCGATCCGCGACGAGGCGGAGGTGCAGCGGATAATGGAGACCCTCAGAATCGGCCCGGAGCATATTCGTATGGACAGTTTCCAGAAGCGCTATGTGGTTGACATCCCCATCCCGGAACTACAGTGGGAGGAAGAGCCTGCTCCGGCGTTTATTTACAAGTACGTACCGCTGGAGGTTTTCCATAAGATGCTGCTAAACGGCTCATTCAGAATGAATTCCATTGTATCGCAGAGCGACAGAGAGGAAACGTTCTTCCTGGGCGATCTGCTCTGTGCCGATTACGAAGACGAGCTCAAACGTTTCGCGGGCGTACTTCGGGAACAAACGGTGTTAATATCTTCATTTACAACGGAGTACGATAGCTCCAAAATGTGGAAAGAGTATGCTGGGGAGGGAAAAGGAGTCTGCTTGTGTTTTAGTTTAATCGGCAGGCAGACTCTTCATCAAGTGCAGTATGTCAACAGGAGTTCTTCGCCCCTGATGAAGTTGAAGGAGAGCGTGTTACAGTTAAAAGCCGATGGCATCTGCGTCCATTTCTCCGCCGTCGATGATTGCCATCGATTTGTGAAAGACGATAAATTCGGCGCCGAAAAAGAGTGGCGCCTGATTATCGACTATGAAAAGGAGGTCGATTACGAACTGTACGAAAACGGCACTCGTTGCGTCGCCTACAAGGAATTCAAGTTCGAGGGCCGGGATTTGCCGGATATTGGCCTCTGCCTGGATTCTGTCCTTATCGGCCCCAAGCAGCCCTCTGGTGCCGATAACTTCCCCCTGCTCACCCAACGTGCCCAAGCCTGCTTCGGTAAAGATCTAATCGTGAACCGCAGTAAATGTAAAGTGTCCTGAGAGGCCCTTCCTTTCATTTTTGACAGGTATTGGTCTTTTCTCGGACTTGTTTTCTTAATAATATCTCTCGCTTTTCCAAATCTTTGCAAACCTTGCAAAGATTTGCAGAGGGCTTGGAGGCCGTGTAACTTTGCGGAAAACTATTCGTATGAACGCAATGAGTCAGCAGTGGATTAACGAGGCCGGGACTTTCTACCCGGTGAGCGGGGATACGCGCCTTTTGGCATCGCCGGGGGATGGGGTGTTTGTGGTAGTGGAATCGGCAACGCCCATGATGAAGCGGATTGGCCTGAATTGGATTGGAGACAGGTTCGACTTTGATTTCAAGCTTTACGAGCTGGGGACGGACCCGATTATCCGCCTGGTGAAGAAGACCTGGGAGTCACGCACTTTTGTGGAAGGGAACAAGAATCTGGGCGTAATCTTTAATGGTATCAAGGGGACGGGAAAGACGCTCTCGGCCAAGCTCCTGTGCAACGCAATAGGGCTGCCGGTGGTGATAGTGCAAAATAGTAGCGACGGGCTGCTGCCTTTCCTGCAGTCGCTCAATTTCGAGTGTGTGGTCTTTATCGACGAGGCGGAGAAGACCTTTAAGAAGGGGGAGGATGACGATATCCTGCTGCGGCTGATCGATGGCGTGTACAACGCTTGCCGGCGGCTCTATGTGCTCACTACCAATCAGCTGACGCTGAATGACAACCTGCTTGGACGCCCCGGTCGAATCCGCTATCGCTTTGAGTTTTCGAATCTGCTGCCGCAGGCGATTGAGGAATACCTGGATGACAACCTCCGGCCCGATTTGTCCGGGCAGCGGGAGAAGATTCTGGAACAGATAGACCTGCTGGAGATCTCAACCATTGACATCTTGAAGGCGCTGGTGGATGAGGTGAATATCCACGGGGCGCTGCCGGAGACGCCTTGCCTGAATATCCCGGTGGCCAAGTTTGCGTACGAGATCCTGGAGTTCTACCATCTGGAGACCTACGAATCCAAGGGAGAGGTGCTCTCGTTCGTGAGGGAGAAGATGGCGGAAGGCGGCTTTACATCCTTGCTTGAATGGATGAATAAATGGGAGTCGGCCGACGGAAAGAAGGATGCGGAAGACCTTCTGAGTGAGGAGTTTGAGTATGTGTGCCAGCGTTCGATGACCTCCACCTCTTCCTCTTTGTGGAAGGATTCGGCCACCTCACTGGGTACGATTGTCCGGGAGCCGGATCCTGACGGCTTCTTTGTGATGCGCCCGCGTTATGAGGATGAGGATCACCTGTGCGTGCTCCTGCGGAAAAAAGAATCGCCTTCGCTGTATAGGGGGATGCTGGTGTGAGGGTGAACAGTTATGGGTACTGATGCTTGGCGCTTGTGAGGGTGTAGCCGGGAATGGCTACTCCTCACTTTTTAACATATATCGCTCGCATTCATTGTCGAAGTAGACGTCTTTCTCCTTGAAGGTGTATTTGCCGCAGGGGTACTTGGCTTTGAGGGCCTGGAGTTCTTCTTGCAGGCGAGTTACGAGGTCATCTTCACCATCGTCGCCAGAGAGCATCCAGTCCACGCGTTTCGCATAGATGTATGCCATGCGAAGCACGTAAACGGCCCGCTTCATGATTTCGATTGTCTTTCGTTCATACGTTGGATAGGTCCTGTCTGAATCATCAGCGGATCGCCCATACCAACGGTTATAGACCTCCTTGGGGATTTCTCGTCCCGCCTCAATGATCTCTCGCTCAATATCATCGGCAATCTCCTCGATGTGGTATTGCCGGTATTCAAATGCTCCTCCGCTCATAGTCGCTGTATTAATGTTAGTATTCCGGCCAATTAGGCAATATGCAAAACTCCGCTCCTAGGCGTTCAAGGACGTTCCAGCCGTAGGGGCTAGATTTATTGTGTTGAGCCCCAAGGCTCATCGTCGGTATAGTGATAATCCTTCAAAAGGTACAGGATCTTCCGCTTGCGTGTCGGATACTCGATGGAAGGGGTGTTCAGGATGTCCATGGCTTTGAGAAATAACTCTCGGGGGATGGGGACAAAGTCGGCAAAATGCCCTTCTGTGATAGCCATCATAGGGAAAACGGACGTTGAGACGGAATCCTTGCCGAGGATATGCCAGCGGACTTTGCAGATGTTGCGCGTGCCGATGACTTCTTCCACCTCCAGCACTTCCATAAGTATGGGCTGCATGCCGCGGATTTTCCGCCGTTGCCAGAATGTGTCGTTTGCTTTGATTTGTTCGGACATATTGTAATCGTTTTCTGCAAATATCGCCCTTCCTGATGTGGCCAACAAATCTTTGCAAACCTTGCAAAGATTTGCTTTTGTCGAAGGATTTTCTATAGGGTTTATTTTGCTGATTTCCAAATCCTTGCAAACCTTGCAAAGATTTGCAGAGGCAACGCCGTCTGCTTATCTTTGCCTCAAACCTAACGGGGCTTCCAGTTCCGCAATAAAAACTATAACGATATGATATACAAACTCGAGGCATTTACTTACGAAGGCAGTATAATCTGCCAGAATCTGGACACAGAAGAGCCGTGGCTGGCCAGGGAAATGTATTTCAGGTCGCTGGAGTCGGCGGAAAGGGAAATCCGTCGTATAGTGACATCGGAGGATATCGATGACAGTATCTTAAAAGACTTCGGACTTTGGATGTTCAAGATTACACCCATACCCATCGGAAAGAATCTGGCGGATTCTGGATATGTTCCAACGGAAAGGACATATCTTGCTAACGGGCAGTTCTTCTCTCAATCACCTATTATGTATGGGCGCGCACGGAAGTACCATGGGCGAAAGTCGGAGGATTGTGCATTCAAAGTGGGTGATATTGTGATGGTAGACAGGGGGGAGGATGAGCCTGTTTCCTTTGCCATAATTGCCGCTCTGCCTCCTACCCCGGAGTTCTGCAAAGCGCATCGAGCAGAATACTGCGGATGGGATGACAGTTATCTGACACTGACTGGGGATGGACCCTATGTTGAATGCCACGAACATCCTCAGGTTAGCAGAGTCCTTCCGCTGACGGTAGAGTTGCCAGATGAGAAGGTAACGGAACTAAAACGTGGATTAGAGATGTTTTTGGATGAGGAGAAGCGGATGGAGAAATGGGATGAGGAACTTCCGTTTTAACAAGTAATCCGACATTTGGGGACGTGATTTGCATTGTTGAACGATAATCGCTATTTTTGCCTATGATAATGCATAGTTTTATGGCAAAGAGATATCCGGTGAAAGAGGAGCTGCCGCATGTTCTTGAAGAGCCGGCGGTGGCATACGGTATCTCTACCCCTGAGCGCGTGATGGCAAGTACGGTGTCGGTAGACGAGTACTTTGATGAGTTGATTGAAAAGGTGCGCCAGGACTATGCAAATCTATGAGGTCCGTATCAGCCGTGACGCCCTTCAGGATATGGCCAGGCTCCGTACCTTCTTGTTGGAGATGATGTCGGAGGATGGTGCTGTTCGCTATGCCAACAACATGAGAGCAGAGATCAAGATGCTCTCCGTCTTTGCAGATCTTTACAGGAAGACCAGTTCCAAGACTTTCTTACAAATCCATCCCGAAGCCCGGCATATGGTGTCTCATAATCGGCGATGGGATTATGTATTTCACGTTGAGGACGGATTTGTGGTTGTGGATCGAATTATTCCAGCGAAGATGAATAAGGGATAGGGGATTACATCAGGTTGTCCATCATCGTTTTGTCTATTTATCCAATTGTTTCTTAATAATCTGATTTACTTGCTCAAACGAAACCGGGGTGAAATCGTTGTTGTCTACCCCGACATCGTACTGCGTAGGGTACAGGTACTTCAGCCTCTCGGCATCCAGTCCCGTGTTATTCTTTCGAGTGTGGACATGCCCGAAGAGTTGCCAAACCTCCCGGTATCCGCCTTCAAAGCACAGGAATGGGTAGTGACAGAGATAAATCCGCTGCTTGCCGACTGTGATGTGCATCTGCATCGCTACATGCTCGAAGCGGCCGATGAAGCCCTGGCGTAAGTTCTTAAGGTCGTGGTTGCCGAGTATGAGATAAATCTTGCCGTTCAGGCGGTCAAGCACCTTCGTCCACTCAGCAGCACCACCCAGGCAGAAATCGCCTAGGTGAAATACAGTGTCGTCCACTCCCACCACGCGATTCCAATTGGCAATTAACGTCTCATTCATATGTTCCACATCCTTGAATGGTCGGTTGCAGAACTTGATGATGTTCGCATGATTGAAATGGGTGTCCGAAGTGAAGAATGTATGCTCTGGATTGAAATTGAAGTTCATTGTTCTTATTGTGTTTTCTGCAAATATCGCCCTTCCCAACACGGCCTGCAAATCTTTGCAAACCTTGCAAAGATTTGCTTTTGTCGGAGGTTTTTCTATATGACATATTTTGCTGATTTCCAAATCTTTGCAAACCTTGCAAAGATTTGCAGGGTGTATGGCGGAGGCGTAACTTTGCGGAAAAAGGCAAACGTATGAAAAAGAATAAACTGACGGTGCCGCTGATGGAGCGGGCGGGACACGGGAACCAGAATCTGAACGGGACTTGCGTGAGCGGGCGGTCGCGGGAGCTGCTGCTGGAGATTCGGGCGCTTCTGGATGTGTTTGCGCCTTCGGGGGATGATTATCGGCATTCGCTGTGGATCGAGGTGCTGAGGGGAAAACCGTCTGACTGGGCATCGTTCCGGGATATGAAGTGCTGGGATGAGGATATCAAGACGCGTGCGGACTATCTGAAGGAGTGGAAGGCGAACTATCCGATGGGGTCACAATGGTATCACATTTCGGTGAGCCGCTACAAAGGGCACACGTACCTGCATATGGTGGAGAACGACCATTGGTGGTGCCAAATTCACGACGATGACGACAAGCACGCCTGGAAGGAGGATATGGAGTGGCTGTTGGAGCCGCTGGCGGAATTCCTGCGGGAGAAGGTGCCCGAGATTGCGGCCGATGTGGAGGCGTACAATCGCTATGTGGATGAGCATCTGCCCAAGCGGCAGCGGACGGGACGGATTGCCCGCAAGGATCTGGACCGGATTGTACCGTGGCAAAGGCGTCGGCCTAGGAATGTGAGGAAGGTCATCAAGATGCTGAAGGAGTGCATTGAGAATGAGAAGATTTACCGGATGACGGAGCCCAAATGGGTGGGCGACAAGTTGGAGAAGCCGGATGTGTCAATGGAGAATGTGGCTTTGCCTGCGTCCTATCGGGAACCGTTGCCTCATATGAGCATCAGGATCTATGCGAAGTACTTCCGGGTGGCGTATATGGCTTATCAGGAGCACTTTCGGCATCTGATGCGGCGGAGCCGGCGGGAGCGGGAGGATTATGCGGAGTTTTTGGCTGAGGCATCGGCCCTTTCGGATATTGAGTTTTACAGGCGCTATCAACTCGGCCGGCACGGTGAGATTACAGACGAAACGGATTTTGACAGTGAGGAGGCGTTCAAGGAAATGGCCTTCGACCACTATGGGGAGTTGGGTTTGTCACGGAACGATGTGCATGCGGTGGATTATTATACACCAGGCAAATGGCTGATTTGCTTTGGCGTAAGCTATTCGGCCTGGGTGGATGCCGGCTGCGAGATTGCGCTGGCTCTTTACGAGGCAGGTGCTCCACTTCTGCTGCACAATGCGCAGAAAATGCTTGATATTCTGGAGGCTAAGGACTATGTGAAGCTGACGCCACACACCTTTCACGATTACCTGAATCATCACGATGAAGGGAGTGTGTTTGACTTGCCGTACGAGTGCTACTTGGGGAATGGAGACGAGATCGCGCGGGAACAGTACGATGAAATTGTGTCGCTGGCTACTTGGGAGCCGGAGGATGAGTTGAAGTTGGATGAGCCCGTACCGCTGGAGGATGCTGTTTACGATCCCATTCGTGATGAGGTTTCAGAACCGATGACGGTATGCAAGATTCTGGATCGGCTGGAGGAGAAATACGGGATAGGAGTGGGGATTGGCCATTATAGTGATCACCAGCACATCTATCTGTATGGTTGGAAGAAAGGGGATGAAAAGATTCAGATAAAGGATACTGAGTTTATGTCTGCCAATGAGGCGATGCTGGCGGTACTGAGGATGTTTGCAAAGGAGATCAAATAATAGTAAAAGTTGCATTATACGGAAACTTTGTATACCTTTGCGATGGAGAGAAAGATACGCACATATGGCGGATACTTCGAGGCGTTTATGGAGACCCTCACGGAGGACCAGCGGAGGAAGGTCAACTACGGCATTCTTTTGATAAAGACCGTCAATCGACTGCCAGCCAAGTTTGTCCAGCATATCGAAGACGGGATTTATGAGTTGAGGACCGAATATGAAGGGAATATCTTCCGGACGTTCTTCATCTTTGATGAGGGGAATGTTGTGGTGCTCTTCAACGGATTTCAGAAGAAGAGCCAGAAAACGCCCAAGGCTGAGATTGATAAGGCAAAACAGCTAAAGAAAGCATATTATGAAAGAACACGTTAACGACAATCAGGTTAGGGACTACGATGTTGTCCTGGATGCCGAATTCGGTGCCCCCGGCACACCCGAAAGGGCTGCCGCGGAGGAACAGGCGTATGCTTTCTACTCTGGGCAGATTATCCGGGACGTTCGGAAGGGAGAAAAAGTGACACAGTCCGAACTGGCATCCCGAATCGGCACTACTAAAAGCTATATTTCTAAAATCGAGAACGGCACGATGACCCCGAGTGTGAGCACGTTCTACCGGATTGTAGGCGCGCTTGGTCTAAGGGTGGAGATCGTGAGGCCGATGGCTACTTAAATAATAGCCGTACCCATTCTCATCGGCATGGATTCGTTCATCCGTGCTGTTGTAGTGATTTACAATCTATAGGAACGACGGTTGGACTGGCTCCTCGCTATTTTGGATGAGTATTGCCGGGATTTGCTTCAATAGCATCATGATTCCCTTGCCTTTTCCGGGAATCATACATATATTTGCGACAAAGGACTGCTGAACCACACAGCGCCTATTTTGGAAACATGAACGCATTTAGAGACATCGATTCTCTTCTGCGCGTCATCTCCCGGGAAAAAGACATACTCAGGTTTCTGTTTATCAGCAGAAAAACGCCTTCGCTTCGCAGTGAGCAGGCGCTGGAGAATTTCCTATCCTCGGACGAACGCCGATTGAATCTTCTCCTTGACCACGGGGTCATCCGCCTTTCGGAAGGCGGCGTCCTGGTTCTGGAGGAGACGTACCTTCGCTTTTTCGAAGAAGTGCTTGAGGTGAACGAGGAGATTAATGTCCAGTCAGTCAAGCAGCACATCGATGCGCTCAATGAGAACATCGAGCTCTGGCTCACGGCCGGCACGGATCCGCAGCGCTTCCGCTATATGGGGGAAATTTTGCGCATCCTTCGGAACATTTCTCTCTCCACGCACCGGAATGTCATCGACCTTAAACGCAACATAGACAGCACCTATAAAAACGAGCGGGACTATGCCCTTAAACGCAAGCGGTTGGAGATCCTGGACCGCAAGCGGGCTGATATCGCCCTCCTCATCAAGGAGGCTGAGAAGGTGATTGACGATCGGCATCCCACGTTCTTCGGCGTGTCGATGGACTCGCATTTGAAAGATACGGTGACGGAAGTAAAGACTTCGCTTACAGAGTCATATCATAACCTGCTGGAGCTGGATCGGCAGATTATCCAGTACCTGAACAAGATTGAGGCAGAGCAGAAACTGGTGGAAAAGATCCGGCGGATCAAGTACCTCAAAGATCAGCTGGTTTGGGAGCAGTCCACCGATGTCCTATTCTTCCTGCAGACGCATCGGCCGGCCTTCCTGGAAAAGCGCCCGTGGTATAACTTCCTTCCCTCGCTGGACGACATTACCAATACACCGGACGGTCTTGCAGCCCTAAAGGAAGCGCATAAGGCGCTTAAACACCCGGTAGCAAAACGAAAGACGGATAATGTGCCGCTTTCGGCGGAAGAGCTACAACCTTATGCCGTCGTAAAGGACATCCTGAACACCTTCCAGCTACGCAGCGCCTTCCTGGGCGGGTCTCAGGATCTGATGTCCTTCCTCGGCCAGTACCGCTTCGAGGAACCCATGAATGAGGAGGAGCGGCTCACTCTTTTCTGCCGGCTGGCGGCGGAGTATTACGACGACTTCCGCATTGGCGATGAGATAGCGCAGGTCGGAAACTATTCTTATCCAATGATTTATCCGCGTTAGACCATGATCAAGTCCAAAGATATATTCGACATCCTGTCCCGCGGTGGATTCGTCTGCCAGGACAGTGCCAGAGTGGAAACCAGAAGGCTTTACGACCTCATCGAGGAGCATTTCGATGAGTATAAGGCTTATTATGAGGGCATTGGCTTTATCCTGGAGCAGGGAAACGGGTACTTCCACTTTACGCGGGAGGATTCCAAGACGGAACTAACCAGACGTCTGACCAATCTGGGCGTGTGGATAGACCGGTTGGATTTCATTAAGACCTATCACAGCGGCTTCTCAACGGGGATGCGTTTCAGCCCTTCCTCCATCACCGAGGCCGCATCGGCCGATGTGGAGTTGAAAGAAAAAGCCCGGAAACTCTATGAGGGGCAGCGGAGTGTCAGGGATGCGGTTCAGGCCTTGGTGGAGGATATGGAAAAGGCCGGGTTCATCGAGTTGGAGAATGAGTTCGAACAATTGTATAAGGTAACATCGGCCTTCCATTTCCTGGAGGGCCTGGTAGAAATGCTGACCATCAGCGAGGAGGAGGCAAATGAGACAGCTGAGTAAGATTGTTTTTATCAACAGCGCCAACATCCGCTACGGGGAAGTGCGTCTGGACGGGAATGTGCATCTGATTGGTACGCAGGGCGTTGGAAAGAGCACCGTGCTGCGGGCCATCCTGTTTTTCTATACGGCCGAGAAGAACAAGCTGGGCATCAGCCGGGAAAAGAAATCCTTTGACGAGTTCTACCTGCCCGGGGCCAACTCGTACTTGATTTATGAGGTGGAGAGCGAGTTCGGGGCCTTCACGGTACTGGTATTCCGGCGGAATGCCCATTCGGTTTTCCGCTTTATCAACGCGCCCTTCCAAAAGGAGTGGATAATTGACGAGAACGGGGAAGTGACGGCCGACTCATCGGTTATCCGCAGAAGGCTGGGCTCCGCCTCCATGACCCGCATCGTGGACGAGTACCAGGACTACCGGGACATCATCTATGGGAACAGACGCGTGGCGGGGAAGGAGTTCGCGCGCTACTGTATCATGGAAACGGCTAAGTATCAGAATATTCCGCGCTCCTTGCAGAATGTCTTCTTGGGCGCCAAAGTGGATGCCGATTTCATCAAGGACATCATCATCCGTTCGCTGGGCGATGAGGAGCCGGGCATCGACCTGGTGTATTTCCGCAGCCAACTGGCGGGTTTTGAACGGGAGTACAACGACATCCAGGCCTGGTTTCAGAAGAACAAGCAGGGGGAGGTGACTGTGCGGCGGCAGGGGGAAAAAGTCATCGAACATTACCGACGGCTGCTGTATCTGGACGATGAACTGGTGAATGCGCTGCTGGAACTCCGGTTTGCCCGTCGCTATGCGCAGGAGCATATCCCGCTGCTGGAAAAACAGGCGGAGGATAAGGAAATCGAACTGAATAAACATAAGGAGAAACTCGCCGAGTTGCAGGATAAGTTCAACAAAGAACTGTCTGCGCTTGAGCAGGAGTATGGTGCAGTCAAGGATAAGCTAGACCGGATTCCGGAGCTTAAGAAGAAATACGAACATCTTAAGATTCATGAACTTGTCGAGGAAGATGGCCGAGAGCCGGCGCTGAAGGCCCAGCTGGAATCGGTCCAGGCTTTAAGGGAACGGCTTACGCGGGAGTATGCCGATATCTCTGCCAAATTTGCTGCCCTGGAGCGGGAACAGCGGCTGGGCCTCGATGCCTTTAAGGCTGCCATGGAAGGCAGGAAGGCGGAGATTGGGGCTGTCTACAACGAGCAGATGCAGAAGGTGGCGGAAACTCTCCGGACGGAGATGAGCGCCATCGAGGAGGCCTTCCTGGAAAGGGAAGAAGCGGTGCGCGGGCAGTTGGAAGACCTCTCGGAACGCATCGGCGAAGCGGACAAGCAGCTGACCCTGGCCGGGATGCTGACGCCTTATGCATCTGAAATTGAGGCGGCCAAGGCAGAATTGAGTAAGCTAAATGGCGAAGACCGAGCGTTGAAAGCATCTGAGAAAGAGATGCAGGCCCGTATCGACACGGCTACAAAAGAGGCGCAGATGCAGCAGGGAGTCAAGGCCAATGAATATGAAGAAAAGTTGGAACCCGTCCGGACCCGTATCGCGGAACTATCCGCGCAGATAACAGATATCGAAGATCTGTTGGCTTCCATGGACGGCTCGCTGATGCAGTGGCTGAGCCAGCACAAGCCGGACTGGGCCCAGAATATCGGCAAGGTGGCCGATGAACGTACTATACTGTATGCTAAGAATTTATGGCCGTCGGAGGGGAAAGGAGATTCCCTTTATGGAGTCGACATCGACCTGAGCAACCTCAAGACGCGGGTCCGTACGCCGGAGCAGCTGATGGAGGAGAAGCAGAAACTGGAAAAGGAGCGCCAGAAGCAGCAGACAGAACAGGAAAGGCTGCTGGCCGAGAAGGAATCCGAGCTTTCGTCCCTCCGAAAAAAGCACAACGCCCGTATCAAAGACCTTAAAGAACAATTGGCCCAGTTTCAAACGGCCGCACTAATGCTCCCCGCCAAAATGGAGGGTATGCAAAAGCAGATAGCGGCCTATGAGCAGAGAACGCAGGAGGAACGAGCGGCCGCCAAGGCCCGTTACAAACAGCAACTGGAGGATTTGCGGGCGCAGAAAGTGCTTGCCGTAGAGCAGCGAACAAAGCAGCAAGAGGAGAAAACAGCAGAAAAGAAGCGAGCGGAGGATGCCGATGCCAAGCGTCGCAAATCCCTGAAACAGCAGTATGATGCTGCCATAGACGCCATCGTCAAAGAAATTACTGCTAAGGAAGCCGCGTTGCAGCAGTCGTTGGATGTGCTTGCAAAGGAGCGTTCCCGCGAGCTCGCAGGCCAGGGGGCGGATACCCAGGCGCTCGAGAAATGTGAAACCGAGATTCGGGAGCTTACCGCCCGGCTGGAGCGTATCGGCAACAACAAAGAAGTCCTGTTCAACTACCGCAAGGACAAGACGGAATTCATGGACAAACGGGACGTCTTTCTCTCACAAAAGAAGGCCATTGAAGGGAAAAAGGAGGCTCTTTCAGAACGTTATAAGCTAAGGCAAAGGAAAGAAGAAGATGCTGTGTCCAGGCTGAATGAGGCACTGGCAGCCACAAAAGACCAGCTGAAGACCCTCCGGGAAGGACTCCAGGAAGCCGACAACTTCGAGCAGAGCAATGCCTTCCCGCTGCTGCCGGACGGCCGGGAGCAAAAGACCGACAAGACCTGCCGCCAGCTCATCGACCTCATCCACCGGGTGCTCAGTGAAAAGCGCAATACGGAGCAGGCTTTTGCCCAGAGCGTCAATAGCTTTACGGGCAACTTCAGCCCCGGCAACATCTTCGGTTTCAAGACGGACAACCACACGGACGAGGATTACCGGATCTTTGCCGCCGCGCTGGTCGAATTCATGGAAAGCGACAAGATAGAAGAGTTCCGCAGCCGCACCAGCGGGCACTACACGGACCTTCTCCTACGTATCTCACATGAGATGGACGAAGTATCGCGCAATTCATCGGAAATCGCCGGCATCATCAAGGACATCAACTTCGACTTCCGGGAAAAGAACTTCATCGGCGCGGTGAAAAGCATTGAGCTCCGCACGGTGGCATCGGCCGACAAAATGGTCATCCTGCTGGCGCAAATCAAGGAATTTGCAGATGAGCACGGATTCGACCTGGAAGGCGTAAACCTCTTCTCAGGAAAATCGCGAGACCAGGTTAATAGTGCGGCCGTTGGGCATCTGCTGTCGCTGATGAAACTTTTGGTAGGGGAGGACGCTACACGTAGCCGCTTGACCCTGAGCGATACCTTCCAGCTGCAGTTCCGCATCACGGAAAACGACAACGACACCGGCTGGGTGGAGAAGATTTCCAGCGTGGGCTCGGACGGTACGGACGTGCTGGTGAAGGCGATGGTGAACATCATGCTCATCAACGTGTTCAAAGAGCGGGTGTCCGGTAAGTTCGGGGACTTCCGCATCCACTGCGTGATGGACGAAATCGGCAAATTGCATCCTCGTAACGTCAAGGGCATCCTGGACTTTGCCGGCGCCCGGAACATCTTCCTGGTGAATGGTTCGCCGGTGCCGTACAACGTGGCTGATTACAAGCATACCTATCTGCTCACAAAGAATGGAAATAATACGGTAATTCAGGCGCTCTTGAGCCGGAAGGAGGCGGCTGAGGTATGAAAGTCGGTTTGATTCAGGCATTGGCAGCATTGCGTCGGGGAGAGACGATCCCATTTAGCCGCTTCCCAGAAGAATGGGCAGAGGAACTGCTTGCTGAAGGTTGTCTGTCCAGCATTGTTCATGGCAGCAGGAAGTCGCTGAAAGTACGTTCTTTGCGTGCCTTTGATGTATTCCTTCGCAGTAAAAGCCTGCAACCGGAACAGTTGGATGAGACAGTGGAAGTCCTGTCCGAACCGACAACACGTGCGGCCCAGGTGCAGATGCTGGGAGATTCAAAAGCGATAGCCGTTCGTTCTTGCCCAGGGTTCCCGGTGAATGTCATTGCGCCCTTGAGCGTCCGGCTGGGTGAACGTAAGCTACTTCTGTGTCCCTGTCCCGGCAGCTTTCTGTATATCAGCGACTTCCTGGACCTTTGGATTCCGAGAGACGCCATCGTTGTGGGGGTCGAGAACATGGAGAACTTCCGGCTTCCGGAACGGCAGACTGAAGTATGGAATCATATTCGGGATCAGTACGGTGATGGCGGTGTTCCTCCAGTATTGCTGGTTTCAAGATACCCCCAGTCCAAAGACCTGATCACATGGCTCCAGGCCATCCCGAATCCCTATGTCCACTTCGGGGACTTTGACCTGGCTGGCATACATATTTACCTGACAGAGTTCTACCGGCATCTGGGAGATCGTGCTTCTTTCTATGTCCCCGATGACATCGAAGTGCGCCTCGAATCATCTGGCAGCAGGGAACGTTATAACACTCAGTTCCAGCGTTTTGGTAAGATGGAAGTGAGTGATACCCGCGTCCTCCCACTTGTTCAGCTTATCCATCGCTACCAAAGGGGATATGACCAGGAAGGGTATATAGAGTAGACGTCGCCGTATAGGGGGATGTTGGTGCGATTATTGAAAATAGGGCATAAAAAGAAAGACTTGTTAAAATCTAAATTAATCCATAGATTTACAGAGAATTAGTAACTAACGAACGAACTGCTATGTTAGGGATGGACAACAATACTCCGGCGGTTGTAACCGGAAAGTATGCAACGGAGATGCGCGAGGCGATTCGTCGTAAGTACACGAATCGGCCAAACGAATCCGACAAGCAAGCCAGTGCTCGTTCAGAACAAATTAAGAGCGAGTACCATGCTGTCTGGAAGTAAAGGAATTACACTGAAAGATTTAGCATTTGAGAGGGCAACAAACTTGGCTGCCCTCCAATTGTTTAAATGTGGGCAAGATGAGGTTGATAAGATCATCAAAGAAGACCTTTCGTCTCTTCCTTTCTGACGAGGTAAAAGAAAAGATGAAGGATGGGGAAAAACCAAAACCCATTGCCGCTCGCCAAGAAGGTGAGGCCTTTTGGGATAAATTCTTCTACGAATCCAAGGAACTGACACTTCTGGCTGTCAAAGAAGATCGTCGCAAACAACATCTCGGCGCGTTCATCATAGAGAGTATCGTTGAGATGTTGGTTAACAGTGATGAGAAGAAAGAACTTTTGAGCGTCCGGGCCATGAACATCGACGGATACTCTGTGATTCCGTTTTATCTCAAATGCCACTTCATTCCCGCCAGAGATCAAGTGCCTGGTCAGAATCTCATAATATACCGGGTCATTCCCCGGGCGGAAGGAGATGCTCGAGAGTAGCGTACTCACGCCAATGGACGCCAACGCCCCGACGTAGACAGACAGGGAGGTCGTACGAGATTCTCTTGCATTCTTACATCTTTCTAAAACTAGTCTTTTTGTCGAACTCGGCAGACTTTAGTTTCTGAATATCTGTTCGCGTGTCGGCACAGAGCCTCTGCGGTCATAAACGATAAGATTATCAATTCCGTAGATGCCTGAGAGATAGTCGTAATAATCTTTCTTGTTATCAATAATTCTCATTTCTCCTTTATGGCATCCCAATGATGACCTTGATGAAGTCAATCGCCCGCTTGTTCAGCAGCCCGTTGAGGGTCTTCTGCTCCTGCTTGGCCAGGTTGTTATAGTCGTCGGCGTGCTCTTTGAGGAAGTCCTCCAGGACGTCTTTGGCAAGGAGGCCGCTGACGCGCCCGAGGTCTTTTGGGAAGGAGACTTCGCCGATGTGGCTCTTGACGTTATCCAGCCGCTGCGGGGTGTAGTAGTCTTCGGCCAGAACTAGAAGTTCGGTTACTTCATCGGCCACAAGCCGTGGCGTCTTCGGTTGATGCTTTACTCCCTTCTTCTCCGCGAAACGGGCGTTTTTGTTCTTGATGATGATGCGCGCGCCATTGGGGATGTAGAGCGGCTCCTTCGGGCGGATGACCACGCCCTCGCAGATATTGTCCTCCAGCTCAGGGAGGCCGAAGTGCCTGAAGAGGGTGCTGGGGAAGGCATTCGGGTAGGCGAGGCACTCGTCCAGCGTGCCTTCGAAGAGGGTTTCGGCATAGAGGAATCCGGCCTCGGCAAAGATGTGGTTGGCCGTGTCGACGTCCAGGTAGAAGGCTTCGTCGGGTGTGTAGACGAAGATGTCGAATCCGTAGAAATCGTGCCCGGGGCAGTAGTAGACACCCTTTTGGATGGCCGACATGACGCCGATGCGCTTGACTTCTTTGTGCGGGTATGCGCCGCCGAACATCTCGCCGTAGACGATGATGGAGGTGAGATCGGGGAAGCGCTCCTTGAGCATCCCATATACCTTAAAGACGCGCTCGCGATAGCGCTCGGCCAGTTCCTGCCACTGGTAGAAGTCTTCACCATCCGCTACAACAGCCGTGCGCTTGGCAAACTGGATCTGTTGCCCGTCGCAGAGGAAGCTGCAGTTGGAACCGTGGACCTTTTCCTGAACCACGAAACGGGTTCCGGCGGGGGTGTGGTTGCGCACTTTTTCCATGAAGGCGCTGTCGAAGGAGTTCTCGATGGAACTGTATTTTTTGAATGTCAGCATAGCGTTACGTTTTCGGCAAAGGTAAGGCGGTTCAGGGTGCTGTACAAATCTTTGCAAGGTTTGCAAGAATTTGGAAATGAGGAAGATAATCGCAGTAGAAAAAGAATCGGAAAAAGCAAATCTTTGCAAACCTTGCAAAGATTTGCAGGAGGATGTGAGGCCCCGTAACTTTGCCCAAAGACTTGTAGTATGGACCAGATTTATTTCACGGCCGACCTGCATTTTGGCCATCCAAATATACTAAAGCATTCGCCCAAGAGGCCGTATTCGGATACGGTTGATATCTTGGCGCACGATGCGTGGCTGCTGGACCTGTGGTGCAGCACGGTGGACAAGCGGGATACAGTATATATCCTTGGTGATTTGACGTTTTTGAAGAGTGAAGAAGCGCGTCGGCTGTTGGAGAAGTTGCCGGGGAAGAAGTTCCTGATAGAAGGGAATCACGATGGGTCAATACGCGCGTATCATAACTATTTCAAGGAGGTCTATCAGATTAAGGAGATGCGGTTCAAGCCGACGGTGGCGCCATTCCTGAAAGAGGACTTCCGTGTAGTGATGTGCCACTATCCGATGGTGACGTGGAACCAAAAGCCTCGGGGCTCGGTGATGCTGCACGGACATAGTCACGGGAAGCTGGACGATTACAATGCTCAGTCGATGGACCTGCGGTTTGATGTGGGGATCGACGGAGAACTGGCCAATCTGCTTTTTTTGACGCTTGAGGATATCTATAACGCTGCAACTGAGAAGATTACGCAGTACAAGTGTAACTCGTTTGCAGAGTACGCGAAGAATAACTATAGGGGAGAAGTTAAGTAATAAAAATGAAGATACAATACGCATCAGATCTGCACCTGGAGTTTGCAGAGAATAGGGATTACATTGAGCACGGCGGCATTGAGCCGGTGGGCGATGTGCTGGTGCTGGCGGGGGATGTGTCGTACCTGGGGGACCGGAATATGATGAAGCGCCGGTTCTTCGATTGGTGTGCGGAGCACTTCCGGGAGACGTTTATCGTTCCGGGGAACCACGAGTTCTATCATGGGTACGATATCGCGCATACGATGAAGGACTTTGAGTTTGCCTATCGGGACAATGTTACGTACTTGAATAACAAGAGCGTGGTGCTGGATAATACCGAGCTGTTTTTTACCACCTTATGGACCAAGATAAGCCCGCTGCATATGTGGGAAATTCAGCGGGGGATGAACGATTTCAGGCATGGCCGATTGGATGGAGTTCCCTTGTTTGCCAACGATGTGGACGGCCTGCACCAGCAGTGCCTGGCGTGGCTGGATTCGGCGCTGAAGGCATCCACGGCCGCGCATAAGGTTATTGTGACGCATCATTGCCCTACGCTGCGGGATGCTTTTAACGGTTATCCCGGAGGGGCGCTGAATACGGCATTCCAAGTGGACCTGGATGCTTTCATCGAACAGAGCGGTGCCGATTATTGGATCTATGGGCACACCCATTTCGCCGGCGGCTCCGGCACCAAGATGGGGAACACCACCCTGTTATGTAACCAGCTTGGGTATGTGTTCTACAATGAACACCATGCTTTTGATGGGGAGGCGTGCTTGGAGGTTTTGAGCCTTTAGTAAAACGATTGACAATTTCCAAATTTTGGCAAGGCTTGCCAAGATTTGGGGGCGCCACGCATCGCGTTTACCTTTGCAAAAAAGGACAAAAATGAACGTGGTAATGAAATGGCGCAGAAAGGAGGTCGCGTTGCTGGACGAGGAGATGGGCGAGGGGGCGCAGGTGACGCTGAATCCCATGGAGAGGACGGTGTACCGGCTGTTTCTGGCGCATCCGGAGGGAATCGCGGCCGATGACCTGCTGCTGCATTGGCAGGAACTGTGCGGCATCTATGCCAGGGAGTCATGCTTTGATGATCCGGATATCAGGGAGGCCAAACTGGAGTCGCTGTGCGGGGAGTCCAAACACGTGTTCTACAGCACGGTGTCGCGCATCAAGAAGAAGATGGTGGCGGCGGTGGGGCTGTGGCGGGCCGATGCCTATATGATCAAAAATGAAGGAGGTGTGTATAAGACGAGAGCCGCGTTAAGGGAATAGTTGCCGATAGGCTTCGGCCTTCTTCTCCAGCGGCAGGGGATAGGCGCGGGAGGTGGAGGGCATGCGCCAGAACCGGAGGGATGCCCGGTCGCTGCCGGGCATGACGATATCCACAAACCCTCCCACGGGCGGGATGGGGCAGCCGAAGGCCTCGGCTGCAAGCTGGGACGCCTTCTCGCCGGTGGTGACGAGGGTGTGGCAGTGGGGGATGCGGGCCAACAGGGCGGGGATGTCGGTGGGGGTGACCACCTCCAGGAAGGCGTCGGAGGCATTGCCTTTGAGGCGGCGCACCTCGCAGGCGGTGTCGTAGAGGGCCAGGCCGGCATCGGCACAAAACGAACGGATCAAAGCCTCGTCGAAGCGTTTCTCGCCCGGCACGCAGAAATGCAGCTTGTCCCCGAAGTGAATCAGCCCCATGATGCGCCAGAAGTCGTTAATCCAGTTGGGGTAGTAGAACGGCATGCACCACCTATGCTCCTGGGGCGGGAAACTGCCTAAAAACAGTATTCGGGTACCAGAAGGCAGGAAGGGCTCGAAGGGGTGCTTTTCGGCGGGCGCTGGCATAAAGGATTACAGGATCTGTCCGGCGGCGTTCTTGGTGTCCACCTTCTCGATAATCCGCTCCAGAACGCCATCCTCGGAGAAAATGAACGTGCGACGAAGCGTTCCCAGCACCGTCTTCCCGTACATCTTCTTCTCGCCCCAGGCGCCAAAAGCCTGCAGCATCTCCGTTGAAGGATCCGACAGCAAGCGGAACGGCAGCGCAAACTTGGCCTGGAACTTAGAATGTGAAGCAGCAGAATCCTTGCTCACGCCCACCACATTATACCCGGCAGCCGTAAGCTCGGCATAATTATCCCTAAACGAACACGCCTCTGCCGAGCACCCGGAGGTGTTGTCCTTGGGGTAGAAATAGATGATGGTCTTGCGGCCACGGCCGATAAACTCCTCAGAACGAACGGTATCGCTGTTCTGGTCCACCACTTCGAAGTGGGGCATGGGGTCTCCGATTTTGAGCATGGTATCAGGCAATCTTGATCTTTAAAAACCGGCGCATCAGCGCATCCCACCAGCGGGCCGGCAACAGGGCGTGGAGCAGGGGCATCACGTGCGCCCCCATGCCAATGCGGTAGCGGGTGCGGGGGTGGCGGTGGTTCACGGCCCGCAGGATGGCGCGGGTGACCACGGCGGGGGAGGAGAGCCATCGGCCCGAATAGCCAAACTCCAGGAGCGAGGCCTCCCGAAGGGCCGCCTCCTCGTAGGCCGATCCTGCTGCATTCTCCCGCAGATGCCGGGCGGCTATGAGGCCCCAGTCGGTGTGGATTCCGCCGGGCTCGATGATGCAAACGTCTATGCCAAAGGGCTTTACTTCCATCCGGAGGGCGTCGCTGAAGGCTTCTACCGAGTACTTGGAAATGTTGTACCAGCCGCCAAACTGCAGCACCATCTTGCCGGCGATGGAGGAGGTGTTCACGATGCGGCCGCCCCCTTGTTCCCGCATGGCGGGCAGCACCAGCTGGCACAGCCGGGCCAGGCCGAAGATGTTCACTTCCAGCTGTCTGCGGGCGTCTTCCATGGGCGTGGTCTCGATGGCGCCAAAGTAGCCGTAGCCGGCGTTGTTGATGAGCACGTCCAGTCGGCCCTCGGCCTCCAGGATTGCGCGTACGCCTTCCTGCATGGAGGCTTCATCGGTAACGTCCATCCGGATGGGCACTACGCCCAGCTGCTTCAGCGGCTCCATGAGCTCTACCCGACGGGCGGCGGCATAGACCTTGTGTCCCTGCCGGCTCAGCGCCTGTGCTGCGTCGTAGCCAATTCCGCTGCTGGCGCCTGTAATGAGAATGACTTTAGGCATCATGCTCAAAGATACGAATTTTCCGGGAATGTTTTTTATATTTGTATGTGAACCAATCGTGAACCTGACGATGAAAAGACTCATAGGCCTATTCCTGATCCTCTGTGCCCTTCAGCTGCCGGCGCAGGACCTCCAGCATTACAAGCGCGTGGTGAAGCAGCTCAGCAGCGCCCGATACCAGGGCCGCGGTTATGCCCGGGGCGGCGCCAACAAAGCCGGCAAGTACCTACAGAAGGAATTCCAGAAGGCCGGGGCCGATGAGGTAACCCTCCAGCCTTTCACTATCAACATCAACACCTTCCCGGGCAGGATGGCGCTCTGGGCCGATGGAAAAAAGCTCACCCCCGGCGTGGACTTTTCCATGCGCGAATACTCCCCGGGCGTGAAGGGCACCTTCCCCGTGTACCACGTGGACACCCTCCACTTCGATCCCGCCCGCATCCTGGCCGACCTGGCCAAGCCGGAGAACGCTGGCTGTCTGGTCTGCTGCGATTTCTTCTTTTCCTACAAGCACAAAGAGCTGTTTTCCAAACTGCAGAAGGCGGGCAAATGTCCCAACGCCGGTCTCATCCAGACCTGGCCCTCGCCCATCAAGTTCTACAAAGCCTACGGCGAGAAAGTGGTGGACAAGCCCATCATCTGGGCAACGCCGGAGGCCATCGAAGGCGTCCGCACCCTTCGGGCCGATATAGACAACGTCTTCCTGCATGACTGCGAGATCTTCAACGTCATCGCCAAAGTGGAAGGGGCGCGCCACGACAGCTGCTACGTTTTCACCGCCCATTACGACCACTTGGGCAACCTGGGCCGGAAGGTCTATTACGCCGGGGCCAACGACAACGCCTCCGGTACGGCCACCATCGTCACGCTGGCGGCGCATTACGCCCGGCATCGGCCGCCCTTCGACATGTACTTCATCGCCTTCTCGGGCGAGGACGCCAACCTTAGGGGTTCGGAGTTTTATGCCACGCACCCCACCGTGCCGCTGGAGCAAATCAAGTATCTGTTCAACATTGACATGATCGGGGACAACAACCCCGTCCAATACTGCGAGTGCAGCGATGAAGGCCTACACGGCTATGCCCTGTTTGAGAAGATCAACGGGGAAAAGCAGTACTTCAAGGCCCTCAGCCGCGGTGCCCTGGCCGCCAACAGCGACCACTATCCCTTTGCCTCCCGCCACGTCCCCTGCATCTTCCTGATGAATGAGGAGGGTGACGCCTTCCCTTACTATCACACCATCTTTGACAACTGGAAAACGGCCGTCTTCGACAGCTACGAGCCCGTCTTTCGCCTGGTGACGGATTTTGTGGACCATTATTGAACGCACCCCTCCTGTCATCCCGCACCGCGCCTAGTGGTCGGTAATCTGTACCACTAGGCGCAAAAAAGGCCGTATTTGCGACTAGTGGTCAAAAAAACATACTACTAGTCACACCCGAGGCGCTTTTCTCCATAAAAACGCTTGGATACAAGTCGTAAACATGTATCTTTGCGAAAAGACCTGTCATGAGCCCGGAGAAATCCCGGGCAAAACAGGAATAAGCCAATCCGGGCTCTCCGGATAATTATGTGAGATAGATTATGAGGAAGATTTGGCTTGTCTCTACAGATCATCTGGAGGATGAACTATGGTTCCGTGATGAGGAAGATTTCAAGGTGGGCATGAACTTCGTGGCCATTCAGGCGACGTGCACGCCGGAAGTAACCATGCTGGCTTTCATCTTGATGTCCAACCACGTACACTTTGTCCTGAAAGGCACCCATGCAGCAGTTGAACGCTTTATCCGCCAGTTCAAGCAGTACTACTCCATGTATTATCACAAGAGATGGGGGGTACATAAGTTCCTTCGCCTTACGGGGGTGGACATAAAGGAAATCCCTTATGATGATGAGGCTCCGGAACGTGCCATCGCCTACGTCCAGATGAACTGTGTAGCTGCCAATATCTGCTCTCACCCCAGCCAGTATCCCTGGGGTACCGGAAACTGTTATTTCAATCAGACCAAACCGTCCGGCACGGAACTGAAAGATCTGTCGGCCCGTGCCCGTGCGCGTATCCTGCACAGTAAGTGCGACAGACTTCCCTGCAATTGGCACATAGGACCGGAAGACTACATCCTGCCGCAGGAATATGTGGATGTGAAGGCCGTGGAGGGCATCTTCCGTAATCCCAAGCGCATGATATATTTTTTGAACACGTCTTCTAAAGCCCGCAAAAGGTTGGAGTCAGAGGAACATCTTCCAGCATTCCGGGATCAGATTATCTTCGCTGCCTTGCCGGATTTGCTCAGAAGCCTGTTCGGGAAGGATTCTTTCCAGGAGCTCACAGATAAGGAGAAACCGGAATGTATGCGCCAACTCCGTTTCCGATTCAGTGCGGACATTCATCAGATTGCCCGCGTTTGCGGCCTTTCCTATGCCGATGCTGCCTGCCTCATGGATACCGTATAGCTTCTTCAAGGGGAGGAACTGCGCTTAGTGGTGGTAAAACTGTACTACTAGGCGCAAAAAAGGCCGTATTTGCGACTAGTGGTCAAAAAATGGTACCACTAGGCGCATTTGAAACCGTGGGGGATTACAGCAGGAAAAACAGGGCGACGCCCATCATGGAGACGGCGACACCCAGGATTTCGCGGAGCTTGATGCGCTGCTTGTAGAGGAAGGCGTACGGGAAGAGGATGAAGACGGGCGTGAGGGCCATGAGGGTAGAGGCGATGCCGGCGCCCGTGTATTGGACGGCCATGAGCGATAAGGATACGCCAACAACGGGGCCGAAGATGGTCATTATCAAGGCGTAACGCATGCCGATACGGTCGTGAACGGCCGCACGCAAACGGGGCAAATCTTTCTGCAGGGCCATCAGGCACAGGAATCCAAAGGCTCCCACCACCGCCCGAATCATCGTGGAAGCGAAGGGAAGCATCTGCTCCATCAGGGACGGCGCATCGGCGGGGATGGCATCCGAATAAAACGCCATGCCCACCTTGCTCAGCACCAAGCCCACGCCCTGCCCCAGACCTGCTCCCAGGCCCAGCAGCACGCCCCGGAAGGGGAGCGTCAGCTTTACCCGCAAACCGTCACCGCGGCTCAAAATGGATATGGCAATACCAACCAGTGTGATGCCCATGGCCAGCATGGATTTCCAGCTGAGCGTCTCGCCCAGGATGGCCCAGCCGGCGATGGCGGCCATGGGCGGAGCCAGCGTCATAAAGAGCTGCCCAAAGCGGGCTCCAATCGAAAGATAGCAGTTGAACAGGCACCAGTCCCCGAATACATACCCTACCAGCGCCGACAGCGACAGCCACCACCAGGCCTGCCCAGACGCATAAACGGGATAGGGATGACCCACCGTCACCCAAAGCAGCAGCCCCAGGAACACAATCGCCAGGGAAAGCCGCAGCACGTTGGCGCTCATGGACCCGAGCCGATGGCTGGCTTTGTCGGCAAACAGCGCCGTGACCGTCCAGGAGACGGCCACCACTAAAGAGAGGATTTCCCCGAGGTGCGGCATCAGTCAATCAGCGTTACCTCCCTGCCGCTCAGGTACTTATCCAGCAGGTCGCGGGTGCGGAGTTTGACAAAGCAGGTGGGGGTGCCGTCGGTGCAGGCGAACCACGGCGCGGCCGCGAGGTGGGCATCCATCACGAGGTGCACGTCCGCGCACGCCGGCCAGGCGCCGCTCAAAATGGTGGTGGCGCCCACCCGCACGCCGGTGCGTTCCCAAAGCTGTTCGGCCGAGGCAAACGACACCCGCGGAATGCCCAGGGCGCTGCAGAAGTCGCGCGTCACGAAGGGCTTGTCGTGCGAGGTGACATAGAGGTAGAACGCCGTCTGCTGCCGGTTGCACAGGAAGATGGTCTTCACAATGGGCACGCCGATGCGGGCGCTGATGTGCGCGCAGTCTTCCATGGTGAGGCCGGGGTCCGTATCCACGCGCTCAAAAGGGATGCGGGCCGATGCAAATTTCTCATAGACAACCTGTTGCAGGGTCGATTCGAAGGCGTCCGGCGGCGTGCTCATGGGTTCGCTCACGTAGAAGCCCAGCAGCTCGATGCGAAGGGCGGGGACGCTGCGCACGATGCGGGCGGTCCCGCCGGGAAAGAGTTCCTGGAGGACCCGGCCCAGTTCCTCCGGCGTCCGGTAGCCCCAGCTTACGGCCAGCGCCTCGATGCCGCCGTTACAGGCCGTGCGCATGTCGGTGGGGGAGTCGCCCACCAGAAGCGCGTCCGCCGGGGCCACCTGGGCGCGGGAGAGCACGTCCTGCACGATTTCCGGATCGGGTTTCAGGGGCCAGCCGGGCCGATTCCCCAGTATGGCCACGAAGGGGATGCCGGGGAAGAAGCGTTGGATGAGGTATTCCGTGCCTTCCTGGAATTTGTTGGAGGCCACGGCGAGCCGGACGCCCCGCTCATGGAGGTCGGTCAGCAGCTCCGGGATTCCCGGATACGGGTGGGTGTGAACGTCGATATGGGCTTGGTAGTAGGCTTTGAAATCGGCCAGGGCGGCATCTACGAGGGCGTCGGCAGGGTTGGCAAGCGAGGATTCCAGGGCTTGCTGGACCAGGCTGCGGACGCCGTGCCCCACCATGCCGCGGTACTCCTCCAGGGTGTGCGGCGGCAGCCCGCGCAGCCCCAGGGCATGGTTCACCGCTTCGGAAAGGTCTTCCAGCGTATCGAGCAGCGTCCCGTCCAGGTCAAAAAGGATCAGTTTTTTCATGGCGCAAAGTTAGTGTTTTTTTGAGCCGGAAGTTCATATTCTTTGCTCAAATCGGGAGAAATGCGTAACTTGCCGCTATGTTAAAGATATGTGTCATAGGCGGCGCCAACGTGGACATTACAGCCAGCTCGGGCGAAGCCTTCCGGCTGGGGGATTCCAACCCCGGAAGGGTGGAGGTGTCCTGGGGCGGCGTAGGGCGCAACATTGCGCACAACCTGGCGCTGCTGGGCGATGAGGTGCAGCTGCTCACCATCTTCGGCGGCGGCCTTTTCGGGCCGGTCATCGCCCGGGCCTGCCAGGATCTCGGCATCGGCGTGAGTCACAGCGACATCGCGCCCGAGGGCACCAACTCCTTCTTCGTCTCCATCAACAATGCCGACGGCGAACTGGTGGGCGGCGTGGCCGATATGAACGCCACGGAAGGCATCACGCCGGCCTGGCTGGCCGCCCGTCAGGAGGTGATGGACGCGGCCGATGTGGTGGTGGCCGATGCCAACAGCTCGGCCGATGCCCTGGCCTGGCTCATAGACCATTGCCGGAAGCCGCTGTTTCTGGACGCGGTGTCCGTGGCCAAGGCCGGCCGCATCCAGGAAGCCGTAACCCTGTCTGAAAAGAAGTCCTTCTTCGCCCTCAAATGCAATGCCATTGAAAATGTGGCGCTTGCCTCGGTGCAGGGCTGCCGGCGGCGCTATGTGAGCGTGGGGGCCGAGGGCCTCAAGGTGGAGGAAAACGGCCGTCTCTACGAGTTCCCGGCGCTGCCCTGCCTGGTGCGTAACGTAACCGGCGGCGGGGATGCCCTGCTGGCGGGGATTGTCCACGCCGGGCCCGAGGCCAGCGTGGAAGAAAGCGCCCGCTGGGGCCTGGCCTGCGCCCGCTGCGCCGTAGAAAGCCCCCATGCCGTAAGTGATGAGATTAAAAAACTGATTCATGAATAATTACTTAGACTGTTCTCCCGAAGTGGCGAAGGCCCTGTCCGAAGGAAAGCCGGTGGTGGCGCTCGAATCCACCATCATTTCCCATGGGATGCCCTATCCGCAGAATGTGCAGACGGCGCTTCAGGTGGAGGCGACCATCCGCGAAAACGGGGCCACGCCGGCCACCATCGCCGTCATCCAAGGCCGCCTCAAGGCCGGCCTCACCCCGGAAGAGATTGAATACCTGGGCAAAAAGGGCCGGGACGTAGCCAAGGCCTCCCGCCGGGACCTCCCTGTCCTGGTGGCCAGGAAGCAGGACGGCGCCACCACCGTCACCACCACCATGATCATCGCCCACCTGGCCGGCATCCGGGTCTTCGCCACCGGCGGCATCGGCGGCGTACACCGCGGGGCAGAAACCACCATGGACATATCGGCCGACCTGGAAGAGCTGGCACAAACCCCCGTCATGGTCATCTGCGCCGGCGCCAAATCCATTCTGGATCTGGGACTTACGCTGGAGTACCTGGAAACCAAGGGCGTCCCCGTGATTGGCTACCAGACAGAAGAATTGCCCGCTTTCTACACCCGGAAGAGCGGCTTCCGGGTGGATTATCGGATCGATACGCCGGAGGAACTGGCCGCGGCCTTCCGGGCCAAGCTGGAGCTGGGCCTGAAGGGTGGCATGCTGGTCACCAATCCCATCCCCGAGGAATATTCCATGGACCCGGCGTACATCAACCAGGCCATTGACCAGGCCCTCCGGGAGTGCAGGGAAAAAGGCATCCGGGGCAAGGACACCACGCCGTTCCTGCTGGCCCGCATCAAGGACATCACGGGCGGCGACTCCCTGGCCTCCAACATTCAGCTGGTGCTCAATAACGCCCGCCTGGCCGCCCGGACCGCGGCGCTGCTGTAGCCCTACTTGCGCTGATAGATATAGCGCTTGATGCTGCGCTTGGGCGTGCGCTCGAAGTCCTCGGAGAGGAATTCGAATTTCTTGATGTGGGCATAGGCCGGAAGTTCCTTGTTCACATACGGAATCTTCAGGCACAGGAAAGCTTCGAGCTGCTGGCGGTCCATGCCGTCCTGGTCCCCCTTGGGATAGTCGGGGTAGATGAGCGCGGTGAGACTGCCCCCGTCTTCGATGACGAGGGAGTCCACCACATAGTTCAGGTTATTTAGCACGCCTTCAATCTCCTCGGGATAGATATTCTGCCCGGAGGGGCCCAGGATCATGCATTTGGACCGGCCGCGCAGGTACAGGAAGCCGTCGGCATCCAGCACGCCCATGTCACCGGTGCGCAGCCAGCCGTCCTCGGTAAAGGCTTCCCGCGTGGCCTCTTCGTTCTTGTAATAGCCCAGGAAGACGTTGGCTCCTTGCACCTGCACCTCGCCGGGGATGTGCTGGGGGTCCTCGGAGTCAATCCGGATGCGCATGTTGGGCACTGCCTGGCCGCAGGAGAGGAGCCGGGCCGACGGATAACGCGTATGGGAGATGAGGGGGGCACATTCGGTCATGCCGTAGCCCACCGTGAAGGGGAAATCGATCCCGCGGAAGAAGCGCTCCACCTCGGGGTTGATGGCGGCGCCGCCCACCACCACCTCCATGAACTGCCCGCCAAAGGTGGCCACCAGCTCCTCGCAGATCCTTTTCCTGAGGTACTGGTCCACCAGCGGGAGACGGAAGAAGAAGCGGTTCCGGTCTATGATGGGTTTGAGTTTGGAACGGTAGATTTTTTCGATAATCAGGGGCACGGCCACAATGATCCTGGGCTTGACCGTGGCCATGGCCTCCATGATGATCTTGGGACTGGGTGTCCGGCTCAGGAAATGGACATGCATGCCCAGCACCATTTCGATGAGGAAATCGAACATGAGCCCCAGCATGTGGGCCAGGGGCAGCATGGACACGACGCAGTCGCCGGCCTTGAGGTCGGGGAACTTCTCGAAGCCGAAGTCCAGGTTGGACCAGATGGCCCGGTAGGGGATCATCACGCCCTTGGAAAAGCCCGAGGTGCCGGAGGTGTAGTTGATGACGGCCAGCTCGTCGGGACTGTCCACATAATAGGAGATGTCTTCCGGCGCGAGCTCGCTGGGGAATTTCTGGCCGAAGCTTTCGTTGAGGTGCCGGCGCACGTCCCAGAGCTGCTCCGACTCGGCATAGAGGAACTTGAACGTGTTGATGTGGACCACCACCTGCAGGGAGGGCATCTCCTCGATGTTGAGCCCTTCCCAGACCACCTCGTCCACGAACAGGACCCGGGCCTGGGAGTGGTTCACGAGGTGGTGGATGTTGCCGGGTTTGAACTCGTGCAGGATGGGCACGGCGACGGCGCCGTAGGTGATGGCCGCGAGGAAACTCACGGCCCAGTTGGCCTGGTTCCTGGAGCAGATGGCCACTTTGTCTCCCCGGTGGAGCTGGCACTGCGCAAAGGCGATATGCAGTTTTTCGATGCGCCGGGCCACATCGCTGTATTTCAATGTAATCCCCTGGTAATTGGACAGGGCGGGCCTGTCCCAGTTTTTTCGGATGCTGCCTTGCAGCAGGAGATTGACCGATGTAAATTCCATCTTTCTTGTTGTTTTTTGGCCCGCAAAGTACTGTCTTTTTTTGCCAAGGAGCAAATAAATAGGAAAAATTGCACAGTATTAGTGTTATTTTTTCTACTTTTGCAGCATGGCTTTGACAAATCATACCGAGGTGAACTATGCCGACGGCGACCTGGTGCTCATGCACAGCCTGGAGTCGTTCCACCGCTCGGAGAATGCCGACGAAGGCATGATCCTTTCGATGATTGTGGTGGCCGGGCGCCTGAAACTGCGCTTCGGCGGACGCCCCATCGAAGTGGGACGGCGCGACATCCTCATCTGCCCTCCGCGCGCGGTGATGGCCGATTTCCAACGTTCCCGCGACTTCCACGGGCTCCTTTTCGGCATGTCCTATACCAAGTTCCAGAAGACGGTGGGTACCTCCGGCGGCCGCCTCTGGTCGGTGATGATGTATGCCATGGAGCATCCCGTTTTCCACATGAACGCGGCCGAAATGAGCATCGCCAGTCACGTTTTCTACCTTTTCGAGGAGAAGCTCTCCGGCCCCCGCGACTATTATTACAAGGAGGTGATGCAGTCGCTCATGACGGCGGCCTTCTACGAGGTGTGCATCATCGTGGAGCGGAACATGAAATTCGGAAGGGGTGCCCAGTTCCAGCAGAAGGACCTGATATTCCGGCGTTTCCTGGAGCTCATCACCGTGGCCGAAGGGAAGCGGGGGAGTGTGGCTGATTATGCCCGGCAGCTGAGCATCACGCCCAAGTACCTGTCGGCCGCCGTGAAACAGGCCAGCGGCAAGACGGCCCTCACCTGGATCCACGAATATACGCTGGACGCCATCTCGCACGCCCTCCGTTTCTCCGACCGTTCCATCAAGGAGATTGCCGTGGAATTCGGCTTCAACAATCTGTCCACCTTCGGCAAGTTCGTCAAGGAGCACTTTGGCCTGTCTCCCCGCGCCTACCGCCGCCATTTGCCGGAGAATTAAAAAAATATTTGTATATTTACCCGTTAAACCACTAAAACATAAGGATATGAATCTCAAAGGAAGCAAAACCGAGAAAAACCTGATGGAAGCCTTCGCCGGCGAATCCCAGGCCCGCAACAAATACACCTATTACGCGTCCAAGGCCAAGAAGGATGGCTTTGTGCAGATTGCAGCCCTCTTCGAGGAGACAGCCGCCAACGAGAAGGAGCATGCCAAGATCTGGTTCAAGTATCTGCACGGCGGCGCGGTGCCCGGTACCCTCGAGAACCTGGAAGATGCCGCCGCCGGAGAGAACTACGAGTGGACGGATATGTACGACCGCATGGCCCGCGAGGCCCGCGAGGAGGGCTTTGAGGAGATTGCCGCCAAGTTCGAGATGGTGGGCGCCATCGAGAAGCACCACGAGGAGCGCTACCGCAAACTCCTGAAGAATATCCAGGAGAAGAAGGTCTTCAGCAAGGACGGCGACGCCATCTGGCAATGCAGCAACTGCGGACACATCGTGATTGGCCCGGCCGCTCCCCAGGAGTGCCCCGTGTGCAACCACCCCCAGAGCTACTTCCAGTTGCTGGCCCAGAATTTTTAGCTTGCCCCGCACTGACTGATGCACCCGCACGCTGGGTTTCCATCATGGGAAGCACCTGAAGGCCTTGTGGCAAATCATCAACTGGGCCGAAATAGCGCGCAGATACAATCGATAACCCGGGAGTTGCGGGGCACTGGCGCCCACGGCTCCCCAAGCGAAAATGATTGCCTTTGTGGCAACAAGGAAAGCGCATGCACAATATAATTGTAAAGATGCGCTTTTTTCCGTATTTTTGTGACCGTATTCTTAAATCGCAGAAAAATGGTTAAAATCGGTACTCCGCTCACGAAGGTAGCCAAGAAGGCCCTCCTGTGCGGCTCGGGTGAATTGGGCAAGGAAGTTGCCATCGAATTGCAGCGTTACGGCGTCGAGGTCATTGCCTTGGACCGCTATGAAAATGCGCCGGCCATGCAGGTGGCGCACCGCAGTTATGTGCTTTCCATGCTGGATGGAGACAAACTTCGCGAAATCATCGAGAAGGAACAGCCCGACCTGATTATCCCCGAGGTGGAGGCCATCGCCACGCCCACGCTGGTGCAGTTGGAGAAGGAAGGCTACCACGTCATCCCTACGGCCAACGCCACCTTCCTCACCATGAACCGCAAGGGCATCCGTCAGCTGGCCCACGAGACCCTGGGCCTGCCCACGTCCAACTACCGTTTTGCCGCTACCCGCGAGGCCTTCGACCAGGCGATAAAGGAAATCGGTACTCCCTGCGTGGTGAAGCCCATCATGAGCTCCTCCGGCCACGGCCAGAGCGTGTGCAAGACCCCGGCCGATGCCGATGCCTGCTGGCACATCGCCCAGGAAGGCGGCCGCGCCGGCGCCGGCGAGGTCATCGTGGAGGGCTTCGTGAAATTTGACTACGAGATCACCCTGCTCACCGTGCGCCATGCCGGCGGCACCACCTTCCTCAATCCCATCGGCCATCACCAGGTGGACGGCGACTACCGCGAGTCCTGGCAGGCCCAGCCCATGAGCGAGAAGGCCCTGCAGCAGGCGCAGGATATCGCCGGGAAGATTACCGGCGCCCTGGGCGGCTATGGCATCTTCGGCGTGGAGATGTTCATCTGCGGCGACGAGGTCCTCTTCAGCGAGGTGTCGCCCCGTCCGCACGACACGGGCATGGTCACCATGATTTCCCAAGACCTGAGCGAGTTCGCCCTGCACGCCCGCGCCGTCCTGGGACTGCCCATCCCCAAGGTGAATTTCTTCGGCCCCAGCGCCTCCAAGGCCATCGTGGTGGAGGGAGATACCACCATGGTGGAATTCGAAAACCTGGAGGAAGTCCTCGCCGAACCCGACGTGCAGATCCGTCTGTTCGGGAAGCCCTTCATCAAGGGACACCGCCGCATGGGGGTGCTCCTGGCCCGCGCCGAGACCGTGGAGAAGGCCCTGGAAAAGGTGGAGCGTGCCTACGCCAAACTGAAGGTAAAGGTACTGTAGTATCATGGCCAGTACCGTTCTCCTGCTACACTGCCCCGACCAGAAGGGCATCATCACCGATGTGACCGGGTTCATCACCCGGAACGCCGGTAACATCCTCTACCTGGACCAGTATGTAGATCGCCTGGATGAGCATCTGTTCATGCGCATCGAATGGGACCTGGACGGATTTGCCATCCCCCGGGAGAAGATCTACGAGACGCTCATCGGCGAGCTGGGCTCCCGTTACCAGCTGGATGCGCACATCTATTTCAGCGACGAGAAACCGCGGATGGCCATCTTCGTGAGCAAGATGAGCCACTGCCTCTACGACCTGCTGGCCCGTTACCAGGCCGGCGAGTGGGCGGTGGAGATTCCCTGCATCGTGAGTAACCACGAGGACCTGCGCTACGTGGCCGAGCAGTTCGGCATTCCCTATTACGTGTGGAGCATCAAGCCCGACAAGTCCAACCGCGAGGAGGTGGAAAAGGCCGAGATGGAACTGCTCCGCAGCAAGGGCATCACCTTCGTGGTGCTGGCGCGCTACATGCAGCTCATCAGCGACGGGATGATTGCCGCCTATCCGCATCACATCATCAACATCCACCACTCCTTCCTGCCGGCCTTCAAGGGCGCCAAGCCCTACCACCAGGCCTACGAAAGGGGCGTGAAGATTATCGGCGCCACCAGCCATTACGTGACCCGCGACCTGGACGACGGCCCCATCATCGAGCAGGATGTGGTGCGCATCACCCATCAGGACACGCCCGACAGCCTGGTGCGCAAGGGCCGGGACCTGGAGAAGATTGTCCTGAGCCGGGCCGTCACCAAACACATCGAGCGAAAGATCCTTACCTATAAGAACCGGACCATCGTTTTCGGCTGATTCTTTTTTTTCAACTTTTTTCCAACCTTCCGGGCCCTTATTCCGTCTAATGGATGAAACCGCTCCGGAAGCGGAAATCAGTTGAAAATTTTTTTATATGGATACGGCTATGATAGAAAGAATTATGGTAAATTTCGGGATTCCCTTCTTTGTATGTGTCTTTCTCCCTGTCGTGGTGGTCTGGCTCATTGCCCGCACCAAGCAGCACGAGACCAACCGGAAGGCCGAAATCATGCTCAAGGCCATCGAGGCCGGTGTCCCCGTGGACATGAAGCAGTTCGAAAGCCACAAGAAGGCTTCCAGGAGCATCAAGCAGGAACTGCTGGAAAAACTGAACGGTGCCTGTGTCACCGGCCTCATGGGCGTGGCTTTCCTCACCCTGGGCATCATCCGGCAGTATCATCCGGATTTCGGCGGCGCCGGCATGATGTTCTCCCGTTGGCTCCTGCCGGCCGGCGCCATCCTGCTGGCCGTGGGTGTGAGCCTGTTTGTCTCCTACTTCGCCGGCAAGAAGCTGCTGGCCCGGGAGATCGAGGCCGAAGAGAAATCGCTGGACCAGTCCCGGGAGCAGTAGCATGACCCAGGAACGGTTCATCAGCCTGGTGCGGGACCAGCAGGAGCCTTTGAGACGGTTCCTGCTGGCCTTGTGCGCGGGTGATGCCGCCCTGGCCGACGACATGGCCCAGGACACCCTGGTGCGTGCCTACGTGGCCTCCGGCTCCTTCCTGGGCCTGTCCAAATTCAGCACCTGGCTCTTCCGCATTGCCTATAACTGCTACATCGACCATAGCCGGAAAGCCCGGCCGGGGCAGGCGCCCATGCGTGAGGCCGAGAACCTGCCGGCTGCCGACACCTCCGACCGTTCCTTCCGCTACCAGCAGCTCTACCAAGCCCTGGACCGGCTCCCCGGGAAGGAGAAGGCCTCCATCGCCCTCTTTTATTTCGAGGACCGGTCCATCAAGGAGATATCGGCCATCCTGGACATGCCGCAAGGCACCGTGAAATACCAGCTCTCCATGGGACGGCAGCACCTTAAACAGTACATTCAGTTATGAAAGAGATAGAAGACTTTCTGCGGGAAACGAAGCCCGCTCCGGCAGACAAGCCCACCTTCATGCTGGAAACGAAAAACCGGCTGGAGGCCGTGGAAGGCATCAAGGCCGAAGTGGACCGGCAGCGGCACCACGGACGCGTGGCGCTCATCGTGGCGCTCACGCTGGGCCTGACGGTGGGGGTGCTGGCTACGGTCATCGCCTTCCTGTATCCGGTCGATGCCCAGGCGGCGGGCGAAGGGCTCTGGGAGGGGCTGTGCACGCAGCTGCATACGTATCGGCAGTATCTGATGCTGCCTGTGGCCATCCTGGCCATTACCCTGGCCGTGGTGGTCTCGCGCAAAAGCTACAGTTCCAGTTTATAGACGTTGGTCTGGTAGGGCCGGAATCCCAGCTCCTGGTAGAGCCGGTTGGCCGCCACCCGGGAAGGGTTGGAGGTGAGGGCCAGTTCCAGGGGGGCATGGTGCTTCCTGGCGTAGTCCAGGGCAAAATCCATCAGCCGCCGGCCCAGTCCCTGCCCGCGGCAGGCCGACGAAACCACCACATCCTCGATTTTTCCCTTGGTCCCGGTGGGGGAGACGAAAAGGCAGAGCGTGGCGGTGCCCACGATGTGTCCGTCCGGGGCTACGGCGGCAAACAGGTGCGCGCTATCTGACTCAGCCACAGCGACAAGCATGGCTCCGGTCACCTTCAGGGCCGGGTTCAGTTCCTGCATCAGTTGCAGGAGATCTGCCACCTGGGAGGCAGACAGGCTATGTAATTCTACCAGTTCCATACGTTGTACAAATATAGATATAGTTTTGTTTCTTACAGAATAAATTTTATATTTGTAACGCGTTATTGGTTAGTTTTGTATTCGGCCTTGTCCTACAGAATACGGGAACAGGGTTATAAATTGTTAGCAGGTAGTATTGCATCCGTTACATGAAAGTTCTGAAATTTGGCGGTAGTTCCGTCGCTACGCCTGACAGTATCAAGAAAGTCAGGGCCATTGTTGCATCACAAAAAGAGGCAGTTGTCGTTGTGGTTTCTGCCCTGGGTGGGGTCACCGACGAGCTCATCCGGATTTCCGTCTCGGCCGAGTCGGGAGACGCCTCCTATCTGGAGAAGTTACAGGCTTTAAGGAAACGCCACATCGATACCTGCGAGGCGCTGGTGGGCTCCGCCAAGGGCGGCAAGTTCCTCCGGCTGGCCGTGGATGCGCTCCTGAACGAGCTGGACAGCATCTGCCGGGGCGTTTTCCTGCTCAAAGTGCTGCCGGCCAAGACCAGTGACCAGATCCTGAGTTTCGGCGAGCGCCTCTCGTCCCTCATCGTGACGGCTGCGGTGGGAAACGCCGAACTGTACGATTCCCTGGATTTCATCCGGATGGAAGGCGGCCTCGTGGACTTTGACAAGACCAATGCGCTGGTGAAGGAGAAATTCGCCGGATACGGTCCCGACAGTCCCGTGGCCATCTGCCCCGGCTTCATCGCCCGCGACAACGCCGGCGATATCGTGACCCTGGGCCGCGGCGGCTCCGACTATTCGGCCAGCATCCTGGCATCGGCCCTGGACGCCTCCATGCTGGAGATCTGGACCGATGTGGACGGCTTCATGTCGGCCGATCCCCGGATTATCAAGACGGCCTACGTGCTGGACGAACTCACCTACGAGGAGGCTACGGAGCTCTGTAACTTTGGCGCCAAGGTGGTGTATCCGCCCACCCTGTATCCCGTGTGCCAGAAATCCATCCCCATCCTCATCAAGAATACCTTCAATCCGGAGGCGCCCGGCACCCTCATCCGGGAGGCCCGGCCCGACCACCAGTCGGAACGGGTGATCAAGGGCATCTCCTCCATTGACAATATCTCGCTCATCACCCTCTCGGCCACCTCCATGGTGGGTATCATCGGCGTGGACCAGCGCATCTTCACCGCCCTGGCCAGCGAAGGGGTGAGCGTGTTCCTCGTGAGCCAGTCGGCCTCCGAGACCGGCATCTCCATCGGCGTAAGCATGTCCGATGCCGAGAAGGCCTGCCGGGTGCTGGACAAGACCTTCGCCGCCGAGATCGCCAGCGGCGCGGTGCATCCCATCAAGCGCGAGGACGAACTGGCCGCCGTGGCCATCGTGGGCGAGAATATGAAGCACAGCTGCGGCGTGGCCGGCAAGCTGTTCAGCATCCTTGGCAAGAACGGTATCAGCATCATCGCCTGCGCCCAGGGCGCCTCGGAAAGCAATATCTCCTTCGTGGTGGAGCGCAAGTACCTGCGCAAGTCCCTGAACGTGATCCATGACGGGTTCAAGCTGTCGGAGTATCAGGAACTGAACCTGATTATCTGCGGCGTGGGCACCGTGGGCGGCCAGCTCATCGAGCAGATTGCCCTGCAGCAGGACCGGCTCAGAAGACGGAGGAACCTGAAAATCAACGTGGTGGGCATTGCCCGCAGCACCAGGGCCGTGTTCGACCGGGGCGGGATTGACCTCTCCTGCTGGAAAGAGGCCCTGGCCGGGGGCCAGGAGATGACCACCGCCCGCCTCAAGGAAGAAGTGCTGGGTATGAACATTTTCAATGCCGTGTTCGTGGACTGTACGGCCAGCGAAGCCGTGGCGTCCATGTATGAGGATTTCTTCAACCACGGCATCTCGGTGGTGGCCGCCAACAAGATTGCCGCCTCCTCCGACTACCAGCATTACCGCAAGCTCAAGACCACGGCCCGCCGCCGCGGCGTGAAATACCTCTTCGAGACCAACGCTGGCGCCGGCCTGCCCATCATCAATACCATCAACAGCCTCCGCAACAGCGGCGACCATGTGCAGAAGATCGAGGCCGTGCTCAGCGGCACGCTCAACTTCATCTTCAACACCATATCGGCCGATATTCCTTTCAGCCAGACCGTGCGGATGGCCAAGGAGCAGGGCTACTCGGAGCCGGATCCGCGCATCGACCTCTCCGGCAAGGATGTGATCCGCAAGCTGGTGATCCTCTCCCGCGAGGCCGGCTATGAGGTGAACCAGGAGGACGTGCAGGCTCAGCCTTTCATCCCGCAGTCCTTCTTCGACTGCTCCATCGAGGAGTTCTGGAAGAAACTGCCCAGCCTGGATGCCGAGTTCGAGCAGAAGCGTCAGGAACTCGAGAAAGCCCGCCGGCACTGGCGTTTTGTCGCCACCATGGACGAGGGAAAATACTCCGTGGCGCTCAAGACCTTTGACGACCATCACTCTTTCTACAACCTGGAGGGGTCCAACAATATTGTCCTGCTCACCACGGAACGCTACCACAACCATCCCATGCTCATCCAGGGCTATGGCGCCGGTGCGGGCGTGACCGCCGCCGGTGTGTTTGCCGACATCATCAGCATTGCCAACGTAACCAACTAAGCCATGAAGAAAGTGAGAGTGTTCGCCCCGGCCTCCATCGCCAACCTGGGCTGCGGATTCGATATCATGGGCCTGGCCCTGGACGAAGTGGGCGATATTCTGGAAATGACCGCCACCGAAGGCGAGGGCATTACCATTACCAACAAGACAGACGTTCCGCTTCCGGAAGATATCGAGGATAACGTGATTACGCCGGTTATCCGGAAGTTTTTCGAGCTCACGGGCCTCTCGGGCCATATTGACGTGTCGGTGTGCCAGAAGATCTATCCGGGCTCCGGCATCGGCTCCAGTGCGGCGTCCAGCGCGGCGGCCGCCTACGGCATGAACGAGCTCTTCGACTGCCCGCTCTCCGACGAGCAGATGGTCATCTGCGCCATGGAGGGGGAGAACCTCGCCAGCGGCGGCTATCATGCCGACAACGCCGCACCGGCCCTGATGGGCGGCATCATCCTCATCCGGGGCTATGAACCGCTGGATATCATCCAGTTGCCCATCCCCGGCAATTTCTATTGCGCCGTGGTCCATCCCGAGATTGTGGTGTCCACCAAGGCGGCCCGGAGCATTCTCCCCAAGGCCGTCCCCATGCACGACGCCATCAGCCAGTGGGGGAATGTGGGCGGCCTCATCGCCGGCCTCTATTCCGGCAACATCGGCCTGGTGGGCCGCGCCATGAAAGACTCGGTGGCCGAACCCTACCGGAAGCAGTTCATCCCGGGCTTCGACGCGCTGCGGGAGAAAATCCTGGCCACGGGTTGCCTGGCCATGAACATTTCCGGCTCCGGCCCTTCCGTCTTCGCCCTTTCCGACAAGCGGGAAATCGCGCACAAGGCGGCCGAAATCATGAAAGAACACTTTACGGCCCAGGGCATCGGCTGCGACGCCTATGCCGTGAAGGTAACCAACAAAGGCGCTAAATTGCTGGCACAATGATGTACTACAGTACCAACGGGAAAGCCCCGGAGGCCTCTTTGCGCAAAGCGGTGATCAAAGGCCTGGCCGAGGACAGGGGGCTGTATATGCCGGCGCGCATCCAGGCCCTGCCGGCGTCCTTCCTCCAGACCATGGGGGAGCGCTCCTTCGTGGAGAATGCCACGGTGGTGGCCGATGCCTTCTTCGGCGAGGACGTCCCCGCCGCGGATTTGCAGCGCATCGTGGCCGAGACGCTTTCCTTTGACTGCCCGCTCCGCGAGGTGGAGCCGGGCATCTATGCCCTGGAACTCTTCCATGGCCCCACGCTGGCCTTCAAGGATGTGGGCGCGCGTTTCATGGCCCGGCTCCTCAGGCATTTCACCGCCGGGGAGGGGAATCTCAACGTGCTGGTAGCCACTTCCGGCGACACCGGCAGCGCCGTGGCCAACGGTTTCCTGGGCGTGGAGGGCATCCAGGTGTATGTGCTCTATCCCAAGGGGAAGGTGAGCCCCATCCAGGAGTGCCAGTTCACCACGCTGGGCCGCAATATCACCGCGCTGGAGATTGACGGCGTGTTCGACGACTGCCAGGCCCTGGTGAAATCGGCCTTCATGGATGAGGGGCTCAACCAGGCCATGCGCCTCACCTCGGCCAACAGCATCAACGTGGCCCGTTTCCTGCCCCAGTCCTTCTATTACTTCTGGGCCTGTGCCCAGCTGCAGCGGATGGGAAAGGCACAGAACGTGGTCTGCTGCGTCCCCAGCGGCAATTTCGGCAATATCTGTTCGGCCTTGTTCGGCAAAAGGATGGGCCTGCCGGTGCAGCGCTTTATCGCCGCCAACAACGCCAACAGCGTGTTCTACGAGTTCCTTCAGAGCGGCGTGTACCGGCCGCGTCCGTCGGTCCAGACCATCGCCAATGCCATGGATGTGGGCGACCCCAGCAATTTCGCCCGCATCTGGGACCTCTACGGCCACGATCCGGAGGCCATCCGGGCCGATATCTCCGGCGCCACCTACAGCGATGCGCAGATTGCCCAGACCATCCGCGACTGCCATGCCCGCACGGGCTATCTGCTGGACCCGCACGGGGCCTGCGGCTACCGGGCGCTGAAGGAAAGCCTGCAGCCCGGCGAAGTGGGCTTTTTCTGCGAAACCGCCCATCCGGCCAAGTTCAAGGACACGGTGGAGGGGATTATCGGAGCGCCGGTAGCCATCCCCGACAAGCTGGCGGCCTTCATGCAGGGCACCAAGCAGTCCGTGGAACTTCCCAACGACTTTAATACGTTTAAACAATATCTGTTATCGCGATGAATGTTGCCATTGTTGGCGCCAGTGGCGCCGTAGGTCAGGAATTCCTGAAGGTCCTGGCAGAGAGAAATTTCCCCATTGATCAGCTGAAGCTCTTCGGCTCTCCGCGCAGCGCGGGCCGCAAATATATGTTCAAGGGCAAGGAATACGAGGTCAAGCTGCTGCAGCACAACGACGACTTCAAGGGGGTGGACATCGCCTTTACCTCGGCCGGTGCCTCCACGTCCAAGGAGTACGCCGAGACCATCACCAAGTATGGCGCCATCATGATCGATAACTCCAGCGCATTCCGCATGGATCCCGACGTGCCCCTGGTGGTTCCCGAGTGCAATGCGGCCGATGCCCTGGTGCGTCCGCGCGGCATCATTGCCAATCCCAACTGCACCACCATCATGATGGTGGTCGTGCTCAAGCCCATCGAGCAGCTTTCCCATATCACCCGCATCCACGTGGCCAGCTACCAGAGTGCCTCCGGCGCCGGTGCCCAGGCCATGGCCGAACTGCAGCAGCAGTACCAGGAACTGGTGGAAGGCAAGCCCGTGACGGTGAATAAATTCGCCTACCAGCTGGCCTACAATGTCATTCCCCAGATTGACGTCTTCACCGACAACGGCTATACCAAGGAGGAGATGAAGATGTTCAACGAGACCCGCAAGATCCTGCATTCCGACGTGAAGTGCTCGGCCATGTGCGTGCGCATCTCGGCCCTGCGTTCCCATTCGGAGGCCGTGTGGATCGAGACCGAAAAGCCGCTTTCCGTGGAGGAGGTGCAGGCCGCCATTTCGGTGGCCCCGGGCGTGACACTCCAGGACGACCCCGACACCAAGACCTATCCCATGCCGCTGTTCACCGGTGGCAAGGACGATGTCTATGTGGGCCGCGTGCGCAAGGACCTGGCCAACGAAAACGGCATTACCCTGTGGCTCTCCGGCGACCAGATCAAGAAGGGCGCCGCCCTCAACGCCGTGCAGATTGCCGAATACCTGATCAACGCATAAAATTTGTTTATTTCTGAATATTTACTTATATTTGTGGCAGAACATTGGTTAGGTTAGTATAATTATTCACAGGATGTCCAAGATCGTTAAAACCTCCGAAGGTCTTAAAGTCCCGTATTCCGTCACCATCCCGTTCATCACCGGCGACGGAGTCGGCAAAGAGATTTCACCCGTATGCCGTGCCGTGGTAGATGCCGCCGTCAAGCAGGCCTACACGGGAAACCGTTCCATCGAGTGGCTGGAAGTGGAAGCCGGCCAGCATGCGTTCAAAAAGCGCGGGGAGTATCTCCCGCAGGAAACCATAGACGCATTCAAGGAATACATGGTGGGACTGAAAGGACCGCTGGTGACGCCGGCGGGCCGGGGTGTGCGCTCGCTCAGCGTCATGCTGCGCCAGGCGTTGGATCTGTATGCCTGTGTGCGTCCCATCCGCTATTTCTACGGGGTGTATTCGGCCGTGAAGTATCCGGAACTCATCGACGTCTGCGTGTTCCGTGAGAATACGGAGGACGTGTATGCCGGCATCGAGTGGCCCTACGGCTCGGACAATGCCAACAAGTTCGGCAAATTCCTCACGGAAGACCTCCAGGAGCCCAAGGTGCGCTTCCCCAAGTCGGCGGCCTATGGCGTGAAGCCCGTGTCCCGCGAGGGGACGGAGCGCCTGGTGCGGGCGGCCATCAATTATGCCCTCAAGCACCACCGCCGCAGCGTGACCCTGGTGCACAACGGCAATATCATGAAGTACACCGAGGGCGCTTTCTGCAACTGGGCCTATGAACTGGCCGAGCGAGAATACGGCTCCTACCTGTCCTCCGGCCGCCTGGCCGTGACGGGCATCACCTGCGACGCGTTCCTGCAGAAGGCCATCCAGCATCCGGACGAGTTCGGTGTCATCGCCACGCTCAACCTGAACGGGGACTATATCTCCGACGTCTTTGCGGCCCAGGTGGGCGGCGTGGGCATGGCGCCCAGCGGCAACATCAATTATGAGAGCGGACACGGCATCTTCGAGGTGACGCACGGAGTAGCCGCCGACCTGGAAGGCCGGAATGTCGCCAATCCCAGTTCCCTGATCCTGTCGGCCGCCATGATGCTGGAGTATCTGGGCTGGAACGATGCCTCGAAACTCATCGTCACGGCCATGGAGCGGACCCTCCGCCAGGGGATTACGACGGCCGATGTGGCCGATTCTGTCAAACATGGCAAATGTGTGGGTACGAAGGAGTTCGGCGATGCGGTCATCGCCATGATGGATCCTTCTTTTCATTATGGAGGGCGTTAAATGAATAAAGATTACCTGATATACAAGCTGGCCGACAAAGTCAAGGGTTCCAGCAAGATCAACAGCTCGCTGTTCTCCCAATACGGGGTGAAGCGAGGCCTCCGGAACGAGGATGGTTCCGGTGTATTGGTGGGTCTCACCAACATTGGCAACGTGGTGGGTTACAAACGGCAGGAAGACGGGACCCTGGCCGCCGTGGAAGGCAAGCTCTTCTACCGCGGCTACGAACTTAACGATCTGGTGGCCCCCCTGGCCGAGGAGAAGCGTTTCGGCTTCGAAGAGGTGGCCTATCTGCTGCTCTCGGGCGACCTGCCCGACAAGGAGGAACTGGCTTCCTTCCGCGAACTGCTCAATTCCAAGATGCCGCTGGATCACCGTTCCCTGGTGCATATCATCGACCTGGAGGGATCCAACATCATGAATATCCTGGCGCGTTGCGTGCTGGAGATGTACACCTTCGATGACAATCCCGAGGACCTGTCCCGCGACAACCTCATGCGCCAGTCCATCGACCTCATCGCCAAGATTCCCACCATCATCGCCTACGCCTACAACTGCTATCGGCATTCCGTGCAGGGGAAGGGCCTGCACATCCGGCATCCCAAGGAGAACCTCTCCCAGGCCGAGAACTTCCTCTATATGCTCAAGGGCGATTATACGCCCATGGATGCCCAGATGCTGGATTTGCTCCTGATCACCCAGGCCGAGCACGGCGGCGGTAACAACTCCACCTTCACGGTGCGGGTCACCAGCTCCTCGCAGACGGATACCTACTCGTCCATCGCGGCGGGTATCGGCTCCCTCAAGGGCCGCCTGCACGGCGGTGCCAACATCATGGTGGACGAGATGTTCCTGCATCTGCGCGAGGTCATCCACGACTGGAAGGACGACAAGGAGATTGACGCCTACCTGAACCGCATGCTCAAGAAGAAGGCCTACGACGGCTCGGGACTCATCTACGGTCTGGGTCACGCGGTCTATACGCTCAGCGATCCCCGTGCGGTGAACCTGAAGGAGATGGCCCGCCGGCTGGCCGTGGAAAAGGGCCGCGTGGACGAATACGAGTTCCTCTGCAAGATTGAGGAGCGGGGCATCAAGTGCATCAAGGAGCACCACAACACGCCGCGTCCCATCTGCGCCAACCTGGACTTCTATTCCGGCTTCATCTATGAGATGATCGGCATCCCGCGCGAGCTCTATACGCCCATCTTCGCCATGGCCCGTATCGTGGGCTGGTGCGCACACCGCATCGAGGAACTCAACTTTGACGACCGCCGCATCATCCGTCCCGCCTACATGAATGTGTACGGGGAGCGGCCCTACATCCCCATGGAAGAACGCTAAGCCGCAAGACAGGGGGATGGCCAGCGAAAAGCATCCTTTTCCTGGGGAGTTTTCCGCCCCAGCCGCACCGCTGGTGCATGCCTTTCTACTATCCCAACTGGATCAACGACTTCTGGCGCATCCTGGGGCTGGTCTTTTTTGACGACAAGGACCATTTCTGCGTCCCGGGTGAGAAACGTTTTGACGAAGCCGCCATCCGTGCGTTCTGCGCTGCCCGGGGCCTGGCCTTCTACGACACGGCCTGCGAGGTGCGGCGTCTGAAGGACAATGCTTCCGACGCTTTCCTGGAAGTGGTTACCCCCACCGATGTGGCGGCCCTGCTTCGGCAGATACCCCGTTGCCATACCCTGGTTACCACCGGCCAGAAGGCCACGGAAATCGTAGCGGCATCCTTCGGCTGTCCCGTTCCTCCGGTCGGCTCCTTCGTAGATGTTGTCATGCCCGACCCCGACCGGGCATCCCACGCCCCCGCCTCCGCTACGCCCGGCCCTG